>Ga0209631_10000157_pt1 | contig 90948 bp, 67 predicted proteins | sample COG_08_FD_184752 | JGI IMG/M metagenome (GOLD analysis project Ga0209631, IMG submission 184752) | Pelagic Microbial community sample from North Sea - COGITO 998_met_08 (SPAdes) (version 2) | ecosystem: Environmental > Aquatic > Marine > Neritic zone/Coastal water | place: Helgoland, sampling...
GGCGGCGTTATGGGATGAATCAAAAAACACCTTTGAGTACAATGAAACAGCGGTCAATGAAGAACTTGAGATTCGGCGTGGATCCTATGGCGAGGTGGCGAGTTACACCGCTAAAAACGTCAATGAAAAACTGCTCTTCTTCACTCCAGTGTTCATGCTCTGGGATGCAATGGGAATGATGATTTTGGGTATGGCCATGTACCGGCTTGGAATCCTTTCTGCTGCCCGTTCATCCTCGTTTTATGCACGGATGATGGTTGGTGGTTTCACAATCGGATTGGCAGTCAACGGGTTTGAACTGCTTCGCGCCGTTCAAACCGATTACGATCCAATTGTCATCACAGGTTACTTCCAGAGCACATACCAACTGGGCCGCATTGGTATGGCGGCTGGGTGGCTCGGTGCTGTCATGCTGTTGTGCCAAAGCCAAGCCTGGTCTCACCTTCGTGCTCGACTGGCGGCCGTTGGACGGACAGCATTGAGCAATTATTTGCTTCACTCAGTCATCTGCTTGGTGCTCTTTACAGGGGTTGGCTTCGGTCTTGTAGGGGTGTTGGAACGGTGGGCATTGTATGCAATTGTGATCGGCATTTGGTCCCTGCAATTGTTCCTTAGCCCGTGGTGGCTCAACAGATTTGCGTTTGGTCCCGCCGAGTGGTTATGGCGTACACTCACCTATGGCACTGCTCAGCGTTGGAAGATCCGTTGACCCACAAATCTCAACAACGGGAATTGTGCGTTGGTTGATGATTCAGCCCCCAAGCGTTAGAAAGGGCAGCCGGCTCGACAGCCTTGATGTGGAGCACTCAACAAGCCCGGCGGGTCAGTTTTGTCGTGCTCATGAGCCTCGTCATGGCCACCACTTCACTTGCAGGCTGCACGGGTGTTCTGGACACCACAGTGGACCCTCGGGCTTCGCTCAATGCCTATCCTCTTCAGATTCAAGAAGGAGAAACTGTCACCTTCGATGCGCGTGATTCAGAGGCTGTTGAAGGCGTCATCACCTCCTACACGTGGTCCTTTGGAGACGGGCTTTCTTCTGAGACAATCTCTGGCTTCACCTCACACACATACTCGAGTTACGGCATTTTCACCGCACAACTCACCATCACCAACGATCAAGGTGGCACCGACGACATCACTGCAACAGTGATTGTGAACGGGGCGCCTCAGTTGAATCTGACATTCCCAGAAGTGATTCGTTCCGGCGACTCAGCTTTGCTTGATGCAAGCGGCAGTTTCGATCCAGAAGGCAAAGATCTCGATTTCGCTTGGGATTTGGATTGGAGCGAGGACAGCGACAAAGACGGTGACCCACGCAACGATATCGACGCCACCACAGATACGGTTCTCATTCCAACCAACCGTTCAGGAACCATCACTGGAAGCCTGCACCTCGATGACGGGGCCGGAGCAAAAGCCGAACAGGTGTTCACGCTCGACGTTCTTACCCGTCGCTACGAAGTCAGTTGGGAAACCATCGAACTGGAGTACTCTTGGGATGACTATCTGGATCAGGGAGAGGAATGGCAAGGCAACATTACGCCCGGTCTTCAAGGACGCGTGCTCGACTTTGAGGGAATCCTCACCCTCGACCAAGATTTGTTCGCTCCACAGGACAACTTCAGCCTCAGCGTGTTTATCGTTGATGATGGCTACAAGCGGTCTGACCAAACTTCTGGCGAGAACTTGACCTCAAATGAATCCGCTACTGCAACTGTTTCCGGTCAAGAACTGAATCCGTTTGGTGAAGATGGAATCTTTGATTCTGATTCGGAGCAAGAGTTGCTTGAACTGCTCCTTATGGATGCTTCAGCACGAGCAGGCCAAGGTGACTGGACATGGAGTGTCGTCGCTCAGCAAGCAGACCCCGACCCGCTCTTCGAGGGCTCACCCGACCCAGACCCAGGAAACGATTGGTCGCTTGTTGTGCTCGTCAAATTGCATGTGCCAAAATTGGTTGAGATTGCTTACGAGTGACCACTTTGGTCAATGGAAAGGCGTATCAACCACCTGCCCGTCGTCTGCCTTGATTGCAATGGTCGAGAGCATCGAAATCAGCCGCGTCAACATCCGTGATTCGTTGTCTTTGGACGTCTCGGTTTGGATGAACGATCCAAACGATATGGATTTCCGACCCGCTCTTTCAGTTTCTGGAAGCACCTTCACCATCTCGAGCCTCACCGACGGTGCTTCGTTGGCTTCGATTGAACTTGATGAAGATCAAATGGAGGCCGTTGTGCGCGACCAAGCTGCTGAACTCCGTGTTAAATTCCACGTCCGTGGAATGCACGGCGAACTCAAAACAATTCACCCAATCATCGCAGATGGAAAAGCAAAAAAATTGGCCACTGCAAACTGGAAAACCACGCAAAAAGTCACTTTTGAGTGATTTAGAGCGTCTTTTTCGGGTGGGATAACCACCGTGTCTTTCATATTGGTTCAAATCGATTTTCCGTCTATGCCACCACGCAGAGAGGGAAAGGGTTCCCAAAAAAAGGCTCGGTTCGAGCGATTAAAAAATGAAATATTACGGTTTGTCGGGTCAAACCCCGGTTGCTCCGCACAATCGATTGTAGCGAGCTTGTCAAATGATCGCTCAATGCGCAATCACGGCCTTACACCCCGCAAGGTTGGCTTCTTCATTCCAAGGCACCTTGGTGATTGCCTTGAGTGGTGGCAGGACCATCGCGCAGGTCGCCGAGTGTACGGTGAATTGGGTTGTCCACAAGCCCCTCGCAAATCCTGATTTATTGCCATTCAACAGGGGCGCACTCATGTATGTCGGGCGTCACCCGCAGCGCATGACGGGTACGGTTGCAGCGTATTTCGACCTCGATGGGACCCTCTTGGACGCATCAAGTGAAAAAACGCTGACGATTGAACTTGGAAAACGCCGACCCTGGCGAATTCCAATCGGAGCAGTCAGTTGGTCGCTCGGCCTTGTCGGCAATCTTCTCAGAGGTCGCGCCTTTTACGACGCAGCACGAAACAGAGGGCATTTCTCATTCGCTTCTTGGAGTGTTCTTGAGGCGTATTCCTCGAGGCTTGCGAAGGAAAAACTCGCTTTACATGTGTCTTCAGAGGCAAAGGAAAAACTCGCCTGGCACCGTTCACAAGGCCATCGACTGGTTTTGGTTACCGCTACGATTGCGCCAATGGCTGAAGCGATGGCTGACGTCCTCGGCATGGATGCGGTCTATGGGTGCGGCCCAGAACATCGAACTGGGATGCTTAGTGGTTCGGAACGAACCTGGTCGGTCCCGAGAAGAAAAGGGAAGGTACCGGTTGTTGAAGCGGATGCTGCCGAAAACGGCCATGCGCTGAGTGAATGCTACGGCTATGGGAACACACACGCAGATTCGTGGTTCATGCGGATCACTGGAAATCCAGTGGCCATCAACCCCGAGGGACCTCTTCGCCGTCTGGCCGAAGAACAGGGCTGGCCCATGCACGAATGGCGAGTTTGATTGCGCAACGCATACGCATTCTGTGAGAAAGAGCGGCCCCACCGCGATTCGAACACGGGTTGCTGGCTCCGCAAGCCGGCGTGATATCCAAGCTACACTATAGGGCCTTGGTGGTCGGTCCACCGACCGCTTGGATATAAGCGCAACGGGTTGCGTTTTCTTGTTGTAAAACAGAGCAACAAGCAAGGCTTCATCACGCCCTGCCGCTTGGGAGCATCATGGCCGTAGAACTTGCTCGTCGGGTCGATTACCCGATGTTGGACGGAGCAAACATCGCGTACTTTCCTCGAATTTTTGACCTCGCACATCGTTTTTTCGAAGAGGCGTGGGAGCCAATGTGCGGCGTTTCTTACCCTACGATGATCAATGAGCGGAACATCGGATTCCCGGTCGTCCATGTCGAAACTGATTTTGAGGCACCCCTGCGTTATGGGGACACAGTGCACGCAACCCTTTCCATCGAAAAAGTCGGAACCACCTCTTGCACATGGTACTATGAATTCCACAACCAACACGGGGCGGCACTGTGGCGAAGCACACAAGTGACCGTGTGCGTGAGCATGGACTCGCTCAAGCCGATGACCATCCCAGACGACCTTCGCCAAGGTTTGCTCGAACATCTCCGGGTGGTGACAGAGTGAGTGATATGGATTTGGGATTTTCAATGAGGATGGAGGATGAAGATTCTGTCCCAACGCCTCCCATCGATATGTTTGCCATTCGACCCGATACCAAGGGTCCAAAATCGGTAGCAGTGCTGATCATGCTGGGCGCTTTGTTGCTTGCATTCCAAGCCTACGGCGATTATCAACTCCATTCCGCGACCGATCTTTCAGATGAAGAAGTCAACGCTCTTCTGACCACTCCAAACAGTCAGGCCAGCGATGCGGACGACGTTACGCCCGAACAATACCAAGAATTCCACGATGCGGCCCGAGAATCCGGCGGCTATTTGATTCGTGCAGTAGGTCTTGGAATTGCTGCAGCCCTGATGTTTGTAGGAAGCGGGTTGTTGTTTGGCCTGAAGCCAGTAGGGGCTTGGTTGAACGTCTCTGCGGCGATCATTGGCCTGTTCTCAGGCGTGATTGGCAGTTGGCTTCTTGGCGGCGCTGCAGCAGAGAACCTGACCGGCCCTCTGTTGCTCACCTACGAGATTCTGACGTACTTTTGCGGCGTGTGCATGATCACTTGCCTCAGCGTTGCAGGCCTTCCTTTGTTGAACGCACGTGCCCGGCTTGCGCTCTATCCAAACGATAAGGTGACGTTGGTCATTGAGGATGAGTGAATCTCATTCATCTGCCGGTCTTGGCCATTTTTTGGTGAGCGCCTTTTCAAGCCCTTCATCCAATGTTGCATTCCACCAGTCGCTGCCCTGCCATATAGCGTATTTGCCGCGGATACCACGCAAGTCGGCCCCTGCGAATTTGCAGTTCCGGAAATTGGAGAGATTCAATCTTGCTTTACGAAGGTCAGCACCGCGGAAATCCGCACCGTCAAAGGCTGACTTCATCAGATCAACTTCATACATCGAGGCGCGTCGGAAGTCACAGTTTGAAAAATCGCCTTCCGTCAAATCTGCCCCATCGAGGATTGACCGTCGGAAATTGGATCCAGCATGCCTCCCTTTTCTCAAAACCTGCGCTGCGTGATTCTGGAACGACCAGTCAAGCACAACGGATTCTTGCTCGCCAGTTGATTCTCGAGGGTCATCGCCCCCACCACCAGACATTACCATGATGCAGCCTCATGCAGTGGAGCGTTTATCAAGGTGAGCACGACCTTCTTCAGTCAAGTGTGCAAATCTATTTTTGTCTTCTTTTCCGGGTGGGATGACCAAGAATTTTCGCTCTCGCAACCGATTAAGGTAGAGTGAGAGGTTACCGGGTGGATCAATTTTAGCATCACTGAACAATTGGTTGATGACTCTAGGTGGGCTGTCTTGGATGCCTTCGACGCTCCGTAGATAATGAATTGCCCCGAGCACCTGGTCGGGTTTTCGCTCCAATGAACAGGTCTCAAGAAGAACTCGGAACGCTGATCCGCGCTCAGGCAGGCCCTTTTCCTTAGCAGCAGAAACTGCCGCCTCTAGGGCATCCTTACGAGCCTGAGCAAGGCGATCAAGCATGATGGTCCATGTGTCATCTTGGCGATGAAGAATCAACTGCTCCTCCACTTCCATTGCTGCGCCTTCAAGGTCAATTTCAATGTCACCGGCGATGACAGAGACCTTGCTGTTTGCTTCCATCCCGTGCCCTCAACTTGAATTTGCAGGCCATTAGGGTATAATCCTTTATCGTTCGCGTTCTTCAAAAAAGAGCTTATGTTTAGAACAAATTCTTGCGTATTTGCGTTCATTAAGGTCATTTTCTCCGTAAGGGACTTGAAGGGCTTGTGACCACAGCGGAGCAGTGAAGACCATGAACGGCGCCCCCAGAACCGCTTCTCTCCTCCTTGTCACCTTGCTTCTTATGCAATCATTTGCAGTCATTTCAGTGACCGCAAACCCGACAGGGGGGATTGTCAATACCTTCGATGGAGGTCAAGCAACTCCGAGCATCACCCTCACGGCGGGTCAGACCAACACGGGGCTAGGAATCGAGGTTCCACGCAATGTGACGTTCGAATCCGCTTCCTTCCTTGTCAACGCAAAGGATGAGGTCGCCTCGCCGGGACAAGTCTACATCGACATCGGCCAAGACGGCGTCAAGGAATGGGCCTTCGAAGGTCAAGGCTATGGCAATCTTGGCCATCAAAACTCGTTCTTTAACGGGAACTTATCGGCTGAAATCCCTTCCAACGGTACAGCCCTCTCACCACCGCTCTTCCTTCCGTTCGCGGCATCCATCGCCACCGCCCAAATCAACACCTCATTCTCACCAGATGTCAATGGAGGCTTGCTTTCAATCGGTGCAGTGGCCGACTATGTATCCGATGATCTTGACAATGATGCCCGCCCAGAAATCGTCGTGCTGTCAACAGATTTCACAACCACTGGATTCAACGCAGGAGTGCTGTCTGTCGATTGGATGCCAACAACAGGACTCCAAACTTCGAATTGGACTCAAACATGTGCAGGCGCAACAGAGGTTGATACAGGGGATTTCAATGATGACGGGTATGCAGACATCGTCGCTTTTGACTACGGTTCTGACCTTGCTTGCGTTCACTTTACCAACTCAACGAGCGGTGCCTTGGGAGCAGCTCAAGCATTGTCGTTGTCCTCTGGTAGCATTGCCGGTGCGGTTGGAGACTTCAACTCCGATGGGTATTCTGACGTCGTATCGATTCACTCGAACGGTATCTTTTCTTTGCGAGCCTACAATGACAAAACCAGCGTTTTTGGAAATAACCAGACGCACACTGTCAACATGAATGGGTCAACTTCAGCTGCGGCACTCACCATGCTGACAACCGGTGTGTTTGGGAACAATTCCACTCTGTTTAGTGCAGTTGTCACGGATTTCCTTGGCCACAGCACCCCTCTCTATTGGGTCAATGGCGCCGGAATCACAGAAAACCCGAATCATTTCGACGGGATTGAATCACAACCAATTGTTGGCGATGTCGATGGTGACGGGGACCTCGACTTCATTGGTACAAATCAACAAGGCTACACAATTGCCCTCAACACTGGTTCGCAATGGAACACGACGAATGTTCTCTCTGCGGTTGCGCTCACGAATGCCTCAATCTTCGATCATGATGGCGACGGAGCAACATCCCTCATTGTGCCCAACCCGGGTGCAAGCGATGGTAATTCGCAAACTATCGATGGTAATTTGACCGTCTTTTCAGTGAATTCAACCGAGATAGGGAACGTCACTTCGGTGGTGCAACCCTGGTCAATCCCAACCGATGCAAAAGCCGTCGACATGAACGGTGATGGACTGCCTGAACACATCATTTCTGCTGGAGATACCAGTCTTGGTCTGTTTATCGGTGCTTGGAATCAAATTGGTATGGACATCAATAACGATGGTCAAGACGATCTCCAAGCAACAGGCTATGCAGGTCATGCAACGTACGGCATGACCCCACTTTACATTCAAGATCCGATGGGAAATATCTCCTCGACTCTGGCTCCGTTGATGAACGGCCTACCTTACACTGCAGATGGATTCAATGTCCGTCTTTCGAGCATTAGTTTTTCGTTCTCAAACATTGGAGACGGCACATTCAACCTCTCGGGAATGGACATTGGATACGATGCAGATTTCATCGTTGAGGACAATCCCTCTTCGGCAGGCAACCTCACCAACATCATCAACCAACAACAGACTGCAGGGACAGGCAGCTTCGTCGTACCTCTTCCGATCAATTCCACGATGAGCGGTACGTTTGCCGTATCTGGCCTCATTGCCCAGTATACTCCCGGAGCCCCCAATCTCGCTTTGCCGCCAACGCCGGTCTTGTCGGTCATGGAATTAACCTCGGAGCGGGTTCAAATCGAGTGGCAGGAAATGATGGACTTCGGTGATGATCTCATTGAATTCGAAGTGTTCCGAACTCTTGAAGGCGGTACGTTTGATTTGACCTCACCCTATTCGATTGAAGGGGCCAACATGTTTGTTGACGAGGAAATAGTCCACGGTAACACATACCAATATGCTGTGCGTTCCTTGCACTCATTCGGTGTGACCAGCAACATGTCGACGCCGACAACACTGACCATCCCTTACCCTTCCCCGCCTGCAGCAGTGGCCAACCTCACTGTGGTTGACACACCAAATGACACAGGTGGTTCGTTGGACATTTCATGGGATATTTCCATCGATGGAGCCGTTGAATACCAAGTCTACATCGAATCAGAAAGCATTGATTCAATCGAGAATCTCACCGCTCTTACGACCATTCCTCATACCACCACAGCCCCTACAATGATGTTGAACACCACGGCCCTTGGCATCACAACCATCGATAACGACGGGACCTACGTGGCGGTTGTAGCGTTCGACAGTTATGGCAACGCAACAACCGAGTTTAGCATGGTCGGGCCAGTCGTATCCCTCAATAATTCGCTGCGCTCAGCAGAACTCACCTACGATCTAACCACAACAGGTTCGAACGAAAACGATGGGTTTGGACTGAGCGCTTTGGATTCAGTCTACCTCAACATCACCCTTGCCAGCGGCGAATCGCTCTTGGCCGGCGAATCGCTCGAACTGACGATTGAAGCCGCAACAGCCAGCCTTACCCTTTCTGGTACCACTGATGCAAACGGTGTCTGGCAGGCAATTGCGGTTGAGGACCTCACCGAACTTGGAGCGACATTTACCACGTTCTTCGACGAAGCAAGCATCACCATCGACTACCTTGGAAACGCTGGAGATGCCACCATGCAACCTGTAGGGGCGACTTCGCTTGAGATTGAGGGTGCAGGTTTGCTTCGAGCTGCAGTGACTGCAGACGCGTATGAACTCGAACTCGATGCAGCAGGCGTGTTCAATCTTGAAATTGACTTCTCTGCTGAACTGCCCACCCAAAACACGTATCTTGAGGGCCTTGCTTACACCTGGACGCAGATGAACGCCACCGGAAACACCACCAGCACGGGTACAGTCGAAATCAAAGGGGGCCAAATTGTTCTCTCCGGTACGGCGAACTCCACCGACACGCTGATCTTCACCTCTGATTCGTCATCGTCCTGGATTGTTCCTTCAATCGACCCGCTCATGTTCACATTCACAGGCGGTCCAGATTCGAACACAAATCAAACAACAGGCAGCAACGAAACCAACGAAACAAATGAAACAGAAGAACCAACCTTCCCTGAAGTGACCCTTCCCGGGGTCCTTGAATGTGGAACTGCGGAGTATTCTTGGGAGGACAATGGGACGGATGAAGCGATTACGTGCACCATTACCAATCCGAATCCGTTTGATGTGTTCGTCGGGTTTTCCTGGATCACTGACCCGATCACGCCTCCACCGTTCACCTTCGAGTCGTCTTCCTTGACGGGGAGCGGGCCGAGCCTCACCATTTCTGCAGAGGGCTCGACTCAAGTTGAATTCCAACCGGTTCGTAATGGGCCATCTGACGGTTTGTTCCCTGGCATCCAGGGAGTGGAGTACGTCGTTTACATCACCTGCTCGGAGTTCGGCGGAGCCAATCCGTGCGACTCCATGACCACCTCAACCGCAAGCACTGAAGGTGAATTGCAATGGACGCTGGGTGAACAACCTGAGGTACAACAACCAGTTGACACAACACCAACAGAAAACAAAGGTTCAGCAACCCTCATCGTTGGAGGCATCATCGGGCTGTTGGTCCTCATTGGTGCTGGAGCAGGCGTCGTGTTGCTGAGAAATTCAGAAGACGAAGATGATGATTGGTACCTCGAAGATGAAGAAGAGGCACCTGAACCGAAAGTTGTTGAGAAGCCCACCAAACCAACCAGCAAATCCCTCGACCAACTCAAATCGGAAGGCCATTCAATCGACGATGTCGATGCCCCCGAAGAACGGCGACCAAGCCTCTTTGACGAGTTTGATAACGAAGACCAAGGCGAAATCGAATCGTATGATGTCGAAGCAGCCTTGACCACCGAGGAAGAAACGATGGAGTCCGAGGAAGAAGACGACGGCATCAGCGTCGATGAAAACGGCACAGAGTGGTGGGAAGATGAAGAAGGCGTCTGGTGGTACCGCGAAGAAGGCTGGGAAGATTGGGCGGTATGGGAAGAATAACCCCATCGTAGGTCTTTTCATAGAGCCATTGTCACCCACATCACGGAGGCCGTTTCATGGAGCATGAGTTCAAGGGTTACGCATTGGTCCTTCAAGAGGGCGCAGACCCTCGTACCGGTGGGGTTGCAATCGCGGGATTCACCACCGCTGGCATGGTCGGTGTCATCGCCGCATCTCACATCATCAAGATGTTGAAAATGAGGCAACTAGGCACTGTTTTGAACGCCGAATTCCCGGCAGTAGCGCTGATCCACAATGAGGTGCCAAAGCATCCTGTTCGTGTCTATCAAGGGGATGGAGTCGGCGTCTTTACTTCTGAAATACAATTCAAGAATGAACAAGACATTATGTTTGCATCCACTGTTTTGGAATGGTTCACCAAGGGTGGATTCGATCGCCTGATCATCATCGATGGATTGGTCGATACGGGCAATGTCGCTTCAGGGCAATTGTTCGGTGTCGGCTCCTCAGAATCTGCAAGGCGGCGGTTGAGGGATGCAGGCATTGAACCAATTCAGCAAGGCATCGTTGCAGGAATCACGGGGTTTTTGCTCGGCGAAGGCGACCGACTGGGCATCGATGTGACGGCGCTCTTAGCCGAAGCCAGTTCGCTGTATCCGGATGCGCGTGCAGCAGCGCTCGCCGTTGAAGCCATTGGTGATTTGACAGGTCTTGAAATTCCTCTCAGCGAGTTGCTTGAGAACGCTCAAACCATCGAATCAAGCGTCCAAGAAGTCATCGAAAACTCAAGGACAATGCTGCCTGGTCCAGAAATTGATGTGGGAGACGATCCTTCACTCGACCCCTCAGTCGGTTGATGCGTGACACATTCTCACAACTTCAATCACCGATTCAAACGGCGCATCAGTGACAAGCATTGGCTCTAAATCAGGATAACGTGCAGCAGCATAACCTGCTTCCACGAGTGCACTCAGCAGTTTTTCCATCTTTGGTGCGCCTCCGACTTTTGCAAGCCGTGGCAGTGTGTCGAGGTTCAGCAAGAGGTGCTCTCTGCTCATCAATTCTGCCGCATCGGCGATGTATCGAACGCTTCTTCGTAGTTCTCTAGCCGAATGGTTGGTGTCTTCATCGCTCCATTGCAAGCCTTGAGTTCTGTGAGATTGAATTTCATCCTCGGTTGGGTGGCACAAATCCAAAGCCCGCTCCTCGGTCATCCGAGATGCAATACCGTGGTGCCACATTGGCCCAATCCACATTGGCCCACTGGCTGCCTTCAGCTGATCCGGTGCGGGGTGATGCACAAATCGGTAGGGCACATCTTCACACCGCACCCTCCAACCAATTGAATCGCGAATCTTTGTTGCCTCTGATTTACTGGTTTTGACCAACAACGAGATGCGGACATGGTGCCCATCAAACAAGGCGAGAAGCGGCGTTACAACTTTGTCAAGTCGGGCGGCGGTGGTTGCGACAGTTCCCAATAACAGACGAACAGCGTCATCGTGTGCGTATTCGTCAACAAGCCCCTTGGCTTGGTATCGCCGAGCCTGGCTGGAAGGCGAAGAACCGGTTAATGCAGCGGTGTCTGTCGCCGTCACCTCGAGCACACCGGTTCTCGATAGGCTTTGCAAGGCTGCATCAAGGAATTGAATCGGGGAGCCGAACGGATCGAGGTCCACCCATTGATAGGCGGCATCGACCATTGCCATGCGTGCATCGAGCCGCTGAAAATGCAGCCCATTAGTGAACACGGCATCCGATGGTTGTCCGTGCCTGTCGTCTTCAGGCTCGTGCACGACGTCTCGCTTTGGTGGGTGGCAGTGGTGCGAAGTTTTGGCCCACGACAACGCAAATTCATCCAAGTCATTTCCTGTGATTCGGAGTCGATGCTGGAGGTCGCTAGGAATCTCATTGCGCCAGCGTCGAATGCGTACACCTGTGGCGCACAATGCATCAAGCGCACGAATGGGGCGGCCTGGTTTGACAAGCCAGCCGTGCTCCAAAGCATCAGCAAGGAGGAGCACGCTTCGAGTTCGGGCGGGCGCCATTGCAGGATTGAGAAAGCCGACCCCGGTGCGTTTTGCAGGTCCTCTGGGCATGTGGCTTGGGCGTTCTTGCTCCTGTTGAAGATGGACAAGGGTGCGCCCCTCGAGCCACAATTGGCCCGGCCAACCTAGCGGGACCTCCTCGTGGGTGTTTGGGTCCGCCATGATGGGGCGTGGAACTGCTCATTGATGACCGCACCGATTCCCTTTCCGCGACGTTACACCTGCCGTGATATGGCGCACTTGGTGTTGAAAAACACACCAACGCTTATACACGAACCATGCGCCACAATAGGATATGTCCATATTAAAATCGGATAAAGCAATGCTTGGAGCAGGTCTCATGTTCCTTATTTTGAACCTAGCCGTACTTGCCCCAATCGCTACGGGCGCAGTGCCCGACGCTGTCGCAGAAGCAACTGCAGAAGCGCCAAAAGACGATATTTGTTCAAACGACGACTGCACAGAATTTGAAGCGGATTGGCTTTCATCCTCCACCGACCGGGACTTCTATGCCTGGAACCTCACCAACCTAGGTGATGTGATGATGGGTGATGCCCCGGTGTACGAGGAAATCGGACCGGTCACCTACACCATCACTTCAGATCGCCACATGTTGGATCACAACTCAACGTCCGGTGAGATCACCTATCACGAAAACACATCATACGCTTGTGCTGTTGACAGTGCAGTCCCTTGTGATGTGCAGATCACACAACTCAACATCGGTTTCATGCCACAAGTCATTGGTGCAACGGGCACAGCAATGGCCGGTGTCATGGACCTTACGAAGGTCGGATTTGCAGCACAAATGATCAACCAAGACATGAACACGACCCAAGCGGGAACAGCAACGGCTGCTGCCATGTGTATGGCTCCAGGAGTGGGCGAAATTCCATGCACCACTTGGGCTGGAGAAATGCCATTGATGGCTGCCAACGAATGGAAGAATTCTGATACTGCCGCCTACATCTACGCAATTAACAACAATACAACTCTCAACGACACAAACACAAACTGGGCCTCTGGAGACTTAGACGCTGCCATGATGGGCACCTACCATCCAGCTGATCCAGCATTCAACATCTCGTTGAAGACAGCACTTGGCCCCGTTGCCTTTGTCGGAATGGGTGAGCCTGAAATGTTGGTTGCTGATGTCATGATGGACCCAGCAAACTCAACAGTGATGCAGCGAGCAACCACCTATGGCTACGTGAGCGTTGATTCAGTAGTCGATACTACTGGTGACGGAACACCTGACACAGCCGTTCCAAATTTCTACGAAACATTCGTCCGTGACTGGGTCATGTACGCTGCAGCTGGCACCATCTTTGCCGGAGCAGGCGGTGGAGCAGACTTCAACGCAAGCAACAACGATGACATCACCAGCCGACTTCACAACCTCTTGGGTGTCGACTTCGCTGGTGCAAACGGCATTGCACTCATGGTCGCTGGTCACTTGACCGCTACACCAACAGGGCTCATTGCTACAAACGCTGACGGCACAGGCTTCGGTCTTGCTGCCTTCCTCACCATGGAGCCTGCAGACGCTATGGCTGCATACAATCTCACCATGGAACAATATGGTGCAATCGCAACTTGGGCTGGCGGATGGGCAACCTCTGCTACCTCAGTGCAACTCGGCCTCCTCGGAAGCGTTGGTACCATGAACGCCGAACAATTCGTCAACCAAACCTTCGGTGGCATGAGCCCAGTCGGCGATCCTTACCTCACCAACTCCCTCAACATGGGCGGAGCATGGGGTACAGCACTTGTGCCCGGAAGCGAGGGTGCACCAGCCGTCGATCTTTCACAGGCACAATCCGGAAACGCCCTCTATGGCCCACTCGGCCTCACCACCTCCATTGGAGCAACCCTGTTCCTCTACGGTGAATTGAGCGGCATGACCCCTCCAATCGACTTTGCTACCATGGGCCCAGGCACGCCAATGGAATGGAACACTTCCACCGTGGCTATGCTCTATGGCGTTGATGAAAATGCAGCCGCAGCAATGCGCGCATTCATGTTTGGCGCTATCTTTGGCGACTTTGTTCCAGGATTCCTCGTGGACTCCTTTGGAACATCCCCTTACCTCAGCATGGAATTCAACAACTGGCTGCTCGGATGGCACGACCCTGTGTCTGCTTTCCTCGCAAGCGGTAACCCAATGGACATGACCGTTGGTTGGACGAGCCTTGAATCGAACGCAACCTACTATGGATCTGGTGGCATTGTTGCTTCAACTGGAACCACATACACCATCTGCACAGGTGAATCTTCAGATTGCGACAAGGGCACAACCCTCGCCATTGACGACAGCTCATTCTTCTCTTGGAAGGACCCAGCCAAGGAAATGAACACCTTCGGCTTGGTGGCAGCAGAAACACGGGCAGGTACCATTGGTGGTTTCCTCGCTGATGGCGACAACCGCGTCGACCTCTCGGGCTACGCTACTGCAGAAATCGTTTGTGAAGGAGAATCAACCCTCAAGGGCATCCCAGTCGACGACTGCACCGCCTCCCTTGATCCATTGACTCGCAGCATCCAAGCCAAGCTCTTGGACACTGACACCCTGCTTGATGCAGTGCCAGGTGCCCTCCCAGTCTACTTTGGTAGCGAAGTATCAATGAGCGTTGAACAACTCAGTGGAGCAGCCATTGCCGGAGAGTCAACCTCTCACTTCTACCTTGACACACGACCAATCACATCGATGAACGTCGCTCCAACCATTGACGATCTTCAACCGGTGTTCATGATTAAGTCGAGCGGAGAAATCTCTGATGAGGATGCTGAATCCCTGGAATCTTCAATTGTGACCAATCAGGAGATGCTTGGCTACTGGACCAACTTCGATAACATCGCAGATTACATCACCGTTCTGATTTACCTTGGAGCGGTCGTTGCACTTGTGAACGGCGTTCGTTTGATGATGACTGAAGACGAAACTGATGAAGCAATGAAGTCGGAAGCACCTGCTGCTGAAGCACCGGAAGAAGCCGGTGATGATGCAGAAGAAGCAACCGCTTGATGCATCAATAGTGCGTGAATTCAACGCCCTCAATGGCGTGGGTCACCTTGTGGCCTGCGTCGTTGACGCTGCCGATAATGGCGACACCAGTCAGCCTTTGAGCAAGCCAATCACAGATGTCTGAAGCATGTTCAGCATCGACGGCGATGATCATGCCACAGCCCATGTTGAAGGTGCGGTACATCTCACGCGTTTCAATGCCGCCAACGCTCTGTAGCCATTCAAACTCGGGGTGAGGTTGGAGCGGTGCATCAATGTGCCAACCGAGGCTGTCATGCAGGCGCAAGAGGTTCGATAGGCCACCGCCAGTCACGTGACAAATGCCGTGCAAATCAGCAATTGAAAACGCCACTTCGTCGGTGGCGCATGCATGGAGCATATCGACAACAGGGTCACAGTAAATTTTGGTTGGATTAAGGAACACTTCGCCCAAGGTGAACGGCATGCCTTCCTGTCCCTCAAAACGAAGAACGGATCGACCAATGCTGGCGACAGCAAATGGGGCCTCATCAGTGTACTGTGCCCCGGTGTGTTCCATGACCTTTCGAACCAGAGAATAGCCATTGGAGTGAATTCCAGAGGAAGGCAATCCAATCAGCACGTCACCGGATTTGAGGTTCTCACCAGTGATGGTATCTCCTTTCTTGACGTAGCCAAGAGCGGTGCCTGACAAATCGAGTTCAGTCACGATTCCCGGCAAAGAAGCGGTCTCGCCGCCGGCAAGAGTGACTCGCGCCAAGCGGCACGCTTCGGCCAAGGATGCACCAAGCGCAGCATGTGTTTCCGGATCGGGTTTAGGTACGGCCACATAATCAACAAATGCAATTGGTTCAGCACCGACACAGAGCAGATCATTGACGTTCATGGCCATGCAGTCTATGCCAACGCCACCCCACTGATTGAGGGCCGAAGCAATCTGCAGTTTGCTTCCAACACCATCTGTAGCGAGTGCGAGCAACGAATCACCAAATTCGATTAAACCACCAAAGCCACCCGGCAAATCCACGGGTGCTCCGGGTGTTCCTGGTTGGCGTGTGGAGCGCCCAAGCGAAGCGATGAGCGAGGCAACTGCCGAGCCTTCAAGGTCAATATCGACGCCAGCGCTAGCGTAATCCATGGGTTCGGCCATACCCCTTCCACAGAAAGGCGTTTGATGAATCAACCGCCTCAACATTCCGAACCTTCAGTTCAGTGCTTTTGAGAGAAATGGCAGACTCAAGTCCAGCCGGTGGTCGATTCCCGAGTGAGTTCCATCGAATTCTTCCCAATGGTGTTCGACCCCAAGAGATGTGAGCCGCTCCACCAGCAATCGAGAACCATACTGAATGTGGTATTGGTCCTTATTGCCACAATCAATCCATAATGCAGCGAGGTTCTGAAGGTTGCTAGAGCCGCTTTCAATCATGGTTAAGGGGTCAAATGCAAGCCACTTTGCCCATGCCGTTTCATCCAGACGGGCAGTGGTCGAATCAACCGGTAAGACAACACCCAGCGGGTTTGATTCCGTAGGTGCCCGAGGGTCGTATGAGGCCGCCATTGCACAAATCATCAAACTGTGAAAATCTGGGCCAGAGAGCTTTGCAGCATTGCGCACATGATCCACATAGGCTGCAGCGGAACCATACCGGGCTACATGGGTCAACGTCTCAGCGAAAGTTGGCTTGAACATCAACTCAAAGCCGACATCGCCAGAATGGCAAGCCACACCATCCCAACACTCCGGCGCCAACATAGCGTTGACAAGACCGCCATACCCGCCAGAGGATTTGCCCACAAGACCGAACCGGCCGTTCGTTGCGTAGCGTTTCTTCACTTCTGATTTGAGGTCAGTGGACAGCCATGTCGACCATTGGCCAAGGACTGGTGAGTCAACGAATTGATTTCCTCCAAGACTCGTGAATGTGTCAGGCATGACCAGGATCACCGGTTGCATCGCTCCCGAGGCAACCAGGCGCTCATGCCGTTGAGGTAGCGTTTCAGCGAACGCCTTCCACCCCGCTCGAGCCGCCCCTGATGAGGTAAATGGTGCGAGGTAGATGATGACAGGTAATGGCTGCCCGCCTTCCATGGCTGTGAGCCCTTCGGGTGCAATGTGAACCAAGACCTCACGCTCCGTTGGATCATCCAAACGGTTGGCCAACAAAGGAGAATCAAAACTCCATCGCTCGAGCAGGCCACGGGTGGGGGCAAAGGCGTGGGCGGGCATGGTTCTGCGTCGGGGTGATGACACATGGATGATGCGGTGTTGGCGCTTCGTCAGTGGACGCCTGAGTTAGGAGAAAACGGGGGACTTCGCTCATGCTATTTTGCAGTGGAAACGAAGGGGTGGCAATTGTTCAAAGATACGCTCATAAACAGTTGACGCCACAGAATGAAAGTTCGGTAGGTCAAGAACGTCCAGAGGTGCCCAAGATGTTGCAAGAATTCGATCTCCCAGCCCGCTGGACTTCCCTGATTCAAGACCACTTCGCTGAAGCCGTGCATAACCTTGCACAGATGTGGCCGGACGAGCAATCTCTTGAGGTCTCCTATCGCGTCATCGAAGGCTTTGACCACGAATTTGCACACGATATCGTGGAGCACCCCGAACTCCACTTTCACGCATCAAATCAAGCCCTTCGACAATTCCTCTTGGACGCAGGTCACAGCAACATGTACCCCTTTGTTCGCATCGTTCATCTCCCAAGCGACCAAATTCGAACCGTATCCCAACTCAGAGCAGATGACATCAGTCACATGCTTGCCATCGATGCCGTAGCTACAAAAATCACAGGTGTACGACCACGAATTTATGCTGCGACTTTCGAATGCGTAGGATGTGGCCATACCATGGTCATCAACCAGCCAAATGAACAAGAACTGATCGAGCCCATCGAATGCCAACAAATCGACGGTGGATGCGGTCGGGCAAAGCGGCAAACTCGCTTTGAATTGAAGCAGCAAGATTCAATCCTCATCAATTCCCAATTCGTCGAATTACAGGAACTGCCTGAGCAAATGAAGGGTGGAATTCAGCCTGAACGAATCCTGTGCATTGTAGAACACGATCTTGCTGGCAAACTCAATCCAGGGGACCGTGTGAAAGCCAACGGCGTGTTGTTCATCCGCTCTCAACGGAAAGGTGGTAAAGACACCCCTGTGTTCGATATCTTTCTGAGGATTCATTCTCTTGAGCGACAAAATATACCGCTGGAGGAAATCGTCATCACCGAAGATGAAGAATTAGAAATCAAGGAACTCTCTCGGAGATCTGACATTTACGATGTGTTCACAAACAGCATTGCTCCTTCGATTTTTGGCATGACAGAGGTCAAGCGTTCGCTCATGCTTCAGTTGTTTGGCGGCGTGGCTCGCTTGAACACCGATGGTACACGCAATCGTGGCGATCTTCACATTTTGCTTATGGGCGATCCCGGTGTTGCAAAGTCCCAGTTGCTCAATTACATGGCCGATATTTCTCCACGTGGACGGTTCACCTCCGGTCAATCGGCTTCTGCTGCTGGTCTGACCGCAGCAGCAGTACAAGATGCAGCAGCAGATGGGCGGTGGACATTGGAAGCAGGCGCGCTTGTTCTTGCAGACCTGGGCCTCGCAGCCATCGACGAATTCGACAAGATGAATGAGGGCGATCGTTCAAGCATGCACGAAGCTATGGAGCAACAGAAAATCTCGATTTCAAAGGCGGGCATTAACGCCAGCCTCCGAACTCGATGCGCTGTTTTGGCAGCAGCCAACCCGAAGAGCGGCCGGTTTGAACCGGTCTCAGAAACCCCGTTTACGGCACAAATTAATCTCGCCCCCCCGCTCGTTTCCCGCTTCGATATCATTTGGTTGCTCACCGATGACCCCGAAATGGAAAAAGACGCTAAGATTGCTAAGCACATTATTGACAATCGTTTACTTGGCGTGAGTGAGTTGCTCGTCAATGAAGGATCAGCCCCCGATCCAACAAAAACATCGGCTGAATCCGGTGTTAAGAAAACAAAAGAGCATGGAGAAGTACTGTCCCGTGATTTAATCCGGAAGTACATCGCTTATGCTAAGCGCAGCATCCATCCGTCATTGGAATCCGAAGCAAGGGACAAAATCGTCAACTTCTATGTCGAAACAAGGAAACAAATTGGCGACTTTAGCGACACTGTTGCCATCACCGCCCGTTCACTCGAAGCACTTGCTCGCTTGGCTGAAGCAAGTGCACGTATACGCTTGTCCCAAGTAGCCACAACAGATGATGCTGACCGTGCTATTCGAATCACAAAGCTGTGGCGAATGGAATTAATGGGTGGCAACTACGATGAGACCGCTCTGCACACAGGACAGAAAGGTTCAGCTCGAAACCGTCAAAGGGTAATGCTCGATATTGTATCCACCCTCGCTGTTGCCAATGGAGGCGTAGCACAACATAACGATGTGCTCAATGAAGCAGAACGCCATAAAATTGACCGAGGTGCTGCGGAAGATATTCTTGATAAATTCCATCAAGATGGTAAGTTGTACAGGCCAGGCGGCTACGACACCCACGGAATGGCATGATGTCCGAGGGGTTCAATCTTGAAGGATGAACGCGTGGGTGGCATCATGGCGGAACCTCAGACGACCGAGCCCGTTGGCGATGTCGACGACGCAGCGTCACTTTCACCCGAGCAACTCGGGTTCATGTGTGGGATCGAGGTTCACCAGCAATTAGCTACAGGCAAACTGCATTCTCGCCAGCCCGGGGTGCTGTATGATGTGACCATTGATACGGTGCCAAAAGATTGGAAGAGGTTCTCAAGGAAGCTACGCCCAGCCCGAGGCGAAGGCGGCGCTATTGACATCGCAGCACGCTTTGAAAGCCGTCGAAATCGCTCGTTTGTTTATGTTCAAAGCCCAAATGCAGGGTTGATTGAACTCGACGATCAACCTCCGCTCGACCATGATGATGAGGCGATACAAATCGCACTTACCGTTTCAGCCCTTCTTGAGGCAAAACCAGTATCGCTTTTGCAAACCATGCGTAAGACCGTTGTGGATGGTTCAAACACCAGTGGGTTCCAACGCACATCGCTGATTGCCACCGATGGAACACTGTCCACCGAAGGAGGTCCTGTCGGAATCGACGTTCTCTGCCTTGAAGAGGACAGCGCACGGAAATTGGACACACTGACCACGCCCAACGGTGAACAAGTCATCTACAACCTTGACCGTCTTGGCTTGCCCCTCATAGAGATCGCAACAGCCCCAGACGTCACCTCTCCCGAGCATGCCAAGATCACATCGATGGCTCTTGGCAGGGTGCTGCGGCAAACACGACGCGTACGCCGTGGTCTTGGAAGCATACGTCAAGACCTCAATGTATCATTGGCGTGTGGCGACCGTGTCGAAATCAAAGGGTGCCAAGACCTCAACTGGATTCCACGCATCATTCGTTTGGAGATGTCCCGCCAACTCCATTTCTATCGCTTGACCAACGATTTACGAAGCATGCTCGACCTTCCAATGCTGCCCCCAGATCGAAGAAGTGACGATGATTCCCTTGAATCGGAAGTCGCAGTCGCGGTGGCAAGCCATCTTCCACTTCGCTTGGTTGATGTCTCGGAATGCTTCACTTCTTGTGAATCGAAAATGGTCCAAACTGGGCTTGAAAAAGAGCACACTATGCTGTGTTTACCGCTTGCTGGACTTGCTGGGAAAATTGGTCAAAAATCAATGGACAAAGAAGGCTCCCAAATGCCTCGCTTGGGTCGGGAGTTAGCGGGTGCAGCAAAACTTGCTGGCGTCAAAGGCGTGTTTCACTCTGATGAATTACCGGCCTATGGGATTGAGCAAGAGCACGTTGATTTGGTTCGACAAAACCTCGCACTTGAGCCAACAGACGGGTTCATCCTCTGCTTAGCCCCACAGTGGCAAGCCGAACTTGCCCTGGAAAGCGTGCTTCACCGAGCCCGTGCAGCATGGCATCGAATTCCACAAGAAGTTCGAAACGTCGTGGTCAAAAAAGGTGCACCAGAAGACGGCACGACAGCGCCAATGCGCCCACTTCCCGGCGGAGCCCGCATGTACCCGGAAACGGATGTGCCATCCATCGCTATCGATGCCGAGCGTTGGAGTTCAACCCTTGAATCCCTTCCAATGAGCGATGATGAACGCTCACAACGGATGCAATCGTATGATGTTTCAGCGGATCAAGCCAAGCAACTTGTGGCACGCGAACTTGATGATGTCTTCGTCCTTCACGGGCAAGATCTCCCGCACAAGGGATGGGCCAGCGTTGTGTTGGAAAACGATGAGGCAGATCCTATGTTGTGCGCGAAGGTCCTCAAAGTCAAGGAACAAGGGGACATCACTCGAGAATCGATGAACGAAATCATCCTTGCATTCGCTGGAAGTCAGCCAACCTTGGATGAAATAGCAGCCTATGGGGAGGCTCATGGGCACAAACCTGCCGATGCGGGGGATCTCGCCGGGACCATTCAGGCCATCGTTTTAGAACGTGAAGCGTTCGTTAAAGAACGAGGTATGGGGGCAATGGGCCCTCTCATGGGCGTCGTCATGCAGGCTGTCGGAGCAGCAGATGGAAAGATGGTCAGCGCTCTATTACGCGAAGCGATTCAAAAAACGATGGAGTGAGTTTTCGTGGACCGTCGTCCTCTCCTCCTTGTTGCGCTCGTCGTGTTGATGCTTCCCTCGTTTGAAGCGACAGCCCAACAATCAGCATTCGATGATGAATTCAATCTTGGATGGGAGCATAATTTCGGTGATGTATACATCACCACGGCCCCTCTTTTTCACGACGACGCCATGTTTGTCCGCACCTCCGCTTCATGGGGGGGCAATGACGGCCCCTCAGTGTCTTCTTTCAACCTCGAAGGAGATCTTCTCTGGTCCTTTGGAAACCCGAACTCAACGCGCCATGATATGGCGCCTCTCATGGTTGTCGATGCGGGCAATGGCGCCTGCGGTTCATGGCCTAACATGCTCATTATCGGCTGGTCAGATGGGCTGATTGAAGCGAGGGAGCCTGCCGATGGTAGCGTGTTATGGACGCACCAATCAAAAGCGATCACTTGGGGCATCAGTGGCTCGATGGAGCATGAGAATGATCGAATCGTGGTGCCGACCCGTTCAGGCGTGGTCGCCCTTTGTGCATCCAACGGCGCTGTTGAAATGGAAGCCAGCACAGGATTAGGATGGCGAAATGGAGTTTCAGTCGTCGAGGGTGAATACCTTCTCGGCGATGAGGACGGTGTGCTTTGGGCCGTTTCTCACAGCGGCGAAGTCCGTTCATTGGACCTCCAGAATGGGAAAATTCGACACGCTCCGCTCTTGACCCCTTCTGGCCTTTTTGTTCAAAGCCAAGGCGTCAATGGCGGCACGGCGAGCATCGTTAACATGACCACCCTAACAGTCTCAGCACGTCTTCCCATCGGCCCATCGCCTGCCATTCCTATTGCGGTTGGAAGCACTGTTGTTTCCGCAGATTCTGAGGCCATACGGCTGTTTGATTGTGCGATTGAATGCTACCAAACTGACCGGGCACCTTTCCGATCAAACGGTGAAATCGGTGCTGTCCATCACGGGCAATTCATGCTCCCATACAACGATGAAACAATTGGCTGGGGACTCATTCGAATTGCTTCAAATGGATCATTGGTTCTAACGACTGTAAACACCGGCGCTGACGGGTATGGCACATCATCACCCGGTTATTACGGTACGAGTGAAGGGGAATATCTAGCGTTTGGAAGCGACGATGGCGTTGTTTTTGTCTTCACATCCGCATCAAAAGACGCTCAACCAATTGCAGGTGACGAACGGCTTGAATTTGATTGGATGGCCCAGGGAATCGTATTCCTCTTGTTCCTCTCTCTTGGTGGCGCAGCCATTCAGTTGCTGAGAAAAAACCATGCTTCAATGGTCAAATTTTTCAGCCTCTATGCCGTTTTAATTGGGCTTCTCATCGTTGACGGAGTTGCCTTACAATGGGCCGAAATGGTCGAAGATTTGTCCACTCCACCGAGCGATGATGATGGGCCATGGGATCCAGCATGGGATGAGTCGTGGCGAGGAACACAAATTGTATCGTTCACCATCGACGGTGAGGTTCGCAGTGCGGGGGGGTTCGAAGGCTATGACACCGCCCTCGAACTCACACTTGCCGCTTGCGAGCAACTTGGAATCGAAATCACCTCGGAACCAACGGGCCTAGGTGAATACGTCGTTGCTTTTGACGGCGAGGAAGGGGAGGGCTGGGAATATTCTGTGGATGGACGGGAACCGGGCGTTTCCTCCGAATCAAAACCCCTCGATGCATCATCGAGAGTGCATTGGTATCCGGCGGAAGCGAGGTAAGCCTCAAATCTTGGTAGCCGGTGGCTCTCATCATGTTCCAAGCCCTTGGCACCCACGGTCCCGAGCTTTCACCAACAATGGGATTGGTTTTGGACCTCATTTTGCTTTCCACGGCCTTTTTGCTTCTTTCAGCACCTAAGCGTCGTTCAATCCACGATGTGATGTTGATGGCTACACTTGTCCTGAGCGTTTCTCTGCTTCGGGTCGTGATGCAACCATTGCCGAACATTCAACCAGTAACGGTCGCTTGTTTGCTCGTCGGAGCGCAACTGGGCGCTCGTAGAGGCGCTGCCTTCGCCGTGATGGTTGCGATGCTTTCGAATTTCATCATGGGCGATGGATGGTGGACCATCTTCCAAGCCATAGGCTGGGCATCGGTCGCTGTTGTAGGGGCCAATGCCACCCTCGTTCTCGATGGCGTTTACAATCTCCGTCGCACCTGTATTGCGGCCATTGGGACAGCGTTCATGTTCGATTTCATTGTCTCTCTGTCCATCATTGACGGAACGTTTGGCGTCGTTGACTTCATGCTTTACCTGCTCAACGGAATTCCATTCGACGTTCTTCATGCCGTTGGAAACATCGCATTTGCTGTCTGGTTTGGAGCCTGGTTCGCCTCAATCTTAGAGGAGCAGCCGACGCGTGAAACGCTCGATACAACGGTGATGGAAGGCTATGGCATCGACGCCTGATGAACCGACGATGGCCCTCATCGTTCGACACGATCTGCGCCTTTCAACCGGTAAAATAGCGGTACAATGCGCTCATGCAGCCGTAGCATGCACGGTTGCGGCCAAAAAATCCCATGCCCGTTTGACGGAACGCTGGCGTCAATCCGGTGCGAGAAAAATATGCCTGAAAATTGATAATTTGAATGAACTTCAACGTCTTGCAGGTCAAGCACAATCAGCAGGCTTGGTGACACATTTGGTCAAAGACGCAGGCCACACGGAAGTGGAACCAGGGACAATCACAGTGCTCGGCATTGGCCCGGGTCCACGCCGCTCAATCGATGCACTCGTCGGAGAATTGAAACCATATTGATGCCTCAGAGGACCATGGGTCTTCGCGCATTCATTCACCGAATGACCGCACCTAAGCCGGAGGGGGCGCCTCCTACAGGGGAATTGAAGATGGTCTTCATCGTCAATCATGGTCTCAAAATGGGCAAAGGGAAAATCGCTGCTCAAGTTGGTCATGGAGCGGTGAAGGCCACCCTCGATGCAGCAAACCGTCACCCATTGCTTGTTGAATCTTGGTTGGCAAGTGGGCAGAAAAAAATCTGCGTCAAGGGAGACGATGCCGCACATCTTGAAACCCTCGAGCGTGAAGCACAACGGCTGAAGATCCCTACCGCCCGGATTCATGATGCAGGCCACACCCAAATTCCCAGTGGTTCATTGACGGTCGTCGCCCTCGGTCCTGCAGACCCTTCGCAATTGGAACCCATCACCGGTCCACTCAAATTGCTCTGAAGTTCCAGCCCTTTGATGAGGGGGTGCGCCTTCGGGCAATCATGCGCCACTACTCAACAGACCGCATTGATTTGCGCTCCGATACGGTGACACAACCCACGCCGGAAATGCGACACGCCATGCATCATGCTGCAGTCGGCGACGATGTTCTTGGCGATGATCCGACCGTTCGAGAACTTGAGCAACGCCTTTCCGCAATGTGTGGAAAAGAAGCCGCGCTCTTCGTGCCTTCGGGCACGATGGCGAACGCCATTGCCCTGCGATGTCATACCTCACCCGGGGATGAAATTATCACGGCCAAAAACAGCCACATCTACATCTACGAAGGCGGAGGTTATGCTGCATTATGTGGTGCTTCAATCGCCCTCGTCGACGTTCATGGCGGACTGATGCGTCCTGATGACGTTCAACTTGCGATTCGAAAACAAGCAGGCTCCCTTTCGCATTATCCCGATGGTACCCTGGTGTGTGTTGAAAACACCTCTAACCGGGGTGGCGGGGCGTGTTATCCCCAGCGCACACTTGACGAAATTGCCGCAGTGGCAAAGGCCAACAATTGCGCTATCCACATGGATGGAGCAAGGGTATTCAACGCCGCAGTTGCAACAAAAACACCACTCGATCGCATGGTACGGGACTACGATTCAATCTCCATCTGCCTCTCTAAAGGATTAGGTGCTCCGATTGGCTCTGTCTTGGTGGGCTCTGCTTCATTCATAGCCCAGGCCCATCGCTGGCGTAAAATGTTTGGAGGCGGCATGAGGCAAGCTGGAATGATTGCAGCCGCAGGACTCCATGCGCTCGATCATCATGTAGAACGGATGGCTGAGGATCACGAGCGAGCGATTCGTATGGCAAACGCCATCGATGCCATCGAAGGGTTCAGCGTCGACTTAGATACTGTTGAAACAAATATGGTTTACTTTGACTCCACTCAACCTGCGCTCCAAATCATGGACCTGTTGTCTGACCATTCCATCGATGTCCTCGACATTGGCCCAAACAGTTGTAGAATTGTTGTGCATTTACACGTGACTGACGAGGATGTTGATCAAGTGATTGCGGCTTTCAATCAACTCTCCGTTGTTTAAATCCCCTCGAGGGTTTTCCTCTCATGGCAGGGGCGGAATGTGAAGTCTGTGGGCGCCTCAAGCCACAAACGCCATGCGCATTGTGCGTGTCTCTGAATCGAAAGCCACTGAGGGATGAGTGGGATTATGAAATCCCCCAACTCCTTCACGATGAAGTTGCGGCCTTTTTGGGCGGGCCCCACCGCAACGCAAAACAGCGATGGAATTTGATTCAATCAAAGTACGAACAATCTGAAGAAGTCAACTGGGCGAAAATGGCAGAAGATACCGATCCTGTGATCGAAGCACCAACGACCGATGCTGAACTGCGCCGAATCGCCGCCGATATCGAACAAGGCGTGAAAATTTCTGCCGAAGGCCGAATCGTTCTTCACCGCGGTTTTTTGATGCACGACGGCCTTCACTTCTCCTTTCAAGACGACCGGATCAGCATGAACGGCCGAAGGCTACCTCACTCTGTACCAACAGTCTCAATCCTACGAATTCTCGCTTCAAAACAAGCCAGGAAGGGTTGGAATCTCAGCAAATTGATGATCCTTCTTGGCTGCACAATTCATTCCTCCAATGGCGATGAAACGCTGCGGCCACCAAGAGCCGGCGGGGGCCGAGGGGATCGTTTGCGGTACCGACGGTTGATGCGTAGGATTCAACAACCGAATCATGCAGCCGTGCAGAACGTTTTGAGTTGGGTCGGTTGGATGGCTGAGGAACACCTGCCCCCGCCAGAACATTACATCATTCATCCACTTGCTGCGTGGGCGCGAGACATCAAACACCGCTTGAGCACACGCTCTGATTTCCACGTCCACATCACAGAGGCTTTCCTCAATCATCCCGATGGCCTTGACCAATTGGATTCCTATCCTTGGTTGAAACGTTGGAATTCATACCGTGGCACCCGTCAACAAAATGCACCATACAAGTGGCCGTTAAAGGTTGTCAGGGGGAAACTCAAGATGCGAGTTCGGACTAAAAGAGGGACAACGATGCACACCAATGTGCCAGACGATCCCAAAACATGGGCTCTTCTTCTCTCAATGAGCCTCTCCCCATTGACCTCACATGTAGGTGAGACGTTGTTTTCAATTCAACGGAACTGGACCTCGGTGGAAGATTCAACAACCAAAATTTCTGCTCCGCTTCAACGCTCGATTATATTGCTCAATGACATCATTGATGGTGCAAAGGGTCGCGTTTTTGTCCATGATAAATACATCCTTGTCGTAGGGCGTTTGGGCCATTTTTACGAGGTTCAGATTGGCCCCGGCGCACACGGTGCGCCCTTTATGATTCGGTTGGTGGATTCCCTCAAGCCCCGGAGAACGACCTCCATCTGCATTCATTCAGGTACATTTCATTCACATGTGCCTCTGGGCGATACTCTTGCAACGGTGGTCCTCACGTTGCTTGATGATGTTGGAGCATCAAAGGAGGTCGACTCCCTGTTGAACCAAATTGCACATCACTCACCTCTCGGTTTCCCAGGACTTCTTGATAAGGATCATCTTGCATTGCTTGACAGTCAATCTGTGGAACAGATCCAAGCCATCCTCAAGCGGGGACGATTAGGGATGGTCGCCCCGTATTGGATGGAAGCCTTCCGCGACCAAATCCAACGTGGCCGCCCCAACGCTCGTGGGAGGGGGGAGAATGCCTACTTCCAATACATGGAAAGAAGAAATCGCCGACACATGAACTATGATTTCGACTATGTTCCTGTTGACGGGCACATTGGTGAAGCCACCATCCTCGTATCACATGCTTTGGCAGCAAAACGACCGGTCCCAATCGAAGCCATGGCCAAATTGTGGCAAGATTCTCTATCTGAGATTGATCAACAAGAGCCAGAAACGCCTCGTCGAGGGGGAGTAAATGAACTGTTTAATCGTCGCTTTGACTTTGCCGACTACATCCAACCGCGCCAACGAAACGATTGGATGTTCATCCGAAACCAAGGGCAAGCAGAACAGGACGCTCCTATTGGCGATATTCGTAATGGCGAACGCAGGTATTGTGAAGTGTTCCCAAGAGTTTGGGAGGCTATGCTCCAGCAACCGATTGGTTCAACGCTGAAAATAGCAACACGCGATGGGGGTGACCTTTCTTTCCAACATTGCATGCTTCGTGTTACGTTGCGAGCGGGCGCAGAACGCCGATTAGTTCGTCAATTTGCCAGGGAAGCAGGATACGTCGAGAACGGGCGGGAAGGTGCAGCGCTCCTGTTTCGGCGACGCGATCACCCGCGACAATGGGCTCGAAGGAACTTGAGTGAGCACCTCACTCGAATCCAAGAACGCTTAGGATTCCGCGGTGCTCCACCATGGTGGTGGCATTTCATGGAGGCTCAGCAAGCACCAGACGAGGTTCCAGCATTTCGTTGGGAGCTTGAAGCAGACCTTCGCGACGACAACGGCAATCAGCGAGCCATGGGTGGAGATTATCAGCCCTGATGCGGACGTCTTAGAGCGGCTGCAACGCCAATCATCGACAGGGTTGCCAAGCTTGGAAGAAACGGAAGAGACTCGTCTTCGTCAACATCGGTCACAACGGCAGGCTCTTCTTCAGCAGGCGCAGTGAATTGGTAGACGAGGTGCACTGAGAGGTCAGCGTCATCAAAGGCAGCAGGCAAAACGACCTCAACCGTACCTTGAGATTCATTGCCCAGATGGATCATGTCACGGACGATGTGTGGGTAATTCTCTAAGCCGTTTGTCCCTTCTTTGAAGTATGCAGAATCCTCAACAACCCATAGATATGCACCCAGCGTACCTTCGCCAAATTGACTCGTATCGATGTCAAGAGCCCATGTCGCCGTACCTTGTGACTCGCCGGTGACGGTCCAAACAAAACTGCTGGAACCAGTGCCGAGGTCCAAAGGTTGCTCAATAATCGTCGAAAAATCCTGTTGTAGGCTGTCGGATTGTGCGACACTGCCCCTGACCATTGTTGTGCCGTTGAACACAACGGCCGGCGGCGAGTAACGGCCGTAGCGGTCATGGAACCGGGCATCCAGCACGTCGGTGCCGAACGGATCCTGCATCTCCGAAATAGATCGGTGGATGTGATACTGGTGCATGGAAGCGTTCGCTTCCACATCGTCAAGCGCATGCTCGACATCAACGCAATTGGAACACCATGTTGCCGTGTAAACTTCGACAATGGTTGGCAGTTCACTCAAGTTGTGCACGTTGGTGGAAGAGGTATTTGCTTCAGTGGATTGGCCACCAAAGACAACACCGGCTTCGACCGCTTCTGCGGGTCCAGCGCTCACCGTCTGGGTGCTTAACAACAGTGTAATCAAGAGGATGATGGCTCTTTTCCGAGGTTCCATAGACTCTCGAGACCGGCCCTTTGTATCAAGGTGTGGTCTGGATGCAGAGCCATTAGAAGTTCAAGGCAACTCTTCTCCGTATCGAGGAAGGCTCCGTTGTAGTTCATCTCTCCTGCGCGCTCAGCCGCAACCAAGGCCTCGTAACGAGAGCGGATCCCGCTGCCGGTCAACCCGAACACAGCTCCTAGCCTGTCAGCCATGCCCGACTGTAGGCCCAATCGAACAAGGCTGGCATAGAAGGTGACACAAACAGCCATGCGAACTTCGGTGTTTCCGGTGAGCGCTTCAGCGGTGCCCTCGTTCAACAGTGCAAGCCGAGCCTCGACATCTTGGTTCAGTTCAAGATGGTCTCCTTCTGCCAACACATCACCGAGCATATCGTGAATGTGGTGGACGGCTTGATCAACACCATCTTCTCGGATTTCTCCAGGGGTCTTCTTTCGTGGAGCGGTTTCCCAGCCCATTCGGACGCGTGCCTTGTAGTGGTTCAGAATCGTCTTGACGGCGCTGACCAGTTGCTTACTGGTGATGCCATGTTGCTCCATGCCACTTCGACGGTCCATCTTCGACAGTTGGCCCATGCGACCAGCAACTTCGACAACGGCCATGGCAAGCAAGATAATGTTCAACTCAGAATTCTCGCCTCGGACGCCTTCACCCTTCCGGCAGATGCTCTGCTTCGGCATACCAAGGGCCTTCTTCAACGCCTTGTCCTTTCCTTCGAGGGCGCTTCGTTGCTCTTCGAGCTCACCCTTGAGGGGCTTGCAGGCCATCTTGATGTATGGCTCAACTGCGCGAGACGCGTAATCACCGTACATTTCCTTGACCTTCTTCCGCACAGCAACGGAAAGCGGGTGCTTGATTCTCGAGGTGCTTCGGTTCACCTTGCGCCGACGTATCCAGGTGCCACGTTGGTTCGCAGGGACGCCACTTAGGTCCATGTATGAGCCCTGAGTACCAACCTGGTCGTTCGAGTCACAGTTTGTTTGCACTCCATGGTGGGTGGCGGAATCTCCACCGTATGTCGTCTTACCAGCATCGCCATCAAAGAGGTCTTGGGATGCAGCGACGATGCCGCATTCGCTGCAGATCAGCTCGCCCTTGTGCGCATCGATTTCCATTGTTCCAGCAAAGCACTCTTCGCAAGTCTCGTTTTCCTTCTTGTTCTTGTTATACATTCATATCACCATTCCTTCTCGGTTGTATTGGGGCGGCAAAACCAGCATTTGGGAATTTCGGAAGCCCGAAAAACCGCCCATGCCCGCCTCATTCGCCCCTGCTACATGTTATAGTAGACGAGGTCCGATTTAACACTTTCGGTGACAAGAGCCAATATTGGCAAACAAGAACCGAACATGTTTGTTTTTACGACCCACCGTTAATACACCATTCTACATTATTTAAACAAGAAAATTACAGGGTGAAGTGCGTTGATTGAAAACCACCGTGTTCCTCAAAAACCCTCGACCATATTGGAGAAGGAGAGGCCGAATTGTGAGCACTGACCAACCTGCAATTACCATCGAGGTGCAACCCATCAGTTCGCACTTTCCCGGTTGGCTGGAGGAGGCTTTCTTACAAAGAAAGGCAGATGGCTTGCTTGTCCTCTATCCAAATGAAACTTCAAGACGCCAAGCACTCGATCTTCTGTCAAATCAAGGCCTCTCAGTGGACACAACGCACCACCTCACGCTCGACCGCTTGGTGGACCTGCTTTACATGGACCTCAAACAACCAAGGAAGTTACAAGCCAATCCTGCTTTATTCAACGTAGTCCATGCGTTGACCAAGGAGTGCGCTGAAGAGGGAGGGCTGCCCCTTTTGTTTGCGCCATCAAAGCAAAAACGGACTTGGAAGCCCCACAATACAGAGCGCTTGGCTTCGCTCCATCGAACCCTCATGGATCTCGACAAGCCTTGGTCTTGGGATGATGACCCTGGCGCAAGAGAGTTTGACCAAATCCTTCATGATACTGGGCGTCGATTGGAAGGCACCCACCCCGTTCTTGTACAGCGCAAGTTGACAAAAGTTCTCACAGAGGCCAAATTGCCGTTCACACTGAACGATGTTGATGGTATTGTCATGCTTGATGCTGCACCCGATTACACCGAGGCACAGGTCAGTTTCCTTCGGGCTCTCAGCCACCACCGTCCAATCCACCAACTCTGTAACCCTGGTTCGTTCCGCCTTGGCCACCATGGCGCATACATAGACGACGTGCCTTATGTCACCGCTGAAACCCTCCCCTCTTGGGTGCCTGAACATGAGGTTCTCAAAGCAGAAAAGGCGATTGCGATCGATGGACATGCCTCTCCAAGGTATTACAGGGTGCAACTCCATCAACGAGCGCACGCATTTGAGGCGGCAATCGACTTGGTTCGCCAGTACAAGGTGTCGAGCCAAGGAAGCGTTCTTGTCGTTGACGGTCACGCAGATTCAACCATCGATCAGTGGCGCATCCGTCTCAAAGAACTCGGATTGAATTTGGGAAGAGGAACAGCCCCACTCGACACGGTTCCGGGCATCCACCATGTGCTTCGCCTCCTCCGATTAGGCGTTGGGCCTGACGCTTGGTCGATGACTCAACTGAGAGGGCTTACCTCACACACCAGTCTGCCAATCATCAACGGCGGTGTGCCTGATTTAGAACATCCAACTCGGCCAGATTGGAAGCCAAAACCCCACGTTGAGGTTCTTGAGAATATGTCTCGAAGCTTCCACGTCCGAGGCGGCCCAGGTGCGCTCACTCGATGGGCTCGCACGCTACGAAACGCTCAACCATCGCTCGGCAGAGATTCAGAGAAAGCCCGCCAATCACTTGAGGAAACTCAGTGGTGGCTCGCCTGCGTCGCACGGCTATGGGCCCCATTCATCGAGGGGGATGATGTTGAAGCATACACCAGCCGGGTTATCGGCTGCAGCAGCGGCGAGGCTTTACCGACTCCAAAAGCGTTAGAACACGGTGAAGCACTCCTCAACCATCTTTTCTCAACCTTGGATTGGGGCGAATTGACCCAACGAACAGGAGCCCATGATCGAACGCTTCCTGCGTTGCAATTGTTGATTGCAGCCCATCAGAATGGATTCCACCAAATGAAGGAAGCAAAGATCGAACCACCAAAAAATGGCATGGCCTTCATTGAGCACATGGAACAACTCGTTGCAGGAACAAAAATGCCAAGCGAGCGAGTCTCAAGCCAAAATGTGCGTGTCTTGACCCCCGAAGAGGCACACGGCTCTACAGCCGACCTTGTTCTCCTAGTTGGAATGGACGTTGATGCTTGGTCGATGAAGTTACCAAAAGTCCCGTGGCTTGATGCACCAACGAAGTTGAAATTAGGCATGCTCCATACAGATCTTGCAGTCCGCAAAGGCCGTCATCATCTGCGCCACCTGTTGCACGCAGGTCCGACCGTTGTTGTGTTTGACAGCACCTTAGAAGATGGAGGTGGGCCAGCAGCCCCTCTCGCAGAATGGTTGAGCGATGCACAGCGAAATGGGCAATACACTGAATTCCAAGGCGCCCCTGATTTCTTACCTCCACACGCCATTGAGGGTGACGATGCATCACGCTGCTGGCAATTTGATCCAACATCGCCTGAGCATCGATGGCTGTCACCTCGTCCGTTTACGATGGAACTCAGCAAAGGCTCAGTTCGAGGCATCCGTTCGGGTCAACGCGGAAGGGATGAGCGCCAGAGAACGGGCCTAGGTTTGCGAGAACGCACGGGAACAGAAGGGAAATTCAATTCCATTTATGGCATTGCTATGGCCCATGAAGGCTCAATTATGGAAGATCGTAAGCAACGGCAACCGACGTTTGCTGGTTTGAAGGACATGGAGTACATGCCATGGACTGTCCGCAACGCGCTTGTCACGACAGATCTATTGGCGCTTGAACCTTCATTTGGTCAAGCCAAAATAGGTCACAGTAAGCAACCAATTTGGCCTCATCTTGGGATGAAAAAAGGCGCCAAAAGCCGAGGGATTGCCATCGACCCACGACCTCTTCCTGCTCCGGAGTTGCCGGCCGGAGCTCTGTTGGATGTTCTCGGTGTTCATGGGCCCGGTGTGAAGCGAAAAGTATGGTCGGCTAGCCGAATTCAACCATGGCTCACTTGCCCACGCCAAGCTTGGGCGACAAGCCATCTTCAAGCCGAAGATCTCGAACAGGAAAGCGAAGACCTTGACCACCGTATCCGCGGACAGATCCTTCACGATTCTGAAGCAGCGCTGATGGCAGCGCACGAGGTTCCAATCGGTGGAAAAAGCCTCACAACAGCTCTTCCGCTGCATTCAGGAAAGGTACCGACGCTCGAAGCAGGTTGGGCGTCCATATTGATTCACTTAGAGGCATCAGTGCCCTGGTTAACACGCAACGACGCAATTGCGGCTCACCGTTGCCGGGACCTCATTGGCATCAACCCGGCAACATGGCGGGGGCACCTCGATGGCGAATTAACAGTTGAAGTCGGTGGACGAATCGGTCGTTTGTTGGAGGCAGATTACGCCTTGGCGGATGTTGCCCCCCTTGCGTGTGAATGGGTGCTCAAAATGTCCGATGGGGCCGCAGTTGAACTTGATGCCCTCAATGATTTGGGAAAACCTGCCCCGTTTAGCATTCGCGGTAACGCAGACCGTGTCGATGAAATTTGCCTTTCCCCAGAGATGCGAACCGCAGCGGTTGACAAAGGCCTGCTGTCAGCAACCCCCCACACAACGCCTCTTGATGTACGCCATCCAAATCAGTCGGGAGGCGCCCGACGGTTTGTGGTGATTCGAGATCTAAAAACGGTCAACGGACCCAAGGTCAAGGAAAGTGGAAAACGCCACCTTAAGGCGCTGTTCAATGAAGTGCAGCTTGGGTTGTATGCCCGCGCATGGGAACTGGCTCATCCAGGGGACCGGGTGGTCGGCGTTGGTGTTGGAGAGGTTGGAGAATCAACCACGCACTATGTCGAATTAGATCCGGAAATCGAACCGTACCTTGCGGGGTTGCACCTTGGTGAGCGGACATCATTGGTGGCGAATCAATTCCGGTTTCCAGACGATTTAGAATACCAAAGCAACGGGTTTAGGGCATGGATGAATGAACGAATGCAGACCGCTCGACGAGCCATCGATACCGCTGAAGCGGGCCACATTCATCCGGTTCCAAGTTCCTCATGCTCCTTCTGCAAGGTTCGTTCAATCTGCCCTTCAGCCCTTCTTGGAGGTGAAGCACGTTGAGCAACAAACGCATTCCATTCAATCAGAGCCAACGGCTTGGGCTCGATATCGATCGCCACATTGCGCTTGATGCCGGTGCAGGGACAGGAAAAACCACTGTGATGGCTGAACGGTATGTGCAGCATTTGCTTTCACCAGTGCAACGCTCTACCCTCGTTCTCCCTCACGGTCCAAGAGAACCACTGAGCGGCCATGGTTCCCTCAGAGCTCCCGCCAGAGAGCGAACAGACCGAAAAGAATGGAAGGGGCTGCTTCCAAGTGAAGTGGTTGCTATCACCTTTACCAAAAAAGCAGCATCAGAACTCAAAGCTCGCATCCGGGCCCGAGTTGCTCAAACGCGAAGATCCCCCGTCGCCCCGGATGACGATGTTGGAATTTTTGATCCACGCGTCGGTTCAGACGCCGACATCGAAATGCTCCTCTCTTCACTCGATGAGGCTCCAATTTCAACCATCGATGCGTTCCTTTCTCAACTTCTGAGCCCACACCTCGACTTGGTGGCTGTCCACCCGAGCAGGGAACAAATCGCTACAGAGCGGGCTCCTCTTTTGATTGAAGAAGCCCTCCATTCGGCTTGGCGTGTTCGAACCGTTGGTGATGCGCAAGAAGCTGGTGTGCTTGGTTACGTGAATTCATTTATCGAATCAAGAGACAGACTTTCCATCGCTCTTGGAGGCCAAGCGCAAGCCTCCATTGTGCTGTCTGGTATGCTGAACAAATCCCTCTTCGTAGAGGAATCAAGGAGGGCCATAGAGGCCCATTCTCAGCGGTTAGGGCAGCCTCTTCGTCACGACGCAACACTTCCAGAGCAGTTATTTTTGGAGATGTTCACTCAACCGGTTGTCGATCAAATTGATGTTTTTGCGGTGGACCTGCATAGGGCGCTCAACGAGTATGTTGACCTCTACCTTGCTCATTCAACCTCCTATGTGGTCCCGGCTGAGGCCGATGCAAAAACAGATCAAACACGATTCAATCATCTGGTTCACTTGGCGCGTCATGCGTTTGTTGAAGACCCAATTGTTCGGACCCAATGGGTTTGGAGCGTGGCCATTGCTGCAGCAGGAGCGATTAAGACCGATGGCAGCGAAACAACCTACTTCCCAAATGGCGCCCTTCCTCCCGCACGTAAGTCTGGATGGCACGCAGGGTTAGCGACGAAATCCAAAGCAAAGGGGTCCAAAGCCGAGAAAGAACAAATCTCGATTTCAGCGAAGTCCATAGGGTCCAAGATGTCGGATTTGCTCAACGGTGAAACTGGCCGATTGATTGGATTAATGGGGCGTTGTTCCACCCTCTTCTCGCCTCTAATCACAAACCAGTTCATTCCTGAAGGGTCAACACATGACCTGCATGCCTTGGATGTGGATCTCCCAGAATCCATACCTGAGCATGATGGCATGAGGGTTGGCTCAGCTTTGCAATCAAGGATCTTGCTTGATTTGTTGAGGGTGCACGAGGCTTGCAAAGAAATCCTTACTCAATTGAAAGCCCAAGAAGGGGTTCATGATTTCGCAGACATTCAAAATATGGCCGCAGATTTACTGCTCGCCCGTTGCCCGGACATGGTTCGTTATGATTATCCCCCGGCGGTGGTTGATGCACTCGACGATCTGGGTGATGAGCCGTGGGCGGATCATCACATTTCCCGCGCTCTCAACCTCGCATCAGAGGATGAAGCCTGTCTTGCAGATCTTCAACGTCGACTTCACACATTGCAGGTGCTTCGCCGGCAGTTTAGGGCTTTCATTATTGACGAATACCAAGACACGAACCCTGCGCACTTCCGCCTTCTTGCTCGCTTGTGGGGTCACCGTGCATTGCAACACGATGAACCAGCACGGCCACTTGGGCCCTGGGACCCTACGGTTTGTATCGTCGGCGATATGAAGCAAAGCATCTACAGATTCCGTCAAGCCGAAGTTTCAGTCATGCTTCGAGCTGTCGCCGCAGTCATGATGGCAAACGAGTTGGAACTTAGCGAATCAAGATGGCCCGAAGGTCTTCGACTGGAAGGGTACGGGCGAGATCCTAGGCCAATTGGGGCCGGAGGTGAAACTGCAGCGTTCATTGTAGCGAACAGCCTTGACGAGAATAAGGCCGTGTCTCAAGCATGGGAGCACGTCAGCCTGGGCGAAGATATGGACGGTTACGCCCCAGAATTCTCAGGAAACGACCGGCAACGCCGCCGGGGATTGGGGATCATCGACATGACGAGCAATTACCGTACAAAACCCGGTTTGGTTCACACCATGAATGGCATCTTCAGGGATGTCTTTGATTCTCGGCATCATTTGCTGCCCGGGGAATGGCATGCAACTGCACAGGATTTGGTCCCTGGTCGCCCTTCAGGCGAACAAAACGGTGTGCTTGAATGGCTTATGCCACTTGTGGAAGAAGAGGTGGAGCAACCTACGGATCTCACCGAACCGGTGAATGTGTTTGCAGATTCAACATCCAATCCGGTTCACCTTGAACATGAATTAATCGCAGCACGTTTGTCCGCTCTCCTTCAAGGTCAAGACACACGCGTTTGGAGTGCTAGCGCCTCATCGTTTGTACCTCTTGAAACTCAAGAAGAACCAATTTCCGCATCAGACGTGATGATTCTTGTCCACTCTCGGACGCATGTTCCTGACCTGATGAGGCGACTTCAGTCCAGAGGGATCCCCGTCGTGGCAGACAGGCAGGGGGCTTTGTTGGGAAGACCAATTGTTCAGCCTTTGATGGCGGCCCTCAACTTGATTGCCAACCCAGCCTCAAGAGCTGCAGTTCTTGGCCTTGCACGGTCGCCAGTGCTCGGGTTTACCGACGCACAAATTCAGACGATGATGGGCGAGTCTTGTGAAGGAGACTGGTGGGGCCACCTCCAGCAGCATTCGCAAAACCAGCACGTGGCTGCACTGCTCCACCACCTCAGGAGTTTGGTTCATGAGGGCGCACTGTACGAAGTGCTCGATGCGATTCTTGATCATTCAGACCTGCTCGTCGCGTTCCCAGATGACACCGACCGTCAAAATGCAGAGGCATGGTACACATTGGTCGTGTCAATTGGCAACGAACTGGGCCATGAAGCAGCAGCAATTCACACGAGGCTATGCGAATTGCAAAGGCTTGGTCAAAAGGGCCCACAAGCCACCACCGTCCCACCTGGCGGTGCCGTTCAAATCATGACCGTTCACAACGCTAAGGGGCTTGAAGCCGATGTTGTGTTTGTTGCTGGTATGTTCAAAGCGGGCGCATCAGATGCTAAATTAAACACCAAAGAGAATGTCCTTGTCACCCCACAGATCATCGCGGGTCGAATCAATCCTTGGCGTTCAGTGAACCGGCCACACGATGGTTTGTGGGAGTTTACGTTGGCTTTGGATAAAGCACAGACACAGGCCGAACGTCGCCGCTCATTCTATGTCGCACTCACCCGCGCTCGCGATCGTTTGATCCTTGTTGGTGCGTATTCAAACAAGACCTTGCCAAGTGCAGACGGCAAATTGGAGATCAAAACCAAAGCCTCGAAGAGCACGATGGGTGGAATGTGGCTGGAAGGATTGCGCAGTTTAGCGCACCAAGGTGAAGTTACAGACTCCCCCTGGCTTGTCAACACCGACCTTGACCGTGCCGACCTTCGTCCGTACGGAGAGCGAACTCTTTCGCTCGACCCCTATGCATTGTACGAGCATGCACAATTGGGAGAAGAAGCGGTGGACTCCATCCGAATCTACACCCATCCAGATTGCTTCGAATCGAGCATGGTCCGGACCCCTCTCAATGTTTGGCAAAGCATTGAGGAGAGGCTAGAAGCAGGACTTGATGCGAGTTCAACTGAAGAATCATCTTTGACCGTTTCAGAATCCGTTCGAATGACTGCTCACGGTTTGGACACCAGCCACAACTGCCGACGAAGGCACTGGTTAGCGGAGGTGAAAGGATGGGTCCCTGAACGCTTCAATCTCCTCACCAACCACACAACGAATTTGGGTTCAACCTCGCTCTTCCCGGTGGCGACTGTGTTTGGAACAATGATGCATCGCTTGGTTGAATTGGGGTTGGCAAATCCATCTGCTTCAGCCTTGCCACATTCAACACCCCTGCCCGCAGCATGGAAGTATGGGGGAGAAGATCACCTCGATGACACGGCCACTATTGATGTCGTTCTCAACGAGGAAGGTTATTCCCGAAACACAGATGGCGAGAACAAGGACATCGCTGAGCGAACGGCTGAACGATTAGCGCATTTGGGACGGCTTGTTCGTGACGGTTTGCTTGGTCGTTGGTCCAAAGGCGAGCAACATGGTGGCCTTACGGTCGAAGGTTTGCGAACAGAGTTGCCGTTCTATCACCGTCATGGAGTCCCGGTCGATGGCCTGCGCCGTTCCAAATTCGATGTGAACGGGCCTGTGGAAACTTCAGTGTTCGATGCATTGGATTTGGTCTTTGATGGAAGGGCGGATCTGGTGCTTGCTTTACGCGATGAAAAGCAGCGAGGCTACCTCCAAATTGTCGATCTCAAAACCAGCGGCTGCCGGGACGGTTTCAATGCGGAGGATGCAACAAACGGCTCGCCGCTTCAACAATACAGCGGAGATATCCTCAATCCAGAACCATCAACTGAGGCTGAGAAAGCATTGCTGCACGAGCATAGGCTCCAACTGACTTTGTATTCGGTTGCTCTAGAAGCCATTGAGTCACAAAAGCCGCTTGAAGAACGCCGAGGGATCCTCCCTCCCGCTTTGCTTGTTGGGGCATCCGGGCGTTTGATTCAACTGTCTGATGAAGAATTTTCCCAAGCCCGCACAGATTTGAACAAACAATTGCAGTGGATTGGTCATCTTGCTGCTGTGCCTGATGGCCTCGAAGAACCACCTCGCCTCGAGGCACATGACGCCCACCACTGTCAAACATGCCCGTTCTTCACGGGTAAAGTCCGCCTGTGTGGGCCACAGGGCAGTGAGCTTGGTTTCATCGAAGAACCTGTGCAAGACTAGCGCCGCTTCCCCATCATCACGAGGGTTCCAACAAAACCATCCTTCGCAGCCGCACGGTGCATCTCGACATCCACAAAACCCGCAGCAATCATGGCTTCTTTCCATTCTGATTCACTCATTAACGTCATGTGGACGTTAAGCGCTTCTGGCCATCCATGGCTGTCTGAGTTTTCGAGGTAGTGGTCGATGCCCGCAACCAGTACTCCTCCGTCGTTCATCCATTCATCATGGAGCACCTTGAGCATTTGAGAAGGATCTTTCAGGTAGTAGAGAAATTCCATAGAATGAACCAAATCGAACCGCTCAGACGGCTTCCATTGAGGTAAAAGAGCGAGGTGAAACGCTCCATCGCCGAGTGATTTTGCCTTCTTAATCATCGCTTCTGACCCATCGACCCCAACGGCATGAGTGCAACCTTCAATCGCCTCGAGCGCTCGACACACCCAACCGTTACCGCAACCAACATCCACGGCCGAAAACGGGGCATTCACTTGAGCCAAAGACATGTCGAGCATTTCAGTAACAGATGCTGCATGGCCTCTTTCCATGCCCTCGTCCTTGTTCTTCATGGCCCATTCTGAAAATAAATCGGTGGCGGCTCGGGTGGTCATACATCGTGGCTTTGTGGCCGTTCCTTGAACATGTCCCTCAAACGAAAGGCACATGGTTTGCCGTTCTTTGGCCGAAACCATGCTCGATTCAACCACGACCCTAGACGATGTGCTTTATTCCTCGATTGAACCTTATGATTCTGGAATGCTTCAAGTGACCGACCTCCATTCAATTGCATGGGAAAAGTCCGGTAATCCAGATGGGATTCCAGTCGTTGTGATTCATGGAGGGCCCGGCGGCGGTGGCCAACCCGCCTACCGGCAATACTTCGACCCAGCAAAATTCAACATCATTCAATTCGACCAACGCGGCTGTGGTCAATCAACTCCTCACGCCGAGTTGCGAGACAACACAACACAAGCAATGGTGGCTGATATCGAAGCGTTAAGGGTTTCATTTGGTGTTGAACAATGGCATGTATTCGGCGGTTCTTGGGGATCCACTCTCTCCCTCATTTATGCTCAGACATACCCCGACCGTGTTCGAAGTTTGATCTTAAGAGGCATCTTCATGTGCAGAAAAAGTGAACTGCATTGGTTCTACCAGGACGGTGCAAGCCATATCTTCCCTGATGCGTTTGAGCCTTACCGGGAACACATACCAAAAGAAGAACAAGGCAATCTCATCAAAGCATACTACGCCCGCTTGACCAGCGAAGATGTCGAAGTTCGCCGAGCCGCTGCAAAGCAATGGACCCGTTGGGAAATGGCCACAAGTCGTCTTTTCCCCGACCCGAGTTACTTGGAGAAAGCCGAGGATTTGGATTTCGCAGTGGCCTTTGCGCGCATCGAATGCCATTACTTCATCAACGCTATCTTTGTCGAAGAAGCCCATATTTTGAACCATGCAGAAGTCATCGCCCATATCCCAACAGTGATTGTACAAGGGCGCTATGACGTGGTCTGTCCAACCCGCAGCGCTTGGGAATTGCACAAGGCCCTTCCTCAAAGTAACCTCATCATTGTTGCCGATGCGGGCCACTCGATGGGTGAAGTGAGCATCGCTAGGGAACTTGTGGCTGCAACAGATTCAGTTTCCGAGTGAATTCTTCTGCGAATTCATGCCCGTTTTCACGGTCGATGAAGCGTCGGCTTGATAGGGTGGAGTTAAGTGGACTTGCATGGAGGCTCGCCTCCGGGTGATACCATGACCGAAGAAGGGACCGTCACGCCAGAGATTCGAATTCAACAACTTGAGGAACAACTCGCAACTGAGACCGACCGTTTGCAGAAGTTGTTCGCTGCTTACGAAGGAGTGGAGAAAGACCTCTTCGATGCTCGAACGGAAAACGAGGTTTTGGAAAAAGAAATCATCGAACGTGAGATCGAAAAAGAGACACAAGAAGCTCTTCTCAATGAACGAGAAATTCGTGTTCGTGAACTTGAATTGCGGGCTGTCAAAGCCGGAAAGCAAGTGGAGCACCTCAAGCCAGAACTCGAAAAGATGGAAGAGAAATACTCTCGTGAAAAAGACCGTCTGGGCAAAGTGTTTGGCATTGCAGAAGAACTGGATAATGACCTTCGTTTGGCCGTTTCAGAAATGAAAGCCCGTGACGACTGGTACGTCGACCACATGCAAATCTTTGAGGACCTCAACAAGGCGATCAAGGAGCGTTATGAGATGATCGAGCGCGCTGTCGAAGCAGAGCGCAAATCCCAACACATGTCTCGTGCTTTCACCGAGCGAATGGACGACATGGTCGAAGCACGTGCTGCGGACATGACCATTGAAGAAGCAGAACAAGTCTCAGCAGAAGCCGATTCGGCCTCTGTTGAAATTGTGGGCGATAGTGCAGTGGAAGACCTTCTCGACGACGGAGTCCTCAACAACAGCAACACGGCTGCAAAAGAAGAAGCTGTGGAAGAATCTCCTGCCGATGAAACGGAAACTCCCGAGGCCACAGAGGCTACGCCTTCTGATTGGTCGAATGGCGACGACCCTTGGGCAGAGTGAGGCACTCACATGTCTGGGCTGGCCCATGGCGGCCATGCGCCGGTTTTGATCACCTTCATGATGGGGGTCAGTTCACTCATTGTAGGGGCGCTCATCGATCCTTTGAGCGGCCTCATTCCTTTGTTTGGAATTTTATGCCTCATGATGTCGGCCTTTTTCGTCAATTTTTGGCGTGACCCCGACCGACCGATTCCAAAAGAGGAAGGGGTTTTGGTTTCGCCTGCAGACGGGCGTGTCATGTTCGTGCGTCGAGAACGAGCGACGGGAAGACGACCCTCAAAGGAAGAACTCCAAGAATCAGCCATCGAAGATGACCGCCTCACTGGAAATTGGGTTGGCGAGGCCTGCTTACATCCATTGTCCTTTGAGACTGAACAACGGTTCGAAGCGGTGCCCGAAGGGGAGGAAAGTGCAGATGATGTGGTGCGTGCTGCGATTTTTATGTCGCCCTTGGATGTCCATGTCAACCGAGCCCCAATGGCTGGAACCATTGAACGGATGGAGCATCGGACAGGTAAAGGACTCAAGCGAGGACCGTTTCGAGCAGCGTTCAAAAAAGAAAGCGAACACAACGAAAGGGTTCGAACGGTCTTTCTCAACGATGAGCAAGTTCGAGTTGAAGTCACCCAAATTTCTGGAGCATTGGCGCGGACCATCATCCCGTGGAGTGGCATTGGCGAGCCGATGCGACGTGGCCAGAGGTTTGGCATGATTCGTCTTGGCTCAAGGGTTGATGTTCGTGTTCCTGCGGCCGCGTTCTCGTCCGCTGTTGTTTCTGCGGAAATGAACCAAGAGGCTTATCCAAAAGGGCAATTTGTTCAGGCAGGCACCTCTATCCTGTTCCATCCCATTGCTGAATCCGCGTCGGTGGATTGAAACCGGTAGGGCCGGCCAACAAACCAAAGGGGGGCACTCATGGCGAATCAAAAATCACTCACTTTGGTTGGCGATGGTCAGAAGGGTGCTCGTATTCACGACCTGGTCAAAGCCCCGGCAAACACGCCTTGGGCAAAAGCCAGGCAGCAATCATGGGACGCAAGTGAACCTGCAACAGTGTATTACACTCCAGAAACACTCGCAGATGGAACCCCTTGCAGTGCAGTGACTGTGATTCTGCGCACCAAGGGATGCCATTGGTGGTGGTCAAGTGGGTGCACTTTTTGCGGCTATTTCAACGACACACGCGACGATGTCACGAACGAGGACCTGCACGCCCAATGGGCGTATGCAAAATCGAAATTCGACGATTTCAAAGACCATGCGATGGTGAAAGTTTACACCAGTGGTTCACTGCTTGAGGATCGAGAAATTCCAGTTCCCTTCCAAGAAACTGTGCTGCGCGATTGCCAGGATCTTGGCAAAGAATTGATTGTTGAATCCCGATGCGAACAACTCACGGAAGAGAAGTTGGCTTGGGCCACCTCGATCAACACAAGTTTCGCAGTCGCCATCGGGCTTGAGGCCTATGACGATGAAGTGCTTCGCTTCCACGTCAACAAAGGGTTCACGACCAAATCATGGGACCGGGCTGTTGCCAACCTCAAGAAATTCAACGTTCGGGTCAAGACCTATTTGATGTTCAAACCACCGTTCATGAATGAAGCAGATGCACTGCTTCATGGAGTCAAATGGATTGAGGCGGTGGCCGAAAAGAGCGATGAGATATCCGTTAACCCGATGAACATTCAGCGCGGTACCATCATCGATCGATTGCACCGTCACAATGAGTATCGCCCTCCTTGGCTGTGGTCTTTGGTCGAAATGATTCGACAGGCTCACCCAACGATTCATCCTAACAACACAGGCAATGGTGGCGAAGGGCAAGTCAGTCGACTCATTGTCCACCCAACAGCTGGTGGCCGTGTACGCGGCGCACACAACTGCGGGGCTTGCGATGCTGAGGTCGTGGCCGCCATCGAGCGGTATGCGGTTTCAGGAGAATTGGCTGAGTTTGAAGGGTTGGAATGCGATTGCCAGAAGGCATGGGCAGAAGAGGTCGCACTTGAGCACGCTTTGCCAACACCACTCGGTATTTCGAAACCCCGCCGTGGCAATGTTTTGGATGCATTGCGGGCACCCTGATCTGCTTCGAGCAATCGCCCGCATACCTCTTTGCAAGGTGTGAATCTTTATGACCGCTGTACGAGTGGGCGGAATGACCCCTATGGGGTCATGTTCGGGTGAACCTTATGACAAACACAACCAGTCTTCCAGATGTAACCGTTGGAACCGGCGAACCGGCTTCCAGTCGTATTCTTTTGACCCTGCTCTCAGTTGGTGTGCTTGGCCTGTTCGCATTGTTCTCAAATGTCTTCGGTTGGGACAACATTCCCTTGCTCGGTGAACTGGTCCCATTGATCGGAAATCTTGGTGGTAGTGGAATCTGGTATTACCTCATTGGCCTTCTCATTGGTATTGGTGCCATTGTGGCCTCACTTCTTGCAGAGGTCATCGTCGATTAGGAGGTGTGATGCATGGAAACTGTCTTCATTACATCTGGCCTTTTGATTGCCATTCTTTTCTTCACCGCAAATTACCTTGTCAAAGGCATCGGTGGAATGAGCGCACCGCTTCAACAAGTGGGTATGTTCCTTCTCAATAAAGCCCCAGCGGGCATCATTGATCTGTTCAGTGATGAGGCTGGAAGTGGAAGCAAAACCTGGATTCGCTTCGGTATGGTTTGGTTTATTTTTGCAGCAATCTCAAGCTTCCTCGGTCTTTGGCACAGTTACGATGGCACTGCGCTCGATTCCCTTGCTAGCATTGGATGGTCCTATGACGATGGCTCAATGCTGACAGAATACACCAACGTGTTCTTCATGACTGCCCTCAACTACATGCTTGTTGGTGGCGCTCTTGTCGCCGTCTCTCGTACCGCTCAAGGTCGACTTGCAAGTGAAAAGAGCGCTTCTATGGTGGCCTTGCTTCTCACAGTATCCACTGCTGCCTATCTTTTCCTGCCAGTCCTGCTCTCGTTCGTGACCCTCGACAACGAAGCAGGCATCATTGACACCGTGACCAATGTCTCCTCGCTTGTGGTCGGTTCCTTGCTTCACGCAGCGATTCTGATCAACGTGCTCATCACCGTTGCGAACCGTGCATCTGACAACCTTTCTCCGACCACATGGTTCCTCGTTTTGGCGCTTGTTGCAAAGATCTCCGGCGGCCTCATGGCCTTTATTGGCGAACTCATGTCCTCCACACAAACCGTTTGGATGGCAGAGCATGTGCTCACTGGATGGGTTCCACTTGCGCTCATCTTCGGGCTTGCTTACCACATCATCCCTTACACAACCGGCACTCCAGTTTGGTCAGAGTCGTTGTTCAAGGTCAACATGCTTTTGCTGTTTGTGACCGTCCCCCCGTTCTTCATGACAGCAGCAACGAGTGCAGAGTTCCTCCAAAATGTAGGCGCTATTCTCCTTACCCTTGGACTGCTTCCATTGCTTGCTGGATCGTTTAACCTCCTTATCACAGCAAAATCAAACGCAGAAGCGATTGTCAAGAATCCTGGTGCCTTTGCAGCTACCGGAGCAATGTTACTGCTTCCATTGTATGCTGTTGGTGGCTACTTCACCAGCATGGACGTCTTCGTTGGTCTTGGAAACCTCGGTACAATGGCCACGACCGTCGATCAAGGCTTCATGTACACGGTTGGTGGTTTGATGATGCTTGCGAGTGTGTTCACAGCATACCCGCTTGCTGCACGAAAGCTATTGGCATCCACCTCAAACGCACAACTTGCAGTCTGGCTTACCATTGTCGGTGGTCTCATGTCCACCGTCATCCGCTTGATGGGCGACTTCACCAACCAAGCCGTTGCAAATTCCGGAGTGGAAGATGCAGTTGCCAACTCAGGTGGTTTCCTTCTCGTTGCCTCTTCAATGTACTATCTATGTGCAATTGCGACCATCATCACAGCACAGGTCATGATTCGTACCGGTACCCGTGGCAACGCAGATGCGGTGCTTCAAAGCGCAACAAGCGACATCAATGCTTACACCCTTGTTGAAGGCACAACAACAATTCGAACCTTGCTTGGCCGAGGTGTTGGAATCGATACAGAACTCAACATTGGCCACAGTGAAGAGGACGATGGTGCCACAATAATCGCCGTTAGTGCCCACCTTCACAACGAAGAAATCACTGAATTCCCAGACGACGGCACAGGCCCAGCCGAAGAGTTGGTGATGCTGTCAAATTACCTCGCAGAATCGGACCAATCATTGTTCCAATTCTTCCAATCCATCGATCTTGATGATTCGGGCACCATCGATGGCTTCGAATTCCAAAGAGCGCTCAAGAACGCAGAAATCGCCAACCTCCCTCCATGGGAAATGAGCGCTCTTCTCGAGGCAATGGATCTTGATGGCGATGGAAAGATCAACCTTCCAGAACTCGACATTGCTGTGACAAAAATTCGATCCATGCAAAGCACTTCTGAAGAAGAGTGAAGCAGCAAAGGGGATGTGGACTGGGTGCGAATTGGCCTTGTCGGCAAACCAAATGTGGGCAAATCTACTTTTTTCAGCGCTGCAACATTGGCCAAGGTGGACATCGCGAACTACCCCTTCTGTACCATTGAACCGAACGTCGGTGTTGCGTTTGTCGCAGCACGTCTTGATTGTCCCTGCAAGGACATCAGGGTGAAACTGGAAGCCGAAGGACGAATCGAGGCCGTCAAGGAAGACGATCCAAGAAAGGGCAGTCTATGTGAGCCAAGAACGGGTTCCTGTGTTGGTCATCGCCGACTTGTCCCTTGCTTCCTTGTTGACATTGCAGGTCTTGTTCCGGGAGCGAGCGAAGGGCGTGGACGTGGTAACGCCTTCTTGGCGGATTTAGCCAACTGTAACGCGCTCATACAAGTTGTGGATGCTGCCGGAAGCACGGACCTCGAAGGCAACCCCCAGGGGCTGAATCAACCATCGGAACTCGCCCGGGCACGAGTCAATGAAGAAATTGAATTTCTCGGACATGAACTTGATGCGTGGATTGCCGGTTTGTTGCTGGATGGTTGGTCACGTGGGGTGCGCCGAGTGCAAGCTGAAGGTGACAAAGGCCTTGTCTCGTTCATTCATGAGCGGCTTACGGGGTTAGGTGCAACGCTACAGTCTGTCTCGTTAGCATACGATGCCTTCTTTTCAGAACAAAGCGACCTTGGTTCCCCTTGGGATTGGAATTCAGATGTCATTGCAGCGTTAGCCGTCCATTTGAGAACAGCTCTTTTCCCAATCCACATCGCCGCCAACAAATTTGATGTTGCTCCGAACGATGTGCTGGATGGTGTTGCTGCCAATGGCGTCATCATACCATGCATGGCCGATGTGGAACTGGGTCTGCGTCGGGCGGATGCAGCAAACCTCATCGCATATGTACCCGGCGAGAATGACTTCCAATTTAGCGATCAATCCTCGCTCAATGAAGCTCAAATGAAAGCACTTAATCACATGAAGGAACGCCTCAAAACCAACCAAGGAACGGGTGTAGCCAGGGTGCTCGACACGGTCTTGTTCGATGAATTGGATCATATCGTGGTCTATCCCGTACAGGATGAAGCTCGCTGGACCGATGGAGATGGAAAGGTGCTGCCCGATGCGTTTGTGGTCCCGTCTGGCATACAAGCCAAAGCCTTGGCATTCAAGGTGCACACCGATTTAGGAAACGGGTTCATTCGGGGCGTCGATGGACGAAGCCGACGTGTTGTTGGTTCCGACCATGAGTTGCAGGACGGAGATGTTCTGAAAATTCACGCTAAATCGTAATCAGTGGCCTTCTGGTCGATCGTAGGCAGGGGTTAAACGTGCCATGTCTCCAGAATATTGCCCGCCTCGGTAGATGAACCAAACAGGCGTCAAGAGCGTCAAGGCAAGCAAAATGAGCAAGAAATACAAGCCCCACGGTTGAACATCTCGAATCACCATAATCCAAAGGGTCCAGAGCAACGGAATGTACAGGAAAATACTGTAACGCCGAGCGAGCGTTTGCAGACGGGCACTGCCCAATCCGCCGTCGTACATGTTCGCAGCGTCTTCTTTTGAGACAAGTCCCTTTTCCAAACCACAGCGCACACAAACCTGTGTCATAGGCCCGTTTCCATGAATGAATTGTTCACGTGGGTAGGTGCTTGAACAGTAACGGCAACTTGGCATGGTCTTCCCTCATTGTCTCCGAAATGCTCACGATTCTTCAAGCATCCGCTTCCATCCTGAGGAAATTGGCAAGCAAGGTGATGCCTTCTGGTGAGCCAACCGACTCGGGGTGGAATTGAACACCAACCACGGAGTGCTCTGAATGCGCAATGGCCATGATTTCACCCGTACCTTCGAGATGGGCCGTTTCTAGCAACTCATCGCCTGCCCCAGACGCTACAATCAGTGAGTTGTACAACGTAAATGGATGGGGGGAATTGAGGCCTTCAAACAGCCCATTGCCAGTATGAATAATGTTTCTTGGAGAGCCATGGACTGGACCCGATGGTGTTTGGTTTAGGTTCATCCCTGCTGCTAGACCGATGGCTTGATGCCCAAGGCAGATGCCCAAAACAGGGATTGAAATTTCACCTCGAATGGCTTGCTTTGCAATGTCCATGGTCAAGGCTGAATCGCTTGGTTTGCCAGGCCCGGGGCCTAAGATTACATGCGATGGATTGAGCCGTTGAAGTATGTGATCAACCTCACCATTGACCGCCTCAACGGGTCGGTCACTGGTTCTGGAACGATGAATGACGACGTTGTGCCCTCGTCCGGCCACTGCATGTGCAATGTTTTGGGTGAAGGAATCGAGATTGTCAATCAGCAACACACATTTCTCAATCTGGAGGTCAACAGTGTCGATCATCACCGTTCCTTGAGGTGCGATTGAGGGAGGTGCTTCTTCTGGAATGAGATGGTGAATGGCCAACTGACCTTGTGGTAATGACGCACGCTCATCTAAATTCCAACCGCACGCTTTGCGCAAGGCTGCAGCCTTCCACTTGGCTTCCTTAATTTCTTCTTCAGCAACCGAACCAATTGTGATGCCACCTCCAGCTGCGATGGCACCATGCCACTGTTTGCGAGCTCTTGTTGCGATGAGGGTCCGAATGAGGATGTTCCATGTTCCTGCTCCGCTAAAGGGATCAAACCAACCAATTGATCCGGTCCAAAAAGAGCGAGGTGTCTGTTCAAGCTCATCAATGGTGGCGCACACAACGGTTCTCGGACATCCGGTGATGCTTCCGCCGGGGAAGATTGCTTCAAGCGCATCAAAAGGTGTGTTTTCGGGGCCTAAATCCCCTGTGACTTGAGACACGAGGTGCTGCACATTGGCATAAGCCTCGACGTCAAATCGCTCAACTTCGACGCTCCCAACAGCACACACCGAACCCAAATCGTTTCGCATCAAATCCACAAGCATCCTGTGTTCAGCACGCTCTTTTTCGTCATTGATCATTTCCTCGCGAAGCCGGAGTTCCTCTTGTGGCGTCTCACCTCGTGGACGGGTGCCTTTGATTGGTGTTGTGCGCAGTTGAACTCCATCGCATTGAAGCAAAGATTCTGGTGACGAACTCACCAAGGCAAGGCCAAGGTCTTCAGAATGCATGTACGCAGAAAACGGCGCTGGATTTGTGGCACAAAGCCGTTGGAAAATGACCCTTGGATGCTCGTTCAATTGCCCCCGCCACCAGCGCCCAAGGTTGACCTGATACATTTGACCTGCAGCGATGCTTCCACGGATGGTCTCAATTCCGGTTTTGTGTTCTTCGTCCGTCATGTTGGATGATTCAGGATGAGGGTTTGGTGCGTGAACGGCGATGCTCTTTTCTTGCGCTTGGCTAAGTTCAGAGCCCACCCGCTGCGACCAGTCATCGCCCTTGATTGAAAAGGCGTGAAGTTCCCCAGTTGATTTGTCTTCAGCGAGGTACCGTTCAACAAAGAACAGGACGCACAAAATCGTGCCCTCCTCAGGGGGGTGTTGAAGCGTCAAAGGCTGTGTCCATTGAACCAAATCATACGCAAGGCAACCAGACCAGAATGGACGCTTGGGCAATTCAGGCAGCGGGGTGCCTTCAAACTCGGTTTCGGTTGAGAAGGCCTGGAGTTTTTCCAACACGCCCGCAAGCGTTTCGTCAAAAATGGTGGTGGCATGGTACCAACATCCATGTTTCCACTCTTCAATATGGCCAACCAACTGCGAGGTTTGTGAGGTGAGGCGAACATCTCCTTTACTTGGAGAATGAGGTTCAGACGGATGGATTTTTGGTTGACGGACCACCAATCTTCGACGTGAAGGGCCACAAAGCATCGAGGCTTTTGCGAGGTGAGATGCTGGTCCCCCAGAAACCAGCAGCAACTCATCAGGGCCTCCGAATTTGAACGCATTTGGGCCGATGAGACCCACCTCGTTCAGATGATGCAACAGGGGTACCAAGCGTTCTTCGATGGTCACGCCCCCACATGAGTCCAAGCGTTCACATTTTGATAATGTTGGGTCAACATTGCTTGGCACTTCTGTGTGAACTCCTGTCCATTTCCGATCGCTTCTCCATCAATCGACGCAATTCGTGAAGCGCCAACTCCACTGCCGATGGCCACCATTTCCAATGCCCGCGCCACCATTCGTTCATTCAAGCGGCCATGGTGAACGGGAACTCCTGATGCTTCCAACAGCGGCGTGAGGATGTCTGCAGTGACGCTCTGCACTCCACCTTCCTCTTCAGAGGCAAGCCATGCTGTGCCGTCCTCGTCAATCACGAGGGGGGTTGCACGGTCCCCGTCAATGATGGCAAATTCGTGGACCAGTAAGGCAAGATCGGACCCCTTCGCATCTGCATGTTTTGTTGCCTCAACATACGGTTCCCAGTCGCCGTGTTTCGTTCCGTTGATCTTCGGAGACCACCGGGGCGCAGGGACTGTGACTGCCTCAAATTCATCGTTTCTAAGAAAAAACTGACGGGGTTGAACTGTGATTTGGCCCTCCCTCGAGAGTTCGAGTCGGATCAGGCCGTATGGATGAAACTGCGGGGGGGAAGTGCTAGGTTCTGCTATGCTCCATGCTGCATCAAGCATGGACAGAATGTGTTCAGGCCAAGCAATTCGTAGCCGCTTAGCATGCTTTTCCATCCGCTCAAGGTGGAGTTGAAGGTCAGCAAGATGGCTACCCCCATCCCACACAAGCGTGGTGAACACCTTGTCTCGCGGGTTGGTAGGCACCGAGTCAGTCCCCCTTCATCTCAAAGTAAATCATCTAAGAAAGAGGTGTCAATTCCCTTGCTTGGTTGCTTTGGAGCAGGGCCAGCACCTAACTCGTTCAACAACTCATTGTTCTGTACGGGCTGCATAACCGGTTGTGCTGGTTGGTAAGCAGGGCGCCCATAGATGTCTTGCTGAGTCTGTTGAGGCGCGTACATGTCTGCCGCTGGCGCTGCAGCAGGTGCCATTGGCGGTGCTGCAGCCGGTGGAGTGGCAGGCGATGCATCACCCCATCCTTGGTCGTCTTGAATGCCCCAAGTCGCTTCCTGAAGTTCCCACGACTTCGATCGGCTGCGCTGGTTTCCACGTGTGCGGACCACTGCAATGAAGAGGATAATCGCCGCGAAGAACAACCCTGCTGCAAGGAGGTTTGGTGTTGTCAACAAGGACGAGAAATCGGCTCCATCGTTGCCATCTCCCGGAAGGGTGCTGTCGTCGCCTTCACCTTTGACAGGGTCAATCTTTTGGGGATTGATGGCCTGCTTTTCGAACAGATTGTCTTGCACTGTGACGCCGACATACCATGCACTTGCGTTGGTCAAATCTTCGAAGATCTCAGCGGTGATTAAGAACGAATTGGAAGCCTTCACATCCGCCAACCACGTCGCTTCAAGGGTCGTGTCATACTCATCTTCTGCAATGTAGATGACGTAATTTTCAATGCTGTCGTCAGAGGACAATGTCCAGGTCACCAGAATGTTGGATTCATCAACCCATGAAAGGGTAACGCCCGAAACATCCGGGAGATAGTCGCCCCGCTCATCGACTCCATCGTCAACCGATTGAGATGAAACCACCACGAGGTCGCTTGTGAGAGCGTTACCGGAGGTGTCACGAACGACAACAACCGCCCAAATTTCCTGCCCAGGAATCACTGGTGTATCTCCTGCAACCAAGTCAATGGTCAGCGGGAGGTCAGGGGAACGGGCGAGGATTGCAATCGGTGCGCTCGGGCCTAATGTCCCAGTTCCTACGCTTGTGAAGGACCATGTTGCGGCATAGACTTCGTACGAGCCGACATCGCTCGCATCACTCAATTCGAAGTCAAGCAACAGAGCGCTGCCGTCGTCAGACGGCCGGTCAACAAGTTCGAGTGACTCCAGTCTCGCAGGTGCCTCAGTGTCTTGTTCATTGTCAATTGGGGTGACCGTTGCTTCCACGAGGTCAGTCAGGTGGACATTTCCAGAAAGGTCATGCACTGTAACGACCACAAACAATTCGATTCCAGGTTGAATCAATTGTGGTGTTGCTGATGTTAAATCCATCATGTTGGTTGTACCGCTGTACAGAGCTGAGGTGAGGGTGATTTCAATTGGATTGAAGTCCTCATCGACCCATTGCTTGTTGATTTTCAAGCAGCCACAACGTTCAGGATCTTGGCCAAAGGCAGCCCATGCTGTTGTAAGGTCTGCGATTGGTTGGTCGGCCGCCCAAACCGTGTAGTGCGAGAAATCATCAGCGTCTGAGATGGACCAAAGCACGTCGATAGCAGTACCGTCATCATCTGGATGGTCGAAGGCTTGGACGGTGGAAACACGATCGGGAGTTGTTCCGGTTCCAGCTGTGTTTCGTAGAGGCGTCACCTGTACGAGGGTGACGTCAACAAGGTTGGCGTTGAGCCAGTCATCGTACGCTACGACGCCCACATAGTAGGATTGACCGTCTTGGAGTGCGACGCCATCAATGCTTGTGACGATGGCTGACTCCTCTGAGCAATCGTTGATGATCTTCGCTTGAGTGAAGCCGTAATCAGTAATCATTTGCATCGAACTTTGATCAATCGGAGTTTCTGCTTCGTCCCATGTTCGCATGAAGATGGTGTAGAACGTACAGTCCTCGGCAGGGTTCGCATCCCATGAAACGGTGATTCGTCCACCCTCGTCATCCGGGGTGTCAATGGCGGCTACATTCTCCATCTTCGGCGGAGGCGTGTTGTCATTGAGTCCACCGGTTGGGACAAACGGTCCAACGATGAGGGCGTTCATCAAATCCTCTTGACCCGCCTCGTCGACGCAAGTCAATCCAAGCCAATATGGCTGGCCGGGCGAGAGGGACAATACGGTGGAATTTCCTTCCATTCTCATGACTCCAGCCTCGGGTGTTAAGCCCAGGACATCAGTCATTGGTTGAGTGGATGCATAGATGTTAGTTTGCAGAAGGTCAAGGCTTGTGCATCGCGACCATTCGACATCAAGATCGCCGTCCTCTCCGCCCTCATGGGGCCCCGCAGTAGCCCAAATGGGCGGAAGCGGAACTTCATCACTTGGTGAGGCTGGTCCGATCACTGGCGATGGAACACCTAAGCGCCCATCGTCGTATTCGACAACGACAACAGCATAGTAATCTGTACCATCAACCAAGTCGATTCCGTTTGCCGTTGTGACTTCGCTCGAAAGTCGACTGTGAAGTGATATCGCTTTGTCCACGGTTCGCGTGCTGAGGTAGTCAACCGTGATGCCGCTTGGGTCCCAAACTGCACCTTCATTCACATACACAAGGTAGCGTGCAAAATCATCGTCGTGAACAAGGCTCCATTCCGCAATCAAGGCTCCGCCACCATCGTCTGGGCGATCGATGAGTTCAGACAGTGCGATCGGCGTTTCAGTCTTGACATAGTCGTAAATGAGGCGCACATGCATGGACCCATTGGCTGGTGAACGCAAAGTGAGTTGTACGAATTGAGTTCCGTTGACAATGATACCATTGTCGACGGCAAGTTGCATCGTGGTTTCGAAGCCTGGGTTGTTGTTGAGTTCGATTGTAGCGTTGTACTTCAGACTCACTGATTTGGCCCATGTTGCTGCATAATTGACGGGTGAAGTAAAGGCCAACGGCACTGTTTGGAACAAGATGCCGTTGGTGCCTTCGACACCGAACGACGGGTCGAGGGTAACCGGGTTGTCGAGATCGGCTAACTGAATGGCCATGCCGGGATGAGTCATGTCGCTGATGTCCAAGGATTGTAGATTGAAGCCGACGTTCAACGGGTTTGCTTTCCGGAGTGTGAATCGGTCCATCTCAGTGTATTGTGCGTTGTTTTCAAAGCCGAACAAGCCAATTTCTCCTGTTGTCAACCACACTGCGTCTGAGGTGATTGTTCCACCAGTCAAATCAGTTTCTTGGAAGACCTTGAGCGTTGCATGAGTGGGCGTTCTGGCACTCAGAATCGATGCTCCATTTTCGCCGATGGCCAAGACATGATCTCCATCGCTGATCATCTTCTGAATTGGCCAGCCTGCTACTTGGAAGGACGGTACGCCGTCTTCGAGTTGGTTGCTCTGGCCGTTGTAATGGGTCATTGGTCCCACATCAGTTGCGATGTGGAGGCCCCACCAATCAGATGCAAGGGCGCCGATTGTGTTGGATGGCAACTGATCGAATTTGTGCCACTGGATTGCGCCGCTCGTGTCCTCGACCGAGGTCACTCCTGGGCGTTCAGCCCCTGCGCCATCATGGCCGATGAAGAGGGTGGTTACCGTGGTCGTTGTTCCAGTGTCATCGGTGGTGGTCTGTGTTGCGGTGGTCAGGGATTGGGCTGAGGTTGCCATCAAACCTGTTCCACTCGAATAGAGCGTTGTGGCGTTTGTGAGGGTGTCCATTTTGACAACCCCTGCTGCGGTTGCCATCCACACGTCAGTGCCAATGACTTGGATGTCTTCGACAACATTTGTCGGGAGGCCATCGCTTGTTGTGAGCGGGTTCATCCAATCGCTAGCAGCGTAATCCCATCGGCCAACGCCTCCATTGGTTGCGATGTAGAGGGTCGAACTTGTTTCTGCGAAAGCGTTGATGACGTTTGAAGGGAGTCCTCCGAGTAATTTGCCATTGCCGAAACCTGTTGCAAGGTCGTAGAGTTGGACACCTGCGGCCGATCCCGAGCTTCCTTGCAGTCCAATGACAAGGGTGTTTCCATTGACGAATAATCCATCCATATTTGAGTGGAGGCCACCGTTGAGTCGCATCACCATTCCGTTGAGTGTGTCAAGTTTGTACAGTCCTGTTGGTGTTGTTGTGATGTACAAATCTGTACCGATCAGTTCCATGTCTTTTGCAACACTGTTTGCGGTCATTGTCCAGCCATCTTGCCAGTCGATTGTTCCGTCTGCCAGTCGCTCGCCTTGAAGAAGACCAGCACCAGAGGATGCGCCATTTTGGCCGAAGCCTTGGCTTGCCCCTTCAGTCGCGACCCAAATGTGGGTGGAATTGCCTGCCATTGAAGTGACTTGGCCGCTGACAAGCCCAGGGAAGTCAAGCAAGGTGTTTTGCCCGAGTGAACTGATGGTGTCCACATGGCTGTATCCTGACGAGCCACCCGCTTGACCAACAAGCCACTCATTGGTGAGCCACTGGAATGAAGTCACAGATGATCCTTGCCCGTTGAAATTCACCTGAGCAGTAGAAGATCCAGATGTGGCCACAGCGCTGTAGCCTCCACCGATGATGTTGTCGCCACTGGTGCCGATGCCATGGCCAAGCACGAGCATGCCGTTGGCGTAGTCGATAGCGTCCCACCAGACCCTGTCGCTTGGAAGGTTGTGGTTGACCGTTGTGATTGGGCTCACCCATGCATTGCTGGGGTAACTGTACTTCTTGACATCTGCTTCATCTTCATAGAATGAGACGTAAAGGGTGTCAGTGCTATCGCAAGCAACGCCAGAAACTTCTCCGTAGTTCTCGTTCCAGTCGCTTGTCGTAAAGGTGCCTAAGAAGGAATCATTTGCCATGTCAAATCGGGCCACACCGCCGTTATTGGCATAGATGCCAATGTGAAGCAAACCTGCACATTCTGTCATGGTGATTGGATAGCCGTTCGGGATGCCGTTTTGGCCAGTGGAGTAATCGTTCCATGTGGTTCCATCCCAGTGAGAAATGGCGCCGTTCCTGAATTGTCCAAACCCACTGACTTCGCCGCCACCAATGACCAAGTTTGTACCATCGGTCCAGAGTTCATAGATCTGTTCACCTGCGTTGTTTGGAAGGCCGGAACCCTCCTCCCATGTCGTGAGCCATTGGTTTGATGATTCGTTGAACCTCGCAACCCCTTCTTCGGTTGCAAACAAAACCTCGCCATCATATTCGATAATTTCTCGGATTGGGAACTCGAAGTCATCGTCGTCCCATTCGCCGAGCAGTGTCCCATTAGCGTCCATGTATTGAAGGGAGTTTTCGCCCCATGAAACCCACATGTTGCCAGTTGAGGATTGGTATGCGGTTACACGATCCACTTGCCCGATTGGCAGAATGTTTTCACCCCAAGAACCGTTGCTTGTGTTGAATTGTGCGATGCCACCAGAGCCATCAACCTGCCACCAGTTTTGAGAGGCTACGCTGATCATGATGATGTCGCCAATGAGACCCATTCCATTGACATCGCCGTTGTTCTGACCAATTTGTGCGCCTGCATCAAGAGCAGAAAGGGCTGTGAAATTTTGGGCGTCGAAGCGATACAGATTGTCGCTGCTGGCTCCGTCGTGGTAATACATGATGTTCCCTTTGAGGATCATATCAAGAGGGTCGCCGTTTCCAGCAAACAAGCTGCTTGATTTTTCGATGTCGTACACTTCGGCCCCTGTCGTAGCATTGAGCAATTGGAATCCGTCGGCGCCTCCAATCCAGATGTAATTTGGATTGATGTCAACGGAAAGTGCAGTTGCATCTTCATTGCCGTTGTCAAGGAAATTGTCATCGGTCCACAGCGTAAGCCATTCATCGTTGGGGATGTCATACCGTGCGATGCCGATGCCGTCAAGGGCGATAAACGCAACATCGCCGACCACGACAACGGGTGCATTGTTTGTTTGCTCACCAGCGGTCCATTCACCGACCACGTCGAACGGTGAAATTGTAATGATTCCAACGCCAGAATTGGTTCCTCCGAACAGGTAGGTGTTCGAAATGCCCACTCCGATGGAGTATGTTGCCCAGTTTGGCATGCCGTCGTAGACATTCAAACATTCTTCAATATCGAGTGTTCCTGTTGGGAATTCACACACCCCGATGTTGGTTGCGGCGTAGACGTTCGAACCAACAACAACAAAATCAAAGAATTGCTGTGGGCGCTCATCCCAGTTTCTTCCAATTTGGAAGGAATTAGCGGTGGAACTTGCCTCATTCCATTCAACGGCGCCAAAGGAGGTGCCAATGTACAAGACATTGCCATTGGCTTCGAGAGCATAGATGTTGTCCGATGGCAAGATCTCAGTGGAGCTACCGCCGCCAGAATTGCTTGACTCCGTAAGTGGAAGAAGGATCTCATTCGTGGAAAGGTCTTTGCGCGCCACACCGTAGCCAGGGATTCCAAAGTACAGAATGTCACCAACTACGGCGACAGGGACATCGTTTGCACCGTTGATGCCCGTCGAAATCCAGGGTGTAAGCCAAGTATCATTGGCGATATCATAGCGCAGCAATCCGTCGTTCTGAGTGCCTACATAGGCAACGTTAGCGTGAATCGCTGCATCGGTTACAGAACCGCTGTCCAAGGTCAGGCTTTCATAGACAACGGGCAGCGCCCCAGTGAGGTTAATGGCAAGGAATTCTCCATAAAATTCGTTGAGCACAACCAAGGTTGAGCCGTCCGATTGGACGACGGTCACTTCGCTGCTTGAGAGCGCCGTGTTTGTCGTGTCCCAAGTTTGGAGCACAGTTCCATTGGCGTGCATTTGGTGAGCCCCGTTGTCTGCGGCAATGTAGACGTGGTTTCCATCGTTGCTCAGTCTGTTGAGGTCGGCGCCGATGAATATAGGTTCAATCCAGCGAGAGGCTTGCGTATCAAACCGGTTCAGGTATTGATCGTCCGTAGCGACAAACAACACCCCGTTGAGTTCGGTTGAATCGATCATCTGACCGGAGGTTGGTCCACTTCCCAACAAGAGAACGCCTGTGTTGAGCGGCGTAGATCCGGGCGTCAATTCAACCAGCGCCCCGTAGCCGTCGCTCACGAGGATCAATTCTGAACTTGGCGAGCGGGTTCCTGTGTTTGGCCAGAGGATCAGCTCATCACCAGCGCCTGCAAGACCGAAAGCATCGATGGTTTGGGAGCCAGAGAACACATTGCTTGCTGCGTTGTAGGTGTGAAGGGCATCGCCGTTGAGGATGTAGAGCGTGTTGCCTGAACGGGCCAAGCCTGTGACGTCGTTGCTCGAAAGCCAGTTACCGCTGTTCCATGTTGACAGCCAGAACCCAGAACTCCAGTCATATCGGGCAAGACCAGCATCGCTCGAAGCCATCACCAGTTGATTGCCGGAGACAAGCATGGAAGTGATTTCATCAGAATGCAATGAATTGGCAGTTGACCAATCCGAGAGCATCACGCCGTTGGCAACGGAGTAACGCATCACGCCGTCTCCGTCGGTGGCAATGTAGAGGACGCCATCGACTTCAAGCATATCAAGAATGTTCGATCCACCCAGCGCATCAATCTCACTCCAGGCTCCCGAAATCCAAGAAAACAGGCCACTTTCACCAGCAGCGAAAACGCCTCCACTGGTGACGGTAAATTGGTCCATGTCGATGAATTCCTGGTCTTCAGAATCAGGTAGGACCACTTGGCTGCTTGAATCCATGAGGGAAATTGCACTGAAGCCTTCATCGTTGGTCAGGAAGTGAATCATGTTGTTTGTCGCGTCGATTTCCATGTCAAGGACATCGCTTTCAAATTCAATCATGTCAATGATTGGAGGGTCGTTGTTGTAATCTAAAACAAGCACGTCATCGAGGATTGCGAGGTACATTCGCCCGTCGTCTGGATGAATGGCCTTAGCTCCGATTTCCAGTTGAATTGGTTCGAATGAAACGGCCGGGTCCACGGGGGCCAGTGCTTCGATCACCAAGTCGGTGATTGTCGCATCCGACGGAATGGTCCATGTTGCGCCTGAATCACTGTTCGGTGTGAGCCTTCCGTCGTAGGGGTTTGCTCCAACAAAGCTGTCGGAGGAACCAAAGGAACCAAGCCCTCGCCAGTCCAACAGATTGATGCCAATATCGTTGGCCAACAACATTGGCTCCTCGATCATCAAGCCATCGCTCCCGTTGACTCGGACTTGGAAGGAAACATTGGACAGATCAGCACCAGGCGCAAACTCTAGGGTCCAATCTGCGCTTGCTTGAGTCCCAGTTGTTGGGTCGGCGCCAATGGCGTCCAATTGAACCCAACCTGTGTCGTTGCTGCCAGACTTCGGCCATACCGTGTCATTGGCCGATTCGTGGGCTGAAACACCAGGGACCATCATCATCGGGGCAACCGATGAACAGAGCATTATGGCAACCAGCATCAGGGCTCTTTTGCCGGCGCCGCCGGGGGAAATGGGAGCAATTCGCCGGTTCATGATACCAGAGCGGACTTTTGGGGTATTTGAACGCGGCCCCCAATCGTGCAATCGTTGCTCATTTGTCTTTGCAGGCGTTCAACGGCGTGGTCGGGTAGCAATCCAGCGTTTGGAGTGCTCATTAGGGGGTGTGTTTTCAGCATCAACTGTCCCGTTGACACACAACACTCAAACACCGAACCACGTTCGTTTAGTTTGGTTGCCATGAATCGAGAGAAAAAGGAGCGGCTGCTCAAGAAAGAATCTCTCGAGTACCACGAGGCTGAGCCGAGGGGTAAAATCAAGGTCGTTCCAACCAAACCACACAGTACAGCTCACGAACTCAGTCTTGCGTATTCACCGGGTGTTGCCTATCCTTGTTTGGAGATTGCCGAACGCCCTGAAGATGCCTACCGTTACACTTCGAAAGGGAATTTGGTCGCCGTTATTTCAAACGGTACAGCAGTCTTAGGGTTAGGAAACATCGGTGCTTTAGCAAGCAAACCAGTCATGGAAGGAAAGGGCCTGTTGCTGAAGACATTTGCAGACATCGACGTGTTTGACATTGAAGTGGATACAGAAGACCCTGAAGCCTTCATCGATACTGTTGTCAACATTGCTAAGACCTTTGGAGGGATTAACCTTGAAGACATCAAAGCCCCTGAGTGTTTCGAAATTGAACGGCGGATTGCAGAAGCAACCGACATCCCCGTGATGCATGACGATCAACATGGTACTGCAATTATCTCCGCAGCAGCGTTGCTCAACGCCGTTGAGTTGCAAGGAAAGGAACTCTCTGAAATCAAGGTGGTTGTCATCGGGGCGGGCGCCAGTGCGATTGCTTGCGCAAATCATTACGTTGCCATCGGCGTTTCAAGATCGAACATTTCAATGGTTGACAGCAAAGGAATCGTCACCAAGGCAAGGTTGGAAGCGGGTGAACTCAACGAGTACAAAGCCCCATTCGCCCATGAGCGCGAGCCCGGTGAATTGGCTGACGCATTGAAAGACGCAGATGTCATGCTGGGCCTTTCAAGAGGCGGTTTAGTGAGCAAAGAAATGATCGCCAGCATGGCGCCAAAACCGATTGTGTTTGCTTTGGCAAACCCAACACCGGAAATATTACCCGAGGAAATTCTCGAAGTGCGCACAGATGCAATCATTGCGACAGGGCGCTCAGATTACCCCAATCAAGTCAACAACGTGTTGGGCTTCCCATACATTTTCCGTGGCGCGCTTGACGTTCGCGCTCGAGACATCACTCAAGGCATGAAGATGGCAGCAACGCGTGCACTTGCAGCCTTGGCCAAAGAACCGGTACCTGATTACATCTCTGCCGCATACGATGGCGCAGTGATGCAGTATGGCCCCGACTATATCATTCCAAAACCCTTTGATCGAAGGGTCTTGCTTTGGGAGGCTTCTGCAGTGGCACAAGCGGCTGTCGATGAAGGCATTGCAGGTGTGGCCCCAGAAGAGTTCTCCATCACCGATTACCGAGACGAATTGGAAGCAAGGCTTGGGCAATCTTACTCAATCATGCGACACGTCATCAATCAGGTACGCGGCCGAGGAAAGCGGATTGTGTTCCCCGAAGGAGACAATGAAAAGGTGATCCGAGCCGCTGCTCAACTGGTCGAGCAAAAAATATGCTATCCAATTCTGTTGGGCCCAGAAAAGCGCATACATCGAATGGTCGATGAGCTGAGTTTGACGTTTGATTACGAAGTCTATGACCCGAGAAAGGACGAACGCCGGAAGGGCGTGTACTCTCAATCCATGCTCGAGCGTCGAAACCGAAAGGGAATGACGGTCGTCGATGCTGCGCGGTTGTTGAAATCCCGTCCTTACTTTGCCAGCCAGATGGTGGCCAACGGTGATGCAGATGGATTCGTAGGAGGTGTGAGCCGGAACTATGCTGATGTGCTTCGTCCGACCCTTGAGTTGATTGGGGCAGATGACGACGCTCATTGCATCGTTGGTTGCTACATGATGAATGTGAAAGGACGCACAATCTTCCTTGCAGACGCAACAGTCAACGTGTACCCAGACAGCAGAACACTTGCAGAAATAGCCGTGCAGACTGCCAAAGTCGCTCGACGCTTTGGTGTTGATCCCGTGGTTGCTATGCTTTCGTTCTCCAATTTCGGGAGCAGCCGTGCTCAACGGTCTGAACGGATTGAAGATGCGATTGAATTTGCCCGTGAACTTGACCCTTCTCTGGTCATCGACGGTCCAATGCAAGCCGACACCGCCCTCAATGGAGACGTACAAGGCGAATACCCATTCATGGCTTTCGAAGGTGCTGCAAATGTCCTCGTTTTACCGAACCTAGCAGCAGCAAACATCGCTTACAAACTGCTTGAAGAACTGGGGGATGCAGAAATGACCGGTCCTATTTTGGAAGGCATGAGTCACCCAGTCCAACTTGTTGCTCGACAGGATGGTGTGCGTCACATTGTCAATATGGCAGCCATTTGTGCTGCTGACGCCATCCGCCAGGAACCATACTGGGAAAGTTTGGTTGAACCAGTCAAGGAGTCTTAGATTCCACGTCATCAAAGGCGATGGTTGGCCTACGTGGTCTCCAAAAGGCACCCGTAACAAACCCGGCACAGAGGCCTCCAAACAGGAGGTTAGCCCAACCGGTGAATGCATAATCGCCCATGCCCCGGAGAACGGGAATGGCAAATGAAGGAATCACACCAAGCAAAAGCGTGCAGATCAATTCCATGCGTATGTTCGCCGCCATATCTGCTGCAACTGGGACCTTTTTTTCCGGCCCTTCACGGATTGGGGCGATGACCAATCTTGCGACGACACCTCCGATTGGTCGGTCCAGTGGTACGCTTGAAAGAGCAGTGATGCCCTCTTTGCTGGGATGTGTTTCGATGGCAGCCCGGTGGAGTGCCATTGGACCGATGCCTTCGAAACGACGAGGTCTTCCATCCATCATGGCACCTCGGTAATTCGAATTGACCGCGTCGGCGAGGATTTCGATCTGCTTTTTCTCAAGACCAAGTCCGAATTCGGCTTCGGCGCAACGCCATTCTGATTCAGTAGGGTTTCGCACTTCCCATCGGGTGGCAGCATCCAATCCTTCAATGCCTTGTTCAACCGCAGCATTACCGGCTTGCATAATGCGTTTTAGGGCTTCAACATCGACATTGAAAAGTGCTTCAGGGTTGCCGCCTTCAGTTCCCGAAAGCAGAGCCACATCGCGTTCACTCAAGGGGGCGTTCATGATGTAATAATTCGGCAACCTGACCTCGTGACGGGGCCTTTGGCTCGAGTAAATCCAACCGCCCTTATCGGTGCCCAAGAACATCGTTTGCGCTTTCACGGGGTGAAAGTCAATTCCTAAAACATCGATTGGTCCCAGGTGAATCCCTCACTGGAGTGTTCCTTCCATGCGACGATACCAAGCCATCCCTTTCTTGTGGTCTTCAAGCAAGGAAAACTGTGGGAATGGGGAGATTGAGCGCGCATAGCCGAACATCGCGAAGTCAACCAAGTCCGGGGAATCTCCCCCAAAGAATGCATGGTCGCCGTGTTCATCTGTAAATTCGGTCAAGAGATCATGCCACAGTTTTTTCGGAGTTCGCCCGTCTTTCTTGACTCGCTTTCGAGCGATAATGCCCCACATGATTGGGAAGCCTGCCCATGCATAGAGCCGCTTAGAAATGAAACCGAATTTTTCTAGTTTTGAAATTCGAGTCGTTGTTTTCAAGGCAGCCCCAAGTGTTCCATACAAGATTGGAACCGTCGCCTTGGAAACCTTTGCGTCCGCCCACTCGAGCCATTTCTCTTGGCGAACTGCATCCCCCTTAGAGGCCAGCTTACCGTCGTTATAAGCGGCATCAATGTGTTTCATAACCGGGGTGGAATTGACAAAATATTCTCCGTTCTCGTCGGTAAAGACCGGTACTTTCCCCCAATCTCCTGCGAAGGAGACTTCTTTCTTGATCTTCATACCGTTGACACTGACGTACTCAACTTCCATGCCGAGGTGTTCGATGACCCCACGGACCTTCCAACAGAAGGGGCAGGTGTAGAGCATGTGGAGGGTTGGGGTTTGACCCATGATGCACCCTGCAGGCGGCCCCTTCTTCAAGCCTCGTTATCTGCTAAAGATGCAGGTTTCCAACCTGTTTTCCAAAAATCGAGATCATCAAGCCAATGCATCCATTCATCATCTGAACAACTCAGAAGGCGGAAGGCTCTCGCCTCAAGACCTTCTCGATTCGCCGGGCTTAGATGACCTATTTCCATAGCGTCGTGCCACTCCACTTGCATGTGACGAATTCGGCGTCTCGCTTCCTCGGGTTGTTCGAAATTCATCTCGCACACATCTCGTAGTTCGGAAATCCAAGTCCGGGCATCCTTCAACAGAGGGTCGTCAACTCGCGCCCGCTTGGATGACTTTTTCGAGGTGAACGGCCACCATCCCATGGTTTGGTGACGGGCCGAGAACCCTTAACGCCATCTATTAAAAGTCATATATTGGCCACTGTATTGGACGAAACATGGACTCAGAATTCTGGCTCGAATTACTCGGCGCGGCAGCGATTGAAGGTGTCCTCTTAGGGGCGGTACTTGGTTTGATTTGGGCGATGGCGACAAAAGCTCTGCAGTGGTTTTTACTCGGGCAATTCATCCTCATGAAATGGTTGGAGTCCCGGGGCATACTGACTGTTGATTGGGGACGACTCACCATGGGAGTGATGGAAAATAGCGGTCAGGCTGTTGATGAGATCGTATCCGTAATGGAATCTGTCGTGGAACTCGGAATGTTTGGGGCAAGCGTCGCGCTTGGATTCTACCTTGTTCATAAGGTAAAATCGTGATGCAAGTTCATCAACCATGGCGGACAGCCTCCAGCATGGGTCGAGTGGTTCTTCACCTTCACGGGACCATGAAACAACATGATCTACGACGTGTTTTCGAGATGTATCATGAACGTCTTCAAAATCGAGGCGTTAAGGTCCGCATCCACTCAAACAAACTTTCCTGCAAAGCGTACTGTGAAGCGTTAAGCCAGGTGCCGGGGGCACTCTATCTCATGGATGAGGGAGGGGTGCTGGAACCATCCATTGCCTTCTCCAAAAGGTACCAAAAATGGAGCGTAGGCAGCGAGCCAATTCACCTTGCAATCGGGCCAGCTGAGGGCTGGACTGAGAGGCCAGATTGTCATTTTGAACGGCTTTCTCTTTCGCCGATGACCATGCCGCACGAACTTGCAAGCATTGTTTTGATCGAACAGGTTTACCGTGCAACTGAAATTATTCGTGGTTCGGATTACCACAAGGCCTGACCAAAGGGTCAAGAAGCACCGAAGATTCCGAGAAACGGAGGCCCAGCATGCTGCTCTTGGAAGACGAAAGCCTTCGCTGGATTCTCCTTGGGTTTGAACTGCTCATTGGCGCTGTTTTGATCCTTGGCTCACGAAGCCAACCATTCCCTCTTCCGTCGCGTCGTTTCGGGTCGCTGGTGTTGGCCACTGGCCTTTTGCTTGCATTGGGCCAACTCGCACCAAATCCCGTGACCGTCATTGGCCACCTCGTCATCTTGACCTTTTTCGGTTCGTTCGGGTTGCTTGTTGGCATTCATCATCTTCTAAGAACTCGAAGAGAAGTGCTGATTGCGCCCTTTTCAGGATTCATGTTTTGCGTTGGTGTCGGTGGACTGATGGTCACCACATGGGACGATTTGAGCACCTTCGAACAATGGTCGGGCTTCCTTTCGCTGGTCGTGTTGGGAGGGGGCCAAACATGGCTTGTGTTCCGCGGCCTGTTGATTGGACGCCTTCCTCTGGCTTGGAGCCAGGCTGGAATGGTGGCTCTTCAACGTGGACTTGTCGACGGTCATGATGGAGCGATTGCTTGTTTTGAAAAGGGGTGGGACGCTGAAGAAGAGCATCTCAACCCAATGGCCTATGTCGCACTTCACCGCCTTAATTTGTTCATTGGTGATTCTGAAAAAGCGGCTGAATGGTGGGAAGCCTTGCAAGATGCTGGGGGCGAAAAAGCAGTTGCTCCTGAGTGGATCAAAGCAATTCACGATGCGTTGGCACGCATCGATCCTGAAACAGCATCCTTGCTCCCCAGCCTTGTTGACGAAGAGGAATGATTCCGGTTTTCGGTTTGAAATTGCCATTTTCTGCCCGAAAAGAGCGGGAAGAGGGCTAGGTGATGCAATTAAGCGCACAACCAAACAAAGGACTTAATATCTTGGAAGTCGATTATATACCATGGAAGAAGTTGAGGCGAAGGCGACAAGCACATCTCTAAGCACCGTTTTGTGGTATGCCATTTTCATTTGGTTCGCTTCAAGTTTGTTTTCTCAATCGTTTTACATGGCGCTCAATGGTGAGCCGTACGATGCCATTACCATGCTGAAAGAACTCGGACCTGTCTACTACATTGTCGTGGCCGTCGAACTGGCGGTGTGGATCAGCCTTGGCTCTCTCTTGGTTCGAAAGGTTGTCCAGAAAACATGGACAGCTTCCAAAATACAAACGCTTCCGGCTTAGTGTTCATTTCTCTTCGCTCGACCCGGCCCTCTGGCAGAGAGAACCGACGAAGTTTGAACCCACCCCCAAAATTTGGCGAAAATCAAATGTTTGTGCCGATGACTTGAAGGTCCGTCAAGTAAAGGAACGCATGTGAGAGAAACAGGCGACGCTCCATTCTTTTCAGGTCGACCTATGGACACATGTTCATTGCGCGATCAAGAGGACGCATTGCGGGTGCTGCCACATGGCGCTCGTATTGTGACCATCGAAGAGGCGAGAGAAAACTTGCCAAAGGTCACCCGCTGGCTCGCTGAACTTCAGGCGATGAGCGATGAAGCGCACGATCTCACAGAAGAACTGGAAGTGCTTCTTGAATCTCTCGAGGCAGAGAATGAACATGTCATCGAAGTGGCGGAGCATTTGGCTCAACTTGTCACCCATTGGCAACATACAACGGCCAAAATTGAAACCACAGGAACTCGAATCGCATGTTTAGAGCCTGGCCGTTTGGAATGGTATGGCGTGGTGGATGAACATCTTGCGCTTTATTCTTGGAGTTTAGGCGAAGAGGACATTGAATGGTATCACCCCATCGATGCAAGTTTCATGGCCCGAAAACCCCTCATAGAAGCATGACTTGGCTCGTCTGAGGGAAACACATGGTGCGCATCAATCGAGTCTACACCGGAGGCGGTGATACGGGCGAAACATCGTTGGTTGACGGGTCACGTCGTTCCAAAGCAGATCCACGTTTTGAAGTGGTGGGCACATGTGACGAACTCAATGCAGTGTTTGGTTTGGTTGCCATGGAAGCAAACCGCATGCCTGACCATGAAGACGGTGGAAACAGAGCAACCGTACAACGCGTCCAAACCATCCTCTCGATGGTTCTCACGCGGGTGCAAAACGAACTGTTTGACCTTGGGGCAGAACTCGCCTGTGACCCTTCTAAACTTCCTGAATACATGGTCCTTATCAGTGAAGAACAATCCAATGTTCTCGTTGATGAAATGGATGCCTGGCTTGAACATCTCGAGCCCTTAACAAGTTTCATTTTGCCCGCAGGGCATGGTCCTGAAGCTATGCTTCATCTTGCTCGAACGGTCGCTCGTAGGCTAGAACGATCTGTTCTCCGGCTCAAACAAACAGAAGGGGATGCATCCGTTCGTCCCATTGTGCAGGTGTACCTCAATCGATTGTCCGATTGGTTGTTCGTGCTTGGGCGCTGGGTCACATCGGGATTAGGCCACGATGAAACCCTTTGGCAACCGCTCGGTAAAAGGGGTTCAGAGACCGGAGTCGCAAAGCGAATTCGTCAACTCCATGCCTCCGATGATGACTTCGCAGACCTTTGATTATTCAAGGCCCATTGCGGTCATGTGTTGCCTTGCCCCTCGCAAAACAAGTCGTGTTTCTTCATGGGACAACTGTTGCTCAGCCATGTCCCAGTCCAACCACATGTAGCCTCGATGCTCGTGAGAGAGGGTGATAGAGATCTGTTCGGTTTGAGCAAGATACCAAAACACCTGCTTGGTTTTTTTCTTCCCTCGATGTTTGAATGTGTATTCGCTCCGTTCGACAAACCCCTCGACAAACTGGATCTTGTCGATGCCCGTCTCTTCTGTTAACTCCCTTGCCGCGGTTGCATGATGATCGGGATCATCTTCTTCGACATGCCCTTTTGGGAAGTCCCAATGCCCCTGTGGATACTGGAGCAAAAGCACTGTCCCATAGTTGACCAAAACCACCCCACAAGACGTCTCCATATCTGCAACTGAAAGGTCGCCGGTCAAGTTACTTTTGGCGAATCTCGCTTCAGCAAATCTTCTTGAGCACTCAACCTGCGCTTGCGTTCATGGGCGACCGTTCGAACGTGCTCCAGGAGGCTGGGTTGCCTCATTTCAAATCCATTATTGCAGATTCAGATTTGGATGGATTGTGCGCTGCTGCAGTTCTAAAATCGGTCAATCCCGAAGCGACTGTTCACTTCGCTCATGCTGCCCTTGTGCGGTCTGGCTCTCTTGATCATCTGATTGACCGAAACACCGCCATGGTCGACCTTCCGTTTCATCCAAACTGCGGATGGTATCTTGATCATCACCAGACAAATCGGCCCGATGAGCAGGAAGAAAAAGCCTTCATCGCTGACGGTGGTACGTGCCACTGGGAGGCCACTCCTTCCGCTGCTCGCTTAGCATACGACGTGCTTAGCCCGTTCATTGATTTGAGCCATCTCGAAGAAATAATGCCCGTCGTCGACGCTCTTGATTCCGGGCAAATTAGCCGAGAGGAATTTATCGAGGATGGGCCAATTCTACAATTGTCCCGTTCTCTTTCCATGCGAGAACCAGAACACATGCAGCGTCTTCTTGGCATGCTGGCGATCGGAACTCGTCTGGTCGATGTGCTCGCCCACCCAGACATCGCTCCACATGTTTCGAGGGCAAAACAAGAGCGCCACGCGGCACAAATGGTGGTCGAAAAGCACACCACAATCATCGACCGATTGGCCGTCTGCCGAATGGATGAGAAAGGCGTTCGTTCAAACGGATACCTCGTCACAGCATGGGCAGGTGACAAAGCCGATGCTTGCTGCATTGTCCATGGCTACAGCGATGGTTCAATCGATACTCCAGAGCGCCCAGCACTCTCTGCGAGTTTTTACGCTAATTCTTTCCTTCCCAACGGGCAAGGCAGGTACGATCTTTCACGGCTTGCTACGGCGTTGGACCCAACTGGTGGCGGGCATGCAAACGCATGTGGATGTCGCATTCAGCCACCAGGCCTCGATTCAAACCTCGAAGTTTGGCTTGAGATGTGGGCCAACCGAGACGAGACTCTGTCAATTCTTTGATCAACCCAAGACCGTGAAAAGGTACAGGAATCCAAGGAAGGCGTGAATGAACACCAGGGCCATCAACAGGTCAGCCGCTCTTCCGTGTTTCAGCGCGTGATGCCTAAACTTCTCTCCTTCGTTTCGGGCAGTTTTCGCTTTGCGTCCCATCCGTGCTAACATGAAGAGAAGGCCAAAGCCGACGGGACCCATAAATCCGTGAAGTTGTTGTGGCATGAGGTTTGAGGACACATCTCCATTGTCGAGGTAGCCGTCAATTGCTCGGGCTGCGAACGCAACAACGATGACGCCAAGGGTTGACCAAAGAAGCCGCTCTCCCATCCGTTCGTGTCGAGAACGGGCTTCTATCCGCGCCTCTCCTTTGAGTTCGTGGCTTTTTTTACGCCAAGAATACTGCCACCAAAACCACACCAACAAGCCTGTTGCCAGCACCGGATGCAGGAGCAACACAATTGCGTTCACGATGTCCATGGAACTCCCCTTCAGTTAGGGGAGGTTCCCCCGCTTCATTGATGTTGCCGGGGCTTGTTCTGATGCGGAGCGTTTGCAGGGGAGTATAGCCTGCCGGTGGGTTGAAGATGGGTAGGTTGAGCCATTGGATGAGGGGCGAGGATTCTGCAGGAGACGTATCTGGCGAATTGTCTTGAAGCTGCGTTCAAAGCGAACGCAACGAAAAACCGTCGCCAGTCCTTCGTCGTACGAACACCTGATTGGACCTTGCTCGAGAAACCTTGGCGGGCAGTCCTCTTGTTAGCCGTGTCTGAAATCGAATTACCCGCCGCAGATGAAGACGATCAACCCAGCCCCTCGCGAAAGCCTGCACACATGAGGCGCACCCGCGGCCGTCGCGGTGGACGTGGCTCCAATGGACCCCTTGACAACCTTCCAAGCGCTGCAGAAATGGTGCTTCCAAGTGACTATTCAGATGCTTTCCGCTTAGCAGTCCTGCTCGCACACAAACTACTGAACAAAGACGAATGGGATGAGGCATGGGAATCTTCGGAGACCAGCTTGCGAGAATCATGTCTTGCTGACGGCGTTCATCCAGTCTGGGGCGACCTTGCACAACGAACATCCGTTCTTGGGCAATTTGCAGCATTCCCAGTCGCAAAACCAAAGAAAAAGAAATCAAAAAAGAAAGTGGACAGCAGTCCTGCTTACATCGATCCAACGGTGACTGAAGACTTGGTCGTGGCTCTCGAAGCGCTTTCTCAAACGGTTGACACGGCAGAATCCCAAGTGGCGCTACGCACCGTCCTCTCCCAATTGTCATCAGGTCGAAGCCTCAACCCGGCCCCTCTATTGCTTGAACTTGAAGGCCCTGCATGCATCATTTCAGCCCTGCTCTCAATCGCAATGGGCGACGATTCAGAAGCGAACTTGGCCAATGTGGAATCTCTTGATTCCCAACTTGCCGAAGAACTCTCAGATTTGGTTCGACTAAAAGCAGGCGAGGTCTTGGATTGGAAGAAGAGCTCAACGGCAAAAGACGATCATTCGTTGGCTCATTCTCGTAAGTTTTTGGCGTGGCACCACCCTCCTGAATCCTCTGCTAAGCTCAAGTCTGATGTTCTTTCAGAAGGCCTCGACCTTCTTCGCTCAGGAAACGCCCCAACACAAGCGATTGAGCGTGTGATGTGGTGGCGTCTTTCAGCCCTTCATCGAGAAGGAAAAACCGAGGAGACTGTGGCGACATTAACGGCTTTGAACCTCGATGCCCATGCCGAACTCTCCCACCTTCTTCCCTTGATCTCCGACCTCGCAAATCAAGAGGTTCAGGCCTGGTTAGGCCAACAAATTCCTCACCTTGACGACGGGGCATTGGTCGAAATTATTCGCTTCAATGGTTTAGCCACCGATGTGCAAGCACTAGCAGCAAAGCACCTGAGCGAAGAGAACGGTGAAGCATGGGAAAGCGTTCTTCCAATTGTCATTGACATCTACACCCGTTCGATGAATCTGCGAAGATTATCGGAAATAATTGTCAAAAATGATTTGGCCCCAATGTCTCATCCCTACGAAACATTGCTCGCTGCTCATTTGCTTGCTGCCGGCAAAGACAATGCGTTGTGGCATGCAGTACGCGAAGCTCGAGGCAAAGCCCTCGATTCCATCCATAGCACAGATGCACCACCTGCATTCTCCTCAACAAGCGAAGCACTCTTGATGCTCTTTGAAGGTGAAAATGTAGACGATGAACGCCTTAGCACCCTGCTTGACAAGAATGGTTTGCTCGCCTTTGGAGTCATCCGACGTGCGCTTCGCGAAGGGGGTACGGGCATCGTTGCCAATAAGGAATTGAACGCCCTAGAGACCAGCATCGCAAACGCCAAATTGTCGGAAATGGAACAGCACTTGTTTGCTGCGGTCATCGATACGCTGCGCCTCAACCGCGTGGCGCTCATGCTCCAACATGGCATGACGGACGATACGACCGTTGACAGCGTCAACACCATTCTGGAAAACGAAAATGTCCCGACAGCGATGATTCATTCGGTTCGCCATCTCGTTCTTGAGCACGACCTTGGTCTTCCTTCGCTGGTACGCTGGTACCAAACCAATGACCCGTTGTCTCCATGGCATACATTGGCTCGAGCCTCTGTTTCTGCCTCCATGAAGGATGAACTCAATGCTGCCCGTGATTACCGCCGAGCAGGCGATCACGAAGGCTTCGATTACGAACATAAAATCGTCCTTTACAGAAAGTCACTCATCCATTTGGCCTTTGCTGAACAATGGAAGGAAGCGGTAGAACTGCTTGATGCACAACCGGCTTTGAAGAGTGCCATCACAAAGCGATTCCAACTTTACCTCCGTGTTTCACACATGTCGACGAAAGACACCAACGCAGCAACACGCTTGCTGAAGGAGTTTGTTCGCAGCACGAAAACCATCAGTCAAGAAAAAGAAGATGGGACCCTCGAGGATGTCGAGGTGACGTACTTTGCTGAAGATGATTTGGACATGCTCAAAACCTATCCATTGGAACATCACCGCGTCCTCCCAACCGATCCATTTTGTGGCCGAGTCACCGCAGCAGTCAACGCTCTGCAGAAGAACCGCCGCCGCCAGCGCAATGCCTTTGACACACGGTTCACCCAATTGATGCAAGGTTCCTCGCCATCGCTTGATGAACTGTATGATTTGGCCAGAGATGCTGCTCAGGAAAAGCCAATTGAAGGCCTAATGTTCCTCGAGCGCGCCCAAAATAAGGGCCAATTCAGCGTCCGAGAAATCAAACGAATCGCAGACGCTGAACAAGGATTGTTTTCGTCTTACAAAGATCAAATCCCGAACTCATCCCGCCGTTACTTGCGCAACCTTTCGCTTTCTCCTCTCGTCCTCATCGACACAAACATCCTCATCGATGCCCTCATGGACACCATCAAGCAACGCTTGGAAGTGTTCACAGAAGCCAGCCTCGACATCGTGGGGCACGGCCACTTCCACCATGTTCTGCTGAAGCGAGCTCAAGAAGGGAAAATCCAACTTTGGCTTCCATCGATTGTCAAGCAAGAGTTGACCGGTATCGCCAGCGATCTTGATTTCCTTCGTAGCCGTTTCAGCGGACTTTTGGTACCCCCAACGATGCTTGATACCGTGTTTAGAAAGGATGTTATTGCTGAACTTGTCGACCAAGTGCTCAATGATTACAGCACATGGCGCCCAATGGATTTGCAACTTGAGGCAGAGGCCAATGATGAAGAGTACAAAACGCAGGTTGTGAATTTCCTTACAGATTACACGGAAATCTATGAAGAAATCACCGCTATGAAGCGGACACGCGGAGAGCCTGCGCGAACCGTAGTTGACGGCTTGGATGTTTACCCCGAAGCACCAGATCGTACCTTAATGCACATTGCCATCCATCTGGCTAAGCAATCCCTTGGAAACCTTGGAACCATACTCATCGCAACGCGAGACAGCGATTTCACATTGGTTTCTCGTGCCTTCGAAGAGCGGTTTGGATTCGGCGTTGCCAAGAACAGCCGTGCACTCAACAGTTTCCTTCACGGATGAGCCATTCTCACATGTGTGAGATCATAGCATCGCCAAAGTCACTGCATGAGAGCAGCGTAGCGTCGTCCATTAAACGTTCAAAGTCGTATGTGACGGTTTGAGCAGAAATCGCCCCTTCCATTCCTTTGACAATAAGGTCGGCAGCTTCGGTCCAACCCATGTGCCGCAACATCATCTCGGCGGAAAGGATGAGGGAGCCAGGATTGACTTTGTTTTGACCAGCGTATTTTGGAGCGGTTCCGTGAGTGGCTTCAAAAATCGAGATTCCTGTGTCATAGTTGATGTTCGCCCCGGGTGCGATGCCTATGCCGCCAACCTGAGCAGCAAGAGCATCAGAGATGTAATCGCCGTTGAGGTTCATTGTGGCCAGCACGGAATATTCGGCTGGTCGGGTGATGATCTGTTGGAGCATGGCGTCTGCGATGACGTCCTTGATCAAAATTGAACGTCCAGTGGTTGGGTTCTCAAGCGTGCACCAAGGTCCACCATCAAGTTCCACAGCGCCAAATTCATCTTTGGCAATGGCGTAACCCCAATCTCTGAATCCACCTTCTGTGAATTTCATGATGTTTCCTTTGTGCACCAAGGTAAGGCTTTCTTTGTCGTTTTCTAATGCGTAGGTGATTGCGGCGCGGACAATTCTTGCGGTTCCTTCTTGCGAGATTGGCTTAATTCCAATTCCAGAGGTGTTTGGAAACCGGATTTTGTCGACTCCCATTTCATTCTGAAGGAAATCAATGACCTTCTTGACGCCTTCTGATCCTGCTTCCCATTCGATGCCGGCGTAGACGTCTTCGCTGTTTTCTCGGAAGATGATCATGTCAACATCGCCGGGGGCTTTGACCGGCGAAGGGGTTCCATCGTACCAACGAACAGGGCGGACGCATGCGAAGAGATCGAGCTTTTGTCGGAGCGCCACGTTGAGCGAGCGAATGCCGCCGCCAACCGGTGTTGTCAACGGACCTTTGATTGAAACCAAACCGTTTCGCATGGCATCAAGTGTGGCTTCTGGCAACCATTCACCTGTTGCATGGAATGCCTTCTCTCCAGCCAAGACTTCGGACCATACAATGCTGCGAGAACCGTCGTATGCTTTGCTGACCGATGCATCGACCACCTTGATCATCACCGGTGTGATATCAACGCCAATTCCATCGCCTTCGATGTAGTGGATCACTGGATCATTTGGGATGTTGAGTTTGCCATTTTCCATTGTAACTGGGGTTCCTGCCATTGCAATCGGTCCTAGGCAGAAGCGTCCCCTTCAAGAATGAACCGCCCTTGGGAGTTCCATGTACGGGCGCATAGATTGGACTGGTGGCGACACCGTTGCGTGCACAAATGAACGAGGCGATCGCATTGACCTTGACTGGGAAGAGGGTCCAACGCCAATGCAGGTTGCTTTGCAGGTGATTGGTGCTTGTTCAACTGCGGATGTCGTTCTTGGTTTGAAAGACCGTTCATTCAGTGAAGTGTGGGTCGAGTTGGACGCAACCCGTGCCGAAACGCGCCCTAAGGTGTTCACAAAAATCCACATGGTGTACCATGTTCGCGGTGAAGTCCCTCTCAAGTTGCTTGAACGGCTTGTGGCAAAGAGCCATGAGAAGTACTGTACGGTTTCACAGATGTTCGTCAACGTCGAGATGACACACGCCTGCGAAGTTCACCAGTGACCATCAGTTGGCGACGACTTTGATTGCGGTGAGCGAGTTCATTGCATTGAGCAACAATTCCCTGAGCGCATTGTACAATGGATGCCACGATTGTGGGATCTGCGGTGGAGGGGCAACGGGGAGGGTTCCTTCATTGGTGGATAGAACGGTAGCAAAGGGTCGCACTTCACCGGTACCAACCATATCAATAATCAGGGAAAGGTGGTATGCCTGTTGATCCTTGATGACTTTGGCCGTTTCGATTTTAGCGATGGCTTCTGCAGGTAGATCACTCAACCAGTCCTCTCCACGCTCGACTCGAGAGTGAAGTTCCTTCTTGACCAGAATCTCCAAGAGTTCAGTGACCACTTCCTGAGCAACAGGTGTTGGTGAAGAGGGCTCTGCTTGCGGTGTGGCTTCTTCAACGGGTGCAAAATTGAGGTTTTCCGATGCTTGTTCATTTAACCCAAACGTTGACTCACCAGCTAGCATTGATGGTTCGTCATCGTCGTCCATAAACATGGCAAGAGGGTCCGAGGTGTTGAGTGTGGGAACAGAGTGTTGTGCTGCCACAGGTTGTGCCTCAACGGGGCGCATTGCACCCAATTCTGCAAAAATATCGATTTCTTCTTCTTCCACTTGTGGTGGCGCTGTTTCCCATGGTCCCATCATGCTATCACTTTCGATATGTTCTCTTCATAGTACATGAAAGGATGTTTTTTTGAGAAAAAAAACCTTGAGCCCTGAAGTGCACAAAGCACCGATAGATTATCAATGAACAAGTGCATCTTACGGCCCAAGTGTCAAAGGGGCGGGCAGCGTGGGTTTGGATGATACACATGGGGGGGCAAAGGCAGCGTTCGGTGATTTTGGGCACCGCATTGTTGTTTCTGGTTCTCGGAGCACCCACCTTGTCAAGCATGCCCGCCGGTGTTGGGGAGTTGGGCGACAATGGCTGCACATGCCACGGAGGCGATTCGACATCGGTCTCAGTCCATGTGTTGGGCCTACCCGAAGTGTACGCTTCAAACATGTCCTACAACCTCTCAATTGCGATCGATGGCCCTCCTCAGGACGATGCTAACAGCCACCAGGGTGGATTCCGCTTCACGGTAACAAGCGGTGTGGTGGTGTTCGAAAACTCCACCAACACTCAATCACTCGAAGACGGATGGACGCACCAGCTTTCAGGAACCTATCAGCGGGTGTGGAATTTCACATGGACTCCATCCAATGAATCAATCGACCCGGTGGAATTCATTGTCCACGGTAATGCTGTCAATGGCAATGGGCAATCGAGCGGTGATGCTTGGAACAGTTTTGGTGCGGCCATTGCCCACCAAGATGCTCCACAAGAGCCCGAGCAACCAGTGTTCGACCGAGACATTGGCGCTCTTGATTGGACCGTGTTTGCAGCGGGCCTAGCCGCCTTGATGTTCTTCTTGGTTCGAACAATCAAGTGAACTCAATTGACAAATTCGATTTGTCTGTTTTGCAGCGCTCGCAACTGACGGTTTTCGCTTGCTCCATGAATTTGTTCGCTCTTGACACCCGTGAGGACCAACATGACTCGAAGTTCATCACCCAGTTCTTCGCGCACAGCCGCCCCCCAAATCACTTGAGCGTGTGGGGAGATTTGGTCGGTGATCAGTTTAGCACACTGTTCAGCCTCACCCAAGGTGAGGCTTGGACCACCAACAACGTTGATGAGTGCGCCACGAGCATCAGATGAATCAATATCGAGCAACGGAGAATGCATTGCTTCCTGTGTTGCCGCCTCCACCCGACCCGGTCCACTTGCCTCGCCAAGGCCAATCATGGCAACGCCACTGCCAAATTGAATCACGGTTCTCAAATCTTCAAAGTCAAGATTGACCATGCCATCAGTGGTTAACATTTCAGCCACCCCTGTAATGGAACGGACAAGCAGTTCGTCACCAACTCTGAACGCGTCTCCGATGGGGAGATCTTTCACGCCTTCAATTTCGAGAAGGCGTTCATTTGGAATGACGAGAATTGTATCGCAATGTTCGCGTAATTTTTCCAATCCCCACTCGGCGTTTTGCTTGCGTAGAGCGCCTTCAGAATTGAACGGGTAGGTAACGACCGCGATGGTCATTGCACCTTGTTGCTTGGCCAGGCGTGCGATGTGTCCAGCTGCTCCTGTTCCCGATCCACCGCCCATTCCTGCGGTGATGATGGCCAGTTGGGTGTCGTTGGTGATGCGTCGCAAGGCGATTTCAGATTCAAGCGCTGCCGCCTCCCCCTTGGTCGGGTCGCCACCTGCGCCTCGACCTCGTGCGGTCCTTCCGATCAGCACCTTCTCTTCAAGCGGGGACATCAGCAATGCTTGAGCATCGGTGTTGATGGCGTATCCCGTGACATAGGAGTTCTTGAACAGCCGCTCTTCGAACAATCGATTGATTGCGTTGCATCCTGCCCCACCCACGCCGTACACACGGATCCGTGGTTGAAGCGATTCGAGCAAGGCTTGAAGTTCAACTTCTGAATTTTCATCCATCGGTGGTGCAACTGCATCAGCCGCTGCTTGTTCGGCTTCAGTGAGTTCTAGAACGCGTTCAACGAGGTGTCGCATGCTGCTTTGCTCGTTGTTGTGACCTTGAATGTGCCGCACCAAAAAAGACCCAAAACGGCCTTTTTGAGGGGTGATCTTCAATCACGAAGGCCTTCTTGTGTCACTTGATACACGCATTCCCCATCAGGAAGGTTTGGTGAATCCACGAGTCGAGCGATGCGTCGTCCAGCCTTAGCTTTGCGCAGGTAGAGTCGGAACGTCGATGCGTGAGCGAGCACGTGACCGCCGATGGGCTTTGTTGGGTCGCCCCACATTGCATCTGGCTTGGAATGAACTTGGTTGGTCACAAGCACCAGGGCGTTGTTGACGTCAGCCAACTGCTTCAAGTCCTTGAGGTGCCGGTTGAGTTTCTGTTGACGGTTTGCAAGCATACCACGGCCGATGTATTCAGCACGGAAGTGGCTGGTGAGTGAATCGACGATGATCATCTTGACGTTCAATCCCTTGCTCATCCTCTTGATTTCATCAACAAGAAGCATTTGGTGAGCGGAGTTGTACGCCCGTGCCACGTGGATTCGGGCGAGAACTGCTTCTGGATCCAATCCGTGTCCGCGAGCCATTTGCGTGATTCGCTCAGGCCGGAATGTGTCTTCGGTGTCGATGTAAAACACATCGCCATCAAAGCCGCCCTCATCCATTGGGAGGGTGCAGTTGACTGCCAGTTGGTGGCCGATTTGTGTTTTTCCGCTTCCGAATGCCCCATAGACTTCCACAAGTGCTTGAGTTTCGAAACCGCCACCAAGCAAATCATCAATTGATTGAACCTTTGAAGACAATTTCAGAACTTCACGTCGGCGCTCTAATAGAGCGTCACCAGAGACGAAACCGCCAATGTTTGCCATCTTTTTGGCAGCACCAATGATCTTGGTTGCTACAGCTTCACCGAGTTCAGCTTGGTCAGCAAGGTCCCCAGGGGACATGACGGCGAGTGCGAGGAGGTCATCGAAACCGGCCTCTCGGAGTTTTTCTGCTGTTGCTGGGCCAACGCCAGGCAAGTCTTCGATTTTGACCTCGGGGGCCTCTTCTTCTTCTGGCATCACTTTGACTGCCTTGTCTTGAAGGTCTTCATTGTTTTCAATCTCTATCTTCGCTTTCTTTTTTGATTTGGTCGCCATTTCTGTTCACTTCCAACCCCTACTGGTCGGGCTAGAGTATATCAAAGGAAGAAGGGCGGCGCGTAATTGAGTTTGATAAAAATTCGTTTTTTACGAACAGATATGGGTGCCCAGTGGGCCTTTTGGTTCACTTCAAGTTCAGATTTTGAAATGTTGAAAGTGAACAATCACTCTTCCTCTTCTTCATTTTCAGGCGTTTGCTCTTCGGTAGGGAATGGGTTTGTGGTGCTTTCATCTGCGGCATAGGCAATGGTGATGGTTTGGCTGATATCGACGTTTTCTTGGTCTTGGTTTAGACCAATCTCGAGGGTCCAAACACCCGTTATGATGGCGAACTCATTGTGTTTCCAGTTTGCATTTTGCCCGTCTGCAATTTGTTCAGGCGGGGATTCTATCACAGCTTCACCTGCGCTGTTGTTGAGGTACCATGTTACGGTGACTGGGGAGCCGAACGCCAAATTCTCACCGTTGGTGACGGTCGAATCTATTTGGATTTGCTCAGGAAGGGCGCATTCACAATCAGGTGTTACGTCAATGTTCATGGTTCGAGGGTTCGTTGTGCTGCTCTCGCTCCAGGTGATTTGCTTTTCAATGCGAATCGTGACGTTTTCAGAATATTCGTTGTCTTGATCATCGATGGCGCCAATTCCGGCTACAAAGATACCATGAGTGAGGTATGTGTAGGAAATTTCTCCCGTTTCTGCAGCGTTCACCATCACCGGGTTTGATCCATCGCCCGCATCAAACCAAAACGTGGAAATGACCCCAGCACTGGATTTTGTGTAAGAGAAATCAAACACGACATCAACGCCCTCTTCGGAGACTTGTTGATTGTTTTGAATAGATTCTGTAATGATGCCAGATGTTGTTTCGTAGTAGACGACGAAGTCGATTGGACCGCCGTATTCCTCGTTGTCATCTCCGCCCAAGCAGCCGGCCAAACTTGCGCTCAACACCACGATGCCCAGAAGCACTGAAGCGAGCATTTGTTGGCGCATGCTCCTCACAAGAGGTTCTCCTTCATGAAATCAACACCTATGAAGAAAATGAGGTCTTCTCGCTCAAATACGCTGTTCTGGTCCATCGTCTTCCATCGGTGGTTTCAAAGCGGGGGAGGTCGGCCGTTTGGTTAACGAGGTGGGGTAGTCTGGATATCCCGTCGGGCTCATAACCCGGAGATCGGTGGTTCAAATCCATCCCTCGTTACCATACGACGAATCAACCGTACTCGTAGTAATCGTGTTTTGGCTTCATCGCATCGAGCGCGCTTTGTAATTGTGCATTGGCTGCAGCTTCACCCGAAAGAATCGCATCCATTTCATTCTTGATCCGTTCAGCCTCTGATGCACACAAAGCAGCATTGCCAATTCCATGAGGGACCGCCCCAAGCAAGGCCTGCCGAACCTGCTCTGCGTCGACTTGTTTGGATGCAGGCGGCCTTAGGGTGAAGGTTGAATCCGCATAAATCACGTGGCCCGAAGAAGCACTTGTTGATGCTAATCGATCGATGAGTTTCGCTTCATACCCCACATGGCGGCAAGCATCCAACGCACTTGCAAGATTTCCGGGTGCTAATTTTTCTGCTTTGGCATAGGCTTTGCGCGCCGCTCGTGTTTTGCCACCCGCGGCGTAGGCATTGGCTGCACGGTGCACATCTTCTGCTTCTGGCGTTATTTGCTCGAGCAGGTGAGGGGCTCCAATGCGAAGGGTTTTGACGAGTTTTTTCCGCTCCTTAAGCAGAATGCCAACGCTTGCTACGGCCCTGTCCGCTTTGCCTCGAGCGAGCAACACATCGCAGAGGATTCGTAGGCCTTTCACGAGCATAATTTGCTCATCTGCGGTTCTTTTTTTCCGCAACAGGAACATCTCTGTGAATTGCGTAGCCATTACTTCGGACATTTCCATCCGACCATCCAAAATATACCGCTCAAGTTGAATGAGCGTTTGAGCGGGGTCGTCCATTCCAAACATGTGAGCAAGAGGCGCTGGACCTCTCACCTATTGATGCCTTGGTTTCCAAGTTTGTTCTTGATTTCATGGTGGTTCATCCTCCTCGTTTATCAGGTGGTTGTATTAACTTGGGCCATCTGGGCTAACTATGAATTTGCCCCGCCTCATTGCAATTACGGGAACGCCCGGCTGTGGGAAGACCACATTGTGCGAGGAATTGATGGCCAACGGGCACACCATCCGAACCGTTCTCGACCTTGCTCGAGAGCACGGCTGTCTTGGCGATCAGGATCCTGCCGATGGGGCAGCCCCAATCGATGTTCACAAACTCGCCGAGGTATGGCAAGAGGTGCCTAAGGGACTGGTTTTCATCGATGGCCATCTTTCGCATTTGCTCGATGTTGATGCCGTGATTCTTCTTCGTTGCCAGCCCGATCAATTGCGTCTTCGTCTTGAACAGCGGGAGTACAGTGAGGCAAAGGTACGCGCCAATGTGGAATGGGAAATGCTGGCTGGAACATGGTCCGAGATGCTTGAATTCGAACTCGAAGCACCGGTCTTGGAACTCGACGCAACAGAACAAACCACTCCTGCTCTTCTCGAAGAGGTCATGATTTGGATTGAGGGTGGTTGCCCTTCCGACGGCGTAGAAGAATCGGCAAGAGAAGCCATTGATTGGTTGTCTTGACCACCCAAAGAACAAACACCCCCCTCCGTGGCATCCAGCCCGATAGGTATGGCACTGGAGAAGTTTCGAAGCACATGGGAAAGCATTGTGAATCCGATTGTCGATTCTATTTCAACTTGGAAACCATCGACACTAACATGGATTGCAATGCCTCTTGGTGTGCTTGGTGGTTTGGCTGTTTTGATGGCACCAAACACTCCATACGGCGCCAATATGCTCTTTGGAGGAACGATTTTGATCACGTTTGCCATCACGCTCGATGCCTTGGACGGTCCTTTGGCTCGCCGAACTGGACAGGTGACTCGATGGGGGGATTACCTCGATCACACCTTTGACAGGTTGCTGGATGCAGTATGGATTGTGTGCATGGCAGGCTCCGTGTTTGTGGGCGATTTTACCCTTGGTCTTGCAGCAGCATGGCTCATTTTACTGGGCTCATACATGGGCACGCAAGCACAAGCAGTAGCAGGGAGCCGGAATTATCGGGGCTTCGGGCGTGCGGATCGGACCATTCTTACGATTGTTTCAATAGCCCTAATGGGTGCTTTCATCCACTTCGAAGTCGGGGATTTTGGCACCTATCCCGGTATGCTTGACCACATCCCAATTAACCCAATCAGCATCGTGGTTTTGATTTCCGCATTTGGCGGCTTGTGGACGTTCCTCATTCGGTTCGTACAAGCCCAACACGAAATTCAAAACATCGACCGAGAAGACCCTCTCCCTCAGCCAAACGCCCCAAAAGAATCTGAGTGATTCGGCACCCCTACGGGGTGGACCGAACTGCCCGATTGGCTGTTGTTAAGGCGGCATACTCATAACGGTAGCATGCTACAAGAGCATTGATGACAGACCAAAAGTTCGTTCATGGCACGGAAAGGACAGCCCTTCTCCTCGTGTGTTGTATGGTATTGGCCATCGTACCGCTCACGCATGCTGCCGCCGAAGACGCCGGGGATCCAAGCAACCTCCAAGCACAAGACATCAATGCAATGTTCGACCCGACAAGTGAGACCACAACCATCACATGGCGCAACATTGACTTCGATGGTTCAGTGCTTCAGGGGTTGTTTTCCGCAACCTACAACGTGTACAGGTCCGTTGATCCAATCACCTCCGTGTCGATCAGCAGTTTGACACCGTTTACCTCCGGGATCATCGCCTGTTCTTCTGTTGAAGTGCTGAATGATGCGTTCAAGTGCAGAGGACTCAACGGGACCGTCGATTACCACACCGCATCTTTCTTGGTCGCTCCAGGTGTCAACAATTCGTACTACTACGCCGTGACGACAACACTCGGGGACGGAACTGAGTTGTTTGATTTGGACATCGGGGCCTCGGTCATCGAATTCCCTGTCCAAGAAATCACAACCCCCATTCGAACACCCTACAACCTCGCGGCTGATTTCGACCCTGAGGCAAGTGAAACGACCCTTACCTGGGTGAATTACAACGACATCTTCCCAATCTTGCCAGAAACGGGTGACGATGCTTACCAAATACAAATTTGGCGAACAGATTACCAAATCACACGAGAGAACGGAGCGGACATGCTTGGCACCACCTCGCCGATCCTCACCTTGCCTGCAGGCACCTCAAGCACAGTCCTCACCATCCCTTCGAGCACCGACCGTGATGCGTATTACGCCGTCACTTACCTTTTGCCAAACTGGACCGCACCGGGTGAAGATTACCAAGATGTACGCTTCCTCTCCAACAACGCATTGACAAGTGCACTGATCGAGGACAACATGCCACCATCTCAAGTTGGTATCATGTACGCTGAATTCATACCAAACCCAGATTCTGGAGGCGGCACAACCACCATTTCATGGACTGATGTCTCGGATGAAACGGGTGAATCCTACCGAATCTACATGTCAGGAATTCCTTTTAGCACGATTGTAAGTTCAGACGTTCAACTCATTGCGACCGTCTCAGAAGGCGTTGGTTCGTTCAACTATGATGTGCCAATCGGCCGCCTTGGCTATGCCAACTACTGCATCATCACCGTTGACTTGTACGGCGTTTACAGTCCAAACACCACCGTCAACTCCTGCGCTGGACCAGTGTACGAAGATGCGTTTAGCCCATGGATTGCAGAACCGACCCAAGTTCACGCAGAATTCATCGGCGATCGCATCACCCGCGTCACTTGGCAAGATCAACTTGGTGTCGAAGGTGAGCGATACCACGTCTGGCGTTCTAACTTCAGAGTCACTGGCGCAGAATTCGTTGCTAACCAATCGATGGAATGGCTCGGTTCAGTGAGCGACGGAGTCGGTACATTCGATGTCCTTCTGGACACGGACATCCTCAGGGACAACGCGCACTATTACGTCACAACAGAGGCACTCTACGGCCACATCAACGGGACTTACATGGACACTCGTTTGAATCAAAATCACTTCGGCCCAATCTCAGAAGACACCAAGCCACCAAACCCTGCTCGAATCAAAGAGGCAACCCCACTTGGTGCTCAGAAGCTCATCACACTCGAATGGTTCAATGAAGATGATCTCAATGAAGGGTACGAAATTTGGAGGCATTACGGCGCACCGTTTGGTGAGAATGAAGATCAAATCGGCACCCTTGACGATGCAGGATGGGAATTCGTCCTTGGCGACATCACTCCTGGTACAGGTGTTCAAAGCACCATTGTCCGTCAACTGCCAATCCCTGATGGTGTCGACCGTGAGGTGTGGTATGCCGTGATCATTGAAGATCAATGGGGCAATCAAAACCCTGAGATGTTCAACGGCATTGGTGGAAACGCTGTCAAAATCAACGAAGATACGAAATTCCCAGAAGCCTCAATGCTCCTCCTCGATGCAGATGGTTCTGCCTTCCAAAGTCCATCCTTAGTTTCTGGAACATACACTCTCCAAGTTGAAATCGACGAATACCTCCAAGGTAACCCTACAGTGAACATCACAACCGTTGCCGGTGGAGAAATCTCAGGTGGCGACATTGAGATGAACATGATTGCGGATAACAACAACAATCCAGAACGCGGTCCTGTGTACGCCTTTGAGTTCTTCATCGGCCAAAATACGATTGCTGGCGACATGGTCATTGAATTGATCATGGAAGACGAGTCTGGCAATGAAATCAGTCAGAGTTGGACCGACCGTGCAGTGGATGCAAAGCGTCCGACGGTGACCATTTACTCGCCTTCATCTGGAAATGACGGTTCAAAGTACCTCTATGGTAATTCCATTCAAGTCCTTGCTGGAGCAACAGATGACGTCATGGTGACCTCATTCCAGTACAAGTTCACATACAATTACGGAACTGGAAACTCCCAATCAACACCATGGTCAGAAGCAACTTCGGTGACAGATCTTGACGGTGATAACCGCTCGATGGTGTTTGACATGGAGTTCTCCGCAGGAAACTTCGAGCCTGGCCAACACGCTGTGTATGTCCGAGCAATCGACTCCGCAGGCAATGAAGTCTCTAAGAATGTCATTTTCGTTGTCGACCAGTGCCGCCAGCGACTTGATGGAACCACCTCTTGTAACTACGTTGAAGCGCTCCAACCAGAACCTGAACCAGTCATCATCACCCCTTCAATGTCCGACCCACCTTATGTGTTGGTTTGGGTGCTCCTAGGTGTCTTCGTGGTCTCATTGATTGTGATGGCATTGATCATTCAAACGAGCATGTCTGGTCCTAAGAAGAAGAAATCAAAGGGCGATGACGATGAAGAAGACGATGATTGGATGACTGAATTCATTGGTACTTCACAAGAACTCGATATGGGCGCGGTCACTGACACAACCGGCGGCGACAAGAAGGAAAACGAAAAGAAGGAAGCCGCACCGGCGGAAGAAGTCGATGAAGAGGATCCTTTCGCAGTGAACGTCGTTCAACGAAAGACACGCAGCAAGAAGGAAGTTGTCGAGGACGACGACGATGATGACGACGATGACGACGATGACATGTTCAACTGGAACGATGATGAGGACGAGGAGGAAGAGTCAGCTCCTCCAGCCAAAAAGCGTGCCGTTGGCCGTCGTGCAGTCCCTCGCAAAGCGCCCACTCGCCGAAAGGTTGGTCGAAAGAAAAACGATGATTGAGGTCCCGCGTGAAGCGGTGGACTCAAGGTCTGCGTTGGCTTGCATTTGTTCATGGACGATGTTGCAGCAGCGAAAAGCGAGTCAGACCACGACGTGCTGAGTGAAGTCGAAGAGGCGTTTGAAGGCCTCTTGGATGTTGCAAACCCAATGAAAAACAAATTGAATTGGCTGTTGCTTGCGTTCCCAATCGCTCTATGGGCGAACATGGGTCATCAACAAGAATTTGCGTTCATCTTCTCGATGATTGCCATTATGCCGTTGGCGTTCCTTATGGGGAAGGCCACTGAAGAAATCGCATTGCGCACAGGCGAAACGGTTGGCGGTCTTCTCAATGCCACCTTTGGTAATGCAGTTGAGATGATCATTGCCGGCCTTGCGCTTTACACTGCGTCACAATCTGTCGACCCGGAAACGATTGCCACCATGATCACAGTGACACAAGCGTCCCTCATCGGTTCAATTCTCGGTAACCTCCTGCTCGTGCTTGGCCTTGCAATGGTGTGGGGCGGAATCAATCACAAGGTCCAACATTTCAACCATGAATCCGGGCAGATGAATGGATCTTTGTTGCTCTTAGCCATCGTTGCGTTCATTATTCCAAGCGCTGTTGAATATGCGGGTGGCGATGGATCCGCTGTGAAGGAACTGTCCCACTACACAGCCATCATCATGCTCATCATTTACGCTCTAGCCCTTCTGTTTCAGCTCAAAACGCACGTCGATGTGTTTGCAACAGAAGCCGGCCACGGCACACACGAACACCCCACCATGGCCATCAAAGACGCATGGATTTTGCTCATTGCTTCAACAGCCCTGGTTGGTTGGATGGCTCACGTGCTCGTTCATAACCTCGAATCTGCAGTGGATGAACTCGGTGTGCCAGAACTGTTCATCGGCGTCATCCTCTTGCCCTTCTTTGGTAATGCAGCAGAGCATTTTGCTGCTGTGATTGTTGCGGGTAAAGATAAGATGGATTTGGCCATCGCTATTGCCATCGGTTCAAGCGTTCAAATAGCGTTATTTGTTGCTCCGGCGATGGTGATTCTCGGTTGGATGCTCGGTGTTCCATTGACCCTTGAGTTTGGCCTTCTGGAAACATCAGCCACCTTCATTTCAGTGCTCGTGGCGAATTCCATTCTTTCAGATGGTAAGACGAATTGGCTGGAAGGCTCTATGCTGCTTGGAAGCTACATCATCTTAGGTGCTGCGTTTTTCTTGTTTTGAATCGAGGTGTTAAACAATGAGAAAAATTGGAATTGCCCTTGTTTCATTGTTCACGCTCCTTCTCCTTGGTGGGACCGTTGGTTACACTATGGAAGGCACCGTTGACGATGTTCCGACTCCAAACGTGCAGGGCCTTGTGTTCTTTGCCGATGATCCGTTGCCTGGGAACGCAGCATCGCTTGTGCTCAACGCAGACACAACCATCACATGGGATCGAGATGATATTTTCCTCGTCATCTCAGATGACGGAAAGAAAAAGCAATGCGATGATATTGCCAATGGCGGTAGTCTGAGCGGGTTTGACACCACCAGTAAAACTTGCACATACGCCGATGAAGGCTATGTGGCGAAGGGTGACAACGGAGCCGATGGCGTTGATTGGCGCGTCGAATCGGGCGAATTCTATGCTGGAATTGGTACCAAGGAAGGTGTGCTTCCAGCCGGCACTGAACTCAATCTGATGTACTCAATCGATTTGACGCTGAGCGCTGCAGGGTATTTGTTCCTCATGCTTGGTGAAGCAGCAGGTCTGATGTTGATGCGTCAGAAGTGAATGTCACTCAACGCCATCGTAGTAGGTTTGGACGGCCTCGTCCAAGTCCAACCATGATTGGCGCTCGTCGAGGGTTTGTGTGGTGCCATCAAAGCGAACCGCATCGCCACCAACCCACAAATCAAGGCATGTTGCACCGTTGAACAGCAAGTTGGTGATGTGTCGGTTGTTTGAACGGCCTGTTGGCCTCATGCGAACATCGTCAATGTCCCATACAGCCCAATCTTGGCTGCCTTTGGTTGCCATTGCAAAAGCATCCTTTGCGGTCATTAAGGTCGGATCCCAATGGTCGTGGCGCTGAACGAGCGCAGCGAGTCGCGCTTCTGCAAGCAGATTCAATCCACTTCCAGATGAAGCGGCACCGTCCGTTCCAATCCGCACATCGACTCCAGCTTCATTGAAGGCAGGAAGCGAAAGGGTGCCTCCACAGGCCAGTTTCATGTTGGAAGACGGACAGTGAACTGCTGTTGCTTCATGCCGTGCAAGCATTCGGATTTCGTTTTTCTTCATCCAAGAGGCGTGCGCACAAATCGTCCCCGGCTTGAAGAAATCAATGCTGTCAAGGTACTCGACAGGGTAGAGCCCCGTTTTTTCATGGCATTCAGCGACTTCTTTTCTGGTTTCACTGACGTGGATGTGCAGGCGAGCATCTCGTTTTTCAGCAAGTTCCGACGCTCGTCGAAGGGTCTCTTCACTGCAGAGGTAAACTGAATGCGTGGCAATTGCATACTGCACCTTATCGAGGGGCGATTGATGCTTCAGCATCGAATCCAGTTCATCGAGTGCGGATTGTGCGTCTTCATGAGAAGGCAGTGCAGCATCACTTACTGGGCCACCAATCAGCCCTCGTAACCCCGCTTTATCGAGCACTTCACCCGTGATGGCGGGATAGAAGTACATGTCAGCGGCGAACGATGTGCCTGTCTTGATCAATTCGGCAGCGGCGGCCTGAGCACCAACCTTGACAAATTCTGGGGTGATTTTCGCCTCGGTTGGAAAGATGGCTTCATTGAGCCAGCGATGCAATGGAAAACCATCGCTGAAGTCCCGTGCGTTCAATTGCATGGCAAGGTGCGTGTGCCAATTTTGTAGGCTTCGAGTGATGAGTCTGTTCGAGCCGTCAACATCCTGTTTGACGTCTTCATCTCCATTTGAGGAGGACCATGACCCGTCTTGATGGAGCAAGACATCGCCAACATGCTTGTTGCCAGTCTCATCATAGAGCACCGCGTTGCGGTATCGCACCGAATCGCCTTCGCCCATGGTGGTCGCTGGACCCCTCCCCTCATCAACGCTGGGTTTCTGACCGTGTGGCTTATGTCCATCAGTCGCTGCCCACGGCTTGCGCCACTGTGGCTTAGCTGGTATAGCACCTGATTCGTAATCAGGAGGTCGGGAGTTCGAACCTCCCCAGTGGCTCCTCTTCATTCGTTGTGAATCGAGAACTCAGTTTCCATTGAGAAGGCACGTGCGCTGGCTTCGAGGCTTGCGACCGCTGGAAGGCTTCTTCCAGAAATGTAATCCAAACATGCTCCTCCGCCGGTTGAGACATGGCCCATCTTTGAGGCTAGGTTGCGCTTCATGATGAGGGTCGCAGTGTGCCCACCTCCAACAACAACGTAAGCATCAGACTCAGCACATGCGTTGAGCATTTCGATGGTGCCCAAAGCGAAATCTGGGAGTTCAAAGACGCCGGCTGGCCCATTGAGGTGAACGGTTCCAGCCTTCTTGATGGCCATTGAAAGGTTTCGAACGGATTGAATGCCCAAGTCGAAGATTGGGGCGGAAACGGGGAGCTGATCAAGCGATAGGTCGACCCGGTTGTCTTCGACGTTGGCCGCTACATCCACAGGAAGTCGAATGCGGTCCTTGAAATCGGTCAACAGGGATTTTGCTTTCTCAACGGTCGGGTACCATTGTTTGCCCAATTCGCCCACAAGGAAGTCATGGTTGACAAGGCCAATATCATGGCCGGCAAGTTCGAGCATCAGGTTTGCAACGCCGCCAGTCACCCATACTTCGTCACAGATTTCGTTTCGAAGCATGTTTTCTGCAACAGCGATCGAATCGTCGACTTTGACGCCTCCAAGAACGGCAATGCAAGGGCGAGCAGGGCGTTCAAGAGCCAAATCTAATTTGCGAATTTCATTCGCCATCAATTCACCTGCCACGCATGGAATTAGGTTGGTGAATCCAACACCGGACGGTGTTGCACGGTGTGCGCAAGCAAACGCATCATAGACATACAAGTCGGCAACACTGGCCAGTTTTTGTACCATTTGAGTTTCAGCCATGGCCTCAAAATTGCCTTTGGTTTTGACTTCCTCATCGTACATCCGAACGTTGTTGAGCATGAGGATGTCTCCATCTTCTAACGCCTCGATGGCGCTCATTGCTCTGTCACCAGCGAGGTCTTCGACCCATTTGATTGGCCGGCCAAGAATTCGGCCAAGTTCCCTCGAATGGCCAAGCGTGGTTGTGAAGTCGTCTTTCCCTGGCCGTGATTGGTGGGCGAGAAGGACCACTTTCGCCTTAGAAAGCCGGTTGAGGGTAGGGACAATTGCCTTGATTCTGGTGTCGTCCAAGAACAGATTGCTTCCAGGCGCCATAGGGGAATTGATGTCGACGCGAACGATGACCGTTCGGCCTTCAACATTGACATTCTCGAGGGTGAGAACACTCGCCATTGAAACGCCCAGTCGGTGCGGGTTTTTGATTCAAACGGGTCGAAAACTCCCTGCGCGGGCCTGCTCGTTCACCTCGGAACCGCGCGTGTCGAGGGGCTCGTCGGGCCGAAAGGTGATATAGCCGCGAACACCGCTTTGAAGCGATGGCGCGCGAAGGCTCCGAAAGGGACACATCGCTGGAAGGTGCACGCCGTCGCGCCAGCACCAGCACATCTTCCTTTGGTGTTTCAAGAAGGGAAGGCCACGACGCATCAACCTACTATGGCAGCAGGGTGAACGAAGGTCTTGTTTCAAGCCGCGAGGTCGGAAAGGAGCAAGATTTGCCACCGACCATGGCCAACACTGTGATTCCCGGTGATTCGAGAAACCTCGACCTTCCAGACAATTGCGTCCATCTTGTTGTCACCTCACCGCCTTACAATGCCAGTAAGGATTACGATGAGGACCTCTCACTCGCCGAATACCTTGATCTGCTTCACGGCGTGTTCGCAGAGTGCTACAGGGTCCTTGCTCCGGGCGGTCGAATGGTCATCAACGTCGCTAACTTAGGTCGCAAACCCTACATCCCCCTCTCCAGTCACGTGAACCTCATCATGTCAGAAATTGGATTTTTGATGCGGGGCGAAATCATTTGGGATAAATCAGCAAGTGCCGGTTCATCTTGTGCATGGGGTTCCTTCCAAAGCGCCAGCAACCCTTGCCTGCGCGACGTCCACGAATACCTTCTCGTGTTCTCAAAAGGTGATTACAAGTTGAAGCGAGATAAGCAGGAACGCGCCGAAGGGCGCATCGACACCATCCCCCGTGACGACTTTATCAAGCACACCAAATCCATCTGGTCATTTGCCACTGAGCGTGCATCCAGAGTGAATCATCCTGCTCCTTTCCCAGTGGAATTGCCAAAACGTTGCATAGAAATGTACAGTTTTGTTGGTGATGTTGTGCTCGATCCGTTCAACGGTTCAGGGACCACATGTGTAGCAGCAAAATCGACAGGTCGCGTGTACATCGGTGTCGATCTTTCCCAAGAATACTGCACGATTGCCGAGACTCGGCTTGAGTCCGTCGAACCCTGGACTGCCCCAGAAGTGACCGTCTGAGCCTCATTGAGGCGGCTGAACGTTGTCCCAAGGGCTCTGAGCAGGTTGAGCAGGCTGTTGCGTCAACGGAGGCGTGATTGGCGTATGCGGTACAGCTGCAGGCTGTATGGATTGGCCAACGGGGGCTTGGATCATTTGTTGCCCGACAGGCGCTTGATAGGCAGTTTGTCCCATTGGCAT
>Ga0209631_10000158_pt1 | contig 90719 bp, 96 predicted proteins | sample COG_08_FD_184752 | JGI IMG/M metagenome (GOLD analysis project Ga0209631, IMG submission 184752) | Pelagic Microbial community sample from North Sea - COGITO 998_met_08 (SPAdes) (version 2) | ecosystem: Environmental > Aquatic > Marine > Neritic zone/Coastal water | place: Helgoland, sampling...
CAACCTCATCAAGTGGAAGTTTGTTATGATAAACGAACAAATGGTAGTGCAGGTGAGGGAGCTTTACTAGGGATGATACTTGGTGGTACAGCAGGTAAAGCACTTGGTGGAGATGATAAAGGTGCTGCTGTAGGAGCTATTATTGGTGGTATTATTGGAGCTGACAAAGCACAAAAAAATAATGGTGGTGTAAGAACAGTTTGTCAAATAGAAAATCGTTATACAGAAACAAAACAAAGAATATATTCACATAGTACAATTGTTTTTAGACACAACGGAACAGAATATAGACTTAGATTTGATAAAAGATATCCATAAAAAGTCATAACGAGTATGCTGAATCAGCAGTACTAATTTAACCTTAAACAATATAAATAAAATCGAACAGGGAAACCCACTCTGTTCGATTTTTTCATCAGAGGAGAATATTATGTCAGTTGCAACAGCTGTGTACGACCAAACTTGCCATATTTGTGAGATAATTAATAAACACGTTAAGACTTTTTTTCTTAACCTTCAAAGAGGTAGACAATTATCTGCCAACAGTGAAATATTTAAATATCAAATGCATTGGGATAATGACAAAGATTATTATCTGTCTAGAATGAATGAACACACAAATAAAGAGTTTGATCTTAAAATTAAAAGACTATGGGATAAACCTGTAGAATACGATGGACTATAGATTAATCTAAGTATTCAATTAGTTCCTGATAACCGCCTATAAGCTGTTCCTTATAAAATATTTGAGGAACAGTTTTGGCAAAACTTTTAACAAATTTTTTTGCCTCATCATCTTCATCAATGGCAATTTCAGTATATTTTTGAGAATGTTCTTTTAATAACTCTTTGGACATCTCACAAAACCCACAAGATTTTTGGGTATAAATTACATACACATTTTCACTCCTGTATAAAAAAAGACCTCATATAGAGGTCTTTCTTTTTATTATATAGTGTATTTAATAATTAGAAATTAAATGAAGCAGATAAAGAAATGTCACTGCGTTTCTCTGCCTCTAGGTCATAGTTCCAACCTAATTCTAAATCCATGTTATCTGATAGATTGTAAGTTGCACCAAACTCTAGGACAGGTAGATGATTAAGCTCATCAGTAATGTCAGAAGTTGTACCAACATTTTCCCAAAGGTTAAGTGTTGTTCCTACTTCAAGTTCAAAGTTTCCAAATCCATTATAAGAAAGTTCTGGATTGATTGTTGCAACAGTTGTTTCTGCATCAACTTTGTATGTTGTTTTAACTTCTGTATCGAGTGAAATATTGCTGCCTAGTTCTGCACTGTGCACAGTTTGTGCAAAACCAGCCGTAAGTGCCACCGCAGCGGCAAGTTTATAAAGGTTCATAAAAGTCTCCTGTAATTTAATGAATAACAATGTTATTTAGTCCTTGACACAGCCATTAATTTGTGTTATATTAATAGAAATTAAAGTGTGATATATATACATGGAGAATCAGTAAATGAAAATAACACAGCCAGTAAATGTAATTATAGAACATTTACCTAATTATGAAGTTTTAAATCCATTATTAGAAAATGATATTAAGGATGCTGGTGATATTACAGGTGGTCGTTCAGCTGCAAAATGCTATCGCACAAGATGGGATATGCATGAGGTATATCCATCATTTAAAAAACTTACAGATGGTGTACTTGAGGTTGTTAAGAGAGCTTGTGGCCCTTCTACAGATGAACAGGGCAACCCCAAAGACTATATTTTACGAACACATGATTCTTGGGGATTAATATATAAAAAGGGTGATATCACAACTGCACATCAACACTATCCTTGCTTGTGGAGTTGGACATACTGTGTGAAGGCGTGCGAGTTGTGTTCTCCACTCGTTTTTCCAACATCAGAAGGAAAAGAAGAAATTGAACCAGAAGATGGACAACTAATAATCTGGCCATCTCATGTACTTCACGAAGTACCAAAACAACTATGTGACCACGAAAGAATTATGATCGCTGGTGACGTGCTATTTGATAGGTGGGCATAAATGGAACTAATACCAAGACACTTCCCAAACATCGGTGTTATTGAAGGAAAATTACCAGAGGATACTGTAGATGGTTTTTGGAAACTCATTGAAGAGTCAAGAAAACAACCAGAAGATATGAAGCCTGAACTTGCAGGTAATATCAGTTCATCAATTCGATTGGACGGCAGTTCTCCATTGGTCGAAGACTTTGTAAAAAATGTTATACCAATATACATTGCACAGACTATCAAATCATATGGGCCTCCTTACAGAACCACAATGAAAGAAGGTCAGGGATGGAACTTAGAAAGTCTTTGGGTTAACTTTCAAAAGAAACATGAGTTTAATCCGCCACACGATCATTCTGGTGTGTATAGTTTTGTGATATGGATGCAGATACCTACATCTTATGAGGAACAAAAGAAACTTCCTATTTGTGCTGAATCAAATGCACATGGTAGTATATCTAACTTTGGATTTCACTATACAAATTCATTGGGTAATGTATCTCAGTTTTTTTATAACATGGAGAAAGAAGCAGAAGGTTACATGGTCATGTTTCCATCACAAATGAAACATGAAGTCTTTCCCTTCTATGAAAACGATGGTGAGAGAATATCAATCTCAGGAAATATAGATATACAATGACACCAAGAGAAGAAGCACAAGTAGAAGCAGAAAAAACATTTGAAACATTTGTAATATACAGTAAAAAGGCTGTGATGTGGATTATATTCGGTTTGGTTGTTGTAGTTGTAGGATGTAACAGTGGTGTTGATGGAACACAAGGTGGTTATAATGGTGAACAATATAATCCATCTAACATAAATGTGAGTAAAAACAAATGAAGTGGTTTATTTTAGTTATTATGTCAGTTACAACTGGCGAGGTAGATAATGGTGATAGAGATACATATTTATTTACGAGTCCAACATTTGAAACATACGATGAATGCGTAAGTCATGTTATGAATCCAGAGAACGTACCATTTATAACTCATAAAATAATTATAAATTATGGATTTCGTCCTATAGAAAATATTATTTGTGTAGATCAAACTAAAATTAAAAAACATATTTTAAAAGAACAGGACGTTTAAATGTTAATAAACGATGATGTAAAATTAGACTACTCAGACGTTTTAATTAGACCTAAAAGATCAACACTCAAGTCACGCAAAGAAGTTGATTTATTCAGAACAACTAAGTTTAGAAATGCAAAAATAGATGATGAACCAGTAGAATATCTTGGTGGTATTCCCATTATGGCTGCAAACATGGATGGTGTTGGCACATTTGAAATGGCAGATAAACTTACTGAACTAAATATTTTTACCTGCTTAATAAAAACTTACGAAGTAAATGAGTTGGTAGAATTTTTTGATTGTGTAAATCCAGACCTTAGACATAACCGCAGAGAAAATATTGCTATGTCAATTGGTGTAACAAATAAAGATTTACACAAATTCAGAACTGTTTATGAACTAACAAATGGTGGAATTAAATATCTTTGTGTGGATGTTGCAAATGGTTACACAGAAATGTTTAGTGACTTTATCTATCAGTTAAGACTCAATCATTCAGAACTCGTTATTATAGCAGGTAATGTAGTAACAGGTGATATGACACAGGAGTTGATTTTAAATGGGGCTGATATTGTTAAAGTTGGTATTGGCCCTGGCAGTGTTTGCACTACTCGCATACAAACAGGTGTTGGATATCCCCAACTATCTGCTGTTATGGAATGTTCTGATGCTGCTCATGGTCTTGGCGGCCACATCATTGCTGACGGGGGATGTACTAGTTCTGGTGAAATAGCCAAAGCTTTTGGTGGTGGAGCAGATTTTGTTATGCTTGGTGGAATGTTAGCTGGTCATATTGAAGGTGGTGGAGAAGTTATCACTAAAATTTATGAGACAAATGAAGTTAAGTCAAAAGGCGGGAACTCTTTTGAGGGTCGTTTTTATGAACCAGTATATGAACAAAAACTAATTGTAAAATTTTATGGTATGAGTTCGGAGACAGCAAATGAGAAACATTTCGGTGGACTTAAAGACTACAGAGCCGCAGAGGGAAAAGAAGTCCTTGTTCCCTTCAGAGGAAGTATTGGAACTACTGTGCATTCTATATTGGGGGGCATCAGATCAACATGCACATATGTTGGAGCAAGACGAATAAAAGACTTGTCAAAATGTACAACATTTGTTAGAGTCAATGATACGCATAATAGAATCTATGGGTGAATTATTTCTAATGATTATATTACTGGTAATTTATTTTATCGGTTTTTTTGCGGGTAAAGGTTGGGAACGTAGTACATGGGAAGAAAGAATTTCAGAAGAACCAAAACCAAAAAAAGCAAGAAGATAGAGAATGATTAGTCGAGAAGACATAATACGAATGGCAACAACCAAAGAACAGAAAGAATATTGGGATATAGATGATGAAAGCAATGACAGACAAAAAGAATTGGGTAGAACCGAAGATATACGACAAGAACCCAAACATGCTAGTTCCATACTACTTGATGCATTCCTATCTTTACTACAAAGAAGATAACCCAATCATATCAGACGGTGAATACGATTCTATCTGTAAACGTCTGCATAGTGAATGGGATAATGTAGAACACTTTCACAAACATTTAATAGATAAGGAAATGCTTATTGCAGGTACAGGATATACACTAGAATATCCAAATCGTGTTATTGACGCTGCAAAACTTTTGAAGGAAAATAATGAATGAAACAGACTAGACCAGAAATGACTGCAAGTAGTACTAACTCATGCTACATAAAGATGGGTGAATACATAGTATACCTAGAAGTGAGTGAAGCTACAGATAATGAACCACAAGTAAAAATTTGGAAGGAGTATTGGGGGTATAATAAAGATATTACTCTCAGTTAAGAAAAATATGACACAAAAATTAAATCAGAGACTTCACTGGACAACAACAGTGACAGAAAAAATAATGCTTGGTGGTATCGGTGGATTGACCGTTCTTGCTGCAGGATTTGACGTATGGGATATGTTTCAGACAATGAAGATAGAACTAGCAGATTTGTTTCTGTTGTTTATCTACACAGAGATTGTTGGAATGGTCGGTGCGTATTATATCAGTAATAGAATACCTGTTACGTTACCAATTATCATCGCAATGACAGCTCTTTGTAGATTAATCATACTACATTCCAAAGACGGTGAACCACTCACACTTATGGCAGAAGCTGTGGCTATAGCAGTCCTAGCAGGTGCTGCATATCTAATGAGTGCAAAAGAGAAACTAAGTCTTGAAAAGAAAAGAATGAGAGAGAAGGGTGACGACTAAAGAATGTAAAAAATGTGAAACTCTTTACGATGAAGAAACACACTATATATGTCCTAGATGTGAGCAAGAAAAATTATTTGAAATGGGATTAGAACTTAGTAGAGAAAACAAACAAAAAAGAGAAAAAGATGTTAAGTAAAAAATGTAGATTACATTTAGATTCAGTAGGAGAGACACGTTGGCAACATTTTCGACACGCCATGTGGGTATCATGGCAGTTAGAGAAAGCAGCATACGCGTGTTTCATCCATGCATTTGCTCCTCGTTGGTTTACAACATACGCAAGTGATAAATGTAAAGAAGTATTGAAAGGTAGAGATGATAAAAAGAATAGTTAATAAAATACCAGAATTTTGTTTAAGTCACTGGTTACTCAGAGTACCAATAGCAATCGTGTTTATACAACAAGGATTGTCCAAGTTTCCAGTAACATTAGAAGACGCACAATCATTTGAATTACCATACCTTGTGTGGTGGGTTGTAGCATACGGAGAGCTACTTAGTGGAATAGGTTTGATTGTCGGCGGTTTCGCTGCTAAATGGTTTGAAGAAATAGGAGATGTTCTTACTCGCTTCTCAGGTATCACCATGTGCTGTATAATGACAGGAGTTATATGGATAGGACAACCATCCTCGCTCACTGATGTATTACTCTATGACAACCTTCATGTATTACTGTGGGTTGGTGGATTATTTTTCGCATTAAGAGGAAATAGGCATTGACATTGTGATGATTCTCTGATAGCTTATAAGAGTAATAAGAGAGAAAGAGAATCACTAATGGCTCAAATAAGAATATTCAACTCTGCATACGGTATAGACAGTGATGAGGTTTTAATAGACACACAGGAAGTAACTGTGCAGAAACATGGTTTAACAACACAGGGTAAACCTTATATAATGTTTGAACATAACAATTATCCATTAGGAGCTCTTATGGCTATGTATGATGGTACTTACTGGCAATGTGACTTAGACTAGAATGAATATATGGTTAAAGCTTATATTGCTACCAGTAATAGGTTGGTTTATAATGTTTATATCAATGGGTACAGTAGGGGAGTTCTGGGAAGTAAATAGAAATGGGTTCGATGAATGGTTAGTTATTATGTCTGTTATCGGATGCTATTGGGTGGTCATGGGAATATATGGGAAAATCGGACACTATTTAAAAAGGCTAAAATAAACATAGAGGAGTTGCGATTAGAACCTGAGCCGAATCGGCTGAGAATCACTACACCCTCAGAATATATTTCAGAAATGCAAATAAGCACTTGACATCAGCGCAGATATGCGTTATAATGATTCTGTAACATCAGAGAAAGGCATTTAATGTATCAGACAACTATTACATATAGCTTTATGCAAGAGGACGGCTCAACCGTACCAGAGGAGCTCACATACCCTACAGCTGTACAACCCACAGAGAAACAATCAGTGGCGGCAGCAGTAGCAGCATATGAAGAAGAAGGGTTTACGGCAGATGAGCTTGTATCTATAGCAACATATCAGTATTGGGGTTCTATTAGCTAATAGCTCTTGACTTAGCTAACGAATCATGTTATAGTATATTAGTAATGAGAGGGAATTGAGATGATGTATTGACGATATTCTAAGGACACAAACAGCGCGAGTAAGTTCTCCCCTAATGAATTGAAAGCTATGTCCCGCAGTGGCGATTAGGGGTGGCACTAGAGAACTGGCCTAGACCCTATCCTAATGAGATGTCATAGCCAGAGTAAATCCCCCTCTAGTGTTACAGAAAGGTTTGGCTGCACCAAGAGGTATGCTGGGGGATGTAGCCGAGAAGGCGAGGTGGTGCACGGAGCACGACTGGCGCTAGTACTACTAGCTAGAGATACAATAGTCTACTGCATGTGCTCCCACCTTTTACAGTTAACTTGGAGAGAATACCATTAAGGTTGGTTGGCATGCAGCAAAGTTCCGCAAAGGCGGTGCATGGTGAAGTTGGTGTTCTCTCTCTTTTTGATTCGGCCGGCCCTTAAAACTGAGTCGGCTGCAGTAATCTATAAATGTAATAAGTATCCAAAGAGAAATTTTATATGCGAATTGCATTGACATACCATAGAGAATCAGTTAGTATATAAGTATATCTTAGAGAGAAAGGTACTACTATGAAAATTAAAGGTGCAATGACTATTTTAGAAAGAAGAGCCAACTTCTATGGTAAGACTGTAGATTGGCTTATTGATGCTATGGACAATCACATGGATGAAGGTCTGAAGGTTACTGAAGCCTATGAAGTTTACAAAATGGATCAAGGTCTGGTTTGGTGCGGTATTAACGGTGTTGGTTTTACTACACCTGAGAAATCTTCAGATGAATGGAAATTATTCAGAGGTGAAGGTGTGCAGTTAGAGTTAGCCATATAATGGATGAGGATATACTAGAAACTCACAAGACTTATAATAAGTTAACCTCTCAGTTAATTCTCAGTGGTGTTGATCCTATTTTGATAGCTGGTATATTATCCGCGACAGGTGTGAACTTATACAAAACTCATATGGGTCGCGATGAATTTTTGAATATGATGGATATGATTTATTTGGAGGCTAGTAGAAACGCATGAATGGATTTGAATGGAATGGTATATGGATCACTGATCCTACTATGGATGAAACTGGACGGTTTGAAGTTGATCCAAAGGAGTACTACGGAGTAGACGTATGAGCGGAATGCATCTACTACCTGTCTACTATACGACTACGAATCATAAGCGAAAAAAGCCGCGAAAATTGACGAAGCGTATGGAAGCAGCTCAGAAAGAACATGAAAAGTTTCTCAAGAAGATGGGAGTATCTTCTAAACCTGTAGCAAAAGAGCCCGCCCCCCTAAAACTGGACGGGCCTACAAAACAGTTACCTACGGTAGATATAAAGGACATGGATTGGAGTCCATGTTATAAGAGAAGAACGAATGTGGTAAGCGGTGATTATGTCGTAGGTCAAGCCTACAACAAAGGGAACTACCAAGTACTAAGTACGCAAGAAGCTGCTGATAAAGATACTGGAAAGAGATGGACATGACATTAGAGTTACCAAGAAAAGGTTTAATCAAACAGGAACTTGTCTCATATGAGATTGACGAGTTAACGAATATGGTCGTAAAGAAAATACACACTCGCAAATATGCTGAGGATGGAGTAGACTATATTGACACATGGAACAGTGAGCCATTGTGTGAAGCTAAGAATGAGGAAACAAATTTGAATGAAGATGGGTAATACCTAGAGTATTGAGGCCACTCCTAGAGGGCCGACAGTCCTATAGTAATTACAATTTTTTTTCTCCACTTAGCTCAGTTGGATTAGAGCAACAGTCTTCTAAACTGTAGGTCACAGGTTCGAGTCCTGTAGTGGAGGCCATTACTTGTATAAATATATTTTCCAGATATAAAAAGAGGAGTAAGATTCTGATCAAATATAGAATTTGCAGTAAGCAGGTTCTCCATGATAATTTGAATCAAGACCAAGCTTTTGAAACTTTACATCAATTAAATAATGGTGGAGAACCTAGCAAGGATGGGAATGATAAACCATACTTCATAGAAGAGTATGACACTGACCCTATTAAGCTTTCAAAAAGACTAGGCGAAGAACCAAGTATATTAGACATATACAGTCGCTAACATTATCATAGACTCCTTATAAATAACTTTGTAAGGAGTCTATTTGTATGTCGAATAATAATTATTTTATGGGTATGGATGGCTTTGTCTGGTGGACAGGAGTCGTGGAAGATCGAAATGACCCAGCCAAACTTGGTAGAGTTCGTGTTCGTTGTCTGGGTTTTCATACAGAAGACAAAGTTGATATTCCTACAGAAGCATTACCTTGGGCTCATGTTATGCAAACTATACATGATCCATCTATGCAAGGTATGGGAACAACTCCGCCATTTCTTGTTGAAGGAACTTGGTGTATAGGTTTCTTTCGTGATGCTGTAGAGAAACAACAACCCATAATAATCGGAACACTTCCTGGCTATCCTCAGCTTCCAGATGATATTAAATCTGATATAATTGACGCGAATACTGGCCCAGATGTTTCTCCAGATGCATTACAGGAGTACAGAAAGAACAATGAACTTGTAGGTTTTGCTGATCCTAATTTTAAATATCCACAATATCCAAATGAGAAGTCTGGCCACACTCTTGGTGAGAGTGACGTAAACCGTCTTGCAAGAGGTGATGGTGATTACATACACAAAGTCATAGAAGAGAAACAAACCATAGCAGAAAACTTTTCAGAAGTAGAAACTGCCTTCTCATCAAACTTTGAAATGCCTGTAGAAAACAGCGTAAACTTTTCTAGGTATCCTTTCAACCATGTTTTTGAATCTGAGTCTGGTCACATAAGAGAATATGATGACACATACAATGAAGAAAGAATACAAGAGTATCACAGGTCTGGAACATACTATGAGATAGATGCTGGTGGTAATAAGGTAGTTCATGTTATTGGTGACAGTTATGAATTTATTGCTGGTTCTAATTATGTAAATGTAAAGGGTGATGTAAATCTGACAATAGACGGTAACGCTGAAACTCTGGTAAAGGAAGATTATAATATCAGATGTAAAAATCTGAACATTGAAGTTGAAGAAGATTTTAATACAGTTGTTCTTGGAGATACCACACAAAGATATGAAGGAATACTTAAAACCACAGTATTAAAAGCAGCGTCTGTAAGATATGACGATACCTTTGATGGAGTGTTCAAAGGAAATGTAACTCAAACCTATGGTGCCAAAGTAGATACTTCAATCACTGGAGCAGTAACGGAAAGATATGGTGAAACACTAGATCGTTCTATAGTAGGAATACATACTGACATACATGGTGCAGAATATAATATTAATTCTACAACAGGTGGTATTAATATTAATTCTAATAATACTATATCACTATTTTCAGCAACACAAACTTTTAGAGCCTCTAGTGGTATTACATTAGATGCAGCTGATGTTAATCTTAACTCTGGTGGAAGTAGTGATCTCGCGGCTCGTAAAGGTGACACTGCAGACCAAGGTGATGATCCAGCTGGTATTTCTGGTTCAGATGGTTCTAACGTAATTGAAACAGGTTCTGCAACTGTTAAGATTGGTTCTGCTGATCCTGGCATATCTGAACCATCAGTTGCTGCTTCTACTTTATCAGTTACAGTTATTGAAGATGTACCAGTAGAGGAAAGAGTGAAAAGGCAAGGATCGGATAATACTGAAAAGGGTGGAACAGGTGGATATAATCCGAATATTGATGGTGACTATCCAGTTGTTGCTGTACCACCAAAGAGAACTGGTGAAGAAGTTGTAAAAATTATTGAGGATAATGGTGTTGATGTCATAGAACAGCTTAGTGTGTCAGAGCAAAGACAAGCATTAAAAGATACAACAGACACAATAGAAAAATTTTATCCTGAGTTAGCTGATACACCAGAAGGGGAAGAAGTAGTAAACACTGAAGACCCAAAATCTTATGAGTACAAAGAAGAGTTACCACCAACAGATTCAGATGGTCTTTTTGTTTCAACAAATCAAAATCAAAACCAATATAGACATTATTTGGGTATTTCAACAGCTGGAAAAACATTTGGTGATGTGTTTGATGAAAGTGAAATAACTGACGAAATAAGAGAAAGAAATCCAAATAAGTATTTTCCAGATGACTATCGAATAGTTCAACTCAGAGGTCTTCCTAGACTTAAAATTAAAAACAATGCTGATGTAAATTTAGAGGGAGTAAAATCAGAAATACTTGCTGTTGCTGAAAAGACAGCAATTGATTGGGGTAAACAAATAACTATTAACTCTGGACTTCGCACACCAGCAGAAAATAGAAGATGCGGTGGAGCATCTAGTTCAAAACATTTACTAGGTGAGGCATTAGATTGTCGTATGGTTGGAACTAAAGCTTCGGAAAGAGTAGAGTTTGTAAGACTTGCTATCAAGCATGGTGCACAAGCTTTTGGTTTTTACAATCGCTTTATTCATATTGACTTGGGCCCAAAACGTAATTGGGGAACAATTCCTAGTTATTACAGGAGTACTTTGAAAGCTGGAAAGATTTCACCCTATTTAAAAGGATAGGTGGCGTTACTTTGTTATGTTTAAACTTATAAATAAAACTAAATCAGGAGTTTGCACACATGGCGATCTATGACGCACAATTAAATAACGAATCTACGCGTGGTGCTAGAATATATTCAGACTTAGATTTATTTTTTGGAAAAAAATCTTCTGATCGCGATATAAGTGTAGTGACAGATGTTCAAGCTGTAAAAAGGTCTATTCGTAATTTAGTTTTATTAAATACATATGAAAAACCTTTTCATCCAGAAATTTCATCTGGTGTGAGAGATATGTTATTTGAACTTATGACTCCAGTTACTGCAGCAATCCTTGGTAGACAAATAGAAAATGTAATTGAAAATTTTGAACCAAGAGCTAGACTTGTTGGGGTTAGAACAATTCCAGACTATGATAGAAATTCATATGAAGTAACAGTAGAATTTTATGTCGTAAACACTCCTACTGAGCTAGTTGATTTAACAATATTTTTAGAGAGATTACGATAATGGCAAAACTACAAGTAACTGAATTAGATTTTGATGATATAAAAGATAATCTAAAAACTTTTTTAAGAGCACAGAATAAGTTTAAGGATTATGATTTTGAAGGTTCTGGTATGAACGTCCTTCTTGATACTCTTGCATACAATACACACTATCTTGCATTTAATACTAACATGGCTGCAAATGAAATGTTTCTAGACTCTGCAGCTCTACGTTCTAGTGTTGTGTCTCATGCAAAAATGTTAGGATATGAAGTATCCTCTGCCCGTTCACCAGTAGCAAATTTAAATGTAATTGCAACAACAAGTCAAGAGACTTTAACAATGCCAGCAGGAACTTCATTTAATTCATCAGTGGATGATAACACTTATTCTTTTGTTACAATAGCAGACGTTACTAGCTCTAATAGTGGTGGTGTAATTACTTTTGCAAATATTCCTGTTTATGAAGGAACTTATATAACATCTACATATACGGTGGATACTTCTGATGCAAGTCAAAGATTTGTTCTTACAAATAATCGTGTAGATACATCAACTCTTACAGTTCAAGTTCAAAATTCAATTAATGATACTGAAACAGTAACTTATTCTAAAGCAACAGATATAACTCAATTAGTAAGTTCAAGCACTGTTTATTTTATTCAAGAGGCTGAGGCTGGTAAGTTTGAAATATATTTTGGTGATGGTATAGTAAGTAAAGCTTTAGAAGATGGTAATGTATTAACTTTAAAATATATTGTGACAAATAAAACTGAGGCTAATGGAGTTGAAAAATTTACATCTCCATCATCTATCGGTGGTGCAACAGCAATTAATGTGCAAACTGTATCACGAGCAGTAGGTGGAGCAGAACCAGAAAGTATAAATTCTATTAAATTAAGTGCACCCCTAGACTATGCCTCTCAGGGTCGAGCAGTTACTACGGAAGATTATAAGATTTATACAAAACAATTATTTCCAAATGCAAAAACTGTTTCTGTTTGGGGTGGAGAAGATGGAAGTTTTGATGTATCTACAGGTGTTTCAGCTACACCAGAGTATGGAAAGGTTTTTATATCTGTTAAATCAAATACAGGGGAAAATTTAACATCAGTTCAAAAATCTAATTTAGTTGCTGCTTTAAGTCCATACAAAGTTGCTTCAATTACACCTGTAATTGTTGATGCAGACACTACTTTTATTATATTAAATGTTACTTCCCAATATGATAAAAATGCCACAACATCTTCTCCTGCAGAAATAGAAACTAAAATTTTAAATACCTTAACAGATTACACTGATCAAAATTTAGAAACTTTTGACCAACCATTCAGGCATTCTAAAGTATTGTCGTTAATAGATAATACAGATAAATCAATATTAAACAGTACAGCCACAGTTACAATGGGTAAATTTTTTACTCCACAGATAGGAATAGAAGCTTCAAATCGTATAAGTTTTAATAACCGTATTTACAATCCACACCCAAATCACAATATAGAACAGGGTGGCGTAATTACATCAACTGGCTTTACTCTTACTGCAAATACAATTTATACTGAAAATGATTCTGTTACTAGAGAGTATTTTTTTGATGATGATGGTGCTGGTAATGTTAGACTATTTTATCTTGATGGTTTAGATAGAATTTATAATCCAATATCTGCTGGAAAGGTTAATTATAGTGAAGGTATAATAAATTTATTACCTATGAATTTTTTAACTGTTTCAAATGTTGATGGTTCATCATCAACACAAATTAGAGTAACTGCTATTCCAAATTCATTTGATATAATTCCAGTAAGAAATCAAATTTTAGAGTTAGATTTAGTTAACACTAGTATTACAGCTTCAGTTGATGCTATTGCTTCAACTGGAATAGGTTATACAACAACTGTAAACGAAGCTGGTGTTGCTACAACAACGGTGACAACAACATCCTCTACTGCAACTCCATCGGCGTATTAAATAAATGGCATTTGACGATAAAACCATACTAAACAATAAACTATCTCCTCTCATTGAGGGGCAAGTTCCAGATTTTGTACAATCAGACCATCCAGTATTTGTAGAGTTTCTTAAAGATTATTATAAGTTTTTAGAAGCTGGTGAACTAACTATTTCAACAACCACTGATTATATAGCTTTAGAAACAAATACTTCTTCTTACATACTTGATGAAGTTGAGAGTGATAGAGTTGTAACTGAGGTTGGTGCTGGAACAAAAGGGTTCTTTATACAGAATGAAATTATCACAGGAGCAACGTCAGGAGCAACTGCTACAGTACTTGTTGATGATTCTAGGAATGCTAGACTATTTATTTCTTCGCAACAAAAGTTTATAACTGGAGAAACTATAACTGGTGGAACTTCTGGTTCTGAAGGTCTAATTGTAAAATATAGAGCTAACCCTGTTCAAAATGTACAACAAATGTTAGACTATGCTGATGTGGATAACACAATATATGATTTCTTAGATAAAATGAAAGAATCATTTATGGTGGATATTCCAGAGGACTTAGCTACTGGAGTGTCAAGAAGAGATTTAATTAAAAATATAAAAGACCTCTACTCAGCTAAGGGTACATCAGAAGGTCATAAACTTTTTATGAGAATATTGCTTGGTGAGACAGCAGATATTATTTATCCAAATCAGTACATGATGAAAGCATCCACTGGAGATTGGAATAAAAAATCAGTTTTAAGAGTCTTAGCTTTTTCTAATGTTGATGGTGAAGAAGTTATAAGTCAAAAAATAACAGGACAAACTTCTGGTGCAACTGCAACTGTTGTTAGTACAATTATTAGTCAACAAACAAAAGATAACTTTAACGATTCTGTTACAGAATTTGAAATAGCAAATGTAAACGGTATATTTCAAGACAATGAAGTTGTTAGTGGTGTGTCAACTGTAAATAATCGTGAAGTAAAATTTACTGTTTTTGGTATTGTACAAACCATTACAATGGATCGTGGTGGTGCACTTTATTCTATAAATGAAACTGTACCTTTAGAAAATGTAGGTAACAATTTAGCAACAGTTGTTGTTGATGAAGTAACTAGTGGTTCTGTCAGCGGTGTTATTGTGGATGATGCAGGAATTAATTATGAGGTAGGTGATATTGTAACTTTTACTGCTAATTCTGTGGATACAGATGTTCAGGCCGCCACTGGTGAAGTTACAATGATTGGTGGTGGTATTCTACAAGAAACAGCAACAATTGAAGATGATGTTATTGCACACCCAGATGGCTCAAATATTGTTCTTGAAGATTTAACCTTTGTTTCCGAAGTAGGTTTCAATTTTGTTTTAGAACAAAAAAGAAGAGATTTAATTTATGGTAATGGTACATCAAAATCGTATAGTCTTACAAATATAGATGCAGATACTGATACTTTAGTCGTAAGATTAAATGGAAGATTGTATCCTGCTACCATATCAGGTCAAATAAGAGGTACTAGTACAATAAGATGGACTGCATCAGGCAATACTATCACTTTTGCTGATGCAGTTACTCTTGGAACTGAAATTTTAATTACTACAGAAAAAGATGATGTATTACTTTTAGATAGAACAACTGCTAGTGGAGAAGATGCAGGATATAAAATAGAGTCTAACACAACAGTAGAAGTAATAGATACTTTTGATATAAATAGCAGACGCAGGATTGCCCTTGAATATGATACGTTTGAAAATTTAGGAGCTACTTCTGAAAGAGGCTCCATACAGAACATCCGCGTTAATTCAAGAAAAAAAGAAAATTTAGGATACACAAAGTTACCAACGGTATCTGTTACAAATACTGTTAATGGTTCTGGTGCAAAACTTTTAGCTGCAGCAACCAGTATCGGTGGGATAAAGAGTGTAAAAATTGTTGATAATGGATTCAGATATGTTTCCTCAAATACACCAGATGTTAATTTTAGGTCACACTTTATAGTTAAAGATGTAAGCGGAACATTTGTAGCTGATCGTTCATTAACATCTCATACTGGTACAGTAAAGTCTTGGGACTCAACAACTAATGAATTGGTTATTGAAAATTTTGATCATGGTGTAAAAATAGTTCAAGAACAAGGTGGAGCATTTAATGAGGGAATACAGCTTGAACAAGGAACAGAACTTCTAACTCCAGTTGGTTTTCTATTAGAGGATGAGCAAGCAATACCAGCAACTGGATTTACAGATAGAAGTAGAAATACAAATCAAATTGAAACTGTAACGGAAGATAGAATTGTCTTAGATGGTGTTTCTGCATATGATCCATATAATCCATCAATTTTAACTCATCCTTTTGGTAGGGTATCTCAAACTAAAATAGTTAAAGTTACCGCACAGTATAATGCAAATACAAAGAATTGGGCATTTTATTTAGACGGTAAAAAACAAAGAAACTTTGTTTTTTATGAGGGTGATACTTATCGTTTTGATTTATCTCACCCATCTCTTTATGGTTTACAAAGTTCTTCAACTGGTATCACTAAAGAAAAAACTTTTGCAATATCCTTAACTTCAGATGGTACAAATGGTGGTGGCACAAGAACCACCAGTAACATAACCACTACACAAAAATATGGAGTAAATGGAGAAGTTGATTTTATTCGTGTTGGTGCTGGTAATCCAAAAGATGCATCTCTTTTTCCTCTTACTTTAGTTGATTTAAGTAAAGATGCACTTGGTCAATATCCCATAGTTAAGGCCGATACTAGTGTTGCCCAATTTGCTTTCAACGCTGCTGGAGATATTGTTTATGACAGTGATAACTATTTTCCTTCTGCATATGATCCTCTTAGTAACTTTAATCCTCTGTTTGATCCTAAAAGAGGCATTCCTGTTGAACAACAGTTTGGAGTAGATGAGACATTTACTAACGACCAATATTTAAATATTATCCGCGGATACTCTAGTGCTTTCTTTGAAATTACTATTCCTCTTAGTAATACAACTGGAGTTTCAAATCCAAGCAATTATTATTATTACTCTCCCAATTTTGCTGGGATGGGTGGAAGGATAACTATAAAAAGGTCACCTGTAACTGTTTTTGGTGAAAATCAATCTTTAGCATTTAATGCTACAGATAAAGAAGAATTTAACTTTTTATTGGAGGATGCATCACAAGATAGAACAGTTGGTGCTGATGGGCTTGAAGCTACAGATAAAATCATAATGGAAGACAATGTAGATTTTACTACAAATTTTATAACAGAACAAGACCTTCTACTTACACGAACACAAAACCAAAAATCTGGTTTAGGTGGAATCACCGGCCCTTCTCTTGTTACAGATGCAATATACTTAGAACAGTTTTATGCTATACATGGTGTTTCAGATATACAAGGTTATATAAATTATCTAGCTCAAAGATATGAACCAACATATATTTTAAATGAGTCATATATACCACCCACAAAATTTTGGCCGCTTTTTGATTTAACTCAGGCTGGATATAATGCAAAATCAGTTGGTGGTCAAATTACTCCAGCAGAACCTAAACATTTTATTAAACCAATAGAAATAAATGATACAGTAAACCAACCAAACAAAATTGACCCAGCGGTTCAGAGAATTTTAAATCCCAATTTACAAAATGCACTACCATTTAATAATACAAAGATTGTAAGTTGTTTTCCTAAAAAAACATTTAATGAAAATGGAAATGTTTTACTTGATGCATTTAGAGAAGAAAGTTCAGGTGATTTTCTTGTTCTAGATGGAACTGATGCTAATGGCTCTGATTCTGGAAGTCTAATTGCAAGTGAAGAGTTTGGTAATACACTAATACTAGATGGAACTGACAGTGATGGAACGGACACGCGTAGTGGATTTTTATTGGATGATGAAACTGGTGATGGTAATATTTTATTAAATGCAACACAAGATGGTGTTGATGTTGGTTCAAATTTAATAAATGAAAGAGGTATTGATTACAATTTAGGAATAACAATAACGGATTCAGCTGGGGTATCTGGAAAAGTTGTTTATCTCAACGAAGCTTCAGCGACATCAAGTGTTGGTGCCGTATCAACTGAAGTTGGTTCTTATCGTAGTATTAGTAGTATTTTAGGTGAAGATTTAAATAGACTTCAAGACTCTTATTATTATCAAGATTATTCATATGAAGTTATAGTTGGTGATTCGTTAACAAGTTACATTGATGAATTAAGAAGAGCTGTTCATCCAGCTGGATTTGAACCTTTTGGAAAAGTTTCTATAGCCACCTTGGTTTCTGCAGCTATAACTAACACTGCAACTGGTGTCTCTGATTACACTGGTGATACAAAAACATTCTCACCAATACTTGCTTCTGTTCTTGAAACAATATTCAGTCAAGTTCTACAAAGTAGATTACAAGTTCCATCAACTGTTACTGCTGATGGTCAAGTTGCAATCGGAAGTAGAGATGATAAAATCGTACAAGAAACTGGTGTCTTGCCAGGTGACAATCTTATCCTTGATGTATCAACTGAATTTAATCTTGTGCTAGATGGTATAGATTCAAATAGTACGGATGCTGGTGATTTTATTGTATTAGACGGAACTGATAGTTCTTCAACCGATGCTGGTGAAAGAATTGTGCTCTTAGATGACCAAGCTTCTAACATTATAATGGAAGATGAAGTATTAAGATTAGAACTTGGTAGTGATAATATTGTATTAGATGGAACAGATGAAGATAGTTCAAATGCTGGTGATAATATAAAAATAAATGCTGGCATAGGAATTGATTTAGAAGATGGACTGGCCGCAACTTCCATTGATACATTCTTATATGAACAAGCAACAGTAACTTCAACTAAAGACATAACAAGTGGAACTGGAGATGGCGGCGGCCGTATAATGGCAGAAACTTCATTTGGTGATGCAGGTAATGCTGATAGAGTTCTTGTTTCAGAAAGAACTGTAAAAATAGAAAATAGACCTCTTCCAAAATTTGAAAGAAATCTTCTCCTCTATTTAGCAGAAACACCTTTTGGCTCAGAACCTTGTGGTATTACACTTGAAACTGGTTCTGGTAGTCTATTAGATAATATCGTAATGGATGGAGAGATACCTTTTACAGAAGATGCCTTTATGGAATTGGAACGTGACTCACAAATAGATAATATTATATTAGACGGTACTGACTCTAACAGTGCTAATGCTGGTGATGGTCTTGTTCTTGAAACTGGTTTCTTTCTAAAAATAGAAGACCCAAGTTTAGGTAGAGAAAGTGAAACATTTAACATATTATTTGAAGATGATGGAAATGTAAAACTAGAGGGTTCACCATTTTCATTCCCATTAGGTTTTCATGTATCAAATGGCAGTAAACTATTATTAGACACATTAGATAACGATGAAACTATTTTACTATCTGATATTAGTTCTTTGACTTTTGCTCAGATACGCACTGCAGATAAAATTGAAATACAGGGATTAACTGCAGATGAAGAAAATTGGGGTGGTGGAGCTGATGATGATAATATTATAATGGAAGATTTTGGTCAAATACTTCTTGATCAAACAACAGATGAGGGTGCAAATGCAGGAGATTATCTGATACAAGAAACAACAAGAAGAAATAGATTTACATTAGAAGAATCTGGTACACTAATTTTTGAAAAATTTTCCACACTATCAAATATTGCAGCCCTTACCTTAGAAGCAGATACTCAATCTAATTTACATGGTGATATAATTTTTGAAAACTCACTACAAATAGTTGAATCTTTTGGTATTAAAATAGAAGATAATCCAGATGGTATTATTGTATTTGATAGCACAGATTCTGTTGGAACAGGTGATGGAAGTAGAACTCTCCTAGAAGATTTTTATGATCAAGTTGGTGATAATAAAGTACTATTAGAGGAACATAATGTATTTTTCAATGAAGGTCAAATACCCATAGCTAATTATAGACTAAATAGTACGAATGTTATTACAAAGGGTAATGTAAAATCAGCAGATATATCTGTTAGAGATACTGGTGACATAGCATTGGAAGATGCAACTGATGATACTCATGGGTATCTAGTCATTAATAGCACTAGTGGTTCTTCCACTAATGCTGGACAAAATATTGATTTAGAAGGTGCTACAGGTATAACCTACTAAAACAATTTGTATAAATAGAATAAAGGTGTAAAGATAATGTCGGCAATTATTACAGAAAAATTTAGACAACATAATGCTAATCAGTTTATAGAGTCTTTTACTGAAGCTTCAGCCTCAACATACTATTTGTTTTTAGGAAAAGCAACAGCATTTACAAGTTCAACAACTGGTGGTTCAGATAGTTCTCCACCTACTCCTGCAGATAGTGTTAAGGATGAGGCATTTGCTTGGGATTCAATGTTGGGTGCAAAACTCATAACATCATCTGATATTAAAAATTCACTACCTCGTAGAAACTGGTCTAATGGAACTATTTACGATATGTATGAGCATGATATAAGTGCGTCAAACACAACTACTTCTGGTGCTTCTAATATATTTGATTCAACATTTTATTTTATAACTTCAGAGTATAGAGTATACAAAGTTTTAGACAACAATGGTGGAACAGCATATTCTGGTTCTGAGCCGACATCAGAATCAACTTCACCATTTTCATTAGGTGGTTATATCCTTAAATATATGTACAAAATTACAGCATCAGATTTTGCAAAGTATGGAACAAGTGACTTTGTTCCTGTTACCACAGATAGTACGGTTTCTGATTCAGCCACAGATGGTGGAATAGAATCTTTAATTATCACTGGTGGTTCTGGTTACACTGATGGAACTTACTATGCAGCCATTTATGGTGATGGAACAAGTCAAGGAACTTCATCTGGTTCGGTTATTCGTATCACCGTTTCTGGTGGTATTATAGCTGACTTTGGATTATCTGCTGGTACTGATACAACCATCAACTCTGCAGGAGCTGGTTACACATTTGGATATGTAAATCTTGGTTCAGCTTATATATTTTCTGATTCAGCATTAAGTAGTTCTTCTTCATTAGGTAGTGGTTCTGGTGGAGCAATCAAAGTAATCATAAGTCCTAAAGGTGGTCATGGTTCTAATGCTGTAGAGGAACTTGGTGGTCATTATGTCATGGCAGCTGTAACTCTTACTCAAGCAGAGGGTGATGACTTTACAACTGCAAACGATTTTAGATCAGTTGGTTTAGTTGTTGATCCTACAAATTATGGAACTACTACAGTTGCATCTGTTACAACTCGCAGACAATCTTATGTAGCAAAATTAGATACAAGTAGTGGAACATTTGAAGCAGATGAGGTTATTACTCAAGCGTCAACTGGAGCTGTTGGAAAAGTTGTGGAGTGGGATAGTACATTATCTTTACTTTATTATCAACAAGAAAGTTATAAAGGATTTGGAACTAATTCTACAACTGGTGGTTATGTAGCATTTAGTGGAACAAACACTATTACTGGTGCAACCTCTGGTGCAACTGGAACAACAACAGGAAATACAGAAACAGTAACACTTTTAAATTCCAATACTCTTTCATTAACGTCTGGATATGCAAATCCAGAGCTGCAGCCTGATACTGGTAACATAATTTATTTAGAAAATAGAAAACCAATTCAACGTGCTTCAGATCAAACTGAAGACATTAAAATTATAATAGAGTTTTAAATATGGCACAACTAAGAAATCTTAATGTAGCACCTTACTATGATGACTTTGATGAAAGAGATAATTTTCATAAAGTATTATTTAGGCCTGGTTATGCAATTCAAGCTAGAGAATTAACAACTCTTCAATCTATTCTTCAAAATCAAATTGAACGTCATGGTCAACATATGTTTAAAGAGGGTAGTGTTGTTATCCCTGGCCAGGTATCTTATTCTGATTCATATTTTTCTGTTAAATTAGATTCAAGTTTTGCAAGTGAAAAAATTAAATTAAATCAATATTTAGATTTTGATGAACCAGTTATATTAACTGGCGAAACATCAGGTGTAAAAGCAAAAATTACAAACTACTCAGTTGGCGATGCTACTAAACAACCTTACTTATATGGAGATTTAGTTTCCGCTGGTACTGATGGTGAAAGAATAAAATTTATAAATGGGGAAAATTTGTCTGCTGATAGAGCAACTCAGCATACTAGCAGTTATGGTGCTGATATTCCTTCTTTAAAAACTTTTATTGAATCAAACCCACTAATAAGTTGTGTACAAACTGGTTCTGCTGTTACTGTTGAACAAGGTGTATACTTTATCCGCGGCCAATTTGTAAGATGCCAAAAACAAACGATGGTTTTAAGTCCAAATAGTAATAAATTTAGTGCAAAAATAGGATTTGTAATATTAGAAAGATTAGAAAATCCAGAGTTTGATACAACTTTGACTGATAATTCAACAGGCTCTACAAATTATGCAGCAAAAGGTGCACATCGTTTAAAATTAAAATTAAGACTTAAAAAATTACCTATAGGTGCACCAAATCCTGAGAATTTTGTTGAACTTATACAAATAAAAAAAGGTAGGCTTGTAAAAAATGCAGCCACTACTCAATACTCTGTTATTGGAGATGAACTTGCTCGTAGAACTTATGATGAGTCTGGTGATTATACAACAAGACCTTTTACTTTTAAAGTACAAGAACAAATAGACAATGATTATAAGGGTGTGACATATAAAGGAACTTATGGTGTTACAACTGGTTCTAGGGTTATAACTGATGATAACTTACTTGCATCAGAGGAATTATTAAATTTACAAGTATCGACAGGTAAAGCATATGTAAAAGGTTACGAAGTAGAAAAAATAGGTCTTACTAATATTACTTTTGGTAAAGCTAGAGCTTTCAGAACAGTAAATGCTGGAGTATCTACATACAATATTGGTAATTTTGTTAATGTAACAAATGTATATGGACAACCAGACATTGGAGAAATTTCTGGTGAAACAACACCATATAAAGAAATAGAATTATTTACAGATTTTACAAGTGTAAGAGGTGATGCAACTCGTACTAATTCAGATTACAGAGATACAACCAGAGGATATCAGATTGGAGTAGCTAGAGCTAGAACTATGGAATTTAAGTCTGGTACACAAGGTAATACAGACGCAATTTATAAATTATTTCTTTTTGATTTAAGAATGCTTACATTTTTAAGATTAAATACAGTATCCGATACTATTACTGAAGGTGCACAAGTAACAGGGGAGAGTTCTGGTGCAACTGGATTTCTTTATGATTTTCATAATGATGCTGGGCATTTTTCAATAGTGAAGCTGACAAATGTCATTGGAAATTTTTCACAAGGTGAAAAGTTAAAAATTTCAGATAGTCTTGAAACTGATAAAATTTTAGAAAGTGATGCTGATGTTGGGCCAGATGGTATAGCAGCTAACACTGATATTACTATTGCCGAAATTACTGGTCATAAATTTGAGGAAGTTCGTTCATTCTTCATGGAAGATTCTACAGCTGCTGAAAACTTTTCCGCTGATGCTGTTCTTGCTCTAGTAGATGATGAAGGTAAAATTCTTCTTGATGGTACAGATGATAATGCTCTTGATGAGTTTGATCAAATGATTACAGATGGTGAAAGTGTTGTTTTTGAAACTCAAAGAGTAGCTAAACTTATTGAACCAGAAAAAAATATTTCAATATTTAAAATGCCTAAAAATACCATTAAGACGTTGAATACAGCAACTAATAATGGAGCGAGTGATACCCAATATACAGTTCGTAGACAATTTGTAGGAACAACAAACTCTTCTGGTGTTGTGTCTTTTAGTGCCACTGGTTCAAATGAAACTTTTGTAGGATTTACAGATCGTGATTACAAATTAGCAGTACTGTCTGCAGGTGGGGGTACTGCTTCTGCTGGTGATACTATTCTTCTAACAGGTAAAGTTACTGGAACAGCAACATCAACAATTACAATAACAGATAATACTTTATTAGGTAATGGTGCAAAAGTTAAACTTATTGCAACAATATTAAAAACAGGTGTGGTATCAAAACTTAAAACAACTAACTTATGTAAACAACTTAAAGTTATTGCAACAGACGCTGATGGTGAATATGGAACAAGAGCAACAGATAAAGATATTTCTATTGGAAGAGTTGATGCTTATAAATTAGTAGCAGTATATGACTCAGAAGATACGTCTGCAGATGCTACACTTCCATCTATGACACTTGTAAGTTCTACTGGAACATTTGCAAGAGGAGAAAAAATAGTTGGTGCATCTAGTGGAGCCCAGGCTAGGATTCTTACAACAACCACCCCCATATCATATGCATTAGAAGGTAATGCTGGTGCACTAGATTTTATTGCAGGTGAAGTTATTACTGGTTCATCTAGTAAAGCTACAGCAACAGTTGGGGTTGTTACAGCAGGAAGTAAAGTCATAACTAGTTCATTTACTCTTGACACAGGACAAAGAGATAATTATTATGATATCTCTAGACTAACAAGAAAAAAATCAGCAGAAATTCCTTTAGGTAGACTTCTTGTAGTTTATGACTTTTTGGCACATGGTGCAGGAGATTTATTCACAGTAGATTCATATTCAGCATTAAATGGTCAAATGGAATATGATAATATTCCAGTTTACTCGGCAACAAAGGTTGATCCAGATGTACCAGAACCAACTGGTACTTTTCCTTTAAGAGATTGTTTTGATTTTCGACCAGCAGTAGCAAATATAACTGGAACTTCTCCTGCAATTGCAACAGTAGATCAAATTACTGGTAATTCATTTTATTTTGGTACAAGGGCATTTACTGGAACAGGAGCAACCACAGTTGACTCACCAAAACCAGCAAGTAATGTTCAGGCAGACTTTGAATTTTATGTAGGTTATAAAGCTGCTGTATTTTTAGCTAGAAATGGTAAATTTTTGTTTGAGTATGGTGTTGCTGGTGAAATACCTAAACCCCCAAAAGATTTAGCTGATACATTAAAATTGGCTTCGATAACAGTTCCACCATTTACATTCAGACCACTTGATGTAAAAGTTCAAAGATATAAAACTCAAAGATTTACCATGAGAGATATTGGTAAAATAAAAGATCGTGTAGAAAGACTTGAAGACCTTACTGCACTAACTTTATTAGAAAAATCTGCAGAATCATTTGAAATACAAGATCAAAATGGATTAAACAGATTTAAATCTGGTTTTGTTGTTGACAATTTCAAAGGACATAGGGTTGGAGATGCTTTAAATCCAGATTACAAGTGTGCTGTAGATATTGTTGAGGGTGAATTACGATCAAAATGTGTTATGAGAAGTGTTCAGTTAGTTGAAAAAAATACTAATGATACAGATAGACTCCAAAATGGTTATCAAAGAACTGGAGATTTAATTACATTACCATATATACCTCTTAAAGCTATTGAACAACCGTTTGCATCAAGAATTGAAAATGTTCAACCATATGTTGTTCCAAATTGGCTTGGTCATATTACACTACAACCATCTGGTGATGATTGGTTTGAAACAGAGACAGCACCTACAATTAATAATAGCGTGTTGGGTGATTACGATACTGTTTTAGCAGAAAATGAAAACTCACTTGGTACTTTTTGGAATGCTTGGGAAATCGTCAGTGTTGGTGTTACTACGGATAGTACTCAAGCTTGGCAAACAAATTATGATGCAACTGGTTATACAGAGACTTTAGTTGAAACATCAATTGATACAACAACATCTAATAAGGCACGAACAGGTGTTACTAATACTATTGTTGAGGATGTTGTATATACAAACAACACCTCAACAACTTCACAAATAATTCCTTATGTAAGATCAAGACGAGTAAAATTTACTGCTGAATGTATGATGCCCAATAAAAGAATTTATGTATTTTTTGATGGTGTTGATGTAAATGCATTTTGTGAACCTGCAAGTGTTGAGTTTACAAATTCATCTAATTTCTTTCAAGCAGGAACAACTGGTTCTGGAGTAATAGTGCAAGAAGGTGCCAATCAAGGATTAAATTTAGTTACAAATAAAGCAGGTAAAATAGAAGGGTTCTTTACTATACCAGAACATTCCTTTGAGGGGCAGGGTAATGTTCCAAAATTTGAAACACAAAAAGAACTTGAATTTAGACTTACATCAAGTCCAGTTAATGCAAAAGTTGGTTTTAATGGAGTATTAATTGGTGCTGCTACAGCAGGACAAACAACTTATTATGCTAATGGAGTTTTAGAAACAACACAAGACACTATAACTGCTACAAAAAATGCAAAAATTGTTTCAACTTCAGTTGATCAAACAACTTCAGTTCAAGAAACAGGATCAGCTTACACTTCTACTATAGAAAGTCAATATATTCAAACAGTATTTCCTCCAATAGTAGAAGATGATACACCGATTGGTGTGGTTGAAGATAAAGATGAAATCATTTGTGTTGACTCTGATACTAATAAAAAGACTGAAGAAACTACAGGGGTTGTTATAACACTTGGCGTCTGTACAGAGCCAGACGACTTTGATGTTAATTCTCTTATAGCAGATGACGTTGTTCTTTATGATATAGAAGACGATTTAACTGAATATGAAAAAGCAGCTTTTGGTATGTCTACCGAAGATTTTTATGGAAGTTCAAACCAAAATGATGATGAAGATGAGTCAGATGGTGGTTGGAGTTATACACAAGATAGTGTTACATATACCCCAACAACAGAGAAAACCGATACTTATATTGATACAACTGCAAATAATCCTAATGTTGGATATGGAGATGGTCAAATTGATCCAGGCATAGCAAAATATTTATCAGGTGGAACACCTACAACAACCTATGTTACTTCTACTCCTGCAAGCGGAAGCGATGACGGTGGCGGCGGTAGTGATAGCGGTGGCGGCTCTAATGATAGTAAAATTGTTTGTACTGAAATGTATCGTCAAACTCAATTAGATGATTGGAAGACAGCAATGAAAATTTGGGGTTTTCATACTGTCTCACATCTAACTCCTTTCCATCAAAAGGGTTATCATTTTATCTTCATGCCTTGGGTAAAGGGTATGCGTAAAAGTTCATCACTCACTAAGTCAGGAAGCTGGTTAGCACAAAGAAGGACACAACACTTAAAATATATTTTAAGTAGAGATGTATATAATAAATATAGTAAAGATACATTATTTTCTAATCTTGGTATTAAAGAAAATGAAAAGGATGATATTGTAGGAAGATTGTGGTGCACCATTTGGCATCCAATTTGTTTTGCAACTGGTAAGATATTATCTTTATTGAAGAAGAAGGACTTATAGTATGTCAGCAAAACAATCACCTCAAGTTTCAGCAGTTCAACCACTTGGTCAAACATTTAAAGTAGCTACAATAGGTGGATCATTTTTAACAGCTATAGATTTGTTTTTTGCATATAAAGACCCAAATATACCAGTTTGGGTAGAATTAAGAAATGTTATTGCTGGAGCTCCAGGCCAAAGAGTTCTTCCTCATAGCAGAAAAGTTTTAGAACCAGTTAATATTAATACAGATGAAAATAATGGTACGGTTGCTTCAAGATTTACATTTGACTCTCCTGTATATGTTCAAGAAGGTCAAGAATATGCAATAGTTGTTATGACTAAAAGTCAAGACTATCGTATATGGACTGCTCAAATGGGTGAACTAGATGTTCCCACAGGAGCTGTAATAGCATCGCAACCTGCTTTAGGCGTGTTATATAAATCTTCAAATGATAGTGCTTGGACTCCAGTTCAAAATGAAGACTTAAAATTTACACTATATAAAGCTTCCTTTAATTATACTGTTAGTGGAACTGTGGAATTAGAAAACGAAATAATTGGTAAATCTATATTATATTCAGATGACAGTGGTGACTCAAAAGGTGTTGCTTATGGTAAAAGACTTAAATCTAATCCAATAATTCTTACTAATAGTTCAACAACAGTAAGAGTAAAACACATAGATCATGGAATGTATTCTACATCAAATAATGTAGAAATTAGAAATGTGTCATCTGGCTTTAGTACAACACTAAATGGTGCTATTACTAATACTGCAACATCTTTATTATTAGACCCATCAGTAACAGGTGGATCGACTGTTACAGGATTTGAAGCTAGTAATGACTCTTCTAAAATATATCTAAAAATTAATGATGAAATTATGAAAGGAACACTATCTGGCTTAAATGTTACTAGTATCACCAGAGCTCAGGGTAGTACAACTGGAGCTGCTCACTTAGATGAATCTGTTGTAGAGTTATATCAAATCAACAAAACACCATTAACGGAAATTAATAAAATACATACTGCAATTGATAATATTGGTATAGACTCTTATACTATTGGTTTAACCACTGCACCAACTGTAAGTGGTTCTAGTACAATAACAGCTGTTGGTGGCACTAATGTTTATGCATCAGAAAATTATAGATATGAAACAATAAGAACTACAGTTCAAACATTAGACCTTCCTGGCACAGATATATTAGCATTTTTACAACCCACTACTGGAACAAGCCCTAGTGGAACAGAAACAGCATTTTCCAAATTAGTTGCTAATGAACAACATATTGTACTAAATGAAAATATAGATTTAGATACAACAAATGTCGTTGCTTCAAATATTAATGAAACAAACGAAATGTCATCTACTAAGTCTCTTGGTATTAAAATTAAAATGGCAACAACTAATACTGCAATATCCCCTGTTATTGATTTAGATAGAGCATCAGCAATTGTGGTTGGTAATAGAATTAATAATATTGATAGTTCTAGTGATGTTTTTCCAACTGCAGATTTTAATGCATCAACTGAACCAGATGGTGATCAAAATGCTTCAATTTATATCACAAAAAAAGTTGCTTTAGAAAATCCTGCAACATCACTAAAAGTTAAATTTGCAGCTAACAAAGTTGCAACTGCTGATATTAAAGTTTTATTTAAAATTCTAAGATCAGATGATGCATTTGATTTTGATGAACTTGGATATGAATTTTTTAATACAGATGGATCACCAGACACGACAGTAAATTTTTCATTAAAGACAACTGATTTCCAAGATTACACATATACTGCTGGAATCAAAGATGATGGTTCAGGAGCAAGTCTTGGAGAATTTTCTCAATTTGCGATAAAAATAGTAATGCAAAGTACAAACGCAGCACTTCCACCTCGTATAAGAGATTTAAGAGTAATAGCATTGGCAACATAAAATGACAATTTTAAGAGTAGAAGGAAATGAAGATTTAGTAAGAGATACAACCTCTGGCGGAGCGATTATTAACACTAATAAAAATGCTTATGAAATAGCTAAACGTAGAGCTGCCGAAGCACAAAAACAAAGAGATGAAATTAGAGGTGCTAATAGAGAGATAAATAATTTAAAATGTGAAATGCACGAAATTAAATCCATGTTAAAAACATTATTGGAAAGAGACTAATGGCAATATCAGCATCACAAATATCAACTAATAACACTCTAGAACAATTTAGGTCAGAGTTTAATAATCTACGAGATGATGTAAGTGGACTAGAATCTGGTACTGCTACATTTTCAGCAATTTCTGCGACAACTCTTGGTTCTTCAAGTGTAAATGTTCAACAAAGTGGTGCAGTTGTATTTGAGGGTGCAAGTGCCAATGCATTTGAATCAACTCTTGCAGTTCTTGATCCAACTGCAGATCGTACTATTACATTACCTAACCAAAGTGGGTTGGTAAGTTTAATTGGTGGTATAAAAACAGCTGCAGACGATGATATAGTTCTGGATGGAACAGATGCCACTGGTCTTGATGCTGATAGTAGACTATTACTAGAAGATGTTATGGATGGAGATACAGGTAGTTTTCTATCCCAACACGGAGTAACTTTTGAAGATAATACATTAATTGCAACTACATTATCGTCTGCAGCATTTAATGTTTCAGAAGATGGTACTATTAAATTTGAGGGTGCTACTGATAATACATTTGAAACAACTCTCACAGTTGTTGATCCAACATTAGATCGTACTATCTCATTTCCTAACCAGACAGGATTGATAAGTTTAGTGAGTGGTGTAAGAACTGCAGCCGATGACGATGTTGTACTAGATGGAACAGATAGTAGTAGTACTGATGATGGTGGCAGACTATTACTAGAAGATGTTATGGATGGTGATACAGGTAGTTTCTTATCTTCACATGGTGTAACTTTTGCAAATAATGATTTATCATTATCTGGTAAATTAAGCGTATCTGGCGGAATAAATGGTAATCTACCTCTTACATCTGATAGTTCAGCTTTATCTTTTGGTTTAGATAGTGAAATTACTTTAACTCACGTTGCAGACACAGGATTATTACTAAAGAATACTAATACAGCTGATGATAGCACAGCAATATTAACAATTGCAACTGGTGAAACTGACATTCAAGCAGACGATGTTATAGGTCAGATAGATTTCCAAGCTCCAGATGAAGGTACTGGTACTGATGCTATATTGGTAGCATCCACTATAAAAGCAGTTTCTGAAGGTGACTTTAGTTCAAGCAACAATGCAACAACACTAGAACTTGCAACTGGCCGTTCAGCGGCTGCTGGTTCAGATGGTGGTAGGGTACGTTTAACCTCTACTGGTGGGTTAGAAATTAAAAATCAAAATACTGCTGATGACTCCTTTTCAACTTTGACACTCCAAACTGGTGATGATGATATTGCTGCTGATGATGTTCTAGGTAGAATTTTATTTCAAGCTCCAGATGAGGGAACTGGTACTGATGCCATTACTGCAGCTGCAAGAATACAAGCTTTATCTGAAGGTGATTTCAGTAGTTCTAATAATGCAACAAGTCTTGAATTTAGAACTGCAACTTCTGGTGCTGTGGGTACAGCTGCACAAGGTGGTAAATTAACTTTAACCTCAGAAGCAAATCTTTTACTAAAAGATGTGGACACAACAGATGGTTCATCTCCAACTATAACATTACAGTCTGGTGATACAAATATTGAAGCTGATGATGTACTAGGTACAATCAACTTTCAAGCACCAGACGAAGGTACTGGTACTGATGCAATATTAGTAGCATCAACCATCAAAGCTTTTTCTGAAGGTGACTTTAGTTCGAGTAATAACGCCACAACACTAGAACTTGCAACTGGTCGATCAGCTGCAGCAGGATCAGATGGTGGTAGGTTACAATTAACTTCTGCTGGTATTTTATCAATTAAAAATCAAAATACTGCTGATGACTCTAATGCAACCTTAATATTACAGTCTGGTGATACAGACATTGCAGCAGATGATGTATTAGGTAGTATTTTATTCCAAGCACCTGATGAGGGAACAGGCACTGATGCTATTACTTCATCTGCAAGAATACAAGCTTTATCTGAAGGTGACTTTAGTAGTTCTAACAATGCAACAAGTCTTGAGTTTAGAACTGCAACATCTGGAGTTGTGGGTACAGCTGCTCAAGGTAGTAGATTAACTCTAACATCTGATGCAAATCTCATAGTAAAAGATATGGATACTGCTGATGGTTCATCTCCAACAATTACCTTGCAAACTGGTGACACAGATATGCAGGCTAATGATGTTTTGGGTAAGATTGCATTCCAAGCTCCAGATGAAGGAACAGGTACAGACGCTATACTAGTAGCTGGTTCTATGGATGTTTTTTCTGAAAGTGATTTTAGTTCAAGTTCAAATGCTACATCAATGAGATTTTTGACAGGTAACTCTGCTGCAGCTGGTTCTGATGGCGGTTCTATGATACTTGGTTCAACAGGTAATCTTACACTGAAAGACCTAAGAACTGCAGATGGTTCTTCACCAACCTTTACATTACAAAGTGGTGATACCGATATTGCTGTAGATGACATATTGGGTACAATTAATTTCCAAGCACCAGATGAAGGAACTGGTACTGATGCTATACTTGTTGCAGCTGGTATATCTGCTGTGTCTGAAGGTGACTTTAGTTCCAGTTCAAATGCCACTTCATTAAAGTTTATTACTGGTAATTCTGCGGCTGCTGGTAATGATGGTGGTTCTTTAATATTAGGTTCTACAGGTAACTTAACGCTGAAAGACCTTAGAACTGCTGATGGTTCTTCTCCAACAATTACCATGCAATCTGGTGATACCGATATAGCGGCTGATGATGTTCTTGGAACTATTAACTTTCAAGCACCAGACGAAGGTACTGGTACAGATTCTATATTAGTTGCGTCAACTATTAAAGCATTTTCGGAGGGTGATTTCAGTTCAAGTAATAACGCAACAACACTAGAACTTGCAGTTGGACGATCTGCAGCTGCAGGTAGTGATGGTGGTAGATTACAATTAACTTCTACTGGTAATCTTATTCTTAAAAATCAAAATACTGCAGATGATTCATTTCCTACAATGACACTCCAAACTGGTGATACTGATATTGCAGATGGTGACGTATTAGGAAGAATAGAATTTCAAGCACCAGATGAAGGTGCAGGTACAGATGCTATACTAGTTGCCGCGGCAATACAAGCAACTGGTGAAGATGATTTTAGTTCAAGCAAAAATGAAACATCAATAGAGTTTTTAACAGCAACAAGTGCAATTGCAAGAAAAGTTGCAGAGATAACATCAGCGGGTGTATTTAATACTTTTCTTGATGCAACAGCCCCAACTACTGCTACTCCACTTTCAACTGTAGATGATGCAACAGCTCTAGCAATTGCCCTTGGTTAAAAGTTATAAATAAAGATAAAGGAAAAATAGAATATGGCCAATACATTTAAAGTAATTTCACATGATGTTATGCCTGCATCCGCTGGAACTCCAGAAGCATTATATACAACACCAGCTGACACTACTACTGTTGTGTTGGGAATAATTTTATGTAATATAGATAGTTCACAAAGATTAGTAGACGTAAAACTTGATAGTAATACAAGTGGTGGTGGTAGATCAGCTACGAATACAGTAACATTTTTGTTAAAAGATGTTCCTATTCCTTCTGGCTCAACACTAGAAGTTTTAGCAGGTAACAAAGTTGTGCTTGAAACAACAGATGGACTTCTAATTGACTGTGATGTTGCTGACAAGGTTAGTGTTACATTAAGTATTATGGAAATAACATAGGGGTGATATTATATGCCGTATATAGGTAGAAGTTCAGAATTTGCTGTAAGAACAGTTTTCACATACACTCCAAGTGCTGGTGATACATCAATAAGTGGTAATGATGTAGATGGTAAACCATTATCATTTATAGATGGTCGATATGCAGAAGTTTATCTGAACGGTGTAAAATTAAAACTAGATACAGACTACAACACAAACACTACAAATACAATCTCTGGTCTTGCTGAACTTGCTGCTAGTGATGAGGTTGAAATTGTTGTTTATGATGCGTTCACAACTTCAGATACAGTGAGTGCTACAAATGGTGGTGGATTTACTGGTTCTATATTTTCAAACACAGCAGGAGATAACAACACCAACTTTGGTAGAAATGCTGGAAACTCTATTACCTCTGGTGGTAATTACAATGTTACTATTGGCGATGAATCAGGAACTGCTATTACAACTGGTGATTACAATATAGCTGTAGGCTTTGAAGCAGGTAAAGCAATTACCACAGCCTTACATAGTACTATTATAGGCAGTCTTGCTGGAGATGCAATTACTTCAGGCAGTAACAATATTGCTATAGGTCATAAAACTTTGACTACTGAAACAGAGGGTACTAGCACTGTAGCAGTTGGATATAGTGCATTAGAAGCTCAAAACATGGGTGCAGCAACGGCATCCCTCAATGTTGCTGTTGGATTTAAAGCTGGTGAAGCAATCACAACAGGCGTAAAAAATGTCATAATTGGCGGTCTAACTGGAGATGGCGCACAAACCATAGATGAATCTGTTATAATCGGACATGGTGCTGGTAGTGCAGTAATGACAGGTCACGACAATACGATTGTTGGAGCGTCTGCTGGTGCAGTGATTACTTCGGGCACAGCCAACGTAATTTTGGGTATGGGTGCTGCTGATGCTGCGACTACATCAGATAGTAATGTTGTTATTGGTTTTGGTGCTGTTGGTACAGGAGTTATGACAGGTAACGAAAATGTTGTTATAGGTAAAGCTGCAGGAGCAGCATTAACTTCTGGAACAACTAATACAATCGTAGGCACAGATGCTGGCGATGCTTTAACAACTGGTGGTGGTAATGTGGTAATCGGCCACGGTGCGTTTAGTGCAGAAGATACTGGTAGTAATCACGTTGCCATTGGTAAATCAGCACTAGCTGTTTTAAATGTAGGTGGTAACAGTAATGTTGCCGTAGGCTTAAACGCATTAGCTGCAAATGTCTCTGGAGGTAACAATACAGCAATAGGTACTAATGCTCTTGCTGCTCAAAATACGTCAGGAACAGCGGCAGATACTCACAATACAGCAGTAGGTAATGCAGCAGGATCAGGAGTTACAGTTGGCATCCACAACACCCTCATTGGATCGAATGCAGGTGATGCTCTTACAGATGCAGACACTAATGTAGCAGTAGGCTCAAGTTCTTTAACTTCAGATACTAAAGGAAGTAAAAATACAGCAGTCGGTCATTCGGCTCTTGAAGCTCAAAACTTTACTACAACAACTCAATCTTTTAATACAGCAATCGGTTCTGACTCTGGTAAAGCAATCTCAACAGGCACAGGTAACACTTTCCTTGGATCAAGTTCAGGTGATGCTTTGCAAGATTCTGACAGCAATACAGCGATTGGTTACTTATCTTTAACTTCAGATACTTTAGGTAATACCTCTACAGCACTTGGTAATCGTGCATTAAAATCACAAAACTTTACAACTGCAACAACCAGTTTTAACACAGCAGTAGGTTTTCAATCTGGTGAATTTATCACAACAGGTCAGTCTAATACTGTTGTGGGTCATAATGCAGGTGAGTTTGTCACAACAGGAGCAGCCAATACATTTATAGGAAGTTCGTCAGGCACAGGTATAACAGGTGCAAAAACTACAGGTTCTAATAATACTTGCGTAGGTCAAGCAGCAGGAGATAAAATTCAAGGTGCTGCTACAAATAATACTTTTATTGGCCAAATTGCAGGAGATGCTAATACAACTGGTTCTCAGAATACAGGTCTAGGCCAAAGTGCTGCAGGGGCTATTACTACTGGCGAAGGTAATATTATGATAGGAGTAGAAGCTGGTGTTAATACTGTTGCAGTCGCAGATGGTAATTATAATATTTTAATTGGTTATCAAGCTAGAGCAAATGCAACAGATGCTGTATCGCAGATTACTTTAGGTAAACAGGTAACTTGCTCTGGTAATAACAACTTCACTTTTGGAGAAGGAGGAACAGATAGTAACATAGCTTTTGGTGCAACATCTATATCTGCACCTTCTGACCAAAGATACAAAGAAGAAATAGAAACAGCTACAGCAGGACTAAGTTTTATAAATGATTTAAGACCTGTTACTTTTAAATGGAAAAAAGAAAAAGATGTACCATCAGAACACGATTCTTACGTTGAAGGTTCTGACACAAGAGTTATGTTAAGCACTGGTGAAACTAATCATGGTTTTATTGCTCAAGAAGTTAAGACTGCAATAGATAATCACTCTGAGTTAAAAGATGGTTTTCGTATGTGGGATATTGATGAAAGAGATACAACAAACGGAAGACAACGAGTAGCAGAAGGTGCGTTAATACCAATGTTAGTAAAATCAATACAAGAACTGTCAACATCATTAGATGCAGCATTAGCAAGAATTAAAACACTAGAAGACGGTTAATAAGGAGAATATTATGGCTGAAGAAAGATCAGATGAACTAAAAGCACAAAACTATTCAGCAATGTTAGGCAGTGCAAATGTCATTGCATCGGTTTTAGATGCTGATACCGAATTTGGTAACGACATGACAACCGATGAAAAGAAAGAAAGAGTTGGTCGTAGTATGGGATACCTTGAATGGGGTGTTGCTCTTAGTGATTGGGGTTCAGAAGATATGACAGGAATTAATACTGCGATTGCTGATGCTAAAAAATTTATTGCGTCATAAATAATAAGAAATAGGAAGAGAAAAGTATGCCATATTTAGGATCACAATTAGCAAGAGGATTTGCAACAACTACTAAACAAAGTTTTAGTGGTGACGCTTCTACTGTTGCATTCACTCTTACTAGAAATGCTGGTCAGGCAACAGACTTAGAAGTTTTTGTTGACAATGTTCAGCAGGAGCCTACTACAGCATATGGAGTAAGTGGTACAACACTTACATTTACTGCAGCACCATCAACTGGTACAAATAATATTTATGTTATTCATAGAGGTGGTGGTTCTACAGGAAATCTTCCGCCGCAAGATTTAGGAGCTACTGATTATATCTTTCGTGATGATATTTCATTTAAATCAGATAGTGCAAAAATAAACTTTGGTGCAGACTCAGATATTACTTTAACACACGTTGCAGATACAGGACTTATTCTTAAAAATACACATACTAGTGGTAACTCTGGTATTGGTGCAATTCTCACACTACAAACTGGTGATACTGATGTTGCGGCTAATAATGTATTAGGTCAAATAGATTTCCAAGCACCAGATGAAGGTACTGGTACTGATGCCATATTGGTTGCAGCTGGTATTTCTGCAATATCTGAAGGTGATTTTAGTAGTTCTAATAATGCAACCAAACTTGTATTTAAAACTGGTGCGAGTGCAGCTGCAGACTCAAAATTTGAAATTGCAAGTGATGGCTCATTGTCTACACCAACTGCAGGAACATCTAATGTAAGGTTTGGGGTTAATGCTGGTAATTCTATTGCAAGTGGCGGTAATTATAACGTGGTCTTGGGTGATGAAGCAGGTACTGCTTTGACTACAGGTGATAACAATACAGCCATTGGATTTGAAGCACTGTCAACGGAAGATGCAGATGGAAACAATACTGCCATTGGCTATCAGGCATTAAAAACTCTTAATGCAGGAGCTAGTGGATTTAATACAGCAGTTGGAGTAGCTTCTGGTACAGCCATGACAACTGGTGTAAAAAACACGTTGCTTGGTCATGGTTCTGGGGCAGCCTTAACAAATGCTGATTTTAACATAGCGATTGGTTTTGGTTCATTAAACTCAGACACATTAGGCAGTACAAGTGTTGCGATTGGTGAGCAGACATTAAATGCTCAAAACTTCACAACAGCTACAGATTCTAAAAATACAGCCGTTGGGCATAACGCAGGTAAAGCAGTCACAACAGGGGTTAAAAATACGTTAATAGGTACAACTTCTGGTGTTAGTTTAACAGACGCAGATTTAAACACAGCCGTTGGATTTGATGCTTTAGCTGCTGATACGTTAGGTAGTCGTTCAGTAGCTATTGGAAAATCCACTTTAAACGCACAAAACTTCACCACAGCTACAGATACTTACAACACGGCTGTTGGGTATCATGCTGGTCTAGCAGTCACGACAGGCGTACAAAACACCCTAATCGGTGGTCTTGCAGGTGATGCCTTAACTGATGCAGATGGAAATGTTGCTGTAGGGTATGCCTCCTTAACAACTAATGTATTAGGTAGTGATTCTGTAGCAATTGGTAAAAATGCACTTAATGTTCAAAACCCTGCTACAGCCGTATCTATGCTTAACGTGGCTGTTGGTAAAAATGCTGGAGAAGCAATCACAACTGGCACACACAATACGTTTGTGGGTGCTCTTGCAGGAGATGCTACTGATGATGGTGCTAGAAATACGGCTGTAGGTTATTTATCATTAACTTCTAACTGTGGTAATAAAAATACTGCTATTGGTGCACTGGCAGGACAAGCTGCAACAGGAATTAACAACACAATTGTAGGTGAAGAAGCGGGTATTCTTTGTACGGGTGATGGCAACACTTTTATTGGTGCTTATAATTCATCTAGTGGTGGGTGTGGTGAGGCAATGACCACTGGCGACAATAATACTATCCTTGGAGCATTTAACGGCAACCAAAACAGCGTAGACATCCGCACTGAAGACAACAATGTTGTAATATCTGATGGGGGTGCTAAAGTTAAACAGCATATGGATTTTCATAACAGAAATGTTATGTATTCTACTTATACAACTGGATATGGTATAAAAATATCTAATTCTGCTGCATCAGGTGTACCAGAAGGCATTAATATCATCACATCAGGGGTTGCTACCGATAGTACAAGTGGCCATTTTTTAAAATGTACAGATAGCAGTGCGGATCGTATTGTTATTGACCTTAATGGTTCAATAAGAAATCACGATAACTCTTATGGTGCTATTTCCGATGAAAGAGTTAAGCAAGATATTTCTGACGCAAGTAGTCAATGGGATGATATCAAAGCTGTAAAGGTTCGCAAATATAAAATGAAAGATGATGTTGCCCAGTATAATGATAAGGCTTGGGAGCAGATAGGTGTAATAGCTCAAGAGCTTGAAGCATCAGGAATGGATAAACTGGTAGACATAGACAGTGAGTCAGAAGAAAAATGGAAGTCTGTAAAATACTCTGTTCTTTACATGAAAGCTATTAAGGCGCTGCAAGAAGCAATGACTAGAATTGAGACATTAGAATCAGAGAACACAGCAATTAAAAATAGACTAGATGCACTGGAGGCAGAATAATGGCAATTAGTAAAATAACAGGATCTGCCTTAGATAAAGATGTAATAATGAAGGACGTGGCTACTGCTGACGGTTCTTCACCTACACTAACTCTACAAACTGGTGATACTAATATTGAAGCTGATGACGTACTAGGAACAATCAACTTTCAAGCTCCAGATGAAGGTACAGGAACAGATGCGATATTGGTAGCAGCTGGGATTACCGCGGTATCAGAAGGTGACTTTAGTTCATCTAGTAACGCAACTTCATTAAAATTTGTTACTGGTAACTCTGCAGCAGCTGGGTCAGATGGTGGTTCTATGATACTTAGTTCCACAGGTAATCTTACACTCAAAGACCTAAGAACTGCAGACGGTTCTTCACCAACAATTACACTTCAATCTGGTGATACTAATATGGAAGCTGATGATGTACTAGGAACAATTAACTTCCAAGCACCAGATGAAGGTACTGGTACTGATGCTATACTGGTTGCAGCTGGTATTTCTGCGATATCTGAAGGTGACTTTTCTTCGAGTGCAAATGCAACCAAATTATCCTTTAAAACTGGTGCAAGTGAAACAGCAACAGAAAAAATGTCAATCGCATCATCAGGTTCAACGACTATTACAACAACTGGTAATGAAAATACTCTTATTCTTAAATCTACAGATGCTGACGCTAATATTGGGCCTGTTCTTGAATTAAACAGAGCTTCATCTTCGCCAGGAGTTAACGACCAACTTGGTAGAATTGACATAGTTGGTAAAAATGATGCAGATGAAGACATAGATTATGTACGATATATAAGTCAAATTCGAGATGAAACAGATGGCACTGAAGACGGTAGAATGGCAATTAACACCGTTGTAAATGGAGCCATGATAAGTCGTTTAAATATTGAGCCTACGGAAACAGTGTTTAATGATGAAAGCAATAGTGTAGACTTCCGTGTTGAATCAAATGGTGATGCAAACTGTTTGTTTGTTGATGCCAGTGCAGACAGAGTTGGAATAGGATCAAATGCTCCTGCTGCACTACTTGATGTAGATGGAACAGCCAAAAGTAAAGATCTTTTAGTGGCAAACAGTGATAAGGTGGTGTCTGGATTTTCAAACTGTCTACTTACCATAGATGGTACTGGAGGTTCAGACACTGGTGACGCAGGTGTTCTAATGAAAACCCCAACTAATACTCGTGGTTTTTTTATGGACAAATCTGACGATAATACATTTAGAATTTTTGGTGGTAATGGTGCAGGACACTCTTCTGATTTTAAAATTAGTAATGTAGGTAATGTTGTTATTGGTGGTTCTCTTTCAAAGGGATCAGGCTCATTTAAAATACGTCATCCATTAGAATCTAAAAAGAACACTCACTGGCTTGTCCATTCATTTGTTGAAGGCCCACAAGCAGACAATATATACCGTGGTAAGGTTGCTCTTGTAGATGGTACGGCTACACAAAACATAGACACAGTGGCTGGAATGACAGAAGGAACTTTTGATGCTCTTAATAGAGAGGTTCAATGCTTTACAACAAATGAAACTGGTTGGACTGCAATTAAAGGTTCTGTGTCAGGAAATGTTCTTACAATCACTGCTCAAGAAAACACTTGTACTGATACTATTTCATGGATGGTTATCGGTGAAAGAAAAGATGAACACATGATGAGCAAACATACTAAGTGGACAGATAGCGATGGTAAAATAATTATCGAACCAGAGTTAACTGATAGAGAAAAAGAAGATAAGACAGATTATGTAGAAGGTACTGGAGAATAGTATGACTAACGTAAGAAAAGTGGCAGTTGTTTGTATTACGACACTAGAAGATGCATAAAATATTATTATAAATAATAAGAAATAGGAAGAAAACAGTATGAGTAGAGCTAGAGAAATTGCAGACTTAGTTGGTGGTACAACACCAGATATTATTCTGAAGACCTCAGATGGTGCAATTCTGAATTTACAGACAAGTGATACTACAGTTACTGCTGATAGTGTTTTGGGTGAAATAAACTTTCAGGCCCCAGATGAAGCTAGTGGTACAGATGCTATTCTTATCGCGTCAAAAATTCAAGCAGTTGCAGAGGGAACTTTTTCATCATCAAGTAACGCAACCTCTTTAGTATTTACAACTGCTAACTCTGCTGCAGCTGGAACTGCATCTGGTAAAATGACTTTTACTTCTGGCGGCGAACTTATACTTAAAGATACAGACACTGCAGACGGTTCTTCTCCTACAATCACATTACAAAGTGGTGACACAGACATTGCAGCTGATGATGTATTAGGTACTATTAATTTCCAAGCACCAGATGAAGGTGCTGGTACTGATGCTATATTGGTTGCTGCAGGTATGTCTGCAATATCTGAAGGTGACTTTAGCAGTTCTAATAATGCAACTTCATTAGTATTTAAAACTGGTGCAAGTGCAGCTGCAGATGAAAAAATGCGGATCAACAGTGCTGGCAGAGTGGGTCTTAGTACGACCGCGCCATTGCATATATTGGATATAGAAGCTGATACAACTGGATCAATTCCGACTGATGAGGCCATGAGTACATCTACTGATAATGATAATTATTTTGGATTTCATAATGTTAACAATAGTGCAACATTTTCTGGTCTTTCACTTGAGACAAGGACATCTGGTGCTGCACGATGGCTAATTGCTAACGAGTGGAAGGAAACTTACAAAGGTGACTTAGTATTTAGAACAAGAGATGGTGGCAGCTCTTCTTCTGAAGTCCTGCGAATTGCCAACAGCGGTAAGGTTGGAATTGGAATAGCTGCACCTTTACGTCAACTTCACATAAGTGACACTAGTGCTAATTCAGAGATTGCATTTACAGCAGCTACCAACGGTGTTTCTTCTTTACTTTTTGGTGACGGTCAAACTGGTACAGATGTTTATCGTGGATACGTTCAGTATAACCATACTGATGACGCATTGTTATTTGCGTCAGGTGCGGCAGAAGGTCTTCGTCTTAAGAATGGTGGAAATCTTGAAAAGACAGGCGATACAAATTCAGCTAGAATAATTCCTCAATCAGATAACGCAGGATTCTTAGGTGAAAACTCACACAGATGGGAAGCACTGTTTGCTGTAAGTGGTACTATACAAACTTCAGATAAAAATATGAAAACAGAAATAACTAATAGTGCATTAGGTTTAGATTTTGTAAAAGCATTACGTCCTGTTTCATATAAATGGATAAGCGGTGGTAAACATTTTGAATATGCTGAAGATGATTTAACAAAATCAAATCCTACGATAACTGATGTTGCAGGTAAGCGAAATCATTATGGGTTAATTGCTCAAGAAGTAAAAGAAGCACTAGGCGATACAGACTTTGGAGGTTGGGTTTCTGAAGATGTAACAGATGAAAACGCTACGCAATCTCTAAGGTATGACCAATTTATTGCTCCGTTAGTTAAAGCAGTTCAAGAATTAAGTGCAGAAGTTGAAACTCTTAAAACCAAAGTAGCAGCACTGGAAGATGCATAAAAAACATTATAAATAATTAAGAATAAGTGATTTGAAAAAGGAGACACTTTAATATGACTACAGAAAATAAAGAAATTGTTTCAGTTGATGGTAAAGATTACACTGTTGAAGATATGACACCAGAGCAGCAATATATTATTGCTCAAGTAAAAAATATAAATTCAAAAAAACAAAATATTAGTCTTGAGTTGGATCAGTTAAATGCAGCTGCACAGTTTTTTAATAATGCATTGGGTAATAGTTTAAAAACTGAAGAAAAATCAGAAGACACAGAAGGTGCCGAGTCTGAGTAAAATAGCATTTTGCCCTTTTTATAAATACTTCTAATAGGGGGTAACTCAAATGCGTTCTGGAAATATGGAATTAAAGTCTGACCTTGCAAATCTATTTAAAGATTTGGAAGAGGCTAAACGTACCAGCCGAAAAGTTGTTCCTATTTCAAAATCTACAATAGATCAATCTGATATCAAAGACCTCTTTAGTGGCTTGGAAGAAGCTTCTAAAGAGGCTAAAGTTGTGGAAAAACAACGTAAAGATTATGTTGAAACAACTTCTACAGATGTATCAAACTTAATTAAAGAATTAGAGGAAATCTCAAAAGAAACAAAAAGTGAGGCTCCTAGAATACCTCGTAAAAAAGGTCAACCAGCTGGTTCTGATAAACATTCAGATTTATACACAGACGAAAATCCAAAGGGAACTATTCATGGACTAAAATTTGCAACTGTTAAGGATGCAAAGGCTAGTGTAAAGAAAATAGATAACTCTGGTAAAACTCATGCACATAAAGTTCAGGCTGCCGTTGCAATGGAACAACGAGCAAGAGAAATGGGTAAAATTACTCAAGCCAATGTCTATCGGTCTTACATTGAAAAAATGAAAAAGATCACTAAAGAAAAAAGTAAAAAAGAAGAAACTATTAAATTAGAAGCACTTGAATCAGTGTTAACAGAATTGGTAGTTGATATTGCTAAAGATATTGAAGAAGAAGAATTTGAAATTCTAGAAAAACTAGATGATAATCCAAAACCTATAGAAGTAAAAGAAGAAGTAAATCTTGTAAATAATGCTATTACGCATTTAGATGATAAGAAAAAGAAAAAAACTGAAATTAAAGAAGAGATAACTGATATCACATCTCTACGAAAAGAGTTTGATAATTTTAGGTCACTCATTTCACAACAAATTGCTTCTTCACAAATGTCTGGTGCTGGTGGTGGTGAAGTAAGATTAGAGTTTTTAGATGATGTTCAAAGAACTACTGCCAAAGTTGATGGTAAGTTTTTAAAGTTTGATTCATCTACTGGAAAATTTATTGGTGCTGATGCATCTGCTGCTGCAAGTGCACTTTCTGGTACTACTCTTGCAAGTGGTATAACTGCAGCAAGTATATCTGCCTTCACTTCTACAAGTGGTCGTGTTATCACATTACCAGATCAAACTGGTTTAGTGGCTTTAATAGGTGGTATAACAACGGCAGCTGATGATGACATTGTATTAGATGCAACAGATGGCAGTGGTGGAGATGATGGTGGTAGACTATTACTAGAGGATGTTATGGATGGTGATACTGGTGGTTTCTTATCTCAACATGGTATGACATTTTCAAATAATGATTTATCATTATCTGGTAAATTGAGTGTATCTGGAGGAATAGATGGTAATCTATTATCATCTGGTAATTTCATATTTGAGGGCGCAACTGATGATGCATTTGAAACTGCACTTACTGCAATAGACCCAACTGCAGATCGCACTATATCATTCCCAAACCAGACAGGACTAGTAAGTTTGGTTGGTGGGATAAAATCAAATGCTGATGATGATATTGTTTTAGATGGAATAGATAGCAGTGGTACTGGTGCAGGTAGTAGATTACTGCTAGAAGATGTTATGCAAGGTGACACTGGTAGTTTCCTATCTCAACATGGAGTAACATTTCTAGATAATAATGTATCAATTGCTGGTGAATTAAATATAACTGGTGACCTAACTGTTTCTGGAACTACAACTACAGTAAACCAAACTGTTTTTAACGTAACAGAAGCTTTTGTATTTGAGGGTGCAACTGCAGATTCACACGAAACAACTCTTAGAATTGATGAACCAACTGCTGATAGAAAAGCATCGTTACAGGATAAGACAGGAACTATTGCATTGCTGTCTGGATTTGGAATGGATGGAACTGATCTTAACTTTGAAAGAATAGTACTTGAAGATGATACTAGACTTTTATTAGAAGGAAGTGGTTTACAAAGAATAGCTCTTGAAGATGATAATAGACTTTTATTACAAGGTGATGATGGAGGATTATTACTAAATGAAAACTCTGAAACAGGTGCTACTGGATCATTACTAAATGAAGACTCTGAAACGTCTGTTAGTAATGAAGGAGACTTTATCGTTTTAGATACATCAGATAATGAAAATGATAGACTATTATTTGAAGATGGAACAACAGACCCATTGTCAGTTTTGGCTTCTCATGGTATTACATTATCTGGACAAGGTTGGAACGCATTCCAGTTCGATAATACCTAAATAGTAGACAAAGGAAAAAATAATGGCTATACCTACAACAAAAGCAACATTTAAAAGTTATTGTCTGAGAGCTCTAGGTTTTGGTGTTATTGATATTAACGTATCTGATGATCAAGTAGATGATCGTATTGATGAAGCATTACAGTATTTTGCACAATATCATTATGATGGTATTGAAAAGATGTATTTAAAATATCAAATAACCGCTGACGATATTACACGAGCATCTTCTAATGCTACAACCACAGCAACTGATTCTGTGGATAGTAGTGTTACTGCTACATTTTCTGAAGGTAAAGGTTTTATACCTATGCCATCTTCTGTAGTTTCCGTAATTCAAATATTTCCTTTTGATGATTCCGCAACAAATAATATGTTTGATATTCGTTATCAACTTAGATTAAATGATTTGTATGATTTTTCTTCAACATCAATAATTCATTATCAAATGACAATGCAAAATCTAGATTACCTTTCTCATATATTAGTGGGGGAAAAACCAGTAAGATTTAACCAACACCAAAATAGATTATACATTGATATGGATTGGGCTAATGACGTTAGTGCTGGTGAGTATTTAATCATTGAATGTTATCGTAAAATAGACCCAGCAACATATACAGATATATTTGATGATATATATTTAAAGAGATATGCAACAGCTTTAATTAAAAGACAGTGGGGTGCAAACCTATCTAAATTTAATGGAGTTGCAATGTTAGGTGGTGTAACTATGAATGGTGAAACCATCTACTCCCAAGCATTAGAAGAGTTAGATAAGTTAGAAGAACAAATTCAATTATCATTTGAGACACCAATTGATTACATGGTAGGATAAAGATATGGCTGTCAACACCGCATTCCATACCAATAACTTACACTCTCTTGCAACAGAAAGAAGTTTGTATCAAAACCTAATTAAAGAGGCTATACAAATATATGGGCATGATGTTTATTATGTCAATAGAACCACTGTTGCATTAGATAATGTTTTGGGGGAAGACACTCTTTCTAAATTTACTACTCAACATCCTATAGAGATGTACGTTGAAGATGCAGAAGGTTTTGGTGGTGATAAAGAAATCATACAACAATTTGGCTTAGAAAATCGTAACGAGATTACTTTTGTAGTTTCTAAAGAACGCTTTCAAGATATGGACAGTCAAATTACAATAGAAGATGCTACAGATACTAGTAGTGGTGGTTCTATTCTTTTAGAATCTGGCACTATAAGTCAAAGTGATAACTCTTCAGTTTTAACTTCAATAGGTGGAGATAATTTTTATATTCTCATGGACACAGCTACCACAGATGCTGATAGACCACTTGAAGGAGATTTAGTATACCATCCAGTATTAGCAAAAATGTTTGAAATTAGTTTTGTAGATCACGATGAACCATTCTATCAATTAGATAATAATCCTGTTTATAAACTTAGATGTAAACAGTACGAATACTCTGGTGAAATAATTGATACTGGTATTTCAACTATTGATGCAATTGAAGATGATTTAAGTGAAGATACCTCTCAGTATCAATTTACTTTAGAACAAACTTCTGCTTATAACGAAAGTATTGCACTTGAATTTAGCACTAATTTTACATATACAGATTCAGTATTGATGGAAGACAGTGATACTGTAGTGCACGAAGATGACTCAAGTTCTGTAGGTGAAAGTATTCTACTTGAAAATGCAGCAGATACAGGTAATCCACAGTACCTAATTTCAGAAGACTATATAATAGGTGACGGCGATACAGATAAAACAACACAAAACGAATTATTTGAAACCCTTGATGACACAGTTTTAGATTTTTCAGAAAGAAACCCATTTGGTGATGTAGGGAGTACATAATGTTAGGACAACAATTTTACCACGAAACGATACGAAATGTCATAGTTGCATTTGGAACTATGTTTAACAATATACAGATAGTTCGTAAAAATAATAGTGGGGCTATAATTCAAACTATGAAAGTTCCTTTGGCATATGGCCCAAAACAAAAATTCTTAGTGAGACTTGATCAAGACCCATCTGCATCAAATTCTACAGCTATAACTTTACCAAGACTGGGTTTTGAGATCGGCGCGCTTTCATATGATCCTGTTCGTAAAATGAATCGTGTCCAAAAATTTAAAAAAGTAAAATCTTCATCTAGTGACTCCAATAAACTTGATACTCAATATATGCCCGTTCCATATAATATGGATATTACATTATATGCAATGGCAAAAAATTCTGATGATGCATTACAAATTGTAGAACAAATACTTCCATATTTTCAACCAGATTATACATTGACACTCAATGACATGGCAGATATGGGAATTAAAAAAGATGTTCCTATTATTCTTACAGATGTTTCTTATGAAGATAGTTATCAAGGTGATTTTCAAGCAAGACGGGCAATAATTTATACCATGTCGTTTACTTCAAAATTTTTCCTATACGGGCCAGTTACATCTAGTAAAGTTATTAAAACTGTACAAGTGGATCAATATGCAAATCTACCAGAGGTTACTCCTACAAGAGAACAAAGATATACAGTCACACCAAGTCCAGTGTCTGCAGATGCTGATGATGACTTTGGATTTAATGAAACATCATCTTTCTTTGAAGATGCTAAAAACTTTGATCCAGTAAGTGGCACTGATGTTAGAAAATGAGAAACACAGAAGATATAATAAATGAGACACTTGGAATAATTAATCCAGTAGATAAAGCTATCGCTAAAAGTGCTGTGACTAAATCAAAAATTATACCACCAAATTCTAACGAAGACGATATTGAAAACGATTACAAATATCAAAGAGAAAATTTTTATGGTTTAGTTGAAAGAGGACAGGATGCAATTGATGGTATTTTAGAACTAGCAAAAGAAGGCGAACACCCAAGGGCATATGAGGTTGCTGGAAATCTTATTAAACAAGTTGCAGAAGTAACAGAAAAACTTGGTGACTTACAAGAAAAAATGCGTAAACTAAAAGAAGTTCCAAATTCCGCACCTAAGAATGTTACCAATGCATTATTTGTTGGTTCTACTGCTGAACTACAAAAAATGTTAAAGGGAAAGTCAGATGGCTGAGGCTACCTATCTAGGTAATCCAAATCTTAAAAAAGCTAACGTACAACAAGAATGGACTAAAGAAGAACTTTTAGAATATTCTAAGTGTATGGATGATCCACTATACTTTATCCAAAACTATGTAAGGATTGTATCTTTGGATGATGGTTTAGTGCCATTTAAGATGTATCCTTTTCAAAAAGAAATGGTTGGTACATTTCACAATAACCGTTTTACTATTTGTAAATTACCAAGACAGTCTGGTAAATCTACAACAATGATATCTTATCTATTACACTATGCTTTATTTAACCCAAGTGTTAATATTGCAATACTTGCTAACAAGGCTGCAACTGCTCGTGATCTTTTAGGAAGATTACAATTAGCATATGAACATTTACCACACTGGTTGCAACAAGGAGTTATGTCTTGGAATAAAGGAAGTCTTGAACTTGAAAATGGATCAAAGATTTTAGCCTCGTCTACTTCTGCTAGTGCTGTTCGTGGGGGTTCTTATAATATTATATTTTTAGATGAGTTTGCTTACGTTCCAAGCAATGTGGCAGAACAATTCTTTAGTTCAGTTTATCCTACAATAAGCTCAGGTAAAACTACTAAAGTTATGATTGTGTCAACACCTCATGGTATGAATATGTTTTACAAGATTTGGACTGAAGCTGAAGAAGAGAGAAATAGTTATATACCTATTGAGGTTCATTGGAGTGAAGTTCCTGGCCGTGATGAAAAATGGAAAAAGGAAACAATTGCAAACACTAGTGAACAACAATTTAATACAGAGTTTGAATGTGAGTTTCTTGGTTCTATTGATACACTTATTTCACCATCAAAACTTAGAACACTTGCATATAAAAAACCAATACAATCTAATGCTGGTCTTGATGTTTATGAACAACCAAAAGAGGGTAATACATACCTTTTAACTGCTGACGTGTCTAGAGGAACGTCTAACGACTACTCAGCGTACATTGTGTTCGATGTTTCACAAGTTCCTTATCGTATTGTTGCAAAGTATAGAGACAACGAAGTTAAACCTCTTATATTTCCACAGAAAATATATCAAGTAGCTAGAGCATACAATCAAGCTTTTGTTTTAATAGAGGTAAATGATATTGGTGAACAAGTTGCTAATGCTATGCAATATGATATGGAATATGATAACATGATTATGGCTTCTATGCGTGGTCGTGCTGGTCAAATACTAGGTGGTGGATTTTCTGGTGGTAGAGCTCAGTTAGGTGTACGAACAACTAAGGCTGTAAAAAAGATTGGTTGTTCTAACTTAAAACAAATGGTAGAAGATAATAAACTTATTATTGAGGACTATGACACCATTAACGAATTATCAACATTTATTGTAAAGGGTTCATCCTTTGAAGCAGATGATGGTTGTAATGATGATATGGTTGCTTGTTTATTTATTTTTGGTTGGTGTACAGATCAAACATATTTTAAAGAACTTACAAACAATGATATACGAGAACAAATGTATAGGGAAAATCAAGATCAATTAGAGCAGGATATGGCTCCATTTGGTTTTGTTATTAATGGTTTGGAAGATGAAAATATTGGTCAAGCAGTTGACGAATATGGCACAAGATGGAGTCCAATTGTAAGGCATGATGGCTATTCTAAGTGGTAAGACGCGGACGTAAAAAAAGAATAGATTGGGATGATATAGAAACTCCATGTGTAAAAGTATGTAAGATTATAAATAAAGTTTGTATAGGATGTTATAGAACAAGTGAAGAAATTACCAATTGGGTAGTGTATACAGATGAAGAAAGAAAAAAAGTAATTAAAGAAATTCAATTAAATCGTTGTCAAGTTTTATCCAACAATTAAAACAAACTACCTTACACTCATTCATAAGTTTGTGTACGTTTTTTCTACTTTCATCATTTGTACCTACGCGTTTAGCTTGTTTGCGTATTTCTACATCATGGGGATAAAGTTTTAAACATATAGTTTCACTTTCTCCACAGTGGACACATGATTCATCGGCTAAGTGATTATTTAACCAAGCTACACGTTTTTGGTAGTTTCTACGAGCTACCTTTTTGATTGTTTCTTTATATTTGTTATAATGTTCATTTGTCATGTAATTATTTATAAGTTTTGTAACATATAAAAGTGGGTTTTTAGAAACTTCATTTTTATAAATACTTGATAAGATAATAATGATAATCTAAACAAGATTTTAAAAGGAGTAAAAAATCATGGCTTTTCTAGTCTCTCCTGGCGTTCAAGTTAACGAAGTTGACTTAACGAATGTCGTACCCGCAGTTTCCACCTCAATTGGTGCAATTGCTGGGGCTTTTGAAAAGGGCCCCGTTTCTTCTGTGGTAAATATTACCTCAGAGGAAGAATTAGTAAAAATATTTGGTAAACCAACAACAACAGGAAATCAGTTTGAAACTTTCTTTACTGCATCTAGTTTTCTTTCTTACTCAGATTCACTAAAAGTTGTTCGTGCAGAAAGTGCTATCGTAAATGCTGGTGCAAACTCTGGTGTACTTATCAGAGATGATGATCACTATCTAGCAAGTTTCTCAACAGGACAAGGTTCTAATGGTGAATGGACTGCAAGAACTGCTGGAACACATGGTAACTCAATCGGTGTTCAAATTTGTGCAAGTTCAACTGCATATGAACAAGTATTATCTGGTTCAGTCTTAACTGTTACTGAAGACGCAGTTGGTTCAACATCAATCGAAGTTGATGATGCAGATGCATCTGGTGAAGCATTTAACGTAGGTGACCTTATTTCATTTTATTCAGACTCTGCTGGTACAACACCAGTTGATGAGTATAATGAGTATGAAATAACTGCAATTAACACAAGTACAAATGTATTAACAATTCGTTTGAAAGATGATCCAAATGGTGCTGGTGTGCAAAATACTATTCCAGATAATTCATACATCAAAAGACGTTGGAAGTATTACGATTTGTTTGACTCAGCGCCTGGCACATCACAGTGGTCAACAGATAATGGTCGTGGTTCTAATGATGAGATGCACGTTGTTGTTTACGATACAACTGGTGATATTACAGGATTTGATGTTGATGTTGCTGGTAATAGAACAAAGGGTGTAATAGAAGTCTTTGGAGCTATGTCAAAGAACCCTAACGCAAAAACTGCTCAAGGTGCATCAAACTATTATGCAGATGTAATTTTCTCACAATCATCATTTATTTACTGGACAGATCACATTTCTGCTGGTTCAAATTGGGGAACAGATACAACATCAACATATACAGATGTTATTCCAATTACAATTGATTCATTAACAGGTGGAACAGATGATTATTCACTTACTGCTGGAGAACAAGAACTTGCATACGATAAGTTTTTAGATGCAGAATCAATAGACGTTAATTTAGTTCTAGGTGGTTCTTCTAGTATTGTAGGTGACACTGCAGCTGCAATGGATACTTATGTCACAATGTTAACAGCATTGGTAGAAGAACGAAGAGATTGTGTTGGATTTGTATCTCCATACAGAGCTGCAACAGTAGGTGTTTCACTTTCATCTACAGCAACACAAAATGTTAAAACTGCTTTTGATTTATGCCCAAGTTCATCATATATGGTGTTTGATAGTGGTTACAAATATATGTACGATAAGTATAATGATGTATATCGTTTCGTACCACTAAATGGTGACACTGGAGGCCTTTGTGCATTTACTGATAATGTAAGAGATGCATGGTTCTCTCCAGCTGGATACAATAGAGGTAGAGTAAGAAATGCAATCAAACTTTCTCTTAATCCAACAAAGGCTGAAAGAGATATTCTTTATAGAGCCCGAGTAAATCCAGTTGTAAACTTTCCTGGCCAAGGCGTAACACTTTTCGGTGATAAAACTGCTCTTGCAAAACCAAGTGCATTTGACCGAATTAACGTCAGACGTTTGTTCTTGGTACTAGAAAAAGCAATTGCAACAGCTGCTAAGTTTCAACTCTTTGAGTTTAACGATGAGTTTACAAGAGCACAATTTAGAAATCTAGTAGAACCTTTCTTACGAGATGTTCAAGGAAGAAGGGGTTTATCAGATTTTAGTGTCGTTGCAGATGGTTCTAACAATACAGGTGAGGTTATTGACCGAAATGAGTTTGTAGCTGACATCTTTATTAAACCTTCTAGGTCTATTAACTTCATTACTCTAAACTTTGTAGCTACAAGAACTGGTGTAGCATTTAGTGAGATAGGAGGTTAATCATGGCTAATATAGATGACTTTAAAGCGAACTTAATCGGTGGTGGTGCGAGAGCCAACCAGTACAGAGTAACAATTACTCCGCCTTCTGGTATTGCAATAGGACTTGATGTAAGTAGAACTTCTTTCCTATGTACAGCTGCTGCATTGCCAGGAGCAACACTTGGAACTTTTGATGTACCATTCAGAGGTAGAATAATCACTATTGCTGGTGATCGTCCTGCATTTCCTGATTGGACAACAACTTTCTATAATGATACAGACTTTATGATAAGAAACGCAATGGAAAGATGGAACAATGGTATTAATGATTTTGCAAATAATACTGGTGTAACTTCTCCATCTGACTATCAAACTGATTTGACTGTAGAACAATTGGATCGTGATGATACAATTCTTAAAACTTATATTTTAAGAAACTGTTTTCCATTAGTTGTAGGTGAAATTGCACTATCTTCAGCTGAGGCTACAGAAATTGAAACCTTTGAGGTAACTTGGAAGTATCAGCATTTTGAGGCTTCTGGTGTAAACTTCTAATTATAAACCTACTAAATAATAAACAACGGTAGGAGATATTATGGCTGAACTTTTTGGTTTCAAATTTGAAAGAGTAAAAAATAGTGGTTCTCAAGAGCAGTTTACTGAACCTAGTTCAGATGATGGAGCTCTTGAGACCGCTGGCGGTGGTTTTTACGGACAACTTCTAGATACAGATGGTAGAGAACGAACTGAGCAAGACTTAATTCGTCGCTATCGTGACATTGCACAACAACCAGAATGTGACAGTGCAATTGAAGATATTGTTAATGAGGGTATTGTTTCTAATGAAAAAGACCAAGCAGTTGCAATTGAACTAGATAATCTACCTTACACTAAAAAAATAAAAGATAGAATTAGGGCAGAGTTTGATACTGTACTACAACTTTTAGATTTTGATACAAAAGGTCACGATATCTTTAGAAGATGGTATGTAGATGGAAGGCTATACTATCACAAAGTTATTGATACCAAAAATCCGCGACAAGGTATTCAAGAACTTAGGTATATTGAACCTCGAAAAATCAAAAAAGTAAAAGAAACAAAAAAAGCTCCTAAAGGCAGTTCTAGTGTAGACATGATAAAGGGGGTGGAAGAGTATTATATCTACAATCCTAAAGGATTAAAATCTGGAGTTAGTGAAGGACTTAGAATATCTGCAGATAGTATTACATATTGTCCATCTGGTTTAGTAGATGCAAACAAAGGTAATATACTTTCTTACTTACACAAAGCAATTAAACCTGTAAATCAATTGCGTATGATTGAAGATGCTCTTGTAATCTATCGTATATCGAGAGCACCAGAGAGAAGAATATTCTACATTGATGTTGGTAACTTACCAAAAATAAAAGCAGAACAATATCTAAAAGATGTGATGAATAGATACAGAAATAAACTGGTCTATGATGCATCAACTGGTGAAATTCGCGATGATAGAAATCATATGTCAATGTTGGAAGACTTTTGGTTACCTCGTAGAGAAGGTGGTAGGGGTACAGAGATTACAACTTTGCCAGGCGGTTCAAACCTTGGTGAAATTGATGACATTACATACTTTAAACAAAAACTTTTTAGATCATTAAATGTTCCTATTTCTCGTATGGAGGCTGAACAAGGATTTAGTCTTGGTCGTTCCACAGAAATTACTAGAGATGAACTTAAATTTACTAAGTTTGTTCAAAGGTTGCGTAAAAAATTTACACCACTTTTTACTGATATCTTAAAATCACAACTAATTCTTAAAGGAATAATTACTTTAGAAGATTGGTCTTCAATAAATCAGCATATTCAATATGATTTCTTACAAGATGGCCATTTTGCTGAACTGAAAAAAGCTGAACTTCTAGAAGATAGAATTAATGCATTAGGAAGTATTGAGTCATATATTGGTACATTTTTTAGTAAAGAATGGGTACAGAAAAATGTTCTAAACTTCACAGATGCTGAAATAGAATCTATGCAAAAACAAATAAATAAAGAAGCTGGACTTGATCCAGATGAAGGTGGAGTTGATATTCCACAAAACACTGATGGTATTACGCGTTATCCATCTATGGATGGTGAACCAATACCTGCAGATGACGTATCAAAATATGATGGTGTACAACCATCTCAAGATAATGGAGAAAAATAATGAGTGCAGAAAACTTTGTAAACGCATTAAGTCAAGGAGACAACTTAGAAGCAGAAACAGCATTTAAAAGTGTTATGACTGATAGAGTTGCAAATGCGTTAGAAACTAAAAGAAAAGAAGTTGCTGGTAGTTTTGTAAAAAATCATATACCAGAAGTAGAAGTAGAGGAAAATGAAGAAGTTTCATCAGATTGACTTGCCTGAAAAGGATGAGCATAAAAAAACAAAAGAATATAAAAAGCTTTCTCCTAAGATGAAGGGGGCAGTAGATGATATTTTTGCAAAAATGGATGCTAAACCTTCAGATTTCCTAAATACTTTTGAAAAAACTATAAAACAGATATCTACAAAATATAAGGTGCCAGAAAAGCAACTTATGGGGTATTTTGAAAAAGAGATGTTAGCATTTTAAGGAGTTAGAGAATGGGTTTTGCAACAAGAACATTGAGAGATACAGTCGTAAATGCAGCTGGTGCTGGAGGTACTGTTACTATCCTAGTAAATATTGAAGATGACACCACAGCAAACAATGCAATCTTAGATGCATCAGCGCTTGATGGTCACGCTAATGGTGCTAAGTTACATATCAATAGAATTTGGTGGGCATTAACACAAGGTTCAGCTGATGATGATACTGGTCACATTGATATCCAAGAAAAAGGTTCATCAACAGATGTAGTTCAAATTAGACTTGCAGGCACAGGACATTATGATGGTTCTGCTGGTAAGATTGCAGCTGTAGCTACAAATGCAACGGCAACTTCTGGTGACCATGAAATGACTTGTTATGGTACATCTGGAATGGTGATGATTGAGTTTAAAAAAGACGAAAACTATACAGCATAAGGGATGAGATAATGTACACATTAAAGTTAATATCTGAACATATTGAACAGGATACCGACTACTTAATTGAGTCTAAAGAAGATGGTTCTAAAAGTTATAAAATTAAAGGTATCTTTATGCAGGCTGATGTTAAAAATCGTAATGGTCGTGTCTACCCTATGGAAGTACTAAATAAAGAAGTAAAAAGATATAATAAAGAATATATCAACGAGAAACGTGCATTTGGAGAACTTGGTCACCCTGATGGCCCAACAGTAAATCTTGAGAGAGCATCTCATATGATTACTGGTTTATATCCAGATGGAAAGAATTTTGTTGGGGAAGCCAAAATACTTGGTACTCCAATGGGAGAAATTGTAAAAAATCTAATGGACGAAGGAGCTAAGCTCGGGGTTTCATCTAGAGGAATGGGGAGTTTAGACCAGAAGAACGGTGCGAACTATGTGAGAAACGATTTTTATTTGGCGACAGCAGCTGATATAGTTGCCGACCCATCTGCTCCAAATGCTTTTGTAGAAGGTATTATGGAAGGTAAAGAGTGGATTTGGAATAATGGTTTAATTAAAGAAGCTGATATTTCAGAAATGAAAGAAAATATAGAAAATAATAGTCGAAAGAATGATACAAATGCAAACAGTCTAGAGTTTGCAAAATTTCTTCAAAAACTATAATTTTATAAATAATAATTAACAGAACAAGGAGATAATCCCCATGGCGAATGAACTAGATAAAACCATTGAGGAATTAGAAGCTGAAGTACTTGATGAGCTTGAAGAAGCTAATGGTGCGGATGCTCCTATGAAATCAGCTGGTAAAGCCGATCCAATGGAAAAAGTAAAAGGTAAAACACCTGGCGGTGAAATCGAAGACACTGGTGCTGCTGTTGTAGACCCAGAACAAAAAGATGCCCCTGCCAAAAAGGTTGCTGCTAAAGCCAAAGAAGTTACTGGTGATGCACAACAAAAAGGTGAGGGTGCACCTGACAAAATGCAAAAACTTGCTGCTGGCCACGAACCAGATGGTGAGGAAGAACTTTCCGAAATGGAAAAAATGGAAATGATGCAAAAAGAAATGGCCAAGATGACAAAATCTGAGATGGCTGCCAAAATGCAAGAAATGATGAAAAGTGCTAAAAAAGAGCAACTCATGGCTATGTACAATGGTATGCAAAAAGAAATGTCTCACAAGGAAGAAACAGAAGAAGATAAAGCTAAATCTGAAGCTGTTGAAAGTCGTTTAAAAACCATTGACGTTTCCGAGCATGTTGAAGCTCTTATGACAGGTGAAGGTGATCTGTCAGAAGAATTTAAACGCAAAGCAGCCACCGTTTTTGAAGCTGCAGTAAAATCTAAAGTACGTTCAGAAGTAGAACGTATGGAAGAAGACTATAAAACTGAACTGGAAGAAAATATAAACACAACAAAAGAAGAGTTGACTGAAAAAGTTGACACATATCTAAACTATGTTGTCGAAGAATGGATGAAGGAAAATGAACTTGCTATTGAGCGAGGCCTTAAAGGTGAAATTGCAGAAGATTTCATTTCTGGTCTTAAACAGCTCTTTGAAGATCATTATGTTGATGTTCCAGATGAAAAATATGACGTGCTTGAAGCACAGTCAGAAAAGATTTCAGAACTAGAGGCTAAATTGAATGAAGCAATTGAAGGTACTGTTCAATTGAAGAAAAACAATGCATCTCTAGTGAAGGAACAGGTTGTATCTGAAGTATCTTCAGATTTAGCCGATACAGAAATTGAGAAGTTTAAATCACTAATCGAAGATGTAGATTATTCTGATGAAGAGTCTTATCGTGAGAAGTTGGGAACTTTGAAGGAAAGTTATTTTCCTAAGAATGCACCAGTAGTGAGTGAAACTATTGATGATGTAGACACTGGCACCGCACAGGACGTTAGTAGTTCAGATTCAATGGCAGCCTATATGACTGCAATTGGTAGAACTGTTAATAGTGCAAAATAACTTAATTTTATAAATAGTAGAAAAATATAAGGAGATACCAAATGTATCAGACAGAACATCTACAAGAAAAGTGGCAGCCAGTCCTTGCTCATCCTGATCTTCCAGAGATCAAGGATAGCTACAAGCGGGCGGTCACTACAATCATTCTTGAAAATCAAGAAAAAGCTATCAGAGAAGATAGACAATTTATGACAGAAGCAGCACCTACCAACTCATCATTTGGTGGTAATGCCTCTCTAGACAGCTGGGATCCCATCCTTATCTCGTTGGTAAGACGATCCATGCCAAACCTAATTGCATATGACATCTGCGGTGTTCAGCCAATGACAGGGCCAACTGGTCTTATCTTTGCAATGCGTGCACGTGCAGCATCTATGGACGGTGCAGAAGCTCTTGCTGATGAACCATCAATGTTGTCTAACCAAGACGCAGCTGGTGATACTGGTGGTGGAGACATCTCAGGAACTAACCCATCAGTTCTTAATGACAGCCCTGCAGGTACATATACAACTGCAACTGGTATGACAGCAGCAGAAGGTGAAGCTTTAGGTGATACTACATCTGATGCATTCGCTGAAATGGCTTTCTCAATCGAAAAGCATACAGTTACTGCTGTTACTCGTGCCCTTAAAGCTGAGTACACAATGGAACTTGCTCAAGACCTTAAAGCTATTCATGGTTTAGACGCAGAAACAGAATTGGCAAACATCTTGTCAACTGAAATTCTTGCTGAAATCAACCGTGAAGTTGTTCGTAACATCTACGTTTCAGCTGTTAAAGGTGCTCAGGTTAATACAACTAACGCTGGTATCTTTGATCTTGACACAGACTCAAATGGTCGTTGGTCAGTAGAGAAATTCAAAGGTCTTATGTTCGCAATCGAGCGTGATGCCAATGCTATCGGTCAGCAAACTCGTAGAGGAAAAGGTAACATGATCCTTTGTTCTGCAGACGTTGCTTCCGCTCTACAAATGGCTGGTGTTCTAGATTACACACCTGCTCTTAATAACAACTTGAATGTTGATGACACTTCAACTACATTCGCTGGTGTTATGAATGGTCGTTACAAAGTGTATGTTGACCCATATTCAGCCAACGTTGCTGCTGCTCAGTACTACGTTGTTGGATACAAAGGTACATCACCTTACGACGCTGGTATGTTCTACTGCCCATACGTTCCACTACAGATGGTTCGTGCGGTTGGTGAAAATACATTCCAACCAAAAATTGGTTTCAAAACTCGTTACGGTATTGCAGCTAACCCATTCCACACAGGAACAGTTGCTGCAGCTGCTGACGGAGCAATCTCCATCAGTTCTGCTACCAACAAATATTACAGAAAAGTTAAAGTTTCTAACCTTATGTAATAATAAAAGTTGGGATAACCAACTAACTATAACAAACTTAGAGAGGGGATTTATTCCCCTCTTTTTTTATGTGATAAAAATTATCCCCAACTTAGAACAAAAAAATGTAAAAAAAAGGTTGACAACACTAATTAACTATGTTATATTTAATGTATAGAAATTAAGAAATAACTCTTAATAAATTAAAACTGAAAGACTTTATTATGACTATACATATGATGACTCCCGAAGAAGCAAATAACTTTATACCAACTTTGACTCACAATTCATGTAAGTATCCTTGGTATCAATGTGAAAAAGTAGGAGATACATTTTTTATTCCTCGTACAGACTTAAAATCTGAAGATTATCGCCCGCCCGTTCCTGAGAAGCTTCGTGCACGAAGTTGGGCATTTAAAATAGAAAAAGGTACTTCTAATGGAGTAATGGGTTTAAGAGTAAAGCGCATTAATTAAATATTTAAAGAGGAGATTTATTCTCCTCTTTTTTCTTTATAAATAGAAGTATGACAACAATTACTTCGCCATTAAATAGACAACCAGATTTATTGGACTATTCAAGCCCAACACAGTTTAGGTTTGTAATACACCAACTTCCAAAAGTTGAATTTTTTACTACAGCAGCTAACATCCCTGATTTATCTTTAGGTGAAATGGTTATACCTACACCTTACAAAAGTATGCCAATTTTAGGTGACCAAATTACGTTTGGTAATTTATCAACTTCATTTATTGTTGATGAAGAGTTACAAAACTATAGACAAATTCATAATTGGTTAATTGGTATTGGTTTTCCTAAAAGTAAACAACAGTTTATTGATTTTCGTAGAAATCAATCAAACACACCTCAGGCTGGTGCGGGTGGTAACAAAACATCTGGTAGAATGCCTGATATAGGTGATGTTGGTAAAGCTGTGGCAGACAAAGCATTTTTCTCTGATGCAACTCTAACAATATTATCAAATAAAAACAATCCAGTGGTAGAAGTAAGATTTGAAGATGTTTTTCCAGTAGCATTAAGTGGGTTAGAATACACTCAAAATGTAACTGATGTTGAATATTTAACAGCAACAATTGACTTTCGTTACAAATTATACGAGATAGTACCTATAACATAAAAGGAGAGGTACATGATATGGATATTAGTATGGTTACAATTAGGAACAGGTAAAGATTTAGAATATTATCATGTAGGAACTTTTAGTGACAAAGGTATATGCGTAGAAGAAATGACAAAAGCCGCAGTATTAGTAACTAATAATAACTCAACAATAGATTGTATTCCAATTGAAGATGTAGTAAAAATTAATAATGATTAAATGATGGAGTAATAATGACCCTTGATGAATTGAAGCTTGAAGTTCAGGCTGATTTAAAAGTAGATGATGAACATTTAGATACAGAATCCTTAAAAAACCAAGAAATAAAAGCAAAATATTTAGATGTAAAGTCTAAGTACGAACTTCTTTTGTATAGAGCAAAAGGTGAATACAAACGTATATACCGCGATAAGTGGGAATATTACGGTGGTAAAGCTGATGCAAAAGTTTATGTCAGTAAACCATTTGATATTAAAGTTTTAAAAACAGATTTAAGTGTTTATATAACATCTGATGAAGAAATAATTGATGCAGAAAATAAAATCGGTTATCTAGAAACAGTTGTAGAATATATCAAAGGTGTTATCAAATCAGTTGATAATCGCGGATGGGATATTAAAAATGCAATAGAGTGGAAAAAGTTTGAAGCAGGAGTAACTTACTGATGAGATATGGTAACTCTTATGAAACTTTATTGATACCACAAACATTAATTAGCAAAACTTTCAATAAATTAGTAAACGAAAAATTTCAAATGACAACTGGTAAAACATTGTCATCTACAAATAAAACAAAAAGAAACTCTAATGTAACATTTATTGATGAACAAATAATTTTAAAAGAGTTTTTAGATATAACAAAAAATGTAAATATTAAAGCTGGTTGGAATTTTGATATTGATACTATAGAACCATTACAGTATGGTGAATATAATGAACTACAAGAATATGGTTGGCACGTAGACCAACACAATAATCCATATTCAGATAATAGAGTTCGTAAAATAAGTTTTTCTGTTTTTCTTAATGATGATTACACAGGCGGTGAATTTGATTTAGAAATTTATAGTCCTAGCATAGAAACTAGATATGAAACATTTAGTAAACTTCCATTAAATACTGCATTATTTTTTCAGTCTGATTATTGGCATAGGGTAAGACCAGTGACAAAGGGTATAAGAAAATCTTTAGTTGGTTGGGTTCTTGGCCCTAAGTTTAAATGAAAATTTCAAAAGTCAATGAAGTTTACTTAACACTGGAGGTAGATGATAGCTTAGAAAGAGAACTATCTGATTATTTTACATTTGAAGTGCCAGGTGCAAAATTTATGCCACACTATCGTAAAAAACTTTGGGATGGTAAAATAAGATTGTTTTCTCCACATAATGGTAGAATATATGTAGGACTTCTTCCATACATAAAAGAGTTTTGCTCAAAAAATTCAATTGAATATATACTGGAAGAAGGAGTAGAAAATGATCGGAATGTTATACGTCAGGATGTTAGAGATTTTGCCACATCCTTACGTCCACAATCGAAAGGACAACAAATTGAAATACGCGATTACCAACTTGATGCAATACACCACGCGATATCCACAAATAGATCACTTTTACTATCTCCTACCGCTTCTGGTAAGTCATTAATAATATATACTTTAGTTCGTTACTACCATATGATGGGATTGAAAACCTTAATCCTTGTTCCTACAACATCACTAGTTGAACAAATGTATTCAGACTTTGTTGATTATGGTTGGAAAGATGAATATATTCATAGAGTTTATGCTGGTATGGACAAGGGTTCTAATAAACCAGTTGTAATATCTACATGGCAGTCAATATATAAACTTCACACTCCATACTTTGCACAATATGGTTGCATAATCGGTGATGAAGCTCATTTGTTTAAAGCAAAATCTTTGACAGACATAATGGTAAAGTCCAGAGATGTAAAGTATAGATTTGGTCTAACAGGTACACTTGATGGTACACAGACACACCGTTTAGTTTTGGAAGGATTGTTTGGAAAAGTAAGGAAAATTATCACAAGTAAGGAATTAATGGATAATAATACTTTAGCTCAACTAAAGATTAATTGTATAGTTTTAAAACATACAGAAGAAGAATCTAAAAGAGTTAAAACTTATGCATATGCTGAAGAAATTAATTATATAGTATCGCACTCAAAAAGAAATACGTTTGTTAAAAATTTATGTCAAAATTTAAATGGAAATACACTATGTTTATTTCAGTTAGTTGAAAAACATGGTGTAGTATTATATAATGATATTAAAAAATTTGATAGGAAAGTATTTTTTGTATATGGTGGAACTGATACTCAAACTAGAGAAGATATTCGTGCTATTACTGAAAAAGAAAAGGATGCAATAATTATAGCTTCCTATGGTACATTCTCTACAGGTATAAATATTCGTAATATACATAATATAATTTTTGCAAGTCCATCTAAAAGTAGAATAAGAGTATTACAAAGTATAGGTAGAGGACTAAGGCAAAGTAAAGATAAAGATGGTGTAAAATTATTTGACATATCTGATGATCTTACATATAAGTCTAGAAGAAATTTTACACTTAGACATTTTTATGACAGAATAAATATATACAAAGAAGAACAATTTGATTATAAGATTGATAGGATAAAATTATGAGTGATATTGAATGGCATGTACCTTTCAGTCCAACTATTATGGAAACAACAGTTTCAAATAGATTTTTAGATATTGTAAATAGAGTTGGAGATGAAGTTTTAAATGATAAAGAGAAATCTAAAAAATTTGATTTTTCTGATAATCTTGTTGGCAAGGTTCATAAAGAAGTTAAGATACCCTTGGTGGATGATGAAGAAGATTATATTAATAGTGAACTTAAACAAGCTTGTATTAAATATTTTGAAAAAATGATTGATAATGGCCACAAAGTTCAGTTATATGCAAATAATGAACATTCATATGAACTATCAGAAAAGAATATAAATATAACACAATCTTGGATAGTGAGTCAATATAAAAATGAGTATAACCCTTGGCACACACATAGTGGTCAAATATCAGCGGTTATATATTTAAAAATTCCAGAGGGAATGAATGATTTTGTTAAAAAAGAAATGGAAGATCATTATCCTAGCAGCGGTATGATACAGTTTATGACAGGAGAAAAACAAAGCTTTAGAAAAGATATAATGAATGTTATTCCAGAGGTTGGTAAATTTATATTATTTCCATCTTGGTTAAAACATTCAGTTTTTCCTTTTTATGTTGAAGGTGAGAGGCGTAGTATGAGTTTTAATGCTAGATACTTAGACGCTAGACAAGCCAAACTTTTAAAGAGAAGTAAGAAATGAACTATCAAGTAATAAAGTTATCAAATGGTGAAGATATTATTGCAAAAGTTGAATCTATAGAATCTGGTAAATTTAAACTTATATCACCATTAAAGATGAGCACTATCAGTAAAATAACTGATAAGGGTGTAGTAGAATCTTTGGGTTTATCTAGATGGGTTCAAGTTTACTCTGACCAACCATATTATAATATAGAAAAAAATTCTGTAGTCATAATGACACCAGCATCTGAAGGGCTGTCAAGATACTATGAATATGTTTTAGAAAGTATACAAGAATCTAATGTTAGAGAACCAACAGACGAAGAATTAGATTCCATAGTTATCGAAGAAGATTTACTAGATGAAGATTTCCTAGAAGATTGGGATGAAGATAATAAAGTTTATCATTAATTTGAAGAGCTATCAATAGCTATTATACACAGTGCACAAGGCCTTGTCAAGTGCAAAAAAATAATTATTTTTAAAAATATCCCTTGACATTCTTATTTAATTAGTGTAGTATAGAAGAAATATGCAAAAGGAATTATTATGGCCAAAAAACAAAAAAGTGTTCATTATGTAGATAACAAAAAATTTCTCCAAGCAATGAAAGATTGGAAAGAACAATGTAAAGAGGCTGAAGAAGCTGACGAAGAACTTCCTAGAATTACTAATTATATTGGTGAGTGTTTTCTCAAGATTGCAAATGGGTTATCATATAGGCCCAATTTCATTAACTACACTTATAGACAAGAAATGATATCAGATGGTATTGAAAATTGTTTACAGTATATTCATAACTTTAATCCAGAAAAATCAAACAACCCATTTGCATATTTCACACAAATTATTTACTATGCATTTATTCGTAGAATACAAAAAGAAAAAAAACAAGCTCATGTAAAACATAGAATGATTGAGAAACAAGAGTTTATTCCTTTTGTTACAAATCCACATGATACAACACAATATCAAGTTAGTGGGTTTGATGTAAATGTTATGGTGCCTGATGAAGCAGTATATAAACCAAAGAAAAAGGAAACTAAAGGTAAGGTTAGTGGATTAGAAAATTTTATGGAGCTAGATGATTGAAGATTGCTATAATTAATGATACACACTTTGGTGCAAGAAACGATAACTCAAATTTTAATAATTATTTCTATCAGTTTTACGAAGGAACATTCTTTCCATATCTCCAACAAAATAATATAAAAACTTGTATTCATTTAGGTGACTTAATGGATAGACGTAAGTTTGTTTCATACAAAACTGCAAAAGATTTTCGTGAAAGATTTATTTTACCATTTAACACTTTGAATATAGATTTACATATTATGATTGGAAACCATGATACGTTTTACAAAAATACTAACGATGTAAATTGTGTAGAAGAATTGTTAGGTAACAGACATAAAAATATTAAAATTTATCCAGAGGCTGAGGAAGTTGAGTTTGATGGTACTAAAATTTTATTTTTACCTTGGATTAATAATCAAAACTTAATATACTCTGAGGGTATGATTGATGTATCTACTGCAGATATTTGTATGGGTCATCTAGAAATTGCTGGATTTCAGATGATGAAAGGAATAGTAAATGAGCATGGAATTAGTAAAAGTATTTTCAGAAAGTTTGATACTGTTTTTTCTGGCCATTTCCACACCAAGTCTGATGATGGTCAAATATTTTATTTGGGAGCCCCATATGAACTTTATTGGAATGATTGTGAAGACAAAAAAGGATTTCATGTATTTGACACAGAAACAAGAGAACTAGAAAGAATAGAAAATCCTTTTACTATTCATAAAAAAGTTTACTATGATGATACACAAAATGATTATACTAAATTTGATGTAAGTAAATTAGCTAATCATTATGTAAAAGTTGTTGTGGTAAATAAAAAAGACTTATATCAATTTGATCAATTCATTGATAGAGTATTAAAAACAGATTGCCACGAAGTAAAGATCATAGAAGATTTTTCTGACTTAGATGCAAATACTGTATCAGATGATATTGTTGAAAATACAGAAGATACAATGACACTTCTCAGCAGATACATTGAAGAACTTGATACAACTTTAGATAAGGGTAGATTGACTAGTCTACAAAGACAACTTTATACAGAGGCACAAGACTTAGAAATATGATAAATTTTAAATATGTGAGGTGGAAAAACTTTCTTTCCACAGGGAATCAGTTTACAGAAATTAAACTAGATAAAGAACCTACTACACTTATTATAGGCGAAAACGGAGCAGGTAAGTCAACTATACTTGATGCTCTATGTTTTAGTTTATTTGGAAAGCCATTTCGTAACATCAGTAAAATGCAAATGGTAAATTCAATTAATAATTCCTCTACAGTTGTGGAAGTTGAGTTTCAGATTGGTACTGTAGAATATAAAGTTGTTCGTTCCATTAAACCAAATAAATTTGAAATATATCAGAATAATATTTTGATTAATCAAAATGCTAATGCTCGTGATTATCAAAAAATATTAGAACAACAAATTCTTAAACTAAACTATCGTTCTTTTACTCAAGTAGTTATTCTTGGTAGTTCTACCTTTGTGCCTTTTATGCAATTAAAAGCTAGACATCGTAGAGAGGTTGTAGAAGAAATTTTAGATATTCAAATATTCTCTACTATGAATTTAATTCTTAAACAAAGATTAAAAATTATATTAGATGATATTCGTGAAAATGATTATCAATATGAACTTGCATCTGAGAAGATTAGTTTTCAAGAAAACCATATAGCTGACCTAAAGGATAACAAAGAAAAAATTATCCAACAAAAACAAAGTCTTATAGAGAATAATAAAAAAGAAGTTTTTAAAAGAAGTAAACAGAAAAATGATTTAGAAATTAATGTAAAAAATTCTCTTACTTCTATTGATGATAAACTATCAATAGAATCTAAAAGTACAAAGTTAAAGGATATTCAATCTACTCTTGTTGAGAAACATAAAACACATTCTTCAATGATTGGATTTTTTGAAAACAATGAAGATTGTCCTACCTGCCAACAACACATTGATGAAGTATTTAAGTCTGATATGATTTTACAAAAAGAAACAGAAGCAAATAAAATTCAAGTTGGTATGAAAGAACTCAAAGTTGAGTTAGATAAAGTATCATCTAGAAAAAAAGAAATAAAAGAAATTACAGATGAAATTAGAAACAATCAAGTAGCTATGGCTAAAATTGAATCCTCAATAATAGAGTTAGAAAAGTTTAATGTACAATTAAATACAGAAATGACACAACTACAAAATGATGGTACTACAACTTCTGACATTGATAAATTAAAATCTTTGAAAGAAGAGGCAGAACTTTATAATAAACAAAAATCAAAACTAAGAGAAGATAAACTGTATGCTGAAGCTGCAAGAAATATGTTGCAAGATACAGGTATTAAGACTAAGATTATTAAACAGTATTTACCTATAATGAATAAGTTGATAAACAAGTATCTAACTTCTATGGAGTTTTATGTTAACTTTACATTAGATGAAAACTTTGAAGAAACAATTAAGTCACGTTATCGTGATGAGTTTTCTTATGCATCATTTAGTGAAGGTGAAAAAATGCGTATTGACCTTGCACTACTTTTTACTTGGAGAGCAGTTGCAAAGATGAAAAATTCAACAAACACTAATCTTCTTATACTTGATGAGATATTTGATAGTTCACTTGATGGTACAGGAACAGATGAGTTTTTGAAGATACTACATACTTTAAGTGGTGAAAATGTATTTGTAATTAGTCATAAACAAGACGTACTTGCTGATAAATTCAAAAGTACAATTAAATTTGAGAAGGTGAAAAACTTTAGTCATGTGGCAGTATAATGGGCAAAAGAAGTAATTTTGAAAGAGTCGAAAGAGACTTCTATCCAACACCGTATAAAGCTGTAGAACCTCTGGTTCAACATTTACCTAAAAAGCAATTTGCTTTTGCAGAACCATGTGCTGGTGATGGTGCTTTAGTGGAACACATAGAAAATATGACAAATGGTTGGTGTTCGTGGGCTAGTGATTTAGAACCACAAACAAAAAGTATTTTAACTAGACATTTTAGAGAAATAGGTATGGAAGATTTATTCGAGGCAGATTATATAATTACAAATCCGCCATGGGATAGAAGTTTATTACATCCTATGATAGAGTACTTTACTGCATATAGACCTACTTGGTTGTTGTTTGACGCAGATTGGATACATACTAAACAAAGTATTCCTTATATGGGTATGTTAAAAAAGATAGTAAGTATTGGTCGTGTAAAGTGGATAGAAGATAGTAAAAGTGTTGGTAAAGACAATTGCTGTTGGTATTTGTTTGAAAGAGACTCTTCTAGTCACACTAAATTTTATGGAAGAATAAAATGAGTATTATAGGATTTTCAGAAGGTTTCCATGATGCAGCAATCTGTCAAGTTAAAAATGGAAACATACTTCATGCTTCTCATGCAGAGAGATATTCTAAGATAAAAAATGATAGATGGTTACACAAAAAACAAATATCAGCTGTTGGTCTAAAAGGGTTAAGTAATAATCAAAAAATTGTATATCACGAAAAAACATGGTTAAAAAATACTAGAAGATTATATACTCTAAAGCCATGGAAAAATAATAAAACATCTTTACAGTATGATAAATCTTTTCGTCACCACCAATCCCACGCAGCTGCTGGATACTATACAGCACCATTTGATGATTGTAATATTATTGTTATTGACTCTATAGGTGAGTGGGATACTGTGTCCATTTGGGATAACATGAAAAAAATTAAGTCTTGGAAATATCCATATTCACTTGGACTTTTGTATTCTGCTATTACACAATACATTGGATTAAAACCAAATGAAGATGAGTATATTACTATGGGTATGGCTGCATTTGGTGAACCAACTGTTGATCTAGAGTATTTACTTTGGGAAAATAATCATTTTGGAATTAGAAAAATAAGCACTGAATTGAGTATGGCAAGTAAAGAAGATATTGCTGCTTCTGTTCAAGCATTGTATGAAAAAAAGTTTTTAGAGCTTGTTGATATGTGTCCAAAGAAAAACCTTGTAATTATGGGTGGGTGTGCTTTAAACTGTGTGGCTAATAGTAAAGTCAAAAACAAAAATATATGGATCATGCCTTCGCCTGGCGATGCAGGTAATTCGTTAGGTGCAGCTGCGTTAGTAGAAAAGAAAAAATTAAAATGGAAACATCCATATCTTGGACATAACATTAGGAGAGAAGTGAATGTTAGTGAAGTTGTTGAACATCTTATTAGTAATCATTATTGCGGTATTGCAAACGGTCGTGCTGAGTTTGGCCCTCGTGCCCTTGGTAATCGTAGCCTTATTGCTGATCCTAGACGAGATATTAAGGATACAGTTAACGAAATTAAACGTAGACAAAAATTTCGACCCTTTGCACCTGCCATCTTGGAGGAATATGCTAACGAATATTTTGAAGGCCCAATGAATCGTTATATGCAATTTATTGCAAAAGCCAAACACGATTATGTATCTGTAACTCACGTTGATGGAACAGCTAGAGTTCAGATTGTAGAAAAAAGTAATACATCAGTCATTAGACCAATATTAGAAGAATGGTATGAAAAAACTGGTTGTCCTATGTTATTAAATACTTCTTTAAATATTAAAGGCCAACCTATTGTAAATGATTGGAATGATGCTAAAAAATTTATGGAGAAATATAATGTCGCTGTTTTTTAGAAAATTAAAGTTGCACTTTAAACTTTATCTATCAACTTGGAGAAAAAAAGATAAAAAGGACTATGGTGATGATGTCTACCCACATTAATGAAAATGTCTTAGAGTTTTATAAGGGGCTACCTTTTAATTATCGTGACAGTGTTGAAGAGCATGCATTAAGTGTCATTAAAAAAACACGATGGGCTGGTGAAGCATATGAAATGATAGCCCCAATGCTGAAACCTAAAACAAAAGTTTTAGAAGTTGGTTGTGGTACTGGTTGGTTATCAAATCGTATAGCATATCACGATAAGTGTGATGTAACAGCAATTGATTTTAATCCTGTTGCAATAGAAAGAGCCAAAGATGTATCAGAATATGTAGGTAGTAAAGTTAAGTTTGAGGTAGCAGACCTTTTTGATTATGAAATGAAATCATTTGATTTAATAATATCACTTGGAGTTTTACATCATACAGGAAATTTTAAAGGTGCACTTGAAAAAATATGTCAATCTACAAGTGGTAGTATTTTTATTGGATTATATCATAAGTATGGACGTAAACCATTTTTAGATGAGTTTAAAAATATAGAAGGTGATGTCGCTAAGTTTAAGAGATATTGTGAACTAGATACTAGATTTGATGACAAGGTACATTTATTTTCTTGGTTTAGGGATCAAGTGTTACATCCACACGAAACACAACACACAATGAAAGAAGTAAATGAGATATTAGGAAATAATAATATGGAAGTCATGTGGTCTTCCATTGAGGGTGATGAACGTAAAGAAATGGATAAAGCAAAAATAAAACTAGAAAATAATCAATACTGGCCTGGGTTTTTTACATTTTTAGCAAGGAGAATATAATGGAACATGAAGTAACTTTTGAGGGATTTAGAACTATCGAACTTCCCAACATACCAATAATGCAAGCTAATTTACCAGAGCCTGTGATTACTTATTTGTGGGAATTAATTGGTGTTGCAAAAGCAAATCCAAAGGATTTAAAAAGTGGATTGGCTGGTAATATATCAACTTCTTTTGAACTACACGATGAACAAAATATATTTGAAACATTTTGTGTACCATCATTATTAAGTTTAGACGAAAAAGTTGGGAGAGGTTGGCACCCACTTAATAGCGGTCACAAGTATAATTATAAATTGACTAATCTATGGGTTAATTATCAAAGACAAACTGAATTTAATCCTGTACACGATCATGGTGGTTCTTACTCTTTTGTTGTTTGGATGAAAATACCCACATCAAATAAAGAACAAAGAGAGTTACCTATAGCTAAAGAGAGTTTAAGTGGAGATTCTATCTCAAACTTTGCATTTCTATACAATGATGTTATTGGTAATATAAGAAGCTTATCAATTCCTATGGAGAAAGAAACTGCTGGAAGTATGGTAATATTTCCATCAAGAATGAAACATCAAGTATATCCATTTTATGAGTGTGATGAAGAACGTGTTAGTATTGCTGGTAACTTTGGAGTTATGTACGAATGAAGAAAAAATTATTAGTATTTGGATGTAGTTATGCAGACAAAAGTTATGTAGAAATAACTACAAAAAGTGAAAAATTAAAAGAACATATGTATGACAATCAAGGTAATTTAACAGAACCTTTTGATTTCTGGCCAGAGATGCTCGCAAAAGAATTAGACCTTGAACTAGTAAACTTTGCTCAGTGTGGCTTTGGAAACGATGGAATACATAGTACATTTATGGATGAAATATCTAGACAACAAAATATTGGTCTTGTTGTTGTGATGTGGTCAGAGTTTATGAGAATTAGTTTTGAACAAGAAATGCGATCAGTATTTAAAAGTAAATTTGATTGGTTAAAAATAAATATCACAGCAAGTGATAGAAATAAAGAGCTAAGAAAAAGACAAATTGAGATAACAGATGTTTTAAATAAAAATGGCTTGTTATCACCAGCATCGATGCTAAAGCGTTCTTTAAGATTATTTTATTCTGTACAGAATGTTTGTGAAAATTTAAGAAAACCATATATTCAAATCATGGGCATGCCGCCAAGCAAAAAAGATTTTGAGGTAGAATTTTGTAAACATTTAATAAACAGTCCTTTCTTTGAAAAAATTAATAAAGATAGTTTTATAGGTTGGCCTATGTTTCCTCAGCTTGATGGTTATTCTTGTGGAAGTAAGTTGTATGATGCTGATCCAGATAGAGAAAAATACTTTATCAATTCTGGAAATGTACATCCAAGTAAAGAAGGACAAGAATACATAACTAAAATGTTACTTAGCCGAATCAATAAAGATGTTATAAAGTATTTAACTTTTTTGTAAAAAGCTGTGATAGTAAGCCACTGATTTTAAAGGATTTTTTTAGGCGTTGACATTCATAACGAATCATGTTAGCTTATAAGTATAGTTAATAACAACGGTGATTCATGAGAGATTTATCCACACTAGCCAAACTTCTTGCTGAAGAAGATATTAATGTTGTCCACAGGCAACAGGAAACAGCTGCATTTGACGTTAAAAATCGTGAATTATCTTTACCTATCTGGAAAGAGATGAGCAAAGATGTTCAAGACTTAATGACGGTACATGAGGTTGGACATGCTCTTTGGACTCCTTTAGAAATGTTAGAAAAAGCTCGAAAAGAAAATATTGAATTTTCTTTTGTTAATGTTTTAGAAGATGTACGAATTGAGAAAAAAGTTCAAAATAAATATCTTGGTTCTATTAGAGTTTTTAGTCGTGGTTATAAAGAATTAATTGGTAACAATTTTTTCGGTACTAATGATAAAAATGTTTCTAAAATGAACCTAATAGATAGAATTAATCTTCACTATAAACACTTTCCAGATATTTATTTTTCTGATAGTGAAATGGTTTGGGTTGAAAAAGCTAATCAAACTGTTACTCCAGATGATGTTTTAGAATTGGCTAAAGAATTATATGAATACATTCAAAACAATCCTCAATCACAAGGTCAAAACCCTGCTGAGGAGAGTTTAGAAGACCATATGAATGCTATGATGGGCCCATCTGAACAATCAGGTCAAGAAGAAAATTCTGACGATTCTGATCAAGATATGGACGGTTCTGCAAATTCAAATCAATCTGATGATGATAATTCTGAAGAAAAAACAGATAGTTCTGAAGGTTCTGGTAATGAAGATGGTGAGTCTTCTGAGGATAATTCTGCAGAAACTAGTAATTCTTCTGGTGATGAAATCTCTGAAGAAACCGAAAATGCTTCTAGTAATTCTGATAAATCAGATGAAACCTCTGATGATACCTCAGAAAGTAAAGATACAACTTCAGAAAATATGGGAAAAGGTAGTGTAGGCGGTGGTGGTCATATCACTGCAACTACAGATTCTACTTCAAAAGAATCTTTTAAAAGTTTGTTAGACACTACAGCAAAAGATAGGTTATATGGATTTGTTCCTAAAATTGACCTTAACAAAGCTATTATTGATTACAAAACAATTATCAATATGTACAACAAACAATTAAATTTAAATATTAAAAATTTTGGAAATAATTATCCTAATAGAGTTTTGGCAGACTTAGACAAGTTTACAAAAGAAAACAAAAAAACTGTGGCCTACATGGTTAAAGAGTTTGAGATGAAAAAAGCTGCAGATCAGTATGCTAGGTCTTCTACTTCAAAAACTGGTTCATTAGATATGGGTAGTTTACATACTTACAAATTTAATGATGATCTATTCAAAAAAGTTACAACATTGCCTGGAGCTACAAATCATGCCTTGGTTTTGTTTCTAGATTGGTCTGGTTCTATGGCCAGAAATTTACAAGGTACTTTGAACCAACTCTACAATCTAATTTGGTTTTGTAAAAGAACACAAATTCCTTTTGAGGTTTTTGCTTTTACTGATCATTGGAATACTAAAGAGGATGTAAAAAATAATAAAATCACAAGTTTTAAATCTGGTGATTTAATAATAGAAGGTTGTAATCTTTTACAGTTCTTTTCTAGTAAAATGAACAATAATGATATTGTGAAAATGATGGGTCATTTAAATATGTATGCCTCACAGTGGGATTATAATCAAAGGACTTATTGGCCAACTGTTAAATGTCTTGATTTAGGTGGAACACCATTGGGCCAGGCCGCGGCTTGTGCATTAGAGTTTGTTCCTATGTACAAAAAACAAACTGGTGTACAAAAAATCAACACAGTTTTTCTTACTGATGGTGCTGGTTGTCGTTTAGAAAAAGTTTACTCAGTTTTAGAAAATCATCGTGGTCAAACATATAATGGTTATGAATATGCTCATTGGGATAGAAATCTGATGTTAACTGATAAAACTACAAATACTACAATTTGTTCTTCTGATTTTAACTCAGATACTACAGCCATGTTACTTGAACTTTTAAGAAAAAGAGTTCCAGATATGAACATTGTAAATTTCTTTGTTGCTGGAACAGGTCGAGCTGGTAAAGTTTGTAAACACGCAGTTCGTAATCTTGTTAGTGGTGGCAAAAATAGAATACATGATTGGTGGGAAACAACTCAATTAACAAAAGAAGCAGTCAAAAAAATCAATAAAGAAAATGTTGGTATTTTTGAAAACAGAGATGGTTTTGATCAAGTTTACATACTCCCTGGCCTAAAGTCAGAAATGGAAGATGAAAACTTAGATGTTGATGTTGGTGCTAGTAAAGCACAACTCAAAAAGGCTTTTGGAAAAATGGCAAATGGTAAAACAACAAATCGACCTTTGCTAAATAATTTTGTAAAAATGGTAGCTTAAGCCCTTGACTTTGCTACCGAATCATGGTAGCTTTAGATATATGATGAAATTTTGTGAGAGGAATATATAATGAATTTATCACCGCGTAAACAGTTGTTTGTAGACACTGCTTCAGAAATGTTTGGTAATGGTGCCACTATTTCAAAACCTCAGATTAGAGATGCTGCTTCAAAAGCAGGTGTTCCGTTTCCATCTTGGTTTAAAACTTGTAAAGTTGCTTACAATCAATTTAAACTTCCATCAGAACAGGAAGCTATGACTACTTTGACTAACGTGGCTAATGATGAAACTGTAAATACTACAGTTAATTTGGTTGCTACAAATATGGAAAGACAAAATCTGATACCTTCAAAATTTGTTGGTTTTGTACCTTGGGGGCATCACTCAACAATTAAACAGATTGTACAATCTAGTTTATTCTATCCTGTATTTGTTACAGGTCTATCTGGTAATGGTAAGACTCTGATGATTGAACAGATTCATGCTGAGATGAATAAAGAACTTATTCGTGTAAACATCACCATCGAAACTGATGAAGATGATTTGCTCGGTGGTTTTCGACTCGTAAATGGTGAAACCAAGTTTGTTCCTGGCCCTGTTATCGAAGCCATGGAACGTGGTTGTACTTTACTTCTTGATGAGTGTGACTTAGGTTCTAATAAACTTATGTGTCTACAGCCTGTTCTTGAAGGTAAAGGTGTTTATCTCAAAAAAGTTAACAAGTGGGTTACTCCTAAAGATGGTTTTAATGTGATGGCCACAGCCAACACAAAAGGTAAAGGTTCAGAGGATGGACGTTTTATTGGAACTAATATTCTTAACGAGGCTTTCCTAGAACGATTTGCTATCACTATCGAGCAACCCTATGCAACAGCAGCCACAGAAAAAAAGATTGTTCTTGGTTCTATGAAAAAGTATGGTTCTGTCGATAAAGAGTTTGCTACTAATCTTATCACTTGGGCAGAAGTTATACGAAAAACTTTCTTTGATGGTGGTGTTGATGAAGTTATTTCGACTCGTAGGTTGGATCACATTGTCAAAGCTTTCGCTATCTTCAAAGATAAAATGAAAGCCATCGAACTTTGTGTTGCTCGATTTGATGATGATACAAAACAGTCTTTCTTAGACTTGTATACTAAAGTTGATGCTGGTGTAGAACTTACTGATGAAAATCAAACTGAAGAAATCTTAGATGATGAAACTTCAGACGAGCCACAGTTCTAAATAAGCAAAAAAAAAGTTATGTAGGGGTTGTAATTTGGTATTACAATCCTTATATATAATAGAGTGGCGCCATAAAGGGTCACAATATTAATCTTGCTTAGTAAAGGAGATAAAAATGGTTACGAGCAAAAATCTATCGTTGTTATTCGACAACTTCAATCAATTAACACCATATGCAGTAGGATTTGAACGCCAGTTTAATCGTCTAAACGATTATGTGGCGCATCAACAGACTTCAACAGGTTTCCCGCCTTACAATATTCGTAAGGAAGGAGATTTAAATCATGTAATCGAAATGGCACTTGCTGGTTTCAGCAAAGATGATATCGAAGTAGAAGTCGCTCAAGGTGTACTTACAATCAGATCAATGAAAGAAAATACAGATGATGAAGATACTATCCATCGTGGTATTTCCTATCGCAAATTTAATCGTAAGTTTACTCTTGCAGATGATATTGTTGTTAATGATGCAAAATTAGAAAACGGGCTTCTTACAATTACTCTGGAACAAATCATTCCAGAAGAGAAGAAGCCAAAATTAATTAAAATTCAATAATTTTAAAATTTGCAAAAGAGGGGTTGACAAGACTCCTCTTTTGTGTTAGTATAGTTAAAATGAAAGTTATAGTATGACTAAAAATATTGCAGATCATCTTCAGCCATTGAACGATAAAAAATCAGAAAAAAAGCTAGCATATTATGAACAGCCTTGGTGGCAAGGTAGGACTCATGTTCTGGATTTAGATACACCAGTTCCAATTAATATTGAAAATGTTACGGATGGAAAAGTTACGTCTACAATTATTCAATCTGATGAACCTTTTACAGTAGATGATTGGACAAAAATGCATGAGGATGCCATAGCAAGTGCAGATAAAAAATTAAAGGCTGAATGGGATGCAAAAAGAAAAGAAAAAATAACTCTAAAAAGATTATTTAAGGAGCTTAATAATGACTAAAGAATTAGAAGACTATGAATTGATACCAGAGTCCGAAGTTTCAGACAAGAATAAAACCATCTATGCGAAGTGGCGAGAAAAGTGGAAAAAGGCAAATGAAGAGTTGTTTGAAGCTGACCCAGTTGCAGCAGAAGCTGAACTTGAAAAGTATATAGAGTTTAGACGTAAAAATGCATTAAAAAAAGCAGATGATAGAAAAGAGTATGATGAACACGAAAAAAATAATACACTAGATGAACTTTCTGAAGACAATTTTTTTCATCCAAAAAATACAGTGGGCGGTGTAGCTGGACATGATTCAGTTGACGTTGTTGATGTAGATGGTCAAAATGCTGGAATGAAAATTAATATGAGGCCTCAACTTGCAGTTAATATTATGAAGGTTGAGTTTCCAGAAGAAATATTAGTTGAATTAAATGACCATGTTGATACAGAAATTATTCCAAATAATACTGATCACTCAAAAGGTTTAGTTGGTCAAATTAATCGTACTGAAAAATCTAAACAATTAACATTTCCGCATGAGGGAGATGAAGTTGGTGAAATGTTTGCTGGAGTTCTAGAGTCTTTAGCAAAACAGTATGTTAGAGGCACTTTAGGTAAAGATTGTAGTCCATCTGTCGATAGTATGTGGACAGTTCATAGTTATGAGGGTGATTATAATCCTTTACATGATCATGGCACAAAATCTGCTATGGGATTATCGTGTATTTTTTATATGAAAGTTCCAGAGCAAATTCAAAAACTTGGTAATCCAGATGAAGAGTTTGCTGGACTTAATCATTCTTCTGGTGCTGTTGATGGATTTACTTATTTAACTTGGGGTACAAATGGTCATAGAGATGTAAATATGCTTAGGCCTGTTACTGAGGAATATATTCAACCAGTAGAAGGAATGTTAATAATGTTTCCAAGTTGGTTGCGACACAGCGTTAATCCATTTTTTGGTGAGGGTGAACGTAGAACATTTTCTGCTAACATTAGTATTAATCCAACCAATGAAGGTTCTGTATAATGGAATTAAAAGCACACGTTTGGTTTCCAACTTTAATTTGGCAAGCAGATTTGCCAGACAGCCAAAAACCAGTTCTTTCAGAAATGAAAGATTATATTTTAAATATTAAGAATGAAGAGCCAGATGGTGTTAAAAAAACTAATTATGGTGGATGGCAAAGTAAAACTTATTCAGAATTTCCAGAAACTTTTAATTTATTTACTGATAAACTTAATGCAACTATTAAAAATTGTGCAAAACAAATAGGTGTTCCAGAACTTAGTTTAAAAAACTATTGGAGTAATATTAATACTTTTGGTGATTATAATACATTACACAATCATCGCGGTTCTATATTAAGTGGTGTTTTTTATGTTGATGTTCCAGACGAAAATATGGGAAGTATTAATTTTTTTAGAGATGATGATATACAATATTATTTACCACCTTTAGAAAAATATAATAATTTTACTGGAGAAAAAGCAACTTATAAACCAGAAAGTGGAAGAGTATTAATATTTCCATCTTGGTTAAAGCATTCAGTGGATGGTTCTAGAAGTGAACAACAAAGGATTAGTATATCCTTTAATTATGGAGTTTGAATGAAATACAAATATAATGAAGATACGTCATTAAAAGAACTAAAGACGTATATTGACTCAACTTATGATGCACACTATAGCAAGGACAAGTTTCAAGCTACAGAGTTTATTATAGATGGTGGTCATGGTGAAGGGTTTTGTATCGGTAACATACTAAAGTATGCACAACGATATGGAAAAAAGAATGGCAAGGACAGAAAAGACTTGTTAAAGGTAATACATTATGGTATAATAGCATTATACATCAACGAATTGGAGAATCTAAATAATGAAACTAAGTAATCATACAACTTCTGTATTGAAGAACTTTGCTACTATTAATCAAAATCTAGTGATTAAGGAAGGCAATACAATTACAACAATGTCTGCAATGAAAAACATTGTTGCTAAGGCAGATGTGGAAGAAACATTTCCACAAGAAGTTGCAATATATGACTTGAATGAATTTCTTGCATCTATGTCTTTATTTACAAGTCCTGTATTGGAATTTTCAGAAAATCATGTTATGATTACTGAGGAAAATAATACTTCAAATTCTTTGAAGTATTTTTATTCTGATCCATCAGTTGTAACAAGTCCTAGTAAAATGATTACTATGCCGTCTCAAGAAGTTACTTTTACAATGAGTAATGATGATTTATCTAAACTTAAAAAGGCTGCTGGTGTAATTGGAGCTCCAGATATGGTTTTGGAAAAGAATGGTAGTGGTAGTTCTCTTACTGTAAAAGATAAGAAGAACGATACTGCAAACAACTATTCTCTTGATGTTGATACAAATGGTGAAGGTGAGTTTAACTTTTTCTTTAAAGTAGAAAATATGAAACTACTTGATGGTACTTACGATGTTGAAATATCATCTAAGAATATTAGTCATTATACAAATAAAAGCTCACCTGTTGAGTATTGGATAGCACTTGAGCCTGAATCAACTTATACAGTTTAACTTAGGAAATTTATATTATGGAAACTTTTTTGTGGGTGGAGAAATACCGCCCAAACGCTATTCGTGATTGTATCTTACCAGACAATTTAAAGAAAACATTTACAGAATTTGTCAATGATAAACATATACCAAATCTAATTTTATCAGGTGGCCCAGGCGTAGGCAAAACTACTGTCGCCAAAGCAATGCTTGAAGAAATTGGTGCAACGTATATGATGATAAATGGTTCTGAAGAATCTGGTATTGATATATTACGAACTAAAATTAAAAACTTTGCATCCACTGTTTCTCTTGAAGGTGGACGTAAATATATTATCTTAGATGAGGCAGACTATCTAAATGCTCAATCTACTCAACCAGCACTGCGTGGTTTTATGGAAGAGTTCCATAAAAACTGTGGGTTTATTCTAACTTGTAATTATAAAAATAGATTAATACCACCACTACATTCACGATGTAGTATAGTTGATTTTATTATACCAAAAGAACAAAAACCAAAACTTGCTCAAGACTTCTTTATTAGAGTTCAAAATATTCTCAATAAAGAAAAAGTTAAATTTGATCCAAAGGCTGTTGCTGAACTTCTAAATAAATTCTTTCCAGACTGGCGTAGAGTTTTAAATGAACTTCAAAGATATTCTGCATCTGGTATTATAGATGCAGGCATCTTAGTAAATATATCTGATTCTAATATAAATGAACTTATGCATTCTTTGAGAGAAAAGGAGTTTACTAATGTTCGTAAATGGATTGTACAAAATTTGGACAATGATCCTGTCCGTATTTTTAGGCGTGTATATGACAGTCTCTATGATTTTCTTGATGGTTCTACTATTCCCCATGCTGTTGTTATTCTTGCTGATTATTCTTACAAATCAGCCTTTGTCGCAGACCAAGAAATAAATCTACTTGCCTGTATGACAGAATTGATGGGGCAGGTAAAGTTCAAATGAGTTATGAATTAAAAGATTACTTAAATTCAATTAATCATAAGAAAGATAATCTTATGGATACTGATGATGAAATGTGGGAAAAGAAATATCCACCTTTTATTATCAACAAGTGTCTGGCACCATTTCCAGATACTATTATGCTTGTTAATGAAATGAATATTAGAAACCATCTAGATAACAAGTTACAATTCGACTTTTTCCTAAATAGTGTTAGACCGCGGAAAAGATATACGCCGTGGATGAAGGCGAGTAAAGTAACGAATCTAGAGTATGTTAAAGAGTATTATGGATACTCAAATGAGAAAGCAAAGTCTGCTCTTGATATACTTGATGATGATCAGATAACGGCTATCAAAGATAGCTTGAATAAAGGTGGAAGAAATGGAAAACATTAATTGGACACAGGAGCATATGCTTGAAGTGGTTTTAAAAGAACCAGATGATTTTTTAAAGATACGAGAGACACTATCTCGTATTGGTGTAGCTTCTAGAAAAGAAAAAAAACTATATCAGTCCTGTCATATTTTACATAAACAGGGAAAATATTTTATCGTACATTTTAAAGAACTATTTGCACTTGATGGAAAACAAACAAACTTATCAGAAAATGATATCGCAAGACGTAACAGAATTGCAACCTTGTTAGGTGATTGGGGTTTGGTAGAAATAAAAGGTAATACTGATCCTATAGCTCCACTAAGTCAAATTAAAATAATTTCGTTCAAGGAAAAAAATGAATGGTTGCTCGAAACTAAATATAACATAGGTAAAAAACGAGAGGGTTAGTCTTGGAAGCTTTCAAGTCATTCATATCTGAAGAAAAAGATGAAAAGTATAAAGTTGTAATTCTCACTGTTGAACATGGTGATAAGTCTATAACTTCAAAGAAGTTAGCAAAAGAAGCAACTAAACTTGGATTGCAAAATATCACCGTTCAATTTAATGGTGCTACTTTAAGATATGATGATGGTAACCATTTTATTCACGCAATGGATGATGATAAAGGTTTTAAAGTTAATTCTTCTGATACTATTATTTTTATTAGAGGTACACCAACTAAAGATAGTCATTTAGATTTAATTTCAGAATTTGAAAGATTAGGTTATTGTATAATAAACAATAGAACAACTATTAATATATGTGCCGATAAATATCGTAACTATGTTAGGTTAAAAGATTATGGTTTAACACAACCAAAAACAATTTTAATTCCAAATAAAGAAATGGTAGACGTATCACTAGAAAGATTAGATACTAATTTTCCTGTCATTATGAAAACACTAAGAGGCTCTAAAGGTGTAGGTGTTTTATTCATAGAGTCTAAAAAATCCTTAGATGCTATTGTACAACTTGTATATAAAACTGATGAGAATAGTGATTTATTAATTCAAGAATATATTAAAACAGACTTTGATGTTCGTGTTATAGTATTAGCTGGTCGTGTTTTGGCAACAATGAGAAGAGATGTTGTAGAGGGTGATTTTAGATCAAATTATTCTCAAGGTGGAAATGTTTCTCCATATAAACTAACTTCTATGGAAGAAAAACAATGTTTATTGGCTGCTAAAGCTGTAGATGGTATTTTTACTGCTGTTGATTTTATTCCAGCAAAAAATAAACTAATTAATCCACCATACATATTAGAAGTTAATAGTTCGCCAGGAACAGATGGTATTGAAGAAGCAACTAATGTTAATATTTCTAAAGAAGTACTAACACATTTCTTAAATCCTGCAGTAAGATATTCTGTACCTAGTCAGTGTGGATACCATGAAGTTGTTGAGATAGAACCTTTTGGTGAACTAATTGCTAAGTTTGATACAGGTAATTCAGTGTTATCAGTATTACACGCTGAAGATATTAAAGTTTCTGGTAATAAAATAACATTTACTAGCGGTGGCAAAACAATTACCACTAACTTAGTAAAAGAATACAAAGCACAAACTGGTGCTGGTGTAGATGAAAGATATGTTGTACAATTAAACTTAACATTTTCTGGTTCAACATATGAATTTATGTTTGGTTTAGATGACAGAACTGAATTAGGAACAGATGTATTATTAAATAGATTTGTAATGAATAAACTTAATGTTATGGTAAATCCACAAAGAAAATTTTTAGTGACAACAAAGAAAGATATAGAATGAAATATGCAGTAATGTTTGAACCTTTTGATAAATTTGAATATGTATGTGAAAATGATGAAAATAATTTTTGGGTTACAGGTTCTAATCCAAAATATTTTAAAACAAAAAAAGAAGCAGAAAAAGAAGCTAAAAAATGGAACACTGGAAAAGTAGTGGAAATTAAGGAGAAAAACGAATGAGTATGAGTGCACAATTAGTAAAGGCAGCAAGAATGCATGCTGAAGGTGAGTTGGAAAGAGCCAAAACAAATATCATGGTTTATATGAATCAAAGTGTTGGTATTGGTGAACATAGTGATATTGTTGAAGCTATTCAAGAAGAACTTGATAAAATGGCTATGGCAGAAGATCGTATCGAAATGCTTAGTAAGCATTTTGCACCCACTGTAGAAGCTAAAGAATTATTACAAGAAGATGATAATGCACAATTAAATATTAATTTTGAAGATGGTGCTGTTGGAGAAACAGCTATTCCACACGGCAAAGATGTAACTATTCAGTTATAGAATAATTGCATAATAAACTACTTGACATTACAACTGAATTGTGATATATTTACATAATGAACTTCTATACAAATATTGTCCAGTGGGGCAACTTTCTTCTATTAAGAGAAACAGTAAATGGTGAACGTATTAATCGTAGGATTAAGTATTCACCAACTCTTTACGCACCTGTTGCAAAACCTACAGAGTGGAAGACCCTTGATGGTAAGTATGTAACACCTATTAAACACAATACAATTAAAGAAGCCAAAGAATGGGTTGAACAATATAAAAATCAATCTCATTTAGTTTATGGTAATAATCAATTTCAGTATTGTTATCTTGCTGATCAATATCCTAAATCTGTAAATTGGGATATTGATAATATTTTAATTGTAACTATTGATATTGAGGTTGCTTGTGAGAATGGATTTCCAAGTCCAGAACAAGCTATTGAACCACTGTTATCAATCACAGTAAAAAATCACCAAAACAAAAAGTTTGTTGTGTGGGGTGTTGGTGAATTTAATAATACGCGTGATGATGTAACTTATATCGAATGTGAAAGTGAAAGACATCTGATACAAGAATTTCTTGTGTTTTGGGAAAAACATCAGCCAGATATTATTACTGGCTGGAATACAGAATTTTTTGATATTCCTTATCTTTGTAATCGTATTAAAAATATTTGTGGTGAAGATGAAATTAAAAGGCTTTCGCCATGGGGTAATGTTTCTTCGCGTGAAATATTTCAAATGGGCAGAAAACATCAAGTTTATGATATTCAAGGTATATCTCATTTAGATTACTTTGACCTTTATCGTAAGTTTACATATACAAATCAAGAGTCTTATCGACTAGATCATATTGCGTTTGTTGAACTTGGTGAACGTAAAGATGGTAATCCATTTGAAACCTTTCGTGATTGGTATACTAAAGACTTTCAATCTTTCATTGAATACAACATTATGGATGTGGAAATTGTTGATAGACTAGAAGACAAGATGAAGTTAATTGAACTTTGTCTTACTATGGCTTATGAAGCCAAAGTAAACTATATGGATGTTCTTGGTTCTGTTAAGTATTGGGATATCCTTATATACAACTATTTGCGTGGTAAGAATATTGTAATTCCACAAAAACGAAAATCAGATAAGTCAGATAAATTTGAGGGTGCTTATGTGAAAGACCCGCAAGTAGGAATGCATAAGTGGGTTATGTCTTTTGATTTAAATTCACTATATCCACACCTAATTATGCAATATAATATTTCACCAGAAACACTTGTGGGTCAAGAAAAAGTAAAGGGTATGTCTGTAGATAAACTTCTTGATAAGAAAGTTGATACATCAATACTAAAGGATGCTACACTAACTCCAAATGGTGCTTTGTTTAAAACTACCAAAAGAGGGTTTCTACCAGAGATTATGCAGTCTATGTATGATGATCGTGTGAAGTATAAAAAACTAACTTTACAGGCAAAACAAAATTATGAAAATACTAAAGACCCCAAATTACTTAAAGACATTTCCAAATACAACAATATTCAACTTGCTAAAAAGATTTCTCTCAACTCTGCATATGGTGCTATTGGGAATAATTGGTTTCGTTATTACGATTTGTTGGTTGCTGAAGCTATTACTACTTCTGGTCAGTTATCTATACGTTGGATTGAACGTAATCTTAATGACTATCTTAATGACTTGTTGGAAACAGATAACGAAGATTACGTTATTGCGTCAGATACAGACTCAGTATATATTACTTTTGACCGATTGGTTAGTAAAGTGTTTAAAGAGAGTACAGATACTTCAAAAATTGTCAACTTCATGGACAAGATCGCTAGAGATAAGATTGAACCTTTTATTGATAAAAGTTATCAAGATTTGGCTTCGTATGTAAATGCATATGAACAAAAGATGCAAATGGCTCGAGAGGCAATTGCTGATAAAGGTATCTGGACTGCAAAGAAAAGATACATTCTTAATGTTTGGGATATGGAAGGTGTTAAGTATCAAGAACCACAACTCAAGATTATGGGTATTGAGGCTGTTAAATCAAGTACACCTGCACCATGTCGGGCAAAGATTAAAGAAGGTCTAAACATCATTATGAGTGGTGATGAAAAACAAATGAATAATTTTATCCAAGATTTTAGAAAAGAGTTCATGGAGTTACCACCAGAAGATATTGCTTATCCTCGCTCAGTAAATGGACTTTCAAAGTTTAGTGATCCTAATCAGATGTTTGCAAAAGGTGCACCTATTCATTGTAAAGGTGCAATCTTATACAACCATTTAGTAAAGAAAAACAAGCTTGGTAGAAAGTATCCTTATATTCAAGAAGGTGATAAGATTAAGTTTTTACATCTACGTGCACCAAACATTTATCAATGCACATCTATATCTTTTATGACACAACTTCCCAAGGAACTTGACTTTCATAAAATTATTGATTACGATACACAGTTTGAAAAGTCGTTTGTAGAACCACTAAACTTTATTCTAGAAAAGATTAATTGGTTAGTGGATAGAAGTTATGGAACACAAGGAAGTCTAGAAGATTTCTTTGTATAAAGTTAAGGAAAATAATGTACAAGGTTACAGCATATTTTAGAAATAAAAAAATTGTACGAAGTTTTTATGAGTTATATGATGCAATAGATTTTAGAGATACTATTGATGCACACTATCCCCTAAAGGTAACATTTGAGAAAGGAAGAACAATGAAAGAATGGGTATATGAATGTTGGACAAGTGTAATGGATGCAGATAAGAATCCACTTAGACACATTCCAAACACCAATACAAGACATATGATATTACAAATACTAGCATGGATGTGGTGTATTGTGTTTTCATTTTACACTGGTAGTTTTTTTGTGTTTGGATTTAGTGCAATTGCTCATGTAATAATATTAGGTGCTATTGCTATTACTGTAGGAACATTTGAAACTGCTAAAAGAAAACCACAAATATTTGGTGGATACAACGGCAGAGGTCGTGGTGGAGAGCACGAATAATTGATTGATAAATTACTAGAAAATGAAATCAGTAAAGTATCTGATTCCAGTAAATGTGCTGTGCTATTGAGTGGGGGCGTAGACTCTATCTCAGTGGCATTTGCTGCACAAAGATTAGGTAAAACAATTCATGCATATAGTTTCTGTCTAGATACACATGAATCATATGATTACATGAAAGCTAAAGAGATTGCTGACATCTGTGAGTGGAAATTTACAGGTATCAAAGTTCCAACTAATAATCTAGTTGAAGATTTTCATAGACTAGTAAAATTAGATTGTAGAAAGAAAACTCATTTTGAATGCGTATATCCATTTCTATATGTATATCCAGAAATTAAAGAAACAGAAGTATTATCTGGTTGGGCAGCTGATGGGTATTATGGTATTAGTAAAAAAGCCATGATGCATTTCAAACATACACAGGAATTATTTGATAAGTTTAGAGATAATTATTTTAGGCCTGATATGTGTGCTGGTTATAATTGGCACAAGAAAGTTGCAGATATGCATAGTAAAAAGTTTATTACACCATATCTAACTGATAGTGTCAAGAACTTTTTCTATAGTAAGAGTTGGGATGAACTGAATAAACCCACTCAAAAGCATCATGTAAGAGATGCATTTAATGAATTTAAATTAGTAGGAAATGTAAAAAAGCACTTGAACTTACAGATAAATTGTGGTATAATAGAATTATTTGAAACACTAATTGATGATAAAGAAATAAACTTTAAGAGTAGAAAAAGAATAATGGATATATGTAGGGATTGGAACGTGCTAAATAGTACGAACACTTTAGAGGAGTTTTTCGTATGAAATATAAAAAGTACAATTTACAAGATGTGTATGATGGAGAAGCACAAAACAAGTTTAATGTAATATCTACTTTTGCAGGTGGTGGTGGTTCTTCTACAGGTTATCGTTTGGCAGGTGGTAAAATACTTTGTATCAATGAGTTTGTAGAAGAGGCAAGAAATACATATGCAGAAAACTATCCAAATACTCCTATCTTACCAGATGATATAAAAGAACTTACAGGACAAGATTTACTTACAGCTGCTAATATTAAAGCTGGAGAAGTTGATATTCTAGATGGTTCACCACCATGTTCTGCATTCTCAATGGCTGGTGCAGTTGTTCAAGGTGGTGGTCATTCAAAAGGTTTTGGTAAAACTAAAAAGTATTCTGATGGTAAGAAAGTAGAAAACATTGAAGATTTGTTTTTTGAGTTTCTTAGAGTTGCTGAAGAGATTAAACCAAAAGTAATTGTTGCAGAGAATGTGGCAGGTCTTATGATGGGTGAAGCAAAACAATACTATTATAAAATTACAAATACATTTGAAAAGATTGGTTATGATGTATCCTCTATGGTTCTAGACTCATCACATTATGGTGTACCACAAACTAGAAAGAGAGTTATTTTTATTGCTGTTCGTGAAGATGTAACTGAAGCTGTTGGTCTTACGTTTATGAATATTGCTGGTATCTTTCCAGAAAAGTTTACAGATGCTATTACTTGTGGTGATGCATTTAGTGACCTAGAGTATGACCAAGAAGAAATAAAGATGTTGACTGAAAAGTTTGCAAAAGGTTCACACTTTGAAACAGCATCTAAGATGCCACTTGATCCAGACAAAGTATTGACTGGCTGTGACTTCCATCCAAAAGGTCACCACTTTAATATGAAAAGAATTTCAAGACATAAACCATCTCCCACTATCACGGCTTCTGGTGGTTGTATTCATTGGAGTGAGATGAGAAAACTAGCATTATGTGAGTCTAGAAGAGCAATGTCTTTACCAGATGATTTTAAATTGACAGGTAAGTGGGAACAAAAGTCTGAACGTATGGGTCGCATGGTGCCTCCTTTGATGATGAAGGCTGTAGCAGATGCTATATATGAAAGGGTATTAAAACCTTATAAGGAGTTAAACAATGGCTGATTTTACTTTCGCACATAGAGAAGAAGGTTTTGATGAACACATTGAAAAATCAATTCGTGGTTATTCTAATTTACTAGAGGATGTAATTTCTCTATCAAGATACTTTGTTGAAGATGATACAACTGTAGTTGACATTGGATGTTCAACAGGAAAACTAACAAAAGCTATGATTGATTATAATGTAGATCACTCTAACAATGCAGATTGGGTTGGTGTAGAAATAGCTGATGGTTTTGTTGATGATCTAAAGAAAAGAAAAAAAGAATTAAATTCACATAATGTAGAGTTTCTTATGGAAGATATTCGTGACTATCAGTTTACAAATTGTTCTTTAGTTACATCTATCTTTACTTTACAGTTTATGCCAAAGAAAGATAGAAAAGAAGTTATTCGTAATATTTACGAAGGTTTAAATGAAGGTGGTGCTTTTATATTTTCTGAAAAAACTGTGTGTGAGAATGCATTAGTGCAAGATATGATTACATTTAATTATTATGATTATAAACGTAAAACTTTTACCACTGATGACATTATGGATAAAGAAAGAACTTTACGGCACATGATGAAACCCAATACTTGGGATGAAATAACAGATATGTTGGTTAGAGCTGGATTTTCTAATATACAACCGTTCTGGAGAAATCATGCATTTGTGGGTGCGATTGCAATTAAATAGGAGATGAAATGAATTTGTTAGAAGATTATGTAAGTTTTGTAGATGAAGTAACAAGTGACCAATCAAAAGATTTGGTTGAAATGGTTCAAGCTTTAGAAATACTAGAAGAACAGGAAGTTAATCCTGCAAGATTACTTACTGCTGGTATTGGTATGTCTGGTGAAGTTGGTGAGTTTAATGAAATAATTAAAAAGTGTTTGTTCCAAGGTAAAGAAATGGATGGAGATAAAATTAAACATTTACGTTCTGAACTTGGAGATATAATGTGGTATATTGCCCAAGCTTGTCTGGCACTAAATACTAACATAGAAGAAATAATTGACATGAACACAGTGAAGTTGGAGTCTCGCTATCCTGGCGGGTTTGATGCTTTTCGTTCAGAGAATAGAAAAGAAGGTGATATATAGTGAGCAATTTTCTTAAAGATATAATCAAAACTACAGGTAATGAATATGCATCATTAGTTTCTGATGGAGTGGAAGCTGGTGATGTTGATTCATTTATTGACACAGGAAGTTACATTTTTAATGCATTACTTTCTGGTAGTATCTATGGTGGTTTACCATCAAATAAAATTACAGCAATTGCTGGAGAGTCAGCAACTGGTAAAACATTTTTTCTTATGGGAATGGTTAAAAGTTTTCTAGATGACAATCCAGATGCTGGTGTTTTGTATTTTGAAAGTGAAAGTGCAATTACACAACAAATGGTAGTTGATAGAGGTATTGATCCACAAAGAATGGTTATTATTCCAGTAACTACAGTTCAAGAATTTCGTACACAGGCAATCAAAGTATTAGATTCATATCTTGCAAAGAATGAAGCTGATCGTAAACCTATCATGTTATGTTTAGATTCTCTTGGTATGTTATCAACTACCAAAGAAGTAGAAGATACTTCTGATGGTAAAGAAACAAGAGATATGACAAGAGCTCAAGTTCTCAAAGCTGCATTTCGTGTATTGACTTTAAAACTTGGTAGAGCAAAAGTTCCTATGGTTGTTACTAATCATACTTATGATTCTATGGGTTCACTATTTCCAACAAAAGAAATGGGTGGTGGTTCTGGATTAAAATATGCAGCATCATCTATTGTGTTCTTATCTAAGAAAAAAGATAAAGATGGTACAGAAGTTGTTGGTAATATTGTACATTGTAAAAATCATAAATCACGTTTGACCATTGAGAATAAAATGGTAGATGTTCGTTTATCATATGATAAAGGTCTTGATAGATATTATGGTTTATTAGAACTTGCAATTAAGTATGGTATATTTAAACAAGTTTCTACTCGTATAGAATTACCAGATGGTAAAACACAATTTGGTAAAACTATTATTAATAATCCAGAAGACTACTTTACTGAAGAAGTTATGAAACAATTAGATGAAGCGGCTGAAAAGGAGTTTAAATATGGAAACGTACATTCGGAGATATGATAACGTAATATCACCAGAGTTGTGTGATACTCTAATTGATAGATTTGAAAATAGTTCACATCAATATGAAAAACAAGAACAAGGTAAAATGTCTTTTACACAAATACATTTATTACATCATAAAGAGTGGCATGAGGACGCTAGAATTTTAGCTGAAAGTCTTATGAAACAAGTTGTTAAATACAAAAAAGATTGTGATATTCCTGATCCACCAGCTTTAAATATGTTTCCAGAAAAATTTACTCTTGAACCTATGAGATTAAAAAGATATTTACCAGATGGAACAGATCAATTTGGTGACCATGTTGATGTAAATGATATTAATAGTGCTAAAAGATTTTTAGTTTTCTTTTTATACTTAGATGATAACGAAAAAGGAAGTACTATTTTTCCACGACATGATGTAGTTTCTGGATGTAAAAAAGGTTCTTGTTTAATATTTCCACCTATGTGGCCATGGCTTCATGCTGGAGAAAAACCTATAGACAAACCAAAATATATTGTAGGGAGCTATTTACACTATGTCTGATTTACCAACAATGAAACAAATAATGAATGATCCAATCACTAAAAAATTTGTATTTTTAACTAATGAAAAACACCCAAATCAAACTTTGATTGGTCTTACTGATGAAACGAAATATAGTGGTGTTGTATATAAATATGGAAAAGTAACACTTCCAGATGAAACTAAATTAACGCAAGAAAAGCACTTGAATTTAAAGTTTGATTATGATATACTAGACACTAATGGAGTATCTAAAGAGATTCTAGAAAGTAAAGAGTTTCATAAATTAATTGGTGACATACTTTATCATGTCATCATAGCACAAGCAGAGGATGGAAGTATTGAACCAGACGATAGAGAGGACGACTCTCAGCAATTTGTTGACGAATGAAGATTATTGTAGAAAGGTTTTACCTTTTATTAAATCTTCATATTTTAATGTAAAAGAAGAAAGAATTATTTTTGAAGAAATTCACAACTTTGTGGATAAATATAAGAAGATTCCTACAAAAATATCTTTAGAAATTGAAGTCGAACAAAGAAAAGATTTAACTGAGACTGAACATTCAAAAATTGTAGAAATTGTAAAAACACTAAACAGCACAGACGTTGATATGGATTGGCTGTTAGATACAACTGAAAAGTTTTGTAAGGATAAGGCGATATACAATGCAATTGTGGATGGAATATCTATTATTGATGGAAAAGATAAAAAGAGAACTCCAGATTCTATACCAAGTATTCTCACAGATGCCTTGGCAGTCAGTTTTGATAATGCTGTTGGTCACGATTACTTGTTGGATTCAGATTCAAGGTTTGAGTTTTATCATAAAGTAGAGGAACGTATTCCTTTTGACCTAGAGTTTTTTAACAAGATTACAAAGGGTGGACTTCCAACCAAAACTCTGAATATTGCACTTGCTGGTACAGGTGTTGGTAAATCTTTGTTTATGTGTCACATGGCTGCAAACTCTTTATCTCAAGGTAAAAATGTTTTATACATTACTTTGGAGATGGCAGAGGAACGTATTGCAGAACGTATTGATGCAAACTTGATGAATATATCTATGGAAGACTTACATGATTTACCAAAGAAAATGTTTGATGATAAGATTGCAAAGATTATTAAGAAAACTTCTGGTAAGTTAATTGTCAAAGAATATCCAACTGCATCTGCACACTCTTCTCATTTTAGAGGATTAATCAAAGAACTTGCAATTAAGAAGTCTTTTAAACCAGATATCATTTTTATTGATTATCTAAATATATGTGCATCTAGTAGGTTTAAAGGAGCACAAAATGTTAACTCGTATAGTTACATCAAAAGTGTTGCAGAAGAGTTGCGAGGACTTGCAGTGGAATGTAATGTTCCCATCATGTCAGCAACGCAAACGACAAGAGGCGGTTTTACATCAACTGACATTGGACTTGAAGACACATCTGAATCATTCGGCTTACCAGCCACAGCTGATTTTATGTTTGCCCTTATTAGTAATGAAGAACTTGATGAACTTAACCAAATAGTTGTTAAACAGTTGAAGAATAGATATAATGACCCAACTATGAATAAAAGATTTGTGTTAGGTATTGATCGTTCTAAAATGAGATTGTTTGATGTAGATACGAATGCACAAGATGATTTAGTTGACAGTGGACAAAATCAACTTCCAGAAGATGCTATCTTTGACAATACAAAGTTTGGAAGTAGCACAGA
>Ga0209631_10000162_pt1 | contig 90403 bp, 110 predicted proteins | sample COG_08_FD_184752 | JGI IMG/M metagenome (GOLD analysis project Ga0209631, IMG submission 184752) | Pelagic Microbial community sample from North Sea - COGITO 998_met_08 (SPAdes) (version 2) | ecosystem: Environmental > Aquatic > Marine > Neritic zone/Coastal water | place: Helgoland, sampling...
TATTCTTGTGCAAAAGATTCATTTGCTGTAGAATTACTTACTTCTTTTAATCTTTGTAGTACTGAATAATCCCATTTAAAATGATGAACTTGTGTGAAGTTCTTTTCTGTAGGATATCGTAGTGGATGTGATTTACCCCACGATGTACTTCCATCTTCAAATTGTACAAAGTGTTGACCTGGAACTACATTATGTTTACCTTTTAACATTGTAACTTTGTTTGCTTCAGCTTTACTTAGTGGATATCTAAAGAATCCTGCGTTTGGCATTTCTTTCCATATATCAGAATCTTCTGTTATTTTTGGAAAACAACCATCTTCACCTATTCTATCGAGAAACCCACCTGTAACAAATTCCCATCCGTTATCCTCACATTCATCTATAATCTGATAGGTTGGTTTAGAGTATAATTGTAATTCATCATCATCTGCAACTATCCACCACTCATCTGGTTTTAATGATGTAGTTTCGTTGTATAACTCTGTAACTCTTTTCCAATTAAATGCTTCTTCTATAGCAATTCTATGTGGTTTAAGATTAAACTTTTCTAATATTTGTTTTCCCTCTTCTATGACAGGGTCATCCTTATGGTGTGCATACAACACTACAAAAAATTCCTTGACATTGTACTGATAATGTCTTAACATATGATGTAACATTGTTGTATTGTGTCCACAGACCGTAACTAAATTTTCTTGTGGTTTCATCGTTTCCTCACAATCGTTATACCAGTAGAACTCGGTTTCCATTTTACTATATTATGATTAAATAAATTAAATACTTCAAACTTTCTCTTATCGATAGTTTTTATAAAATCAGCAGGACCAGATAAATCATCTCCCTCATGTCCCTCTAACTCTACAAAATTATCTACATAATCTTTATCTGTATCGTGTATCGTGATGATACCACCTTTGTTCATAATTAGTGAATATAATTCAAAATCTTTTTTACAACCCTCAAATGTGTGGTCTGCATCAATATGTAAGTAATCTATTTTTATATCTTGTTTTACAAAATAATCATGGAATGCTTTTTCTGTAGTTTCTTTAATAAACTTTGGTGTGAAGTGTCTTCTAAATACACTATCTTCTTTTTCCCAATCAACCTCACCATTAAATCCATTACATGCATCAACAATATAAGTAGAACCATTATCACCCCACTCCATTGTTACATCTTCATAAAATCCCTCTTGTGCTAAATCATATCTTGCCTGTGTCATGATTCGTGGTATGTATCCACCACCACTTCCTAAACATACACAATTTTTAAATTTATGAAAGTAAATCAAAGAATAAACAATCATACCATCTCCGAGATGCATATCATCTGCACCATGAGACCAACGATAAGGAACTTTCTCTTTCTCATTCGTTGTTATGTAATTCATTATATAATCGTAGTTTAGTAACGAGTTTTTCATAAAACCTTTTTATTTATTATGCAAATGGGTCTGTATTACTTCCCTTATTGTGTACTAAAAATGTACTACCAAAATATACATCTAATGGTTCAACATCTATTTGTACTACCTCAAATCCATCCTCTTCTATAACTTGTTCTAATTGTGTAATTAAAACCTCATTTCCATTCTTATCCATTAAATGACCACCCACCAACATATTTGGTACTAAGTTCCACATCCAAGTATTTTCTCCTACTGGCTTGTATAACATTTCATGGTCACCTGTAATTTTTTCTTCTCCGTTATTTATATTCCAATAACTTCTAACAAAATCAAAATTAATATCTTGAACACTTGCAGAGTGTTGTGTAAACGCTTCTGTTTTCTCATCGGGAAATCTACATGCTCTCCAATCTTCTTCATCCTCATCTAACTGACCTGGCATATTCATTGACATTACCCAATCACCAACTTCTAAATCTTCTACAAGTTTTTTAGTACCATCTGCCATATCAACTTTACTTCCAACTAAAAGACATGATGGGTCTGCAGGTGAACCATAACTATCAACAATAACTATCCCTTTAGTTCTGTTGGTATTGTAATTTGTTGCATGGTCATTAAATCCATCTGATTGTCCATCTTCTGCTAATTTAGCACTAACATTCATACTTATGTTATTTGTACCTGCGGGAAAGAAATCACTATCATCACCAGTACCAGTATTTGCGTTTGATATTGCTGCTGCTGCAATACTACCTGTTGCTCCATTATTAGTTACAGTCGCTCCAGCCGTAGATAATGTCCAAGTAAAATTATCTGATACTTTTGCAATTTTATCATTAAACAATGAACCATTACCTGAAAAGGTAAGAATATAATCTTCTGCAGTAGATTCCCACAGATAGGTATATCCTGTCATACTATCAACTGAACTAATAGAGAAATCGGACATTTTTATATCATTACCACCACCACCATTTTGTCCTAATGATGAAATTGTAGTATAATTAGAAACAGACGAACTAACCGCTCGTTTTAACTTTCCTAATGATAAATCTTGTTTTATTGCTGTACTCATATCTATAAATATCAACTATTGTAGATTCTTAACATTTGTTCAACCCATTTCTGTTTATCACCAAAATGTTCTGTTAAATATTCTCTTAGTGGAAAAACTAAATCTCTTCTTTCTTCTAATCCCATTTTACATATTTTTTCATATTGTAATTTAAAATCTTTTATATTACTTGCTCTCAATGGATAATCATATTTTGGTAACCAATCTTCTGCAAGTATAGGTATTTTACCATAATCTACTGCTTGGAATATTGAGTATCCAAATGGTTCGTAGATATGTGCTGAATGACTTATACCCCAATCCTTACTCATAAACTTATCATGGAAACTATAATTAAACCCATACACTTTCCATTTACTTGAATCTAAATCATTCCACTTTTTCCAAAAATTTATTTCACTTCTCGATGTATGTACTATTGCTTTCATACCACTAAGAAAGTGTGGACATTTTCGTGTTTCCATTCTTGATGCAAAACCTATTTCATTACTATCATTTACATCAAGGTTATGTTTAAACTCATAATAGTTTGGAATCCATTCTGTAGGTACATCTAACTTCTTATCAGTTACACCAATCCAAAATGGATGTTTGGCAATCTCACATATATCTTTTTCCCAATGTTCAACCATATGAAAGTGATATGATTTCTTTACATCTAAAATAAAAGGTGCTCGTAAACAATCCTTTACACAAACATGAACACCATTACTATATATTCTATCTTTGTTATCAAGTATATATTTATGTGGTGCATAATATCCATGAAGTATATGTATTCTTCTTGCATTAGCAAGTAAATCTCTAAACTTTTGTTTATCTTCTCCTTGCCAATGATGTTCTAAATCATCTTTTAAAATTTCTTTATAACTCTTTTCTATTTTTTTATGTACTTGTCTACCAGTATTACCACCTCTATCAGCACTAACACTTTTTTCAAAATTATGTGTTTGTTCTTGCGTGAGTGGTTTTTTTGGTTTGGTTCTGTGTATTAGTAATTTTGGTTTTACTTTTAGATGTGGGGCAATTTCTTCTATCCAATTATTAACCCAAACATCGGCACCACCACCAATCATACTTCCACCACCTGTAGAATAATATACATCGTACTCTTTAGACATTAAAACTCCTTGTATATAAATATAATACTAATTTCCAAGAATGGATTATTTTTTTATGGTCCACCCTTACCAGCGTTGTGAGCAATGTAAACTTTTTCACCAGTTTTAATAAAGTAGTTATCAATATCCTCAACATTAAGTCTGACGAATATCTCCTCTTCTTGATGATAAGTTATATCTGTAATACCAATTGCTTCCCCACCTACTGCCATTATCTCATCAGTATCCTTGTTGATGTGGAATACTCTTATCCAACGATATTTTGTTTCGTGTGGAAGTGTTCTCTTTACAAATAGTGGGTGTTCATAAGTAGCAGTTATTACCTCATCATTTTCTAATGTTATCTGATAATGGTCATAGTAGTAATCTGCATCTTTTAATACTACATTTGATTCTGCCATAGAACCATTCATACCATCCCATCTATATCCTAAGAACTCTGCATAACTATCAGTACTTGGTTGTGTATCAGTACTTACATCATAAGATTTAACCTTATCATTAATATTTACATCTTCAATATTTTTCCAAGTATCATCTGCCATCCATATTTGTGTACCATAAGGGAAACAACTTCCACCACCACCACCTGTTCCACCACCAGCTGGTGCATCAACAGCTAAAGATAATGTAAAGATATCATCAACATATCCATGTGAAGCAGCAGTAATAGTGTAAGTATCAGTAGTTGAATTTTCAGCTGTAACTGATGCCATACTACCAATCACCAAAAACATCTTATGATTTGTTGCTGTAAATTCACCTGCATCTGTAACACTATTTGGAAATGTTTGACTACTCCATCCAGTCGTACCAGTTGTTGTAGTGCCTGATTGATTAAGTATTTTATAATAGTATGTTTCGGCTAAATCATTACTACCACCCAAACTGACAGTAGAGGTAAGGGAAATATCTCTTGTTTTATAATTACTTCCATCATTTACAAGAAGATATTGATTTATAGTATCAGCACTTGTCCACTCTGCAGATTCACCACTATCAAGAGTTGTTCCACCAAAGTAGAAGAAATCTGCTCCATTAGCTACAGAAACATTCAATGCTCCTGCATTATTATTCCATACTAATTTATCATTCCTTGCTACATCAAATGCAGATGATGTATGTAATAGTGTACCAGTGTAAGAACTCTTACGATATTCTACTTTAATTTGATACTGATTAGCACCATTTGGTGTTGATGAAGAATTGTAAGTATAACTACTTCCAAGTCTTGAACTATCTCTTGGAGCATCAATTTCTATTCCAGTTCTACTCCATGTTGTACCTGTGATACTTGTTATATTTTGTTGATAATTCGTTGTCCAACTCCAATCCCCAGCTGCATATTGAGAAATTCTAACTATAACTCGAATGTAAATTGTACCATCGTTAGCGACTGTTACTCCACTTCCATTAGCTGAAGTAGTACTTGTACCTCTTATCGCATTGACTGTTGGTGCAGAATAACTTCCATTTGTTATACTTGTAAATGCTTTTGATGTTGCAGTTGCACTAATACCCGTAGAGGTAGTACCATTAAATGCTACTGAGTATGAAGTATTTATTGTTGAAGTATCTGTCCAATTGACTGTGACTGTTTTGGTAGTGGATTTACCACTAATACTAATACTTTGTCCACTAGCATTACCAAAAGTTAGAGTAGATGGACTTGTTGCACTACTCATACCTACTGAAGTAACAGATTGTGATGTAGAAATACTTGTTGCTGCTTTTGGTGGTACATTTGCAAAATCATAATATTCTGATATTTCACCATCTGTAGCAACTCTTATAACATCACTATTAACACTACCATTTGAACCACCAATTTGATAAATCTTCATGTATTTGTTATTACCATTTGCTGGGTCTGTTCCACCATCTGCTTGTAATACAAGTAAATCTTCACCTTGTGCAGGTGTACCCGCACTAGCAGGAAATATTATAACATCATTATTTGCTGGAACACTACTATCATTATAAGCATCTTCAGCAGAATTATGTGCACCTGTAAATGTAGTTGTGTATGTACCACCTCTTGCAACATATAATGTGAGTGTTTCTGGTACTCTGACTGTGACTGTATCTAAATCTTCATAACCAGGGTCTGGGTCTTCTGCATTATTATTGTTATTAAATTTTGCTTGTAATGTTGCTTGATTACCTTGACCAAGAGTACCAGTTATAATTCCTAAATTAGCAGTTAAATCAGGTATCGAAACTGGTGTGATATCTGCATCTGTGATTGCAGAATCTGAGATTGTTACTTCTCCATTATCATTAATGACTGTTTGTGTATTATATGCTACAATTCTAAAAGTAAGAGTCATAGCAGTTCCATTATTACGATATCCTTGATAATTTATAGATGATATAGTTATATTAGTTAAATTCTTTTTCGTTGGATTAGGAAATGTTGATGATGCAGTAATCTTTGGATAATGCTTAACCTTTATATTTGAAGAGCTTGTACAAGTAGTATCTGAATCATTCCCACCCTCAAGTGTAGTGATTAATTGAACTACACCAGTACCTGATGCACTTGAATTTGAACCAGCAACAAACTGAGCATTTTGTGTACTCGTATTATTTAAAGTTGCTCCACCTGGGTCTGTGGTTAAACTATATGCATAACTTACAATTGATGCAGCATCTGTTTCATTTGTTGGGTTACTAAATGTAAAACTTGTACTTGTTGAATTATTTAACGAAGTTCTAACTATTTGATTGTTATTTGTAATCACATTCTTAGTATTAGCCCCGACAGGAAAAACAATATAATTTCTTGCTGTGTTAAATCCACTACTTTCATCTGAAGTACTTGGTCCACCATTATTATCTACATATGAATTATCATTTTGTGCTAATATTTTATAATAGAAATTTAATGTATTGTTTGCATCTGCAGTAATCGTATGAGTTGCAGATGTTGGTGTGGCAATATGAGAATAACTACCACCCTCTGATGTTGCTCGATAAACTTTATATTTTGCTGCATAAGTACTTGCACTCCAAGCTATTGCTTGGTCTCCACTATATCCACCTGCAGTAGTACTGAAGTTACCTGGGTCTGTTGGTGCTTTATCAATAACCACGATATCATATGTGGTACCAGTTCTTGCTTCTGGTAAGTGTTCACCAGTTGAATCTTCATCTCGTACAAACACATCATATAATCCTGTCTTAGTAACACCAACATCTGGTACATTATAATCAAATGATTGTGCAGTTGCAGTGTTTTTTGTATTGGTTAAATTTTGTCCAGCAGAATGAGATAAAGTATGTGAATTCAAATCATTTTCTTCACTCCCACCTGCAACAGATGCAAAACAAAGTACTATATCAGCCTTTGCCATATTAGTAGAAGTAAAATTAACACCGAGGTCACCTGATGCTCCTCTTCTAACTGATTGATTATCGGTGGTTAAACTCGTTAACGCTTGTTGTGATAAGACCGTAGTAGCAATAGTGACAGTAGCATCAGTAGATGTTGCTCCACCACCACTAACATTTACATCAAAATCATAATCTTGTGTATTTGCACCACCTTGAAAACTACCTTGTAAAAATGATTGACTAGTACCACCACCTGATGTTGCTGTGAAATCTCCTGGTGCACTCCAATTGTATTGAATAGTATCACCAACTGCAGTTGCAGTAAATGCTAATGAAGTTACACTAAAGCCTGTTGGTGTTAATCCAGTCGAATAACTTCCAAGTACATCTGCAGTAGTTTTACTATTATCCTCTACTAAACTTACAGTCGGTCTGACTGTTAAAGTATCAGTTTGATTATTTGTTTGTGAATCATCTGCAGTTCCTGCAAAACTAATTGTATAAACACCATTTGCAGTACCTGGTGTTATGGATAAATTATTACCATAACCACTTTGTGTAGTTCCATTAAAATTACTACTAATTGTCATACCAGCATTATAACCAGCGGCAAGAGTTGCAGAAAAAGTTTGTGCAGAACCATTTGCATTGACTGTTTTATCTCCACTCGTAGAATAAGTTAATGTAGGAAGAATATAAATAGCAGAACCAACACCAAATGCACTTGTACCCGTTGTGTATTGTGCTTTAGGATATACTATTTCTCTTGAAGTACTATTTGTAGGACTCGAATGTGATAATGTAAATGCTTCTGTTTCTGCATCTGCAACATACAAAGTATCTACTACTTTATCAGATTGAGCATCAAAGGTTGCATTGGCATTATTTGAACCATACCCTATTCTCATCGTGGCAGTTGCACCCTTTGCTGTTGCACCAATTGTAACACTACCACCATGATTTACATTTTGTGGTGAACGAGATATACTTACAATTTGACGATTATATCGTACATCAATATCACCAGTTATACCCGTTAGTTGATTTCTTGTAGCTTGTGAAGTTGGATTACCTTGTAGTGTTGCAGTAACTCTCACCTTACCTGGTGTATTTGCTATTGTGAAAGTATCTTCTACATCTTCAGTAGCAGTCATTGTTCCACCATCACCTGCAATTATGCTAGTGGTGCCCGTAGCATCAGTATTTGCTATCGTACCAGTAGATACTGTCCCACCAATTGAAACTGAGGCTACAGAATCATCTGAATCATCTACAAATAATGGCATTGATGGTGAGAGTGTTAACGCACCACCTGAAAGTTTTTTACGAAAAGTAAATGTATCACTAAAGTTACTATCGAATGCATTACCATCATCCTCTACTTTAACTTTTATAAGAGAACCCTCGTGAGTATTATCAATACTTACTGATGATAAATTTTTATCAAACTGATTACTTGATTCATTATCAGTACCCTCAATATTTGAGTTTGTACCACTTAAAGCATTACCATTACTATCAACAATTGTAAACTTTGCTACTGATGCTATACTTGATTCTGCCTTTATACCTAAACCATTATCATCAACAAAGGTATCTGAGTTAGTACTATCATTAATAATATCACTACCACCTCTACCCGTACCTCTAAATAAAAGTATATTTGAAAATTGACCTGGAAATGCTGCTGAATAAAAGTGAGATAGTTTATCTTCATCACCCGTTAATGTTGCTCGTGTAACTGATACACTTGCTGCACTTGCTCCAAAAGAATCTGATAAAGAATCTAAAGATACATTTGAATCTGCTGCAATTGCACTACCCGAACTTTCATTTTGTTCGTTTAGTATCTCAGATAATCTTAATTCACCACTACCTGGTAGAGCCATCTCTCAACTCCTCTACTTCGGATTTAAGTTCCTCTATTTGAGATTGTTGTTCTTTAACTGCTTCTACCAATAATGCTACAACCTTATTATAGTGAACTACTTTAGATGGTTTGTTTGTAACTATATTATTGTGTTCACTTACAAATGGTTCTAAACCTTTAACACCCTCAACTTCTTGTGCGATAAATCCTATATCATGTCCTTTATTATTGTAATCTTGTTTCCAATCAAACTCCACACCCTTTAATTGTTTTACTTTGAATAATGCATCTTGAATTGGATTAACATTCTCTTTAAATTGTATATCAGATACCGTCGCAGAGAAACCAACAATATCTGCCTTAGCATGAAAGTTACCACTTGCATCTATATATGCATCTTCTGAAGATACACTACCAACATGGAATTGCATTCTACTTGAATCATATTCTATTGCTGCAGAATTTTCAAATCTATATCCACCAGAACCACCAGTACTTGATTTGAAATATTCATCAGTTTCAATATGACCAGTAGTTGCGATATCTGAACCAATTGTGGTTGTATCTGTTGTACTTCTACCTCGAACTTTTAACGAACCTGTTACTACTGCTTCACCAAGAATATCAATTGTTTTTTCTTCATCTGGTGTAACACGAAAATATTTGTTAGCAGCATTTTCTAATTCACTTTCACCCAAGAAAACAGCTTGGAAACCTTTAGGTGATAACTCAACTACTTTGTTACTTGGTTGATGTTTTACCTTAGTTATATTTATTCTTGATTCTTCAATTTCAAGAGCTTTTGTACCAGCTTTTTGATGACCTCCACCTAAATTATATTGGTAATTTAAAACAAGATTATTATTTGTTGCTGAAGCATCAATTATTCTCCATTCAAATAGATGGTCATCTTGTGTTGTTGTGGATTCTGCAGTTCTTGTAAAGGTTCTACTTGCTTGGAAATATGAATTTGGTGAAGTACCTATCAAATCAAACTCATAATCCCAATCTGTAAAGAAATTACCAGTTAGTGTAGTGTTAGTACCTGTTACAAATGAACTATTAGTTTTATCAAATAAACCGACTGTTAAACTATATGTTGCAGTACCACTTACATATCCACTTTGAGGTGTGGAACCTGGGTCATCAGTTCTAATTCTAAATGAAAATGTTAATGAATGTTGGTATTTAGTACCTGGACCTGTTAATTCAGGACTTGTACCACTATCAGATGTATTTACATCTATCCCATTACTACCACTTGCATCTGGTCCGATTGCTTTTACATAAGCATCAATATCTGTTGTTGATTGACCAGAAGATACATTCTGACTTGTAACATTTAAACCACTATCATTATCTATAGATTGATTTGGTGCGTTATATGCAGAACCACCTGATTTTAAAACAACATTCGCAGGTGTAAATGTAGGTATAATTTCTGCAGAAAATGAACCACTATTTAATGCAATCTTTGCAGGGAATGAATTATCATCACCTCGTCCACCATCAATAACAACTTGTGAATCACTATCACGAATTGCAGTTTCATCAAGAATCCAACCAGCATTTGATGCGGAACCGAAGAAACCTGATGTTGCGGATATATCTCCAGCAAATGAAGCATTAGATGCAGCCATATTACCTGATGTATCTACAGAGAAGTTTCCAAAGTTCATCTGTAGTCCACGATTACTACCCTCGTGTACTGCTTGTATAAATTGTGAACCACTTCTAAATGAGAACTCACCACTACCACTAATGAATGCTCCATCACTACCTGACCATTCTCCACCAGTGGTTATAATTTCATCACCTAATTTTATAAATGTGTCTGCAGAGGATGCAGTAAACTTAGTTGAAACTAATTCTAATTTTTCTGATTTAATATCTAAATCACCATCACTAACATCAAATCTTATAAGATTTTTAGCATCACCGAATACTAAGAAATCACCACCAGCATCCATATAGATACCAGCACTTGTTCCGTCAACATTTGCGTTTGCACTTGCACCTAATGTGATTGTTCCATTATCATTTAATGTTGTGTTTCCACCAGTGATTGTTGAACCACCAATACTCCACCCACCAATTGAACCTGCTCCTGCAGTTATCTCTCCTGACATTGTAACTGCACCAGCTGCAGTGATTGTCATATTTGTAGTGTTACTTGTACCGATTGTGATATTACCACTTGAATCAACTCTAAGTGCAGATTTATTTGTTGCACTCTGTCCAACTATCATAGATGAACCAAAGTTTGCTAATGTTACCCCATTATCTCTAACACTTAATCCACTACCATTTATTAATATGTTTTCTGCGGTAGTTGCACCGATTGTTGCTGTTGAACCAAAGTTTGCTAATGTTGTTCCATTATCTCTAACACTTAATCCACTACCATCTATTAAAACATTTTCAGCAGTGGTTAAACCAATTGTTGCAGTAGAACCAAAGGTTGCAAGTGTAGTACTTGCATCTGATTTAATATCAAAGGAATCAGTATCAATACTTATGTGTTGTCCAGCAGTATTTCCTATTGTTGATGTTGCTCCGAAAGATGCTTCAACACTATCTGTTCCACTATCATCTACAATTAAATCTACTGAATTACTATCTATAAAAATTCTTGATTGGTTATCTGCATCTATTCCAATTGTTGATGTGGTTCCGTAACTTGCAACTGTCACATTACCAGCAGCATTCTTTAAATCCATTCCATCACCAGTCAATACAACTTGTGTTTGCATTGATGATGAACCAGCTTGTAACGCATTTATATCAGTATCTAATGAACCTGTCAATCCAGCGATATCACCACCAGTGACAGTAATTGCTCCGTTAAATGTTGCATCACCATTTGCATCCATTGTGATACCATTTGCAACCGAACCAATTTGCATTGAACCAGGTTGGACTGTAATTTTGTTATTTGAATCATTACCGACTGTCAATACATCATCAACCATCGAGATTAAATCTACAGAACCTGATTTTAATTTTATAGAATTGGAACCAATAGAAACATGATTCAATGAAGTTTGTCCTATTGTGGTTGTTGCTCCATAATTAGCTAATGTTGTATTTCCTGCTGCATTCTTTAATGCCATTCCACCTGATGATAACACAACTTGTGTTTGCATTGATGATGAACCAGCTTGTAGTGCAGTTACATCATCTTCCCATGAACCACTAATCTGTGAACCAAAATCTGAATCAAAGTTATTAATGGTAATCGTACCCGTTACATCAAGAACACCTGTAGTTTTGTTAAATTTTATATGTGATGCTGCAGAGTTTCCAATTAGAATATTACCAGAACCATCTACAAAGAATCCATTACCAGATTGTGCACTTGTTGGTGGTGTTGTACCTAATGCAATACTACCACTTCCACCTGCTGCTGAATCTATATCAAGATGGTCTGTATCGAGTTTGAATGCTTGAGTTTTTATATCAATATTATTTCCATCGAAGTGTAGATAATCTGTACTATTGGTTGCGGTTCCAACTCTAAATTTACCACCACCATCCATGAAGATACCTGTGTTAGCAGTTTCTGTAATACTTGTAGCACTTGTACCTAATTTAATTATACCAGTTCCACTACTATCCATAATGATAGTTCCAGCATCTAAATCAAAATTAGCGGCCTTTATATCAAATCCACTTGATGTATTCTTTATATAATTACTTCCATCTTTTTGGAAATTAAAATATCCACTACCACTTATGATAATTCCATTTGATGCAAAATCTGTTGGTGGGGATGCACCCATAGAAATTCTTGAAGTTTTATTCGTACCTAATGCGGATATATCTAATGTTGTGGTATCAAGATTAAAGGTATCTGATTTTATATCTATTGCATCTGTATCGGCATCATAGTAAATATAAGAAGTACCACTTGTTGCAGTACCAACTCTGAAGTTTCCACCACCATCCATGTAGATACCCTCACCAGCAGTTTCAGATGTTGCACTTCCAAGTTTTAAGAAGTTACTTGTACCAGTACCACTTGTTCCACTAATATCAAATCCACCACCTGTGTTAACTCTAAACTTAGTGGTTCTTATATCTAACTCATTACCATCATATTTAAAATATTTATTTACATCTGTAACTAAGTGTAATTCTGCAACACCATTATCACTACCAATAATAATACCAGCGTTATCCGTTCCACTATCAAATGTAACTGAACCAACTTGTAAAAATGCATCAGTACCATTTGATGATAGGTTCATTTCAGGTGATGCTTTTTCACCGAATAATATTTGTGATGTACTTCCACCAAGTAATGTTATACCTGCGTTTGTAGTAGTATCATATCCTAAACTCATTGATGGTACTTGAGAATTTATTTGGAAATCATCTGCATCTATAAACATCGTACCTGTAGTGATATCTACATTTGATGCAGTTATCTCAATCGAATCACTTTGTATATCTAAGTTACCAGTTCCACTATCAAATTTAATAAATTGTGATGCATCACCAATTGCAAACTCTTGTGTTGTATTGTTGTTAGCAATCCAAATACCTGCAGTGGTTGAATTAACACTATCTTTACCACTTCTAATAATACCTTGTGTTGTACTACCTGTTAATTGTAAATTCTTTGTATCAGTTAAACCAAGTTTAATCTTACCTACATTTGTAGTACCACCATCTAATTCAATAACACCTTGTGCCAATGACATAGATGATTGTGTAGAAGAAATTTGTACATCACCATCACCAGCATCCAATTCAAAACTTCTCGCCGCAAATGATAATGCGTTATCATCAAACTTTATGAAATCAGTTGCATCACCAACTGCAAATTCTATATCTTGGTTATTGTTTGCTAACCAGAATCCCTCTGTTGTAGATGCAGCAGATGTTTTACCACTAAATATTTCTGCGGTAGATGAAGTACCTTTTATTGTTATTTGTTTATTTGAAGTACTACCAAGAGTAATTGTAGGTGATGTTGTAGAACCATCAATTACAATTGACCTATCACCATATGATGCTGATTTGTGTTGTGATGATATTTGTAAATCACCCTCGTTTACATCAAGTTCAAATTTTGAAGAAGTTATATGTACATTACTTCCATCATATTTTATTCCACTTGTGGCATCACCGATATGAAATTCTTGTGTGGTGTTATTATTTGCTAACCAAAAACCTGATGTTGAATCACTTACACTTGTTTTACCACTTGCAATATATCCTTGTGTATTACTACCAAGAAGTTTAATTGATTTACTTGTAGTTCCACCGACTGTAATACTTGCATCATTTCCATCTTTCTTTAATAATAAATCACCATCTGCAAAACTCATAGATTTTTGACTTGATGATAATCTGAAATCTGTACCGACTGTTACTTCAAGTTGTTGTGGTTGTATTGTTATATTTCCACTACCATCATTTTGTAAATAATAGTTTGCTGAACCAACTTTAAACGCACCTGTCGTGTACCAATAATTGTTGTTGTTAATATGTAAACCATCATTCGTACTACTTACATCAATACCCAATCTCATCTCTTCTGCAGCGGATGTTCCAATATGTACGATACCTGTAAACGAACCTGTCTGTGCAGTTATTGCTCCTTGTAGGAATACATTCTCTGTAAATAATCCAAAACCTGGGTCGGTGTTTCCATAAAGTAATCCACTACTTAATCCACTCAAATCTCCTAATCTTGCTTTCAATGATACATCATATAAACCACTACCCGTTCTCTCAACGATATCCATATAAGGTGTTGTTGGGTCATTTGGATTTGCATTTAATCGTATGTAACCAGTCCCAACTTTACCAGTCGAAACTATTACTTGTGAACCACTATAGAATGTTGCGGTACTTGCTATATCTCCTAATGAACCACTCTCGCCAGTAGTACCACTTCCATATGCTCTTGTTACAAATATCTTACCACTAAAATCTGTTAAACTTGTTGGGTTGTTTACTGATGCACTATTAACTAAAACATACTCTGTAGAGAAACCTGTAGTATCTACTTTCTTTATAGATAGGATTTCATTCTGTGAAAAACCACTTGCGTTATCAACTGACATTGTAGTTTCTGCTGCTGTTACAATACTACCAGATTTTATCGTTGTTGAGTTAGCAACATATAATTGTCCACCAACTGCATTTACACTTTCTTTTTCAAATACTGTCGTGGACATTGTACCACGAATTCGTGCATTCTCTACTTCTAAGAAACCACCATTTGCAGCAGTTAATCTAAATCCACTACCAGCAACATTGGTTGCGAATCCAGCAGATTCAATCGTACCATCTTGACGGATAATCATATCCCCACCAGTCAAGGCATCATTACTGATTGTCCAACCAGCTATTTCATTACCCTCTCCACCAAGTTTAACTAATGTATCTGATGAACCTGTACCACTTCCATCATAAATTTTTAATCCGTATATATCAGAAGCAGCATCACTTATCTCTCCTAATCTTACAACCTCATCACCCTCTGCATCAAATACTTGTAACCTACTTGTTGATGAATCTATATCTAAATTTGTAGTATCAAGTTTAAAGTTTGGTGTCTTGATATCAATACCACCATCGAATATAAGATAGTTTGTTGAACTTGCAACGAATTCAGCTTGTGCATTACTTCCATCCATACCAATGATAATACCATTGGTTCCACTACCCTCATTACCAAAACTTGATTTACCACCCATTGCAATAAACGCATCTGTACCATCACCAACCATTCTGATAGGATTACTACCATCAGGACTTAAACTCATGGAATTTTGTGTGTTAGATAATTGTAGTGAACCAGCATCTAATTCAAGTTTAGTGGTTTTAATATCTATACCATTATCAAAAATAAAATAATCATTTGCACTTTTTACAAATTCTGCTTGTGGATTACTTCCATCCATACCAATTAAGATACCTGCAGTTCCACTTCCCTCATCAGAGAAAGTAGATTTAGTTCCCATAACAATAAAGTTATCAGTTGCACCACCTTGTATTTTAATCTTATTACCTGAACCAACTTCTATTCGAGAATTTGTTCCATCTAATACCACCTCACCATTTAAACTCATGGATTTTTCTGCAGATGATATTTGTAAATCACCACTATTTGCATCCATTTCAAATGTAGTGGTTTTTATATCAACACCACTACCACCATCAAAGATGAAATAATTATCTGCAGATTTAACAAACTCTGCTTGTGGATTGGTTGCATCCATACCGATAATAATACCTGAAGTACCACTACCCTCATTTGAGAAACTACTCTTACCACCCATCGCGATAAAGTTATCTTGTGCTCCACCTACGATTGTAAGTTGTTTATTTGAATCAGCAGTACCACCTACTAAAATCTTTGAATCTCCACCGAGTAATCTAATTGCACCCTCACCAATACTCATTGATGCTTCTGTAGAACTTATCTCAATATTGTTTGCATTTAATTCAAAGTTTCTTGTTGCAATATCTACATCAGTATCAAATTTAAAATGTCCTTGACTTCCAACAAAAGAAACTTTTGGTGAAGAACTAACCATACCAAGAAATAGACCTGTTTGTTCATATGCCTTTGTAGATTGTCCTATGCTCAAGAATGGACTTGCACCATTTGCTCTCATAAAGAAATCTTCGTTTGTACCCAAAGACATAGAAGCTTCGGTAGATGATAATTTAAATCCAGTCGATGTAATGTTTAAATCTGTTACTTGGATATCTACATCAGAACCCGTAATACTAAAGTTACCACCATCAAAAGTTATATTACCATCACTATCACCAAACTTAAAGTTACCATCTCCATCCATGAAGATACCACTTCCAGCAATCAAAGATAATTGTTCAGCATCTGGTCCGATTGCTAACTTAGGTGTTCCACTTCCTTGTAGTATTATTCTACCATATGGATTTCCAGCATTGTGTCCCAAACTCATACTTGCTTCTGCAGTAGAGATTTGGATTGTTGATGCAGATACTTCTAATTTTTCAGAAGCAAGTGAGAAATCACCACCATCAAATTTTAAGAAGTTAGATGCATTACCAACATGAAACTCTGGGTCTGTATTGTTATTTGCTAACCAAAATCCAGCAGTGGTTGATGTTGCAGAATTTTTACCTGTTGCGATATACCCTTGTGTTGCGTTACCAACTATTTCTATTTGTTTTGTATTATCTTTACCAATTTTAATTTTGTTGTTAGAACCATCGAGTATAATATTACCCTCACCCAATGACATTGAAGCTTGTTGTGAACTTATCTCTATGTTGTTTGCATTTAATTCAAAGCCAGATGATAATTCTATTACAAATTGACCATCACCAAATTGTAATCTATCTCCACCACTACCACTACCAATTAAAAACTTACCATCACCATCTACATAGAATCCATTACCACTACTATAAGATGTAGGTGGTGTTTGTCCAAGTGCAATCTTTCCATTACTTGTTGCACTATCCATAATGATAGTTCCAGCATCTAAATCAAAAGTATCTGATGCAATTGTAAATGAACCACCATCTATTCTAAAGAAGTTTGTAGCATTTCCATATACATTTAATGCACCACCACCATCCATGTAGATACCAGCAGTGTTTGCGGTTGGTGAATCTGGTCCACCACTTCCACCTAATCTTATAACTCCATTTCCACTATCTCCACTACTATCCATAATAATAGATGTAGCATCTAAATCAAATGTTCCTGCCTTGATTGTCATAGCAGTACCATCCATCTTTAAGAAATTACTTGCATTTCCTCTTGCTAAGAAATCACCAGTTCCATCTAAGTAAATACCTTGATTAGTACCATCTACACTTGTGTTAGGTGTTGCACCTAAAGCAATCTTACCATTATTTGTAGCACTATCTATTACTAATGTAGAAGTTGCTAAATCAAATGTTTGTGCTTTTATCTCAAATGTACCACCACTCTGTTTTATAAGATTGTTTGCATCTGATTGGAAATTAAACTCACCACTACCACTTAAGAATATACCATTGGCACTTAATGATGGTGAAGAACCAAGTTTTATAGTTCCACCATTATCTGTAGATAAATCAAGTGTTGAAGTATCTATATTTAAATCTTGTGTTTTTAATTTGAAACCATCACTTGTTCGGTTTCGTATAAAATTATTTGAATCTACTTGAAAATTAAATTCACCACTACCAGTTATGAAAATACCATTACTTACTAAATCATCTGGTATTGTAGTTCCAAGTGCTATCGAACCTGAATCTGACCTAATCTCAACTTGATTGTTTGGGTCAAGTAATCTATTTGGGTCTACTACCCAACCACCGATAGATGCAGAACGAAATGCTGCAAAACCTTGTGAATCAATACTTGAAGATGCGTTAGCGACAGTAGCTGGTGAACCACCAATTGTTGCAGGTGTTAAAATAGAGTTAGCAGATACTGAACCAAGTATCGTAACCCCATCTGTAATTGTACCACCCTCTAATAAGAAACTACTACCTGTTACATCTCCATTTTGTTTAACATTAAAATTTGATGTACTGATAAACATATATTCATCACTATCAATACCACCTTGTTTTGGTGAACCACTAATGAATATTTGTTCACTACTAAATGAATGTGAATCCGTTGTGAATCCCCCAATCAAACCAGAAGATGCTGTAATACTACCCTCGAATGTTGCACCACTTGCTATCAAGATACCATCTTTATTAACCATAAAGTTTGGACCCATCTTGATATAGAAATTATCAGGTGATTCTTCAAGTGGTGTGAAATCTATATAGTACTCATCTGCTTGAGTTTCAAAACCAGATGATTGTGGGTCTGAACCAGGTCCTTGGTCTGTTTTAAATATCGTAGAATTATCAGCATTAAAGGTAATGTTACTACCACTTATTTGTCCACCAATGATTGAGAAATCACCAATGTTACCAGCAGTAGCATTAATTGTACCTGCCATAGTTACATCACCAGCAGGTGTTAAGTGAAAGTTACTTGAACTAATTTCTATGTTACCATTACTACCACTTACAAATTGTGAATCACTACCCAATAAGAATGTATCCGTTACAACTTCAAAAATACTTGGTTGAGTTCTGAACCTCATGTACCTATCAGTAGAACCACCTGCATCAACAATCTCTAATCCAACTCCACCATTATATTCAAATCCACTTGCTTCAGATGCTGATATTCTAGCGTTAATTGAACCACTATATATCATGAATCCACCGAGATTATTATCTATAGAATGTTGGAATCCTTTGTACCCAACACTTCTTAAATATGCTGGATTCACACCAAACATCTCCATAGACTCTCCGATTAACATCGAACCAGAAAATACTGCATCTAATCCATCTGCAATAACTGGTGTTGGTCCAACAAAAGGTACTTTCTCTTTTATTGAGAATGTTTCTGCAAGGTTATTATTTACATCATAAAACTCTACTAAGAAATCATAATTATCAGGTCGTTTTGGTAGAGGATATGGTAGTGGGATTATACATTCAAAGTAATCAGGATTAAAGTTTGTTTCACTATATGGTCGTAGAACTACATCACTTATGATTGCTCTACCTTTATTTAATTTAAACCTTACCTTTACTTTCGGGTCACCTAAAGTTGAACTAACAAATGTACTAAATACACTATCTATCCGTGCTTCGTTTACATTTTGAAAATCATCTATATTGATTTTACCAAGTGTTTGATATTCATCTACACTACCATTCTCTGTAAGTCCTAATGTAGAAACTTGAACTTCACATTCGAAGTTTGTTTCATCATTACCCTCTTTATCTTCTGCTAATTCTTTATAAAAATATGTATTAAATTGTATTGTGTATGGTACATTCGTTTCTAAATCAAAACTACCAGATGTAGTAAATGTTAGATTAGAACCATCTGCATAATTAGAACCACTAATTTGTATACCATCTATTATTTGATTATCATCTCGTGTTATAATAGTATTTGAACCACTTACCCAATGGTCTTGAAACACTTCCTTTTTATGAAAGTATCCAATGTTTACAAAACCAGTATCACTAAATGGGTCAACTAATAATTGTGGTGATTCAATTGGGCCTTCCCACATTGGTTCAAAATCACCAAGTGTACCCTCTGATTTTGCATATACTTTTGCTTTGAATACATCACCACTAAATGTTCTTAAGTTTGCTGTAGTAACTTTTGCAAAAGACCTAAAGTGTGTTTCAGATAAACTTGCGGTAGGTTGTGGTGTGTATGACATAGTAACTTCCATGTTACTTGTATCAGTACCACCTGGAAATATTGAGACGGGGAATTTTTCACCTGATAATTTATCAGTAATTAAGAAATCATCCTCTGGTACCATTGTAGTATTATTATTAACTTTCTTAATACTTGTTACATAGGATGTTGGTATATCAAATTTTTCAGTAGGATATTTTACATTATCTACTTTTGGATTTTTAATTGTTATGGATGAACCAACAAATGCACTTGATATTGAACCTGCATCATTTTCAGAACCACCCTCTACATCATTTACCTCTATAGTAAACCTATCTATTTCTGGTGATGCTCTTCTTACTAACCTACCTCTTGAACGAAAACTCTGATTTTGAAAGGGATTTATTTTTGCTTTTTTACTATTCTTAAATTTTTCTATTTGTTGTCCAATTAAATCTATATCTTTTGCAGATATTGCTGGATAACCCTCATCGACAGGAACGATATCAGCAGGTGGTGGTGGTAAATTTGGTGCAGGATTAACTCCAACACTACCACTCAATATTATTGGTTCAATATCTCCTGATGGTATAATAAATGGTTTTACAATTTCACTAACCGAGACCGTAGGTTGTCTATAAAAGAATATCGGTTGTTCATTTGGTATGACAGGATTTATAAAAATTGGTCTTGAGTATCTTACATTATAAACATCTTGAAACTCACTCGGAACATCTTGATTGTTGAACTGATTTACTTGTTCTACAAATTCTTCAGGTACATTTCCAGCACCAAATGCTCCAAAAGATGCCGGGTCAAATATATTACCTGTTACTTCATCTTGATTTGTTTCTTGCCCACCAAAACTTTTGTAATTAGTTTTCAATTCACCAACGAGATACATCACACCATCTCCAGGCACAACATCATCGTATATCTCTATGGATACTCTTCTTGCTTGTCCCTCAAGGTAATTAGGTACAGGTTCTGTATAGATAGTGTTTCCACCAGCATCCAATATTTCTATTTTAAGTTCAACATTGTTTTTTAAAAATGGTGAACCTGCTATTAGAAATGATGATTTACCTTGTGGTAATGCGGTAGGGAAATCAAATACTTGGAAAAATCTTGACGATAAGCCAGATTCTTCTTCTAATATATCTATATCCTTTAACCCTTGAAACTTATTTATTCTTTTTAATATTGCCATATAGTGAAATTACTCCATAAAAGGATTCTAATATAAATATCAAAATTTGAAATTTATCTATTTATTTATATGTATAGAGTGTGTATAAAGTGAGTAGAATATGAAAAAAAGATATAACTTTACCTTAGATGAGGATATCATGGCTTGGATAAAGGTTCATTGTAAAGATAACCGAACTAATTGTTCGGCATTTATAAATCAGTTATTGTTGAGAGTGAAACAGAGTAACACTAAAAGTAAAATGTCATCAATCTCTACTAAACTTAACTGATGAACTTCCCCCTACCTTTTTAATCTCTAATAAGGTATCAACAAAATCCCTCATTGTTTCAATGTGTGAAACAACTAATGAGAATTGGAACTCTGATTTCAGATATTGGAATAGTTGTGCAACTGAGTTCAGATTATCTGAATCCATTGTACCCCATCCCTCATCAATAGCAAGGAAGTTAGTTCTTGGTAGGTTACTTACATTCATTAAACCAACTCTTATTGCAAGAGAACTAATGAATCGTTCCATACCACTTGATAATTCTAAGGGCCATACTCTATCATCATCATAAACAATATGTGTATCGATTTGTTTACCATCCATATTAAACACAATGCTAAAATCAACAATCTGTGCTAATATATCATTTACTGCTCCCTCAACAGTCGGAAGTGATTTACTAATGAGGTCATATGGTACACCATCTCGTTTGATGGCCTCTAATAAGAACTGATATGCTTGATGTGAATCTTCAAGTTCTTCTACCTTATCAATGTTATCATTAATTTGGTTTTCTCTTGTTTTTAGAACTTGTATCTCACCATGTAATTTTGTTAGTTTTTGAGAAACGATATCTATCTGATAATCTAATTCATCTTGACTTGTTGATAGTTTATCAATCTCTATTTCTACTTGTGAATTGAACAATACATTTTGTTCTTGTGATTTTGCTCTTTCCATATCACTTGTAATAAGATTAAATTGTGTAGTGATATTCTTTTGTTTTTCTTTTGTGATGTTTATATTAGATATGATGTTATCTTGATATCTTTGTTTTTCATTTAAGTTATCTTGTAATTCATCTAAATCTTTTTTGAATGCACGAACCTTGAACATTGTTTGGATTTCATCTTCCATTTTTTGTTTCTTCTGAACATACTCTTGTGCAAGTGTTTTATCCTTATCAAGATTTTCTTTTGTCTGAATAGCATCTAATGTGAATGGGTTACTCATACAATGTTCACAATCTTCATCCCAAGTTAAATTACCAAGTTTTTCAATCTTATCTAATTTACTACGAACTTCTATCTTTAACTTATCTAATTCAATTTGAAATAAATCTCGTTCTTCTTCGAGTTTTTCTAACTTGTAATAATTCTCTTCAACACCATCTTGTTTATAGATAACTATTTTGTTCTCTATCTCTTGAACTGCTCTTTCATAATCAAATTGTTCTGTTTCATATTCTGAAAGTTTTTCCTTGACATTGTCTGATAATTGTGTTAATTTAGAGTGTTGTTCTTGGAGGTCTTCTATACCTTTCAAACTATTATCGACTGGTTTTAGTCTCTTAGTTTGTTTATGTATAGTACTTTGTACATCCTTGATTTGTTGTTTCAATCCATCTTCATCACTTTTGAAATCTTTTTCTTTACCCTCAAGTAAAATCAGGTCATCAGTTATACTTGCTAATTGTTTATCATAATCAGCTTTTTTGAAATCATTCAATAGTGTATTTACTTCTCTGATATCATCTGATGCTTGTTGGTATAATGTATCAAATACTTTCAATCCCATAAACTGAGATAATAACTCTTTTCGTTCTTTCTGTGTTTTATCAATAAAGACTGTATTATTGTTTTGTGAACTCATACTTGTTAAAACAAAATCATCAAAGTTACCAATAACCTTTTTGATATTATTTTGTGTAGTTCTTCTCTGGTCTCCATTTAAACTAACTTTATCACCTGTATCATCAATACACCAAAAATCAATATCTACTTTTACATGTCCACTACGAAGATTCTTTTTACCTTTCTTCTCAATGAAATAATCTACTCCATCTATTTCAAAGTTTACTTTACAATGTAGATTTGTTTTGGCCTTGTTGATAATGTTATCTGCACGATATGTACGAGAACTCACATCAAATAAATTAAAACATAAAGCATCTAATAAAGCAGATTTACCACTTGCATTAGGAGCAAACAATCCAATCATACCATTTAATCTTGTAAAATCTACTACATTGTCTTCACCATAACTAAATAGATTACTGAACTCAAATCGTTTTAACTTCCAATGTACATTTCTTTGGATATCAGCTTCTGGTATAACATTATTTAAATCTTTTAGGATATCTTTAATTTTAATCATGGTTTCTTCTTGAACAACATAATTATCATTTAAATAATTTGATACTAAATTGTATTGATAATCAACATTATATACATCACCAATGTTTATCTTATTATCACGAATTTTATCTGTACTTAATCCATCTACTTTTGTAATAACACTTTCTTGAATCTTTGCTTTCTTCTGTAATTCTGCCATCAACTTTTTCAATTGTGATGGTTTTGTATTACTTACTCGTACACGAACTCTTGGTTTTGCTGGGAAATCTGGTAGTTCAGGTAACTTACCATTATCAATGTTAATTGTATAATAACCATATTCATTTGGAATCTCAATGTACTCTGATTTAAGAGTTTCCATATCCCATAACAAATAACCTTTACCAATATCTTCACCATGATTCTGTTGAACTAATGAACCACAATATGCAATCTTCTCATCTTTATCAAGGAATTGTCTTTTATGGATATCACCAAGTAATCCTAAATCATACCCATCAAACATACTCATCTTCACTTTAGATGGTAACTTGAATCCTAAATCAGTTTCACTTCTATCGACTGTTCCATGAAACAATACAATTTTCTTTCTATCACCCTCGATATCTTTTGCTTTAATATAATCTTCTTCTTCATCCCAAACATCCCACACTACTAAATCAGTATCACCACAAGTGTATACACCTGTTCTCTTTAGGTAATGTAAGTTTGGATGATTTAGGTTTTCTACGATTGGTGTTAAACAATCCATTCTATTTAGATTATTTAAATTACAATCATGATTACCTGCGATAATAACTAATGGACAAATGTCTGCTAAGTTTTTAAATAAACGAGATAACTGGTCGATAAGTTCTGGTGACATTTCTGTTTTAGAATGTGCAATATCACCACCGATATACGATATGGCATTCTTAGGATTCTTCTTTACTTCTTTGTAAAGTCCCTCGAATACTTGTTCGTATTCTCTGTGTCGTTTAAGGTTTCGGATTTGAATATCACTAATGTGATGGATGTGTTTTAGTTTCCTGAATGGAACCTTAATTTTGTCTTGAATCAAGTAAACTCCTTGAGTATTTTTTTCACTTTTGCTAATTGTTTTTTATTCACAATAATATCCCATGCAAATGTTTCGCCGTCTCTATAATAATAAGTATCATTTTTTAAACTCAAAAAAGACTTTATTTTTGTGTAGACTTCTTCATTACGAATATGCACCTTATGATATCCCTCTCCAATTTCCCATATATCAAATGTTACCATAGATTTTCATCCTCATTAATTCCTTAAAATCAACATTAACTGATGTTGACAATTGATTCACCATGTTGTGATAACCAAGTTCACTTGGGTCGGAACCTTTGAGTTTTACGAAACTAACTTTAATTCCGTTTCTCAAAAACTCTCCTATCATTTTCACCGATGAAGCAAATGCATCATCATCTAATGAAATAATTATATGAGAGACTTGCTTTTCGACTATTTTACGAGCTAAGTTAGGTAATATAGTTTTACCGAACAAAGGTATACTATTGTTTTTTATGGCCATAGCATCGAACACCCCCTCACAAAGAATTATCGGTTCATCCCAATTTACATATAGGTCAAATCCGATGATATCTTTTTGAACGGGTGGATTCTTATACTTCATGCCACCTTTATAAAAATCTCTACCTACAAAGTAATTCAACTTACCATCTGAATCATAACTTGGTATAATGATTCTATTCTGATATTGTCCATTCAAACAATAGTGTAGATTATATCTGATGATATCACTCATCTCTAATCCTCTTTCCATGACGAACTTTAGAGCGTGTAACTTCTGAAGTGAATCACCACCATTCCATAATGGTTTAGCTTCCTTTGGAAGATTTAGTATGACAGGTTTATCATCTTTTTTATTTGATGAGTAGTAAGTAGTACCAACTGCATCACTCATCTCTTTAAAGAGTTCTCGTGGTGCACCAACTTGTTTTAGTAATTGGAAGTGATTATGTCCACCTTGATTACTTACCCAACAATGCCATTTACCTGTTTGAATGTTTACTTGTAGTTTAGGTTTGTGATGTGATACAAAAGGACTCCAATACATATACTCATTGGTTTTCTTAAGAGATTGTCCTTTTGATTTTAATGCTTTATCTAATATGTTTATAACTAATTGATTCATTTTGCATAATCCTCATTATTATAATTCTTGTGTTGATTTTCTCTACACCACTTCTTTCGTAACCTTTTTAATTTTTTCATTCCATACTCGGTCATTTCGTGGTTCTCATCAAATGCTTTATCATCACCTATCAAACCTTTCAATATCATAATGCTATCAATACTTGTTAGATATGTATCATCTATTTCTGTACCATCTTCTAATTTGGTTATTACACTCATTTAATAAGTTCTACAAATTCCTTAAATTCTATTACTGCGTAGGTCTTCGACCTGTTTCTTTTAAACACCACAACGGGTGTTCCTTTATGTGAGTATTCCTCTGCTTGTTCTAAGGCACTCCATATGTTTAGTTTTTCGTGGTTCTTACATTCGAATGAATATGGTATAAGTTTACGGGCTGCAGGTGATAACTGAATATCCTCTCCACTCTCTCCCATAGTAGTGGATTTAATATCATCTGGTTCTAATTGTTCTGTGAATGTTTCGAGAAGAATATCTCTTACTGAATTCTGTAATCTCTTTCCTTTGTTCTTTGCTGAACGAGTTTTCATATTGAAACCTAAATTAAGTTAGTTAAAGCTTTATTATTATTAAGTTATTAATTATTATTATTAAGCTTTTAGTTATTAATAAATATATTATAAATCCCTCAGAATGTAATTTTTAATTTTTAATTGGCAGTCTTTTCTCAGAGAAAAATAAGGTTGGATTTTTCTTTGAAACCTTTAATAATGAATTCATAACTATAGTTAATAATATATATGGCACTCGGCTGCTAAAATTAGAATTTATTTTTCCATTTTTTAGAATATTCTTGTTTTGCCCAATTCTCAGCTTTTCTTTCCCATTTATTTGCCCAATATCTATCTTTTCCATCTAAATCAGCTATGTTAGAAGCCTGTGAATATTTTTTCATAAACTTTCTTCTACCCATTTTGTATATTTGTTTAGCATGATGAATCTCATGTAAGATAGTAATGATAAATTCAGAAACCTTTGGATAGTATTTGTTTAGATAGATGGTATCAGTATCCCAATTATAACCACCCTCATCTTTACCATAAGTACCAAACTTTACTTTAGATTTTAAATTATAGTATTTAACTAACTCAGAAGCTACAAATAGTAAATCAGTTCTTTCTTGTAATAGATAAATTTCTTTCAGAGTTGTCATTTCTTCATACTCTGAGCAAGGAACTTAGCAACTTTCTTTCCATATACTTTATCAGATGGATAGTGTGCCTTTGCAACAATTCTACTATGTGCAATATCTTCCCCCAATTGTTTATACTCATCTCCATGTGTTGGGTCTATACTAGCTAAGTACTCACCAATCAAATATCCTTGTATTGCATGTCCACTTGGATAACTTGGTGTTTTCATACTATCTAATTCAGTACCATTTAAATCAATGTTATAAAACTCTGCAACTTGAAACGGTCTTGGACGATTATAATGATATTTCAACGCCATAATAAACTTACCACTTTCTTTTATAATTCTTCCGAGTATTTCGTTTGATACACTAAGTTCGTGTTTCTCAATTAATGGTATAAATACTTCTTTAACATCATCACCAAATTTAACAAACTCCTCATTAGGTTTTATTTTTGCTAATTGTTTAATCTCTTTTAATGTAAGGTTAGAATCATTCTCAGGTGGTAACTTTTTTGGTACTACCAAGTTTTCATCAAAGAGAGAAGTTCTCATTTCCATTCTCTTCTTATGTTTCGGTTTAACTTCTTCATCGGTCTTGTAATATCCCATTGTACGAAGTTCTAATAGTTCTTTTAATTTAATCATTATCTGTTTCTCTTATTTTGTAGTTCTTTTTTGTAGTTCCATCAGTATGTTTAAAATTTTTATAACTGATAACTTCTACTTTAGAATGTTTTATACATTTCTTAGAGATTTCCCTTTTTTCTTTTAAAAAGAAAATTTCCTTATAATCCTCATCACTATAATGGTGTAGTTTTAATTTACCATCTATTACATGCCCACCAGTAATAATAAGTGCTATACTGAATAATAATTCTAATATCATTTATCTACCCCAACGATTTTGTTGTTGTGAATCAGGATTTTTTGCTTTCCACTTCTTATGTTGGTTAGCAGTACGACCTTCTTTTTTCCACTTTTCGTTTAGTTTTTGTTTTTTTTGTTTTCTTATTTTTGCTGCACTATTTGGCATCTTATCTCCAATCCCATATTTTTAACATATTATACGATACACCAAATCCAATTACTGGTTCTGTTAATCCTGTCTTAGAATCATATATTATCCCAGCAAAAGGACCAACACTTATCTGATTTCTCGGTGGTTTTAATTTTAGGGGACTTCCTTGTCTACCACTAATTCTCACACCATTAAATAAAGTGTCTGGTACAACTGCATAATATTCACCTTTTATTTCACCTTGCTCTATGTAAGGTAAACCCATTTGTAAACTTCCATCTAATCCGAGTTCAGTTTCACTATCGGTCAATATTCCATCCTTTATTAAATATCCAGTCCTACCGAAAATTCTTAAATAATTTCCTTGTACACCGAACTCTTTTTCGAATGGTATTACCCCACTGGCATCACCTACTTTAACCTCTTGGGTCTGTGTAGGTAACTCATTAATAAGTATCTTGATACTATCAATTTCCGTTTCTAATATCTCTAACTTCTTCTTTAACGAATAGTTCTCAATACCACGAGTTTTATCATGTGTATGTAAATCAAGTAATAAATTTTCATTCTGTTTTGTTAATGTATTGACTGTATCATTTAACTCAACAATTAACTTATCCTGTCTAGCAGAATCTTCTCTCAAGAAATCCATTTCTTCTTGAGCGTAATAATAACGAATACCCACAATACATAGAATGAAGAGAATGTTTAGGAATCCACCTAATACCCACTCTCTTCTTTTTTGTGGCCAATCTTTTAATAGCATATTAACTCCTATTCAACACTATTTACAGCATCATTGATGGCTTTTCTAATTGCACCACCCAACTCAGTATTTCCAAAGTCTGCTTCTTCCTCGATTTGTAATCCAGTAGCAGTTACATTAGTTTCTATCTCACCAGTCCCACGAAATATTTTTTGTGTTCCCTCAAGATTATTGACTAAATTAACATGAAGATTAACTTGTGTTTTTTGATTTCTTCTGTTAAATAATCCAATAATACTAAATGCTTCATTTGGTTTACCAATATAAAGTACTTCTACATTAGCAGTAAAATCTGCATTATCATCTTCAACTAAACGATACCTTGTATTTTGAAATGATTCCTCAACTAATTGTTTAATACCCATAGTAACTCTACTATCAGCAACACCAATTGATTCATCGGTTTTTACGAATTGTGATACTTTCAATGTAGGCCAATCGAGGTCTTCACCAACAACAACTGGCTTTGGTAAATCTTGTGAAAAACCAAATCCCATCATTAACAATATCATAATCAGTTTTTTCATTTTCTTCTCCTTAAAAGTAAGTCCCAAATAGTATACTGAAAGATTTTCCTCTTTCACCATAGTCATTCACGACCGTGTTAAATCCAAAACTCACACCTACATTAAAGGTGAATGCCTGTCCTAATTTCCAGTCTGCGGAAATAGTTGGAAAGAACATAATTGGACTTCTCAGTAATAAATATTGAGAATCTCGATTTAATCCACCATAATATCTAAGTAATGTGTAAGATGTATAGTTTGCAAATGTAAACTTAATCATCTTTAAATCAATTGGAATCACCATACCATGTAATACTGAAAGGTTTCCAAATGTATTATCACTTACACTTCCAAAACTTGTGGTTAGTACAATAACTTCTGATTGTGGTTTAATCAGAGATTTTGCATAAGAGGTAGATACTAACCAATCCCACCCCTCAAATGTTTCAAATGCTACACCCGTACCACTTATCACTTGATTCTGCTTCTTCGAAATAAAGTTAATACCTTGTCCGTAAGTACCACTAAATCGTGTGAAGTCATCGGTGAATGAGAAATTACCATCGTACCTACTCTTACCATCAAATGATGTTCTTGTGTACACACTATTAAATGTGGTAACCCAACTACTATCCACACTTGGTGAACTTTTTATAGCATAATTTACTTGTGATGGTTGGTTACTTATATCACCTTTACTAAATTGTTCTGTAGCATTTTGTGCAAGTGCACTCGCCAAAATCTCTTCAGCAACTCTTACTGCACAAGGAAATAAATCTTCGAAATCATTGTATACATTCTCTGCCCATAATTCAAGTTCTCCTGCAAGAACTTCTTCTAATGTAAAAAATCTTGATTTATTATAGTAGGAAACATAGAATCCATTTCCATCTTGTTGTACCCTATAGTTATTTCTTACAATCGTCTGATTACAAGGGTCAACATAATTATAAAAAAAACCTTGTGCAGAGAGTAAACTACAGAATAATCCTATAACTATTAATACTCTCTGCCACATTCATTCTACCAACCTCTACGGTCTATTGCTTTAATTACATTTACAACCGCAGTTTCCATTGCCTTATTTGAGGCGGAACTTAAAGAACTCTGATTCCATTCCATATTTGGATTTTTTAGGAATCCTTGACCTATTGTGGAAGCTCTTCCTTGACCACTACCAACCACATACTGAGTATTTTCATTATTGATTACTTTAACTTGAATACCAACAATAGTTTCGTTTATTGTTTGAACTTTCCCACTCTTGATATCTTCTTGTAAGTTAACAGCAAAATCATAAATAGTTACATACGCAGTGTACTTGGTTTTCTCTATTTTTGCTTCGTTGGCTTTTAAATCGTTGATGATAGATAATTGTACATCTCTATCTCCCTCAACAAGATTAAATCTTCCAATGTAAGAAATAACATTTGCAAGTTCTTGGTTTAACCCAAATGCAACTCGTTTATTTCCAAGTTCTGGATATTGTTCTTCAAGTTCTTTATTAAATTTAACATCCAAAATCTTTAGATTATCAACTTTAGTTATTTCAATTTCATCTAATGATTTCTGTTTCTCATACTCACCAACATATTGTTCCGTTGATACTGATGCTGCACATCCGTATAAACCTATTAAAAACAATATTGAGAATATCTTATTCATTTTTATCTCCTATTTATCTGAAATCCGATAACGGGTCTTTCAGTAGTTTTTCCAATCGTTCAATCTCACCATTTAATTTATCAATCTCATTCTGTAGTTTAATTATATCTCCATCATATGATTTTACTTTTGGCGTTTTTAATCCATCTACTTTTTCTCGTAGATATTTTAATTCTTCATCAATATTTTCAAAGTTATTGGTTACAATTTCTATATCACTTGCTTCTGCAAATCCTTGTACTACTTCTTCCAATGAATCAATGCGGCCAGTAAAACTATACCACCCAGCAATTGCGGTAGAAAGAAAAGTAACAATAGCAATAATATTGTTAATTGATACTCCGAACTTTTTTCCTTTGACTTCTTCAATAGCTTGTTCTATATCCTTTGCCATTTTATTTCTCCTTAATTAACATTCACAGCAAGAGCAATTACAACTCTCACATTTACATTCTTTACAATCACACATACTATATCTCCACATTAATAGTTAGTAACATTGAATCTTTCAATGGATGTGTATCATCACCTGATATAAATCCTAATCCAACATTGTATTTATCATACTCGAATCCCATACCTATTGATGGATAATTCAACTGATGGTCTACATCACTATAATATCCTGCTCTGAACCAAAACATATCTTTTAAGTTATATGATAAACCTTGTCCCATAGTATAGTATCCACTATAAATATTCCATTGATTATAAATATCCCAATTATTAATAGGTATTTTTACACCTACATTCAAACTTGTTGGAATCTCAATTTCATATCCATTCATCTTAGTCATTATACCGACATTAGCAATCATAATATCCATATCTAATTTTTTCCAAAAATCATCCATGTGAATACCAACATCGAATAACATACCATCAGTTTTTTCTGTATATAAATCGTGAAAGACTACTTTACCCTCTACACCTATTGATACACTATCCAACTTATTACCCTTATAATATAAAGGTGTACCCCAACTCACTCCGAGTTTGGTGGTTGTTGGTGCAAACGAACCATTGACTGTTCCATATAAATCAGTCGATTTCTGTTCTCCGTAATCAAAGTGTAAAAGGTTAAAGCCAAAACTCTTCCATCTTACATCAATATAGTTATATCCCATATCATCTACGATATTCTTTAACCATTGTACATTTGTAAAACTTACATTGGTTGTAGTATCAAGATTGAAATGGTTTTTTGCGGGATTTCTAAATGCAAGTGATTGGTTCCCCAATGTTGTTTCTTCTGCAGATGGTGATATCGTTAATACACGATTAACCTGTCCAAATAGAGAAGTTACAAACAACAAACCTAATATTACTTTTTTCATTATCTATCCTCTTATTTAACGACCGTAAATTTATTGGCCTTAATTTTATTTCCACTCTGTAAAACAAATATATAAACACCTGGTTCTAAAGTTTGGTGTTCTTGATAAACACTAACTTCAGGTAACCAAACACTTGGTTCATTTGAAAAATCAAATGTGTGTATACCTGGTTCTACACTCTCATCTAACAATGTTCCAACATATTGTCCATTAGAGTTTAGTATGTAAAGTTTTACATCTGACAACTCTTCAACATAAAATTGGAATCTTGTATTTTCTCTAAATGGATTTGGATAGTTATAAGTTAGCTCATTCTCTTCTGGTTCTCCACCACCGAATGCCCAATATTTATTCCATACCATCACTTTACCACTCTGTCTACTCACTAATAAATCTTGACCACTTGGATTACCAGCAGCATATTTATCAACGAAGTTTACAGGTGCTTCTGTCCACTCTGCATCAGGAAAATCTGCTCTGAATAATAATGTTAGAGCATTTATCTGACTATCTATCCAATAAGTTTGTGGTGCGTTACCTGGTGAATAATCCATACCACCAAATGATACTTTCTGTTTACCTTGTATTGGTTCGTGTACATTCACATAAGTGAACCACGGCCCTGGTAAGTTTCCAGTCTTCATATCAACAAACTCTAATTCATTAGAATTAAATTCTACTTCAAACTCAAATCCAGCAACATTTACTTGTTCTGGTGTTAGAGTGAATGGTACTTCAATAATATCACCACTACGAACTCTGACTGTGGAATCTGCAGGTAATGTCATAAACACATCAGGTGTATTAAATGCAATTTTGTTTGCCCAAGTACTTGGTGGGTTACCATTACCCCAACGATAATATGTATCGCCATTTATATCAATGTATCCATCAGTACTTCCTACATCTTCAATATCGAAATCATCACCATCTGATGTTGAACCTGCTTCTTTTACTTTAGTACCACTTGCGTTTACATCTCCTGTAAAGAAGTATGCTAAACTATCAATTGTGTAATCTGGATTAACATCATTTCCATATGTAGATGAACCACCAGCAAAACCAATATCTAAGGTATCTAAACCAGTCTGAATATCATCCATCAATGGATTGATAACTTCAATCTGTCCAAATTGTAATGTAGTATCTTGGTCAAAATCATCATCTTTGAATATAGTAAACTCATATCTTTGATTACCCCAATCTTCATAGTATCCATAAGGAAATGGTTCACCACCCTCTTTTAGTGTATCGATAGTTGCCCAACTCTGTAGTGTATCACCATTTAAGTGAACATATGTATCAATGATACCACTTGTGTATGCCCATAAGAAATATGCATCATTTAATTGGAATACATCATCTCCATCCACATCACCAATAAAGTATTCAACTGCGTTTAGTGTATCTACACCTGTAACAGATTTAAACTTATTACTTTGGAAATTAAATGCTGCAATAGCATCGTTGATGTTTGTAATTCCATATCTATCCAATGTTAATGGTGTATGTGATTCAATATCATCACTAGCATCTGGTGGATAAAATGACATACGATATTTTTGGTTTCGTGGTAACTGAATATTATAATATCCTCTATCATCTGTGTATGTAGAATCAAAATAACTTACTCCTAAGAAACCCTCACCTGGTAGCGTTTGTGCTGCAGTAGTTCCTTTATCATCAAACCAAAATGTAGATGTATCATCACCAATGACATCATCGGTTGTTGTTTCATCAGTTAAGTTTGCTTCATTATCAATATCTTCAATGTTGTACCAACTATTGTATTCATCTGGATTACTTTGGTCTAATTCAAATCTAATCTTCCAATAAGGATAAGTGTTATCATTAGTTATTGCATTATCTTGTGCATACCTAAAGTATCCCTCAACATCAACAAGTTTTGGATGTAGAGAAATATCTCCTCTTGCACCACCTTGGTCTGTTTCTTCCGTACCATAATTACCATCAATGTAAACATCGTAATCTAATAAGTAATCATCACTTATATAAGTGTAGTATCCCTCACCACCCTCATATAATGTTGGTACTCTAAAAGAACGCGGACTGAAATCATCCACAACATCTTCTATTTTAAAATTTAATTTTACTAATTGTTTTTGAACACCCTCTCCACCACCAAAAGTAAATTCATCACCATTGTGTGATACCATTGTAATTCTTAACCAATCGTATCTTGCATTAGCTTCTGATTTTTCACTATCAGCAGTTTGTAAAGAATCGATATATCCAACATCGGAATAGTGAACAACTTCATATGAATAATCAGCTCCTGCGGTAGAATCACCCTCAGTTGCTTGAGTTAACCATGAACCTTTTAATACTTCAGTATCTTCATCATCCCAATCAATTATATCGTTATCAAAAATAATATCTAATCTTAGTGCAGTAACATCAGCACCATCATCATCAAGTGTAACTTCCATAGTCATTACACTATCTCTCCAAGCATCAAAATTATTATTATACAAAGCAGGATTATCTTTATCATCTGCTAAGTAAGTTTGTAATTGATGCGTAACACTTTCTCTCCACCAATACTCTGGTGTATCATAAGTGCCAGTTTGCATAATCCTAATGACGGGTTCTTGTGGGAAGACAAAACCCAACCACATTAGGCCTATTATCAACCATCTCATCGTAGTTCCTTTTCAGTTATTTTAATCTATGTCAACTCCCACTCGATTGGTGGGTTTGGTGTAGCCTTAATTCACAATAATAAATATAATATATAAAAAAATAATGATGTGTTATACATCAAATCTTACAACAATCGAAGTATTGATATCGTTACCTAATTTGATAGGTTTTGCCAATTTACCAATAACTAATAATTCATTGTTATCATTGTATAAACCGACTGTCGTTACATATGGTTTGAAATCTGAATGTGATACAAACCCTTGATATCCACTTGCTTGTGTGTAAGATGTTTTGTAGCTTCCTGTCCCTGCACCTGTTGGTTGGTCTGAAGGTGCGAAGAACTTGTGTATGTCCGTTGAACCCTCTGCTACATTTATACTGCCACTTAAATTTTCAGTTGCAGATTTATTTGTGATTAAGTTAAATTCACCTGGTTCGATTGTAACCAAGTATTCGTATTCGTAAATTGTTTGTGTTGCTTGAAAGTTCAAATCAAATGTAGTATCACCTGCATTTAGTAATGAACCTGTATCTGTAAGTACAACTAATCCATGTGAGTAAAAAGCATTACCCACTTGTGAACCACTTCCGTTTGCTATGATTCCTTGTGTTCTATCAAATGAACTTGATTTATAAGCTGCGTAACTTGCTGAATGAGCAAAATCATAAATGTTACCATCACCATCATCTCTTAATTGATAAGTCTTTCCACCATTCGTTACATCTAAATTAATACTACCTGGTTTTAATTCTTCACCAAATAGTTCTTGTGGTATAGTAAATATTTTTGCATTACCATGTAGTTCTCTTTTTTCTACTTGGTAATTATTTCCACCGAATGTTCTGTATGGTTCAAGATTTTCATAGTACAAATGTTTTATACTAAACCAATTTGGTCTATCATAATATGTACCATATTCAAACTTGGAAGAACTACCATGAAACCGACCGAATGATTGTGAGGCAGCACTTCCAGTATTGAAATTAAATAGTGAACCACTCTCAGCGTTTAGGCGTAAGAATCCACTTCCACTATCGTTTTGATTTAAGAACCATTTCTTATGAACTTTGAATGGTCTTATTGACTTATCTGATGGGTCAATGTTTTTTAACATTTATAAATTCCCTTAGAAGTCAAGTTTAACTTTTATTATAGCTTCCCTTGAATATGATTTCAAAATAGGTTTACTTAACTTAGCAACTGCTAACAACTCATTCTCATCATTGTATAAACCTACTTGTGTAATAAACACTTTAGGGTCTTTGAAGAATGTTGAGTTTGTTAGAGCACCATCTGAGCCTGTAAAGAATGTTGGGTTTGCACTAAAGTTATAATCTTTGTTTAGTACCCTACAGAAGAAGTTAGTAGAACTAATCTCCTCTTCTCTACGAACTTGGAAATAGTTAGCTGCTACAATTTTGTTATAAAACTTTCTTGGATTGTTAGCAAACGCATCGGCATTTCTACCAGTACCAAATGCTACAGTCTCATCTAAGTAGGTTGGATTAAATAATAAGATTCCTAAATCAGGATAAAAGGAACCAATCGCACCACCTGCTTGACTTGCTGCTGCTGTGTTAACAACTCCAACACCAGTTTCTAATGAACCACTAACAATGTTAAATACTCTACCACCCTCATTGACTGTTGGATTATTTGTTGCTCCACTATCATCAATGAATTTATGGCTACCTAATCTGAGTTCCCAATTACCTGGGTCAATCTTTTCTCTCATTCTTGCTCTGTTAAATGCTACGAAGTAAAATTCTTCTGATGCACTTGGAGCACTTGTGAAAGTAAATTTCTCAGTAGATGGTGGAAGTAATACATTTGCAAATTGTCTATAATTTGCTGCACTTTCTCTACCACCCGTTGTTAACTTTGTTGTGTTTCCTGCCGAACCACTTCCACCAAAATGAGCATATCCAATATCAAATTGTATTTCTGCTGTTGATGGACTTGATGCAGGGTCTTGATGAAAGATATCCAAATAAGAACCTGTTGCGGTTTGTGTAGAACTTGTAAAGAACGAAGTTAATGTTCCTGTCCCACCACTAAAAATACCACTTGATACTTTTACCTTTTGGTTTTCAACTACATCGTTTTGTCTATCGAATCTTGTAAATACTGACATCTCTCACTCCTTATAATGTACTTGGGTCTGCTTTGATTGTTACCGCGATGTTAAATGTAGCACCTGTGGATAAACCAGTGACCGTTAAGTTGGTTGAAATATCTGATGTTACAGAACGAGAAACAAGGTTAACTGATTTACCTTGTAAGGTAATAGAACGCTTTCTTTCCTCTTCATCCAAGAATACTGGAGTAGTTGCTCCAACATTTGTTTGTAAGTCTGCAATTTCTTCTTTTTGTATAAATTCTAACTCATCTAAGATTTTAGCAGCTGCAAATCCTTGTCCACCTTTTAAGAAAGGAAGTTGTCTGAATCTCTTCTTCTTCTTTTTCTTCTGTACTATGACTGGTGTTAAGTTTGCAATTGTTGCATCATGTAATGTGAAAGAATATCCTGCTTCACTATCACTTCCATTTCGTGTGTTAGGTGTAATTGTTTGTTGTACACCTGGTCCGTTGAATTGTAAGTTTGGTGATGGAACTTCCAAGATTGGAAGTTTCGCAGTGTTCTTTGGTAATGATACCAATTTGAATCTCATTATTTGATTCTCGTCTACAAAACTCTCTAACAATGGCATGTTCTCGATTACAGCTCCATAATAGTTCGAACCATTAGGGTGGGATGTATCCCATAATCTGTAATCTACTTCATCATCTGCCAATGCGAATTTTGTAATTTTAAACTCGTCTTGCCCTCTTGCCAGTAATTCTCGACCTTTCTTGGTAAGAACAGCATCGACGGTTATGCTTGTGTTATTTAAAAATCCCATTATTTTTACTCCTGATTGTATTTTGAACTGAGATGGATAGTGTTCCTATATAAATATAACATCACTTACTTTTTAATCAACTTTTAACTTGGAATCGCCTGGTTCTTGAGTTACAAGTTTTGTAGGTGAAGTTATTGTTATTTCAACAGGTTCCTTACCATCAATAGTATTATTTTTCGTTAATAATTCTTGTTTGTAAAATAATCTAAATAGTTTAGATTCATATGCTACACTTTGAAATTCTGCTGGTGCAAATGATGAACTATATGATTCACCTCTTGATGCACTTGCCTCACTTGAATAAAAGAATTCTTTTATTTCATTGTGTTCTGATATTCGTGATGCACTAACAAAAGGATTGAACGCCTCTTCAAATGTAGGTTCTATATCTCCCTCTGTTATACTTGCCGTTGCATATAAATTCCCATAATCACTTCTTGGGTCTATTTGATTAATTTTATTTAATGTAGGTATTCCTAATGTTCCAAGTGAACCACTTTCGAGATTGTGTAAATTTACATCTCCATTATATGTTGTGTACTCACCATGAAAACGATATGGTATAGGTTCTGCGGAACTACTTAATCTACTTGTTAATTGTATACCATTATCAAAATGTCCTGCGTTCTCATAATATACATTATCAAACTCAGGTATCTTACCTACTACTTCTTTACTTCTTTCTAAAAGATTAGGTTCTATTAATAAACCTAATGTTGTATTTGCTCTTGCTGGAGCTAATTTTAATAATTGGTCAAATATACTTCTATCAAAGAAGTTTATAATTCTCATGTAATCCCAAAAGTTATTACTACGAGAATACTTTTTCCAATAATCTCTTTGTACTTTATCTAACCCACGATATCCTATTCTGTATTGGTCTCTTGGGTCTCCGATTTCATTATCAAGATTTATATCTGCTAATGAATACATAATATCTTCGTTCACCACATCAACTGGTGAAAAGAACACACCAAGTTTATTACTATCTATTGGTGCAAAACTTTGTGCAGAAACTTCTTGTCTAATATTAGAAGAAAGATTACCAAGTAGTTTCGTGTTCTCTGTTCTAATCTTTGTTGCGTTTCTTCTTGCTGGTCCAATATTTGGAACTTTCATTTGTTCTTTATCGGATATACTTCTAAATAAATTCTCACTATATCCAACCGCACTCGCACTTGCAAAGTAATTAGTTTGATATGATTTATCATCTAACTGATAGTTTGTTCCACTACCTAAATTACTATTCTCACCCAATGGTAATCTGAATATTAAGTTATCATACATGGAAGATGTTGTGTTACCATTGTATGCTTTTGGTGCCATTACATGATTCTCAAATACACTTTGTGATAAAGGTTCACTCCATAATCTGAACTCCATCAAAGAACCACTAAGTCTTGTCTTGTGGAATTTATCATTATGTCCACCAACCCACAAGTTAGCACTTTGAGTAAATGCACCATTAATATCATTTGATGTTGTAGATAAACTTGATGAGTTAGAGTATACAATTACTTCTCTTGATGCATCATATTGTCTTGCAGTTAACTCATATGTTACTTCTTGTGAAACATCATCCGATGTTAAATCTGCACCACTTGATGATTTTCTTGTTAACATCACACTAAACATATCATCATTGTATACAGGTAGTAAAGAAGAAGTTACAAATGTATTTCCACTACTTCCACTAATACTAAACTGAACTCTACCAAGATTATCAGTTGCTCCGTTATCAAGTAATTCTATTGCCCAATTATTTTCTGATTCAACAATAACTTGATTTTGTGATTTAGGACTTCTAAATCTAAATTCAATTGTTTGTGGTTTTATATTACTAACACTATCGTTTGTCCATGGCGTTAGTAAATACTGACTTGACCTAAAATCTAATGCGTATGTAAACTTCCTTTTTATTTCATAACTTACTCTATCATTTAAATCTGGTCCACCATATTCTCTAACTCTTAGTAATGAACTTGGTATACCATAACAATTCATCAATCCTTTCATAGCACGGACAGTACCTTTGTTCTTCATAAAGAAAGGTAAGTTAGATAAAATTCTTTTCCATATTTCTTCTGTTAATGCTTCACTTGGTGTTTCATTTAATGCTGCACCACTTGAATCTTTTCCTAACAAGTATGTTGGTAGAATAACTAAATCATTTCCACTATTAACTTCAAAACCCATATTCTTTGCAATTTCTTTTACAATATCCTTTGAGATACCCTCTGATACTTTAGGTACTCTTTCATTTACATCTGTGAAGTGTCTTAAGTAACTCCATATCTCATCAAATTGTTCACCCACCATATCCATAAAATCTAAGAACACTTCGTTTTGTGTATCTTGATTTACATGAGCAGGTAATTGATTTGTTAACCTATCCATGTTTGCTCTATCATATTCTCTTGAGTAACCAATCCAAGTATTCCACCATGCGGTAACTTGAGAACTTGATGTATGATAAAGTGTGTGTGGTTCAGTAGAACTTTCTTTTGGCCAACTAGCATCATAGAACTCACCAAGTGAACTTGATGCATAACTTGATGAGACTGTATATAAAAAGTTTTCATATGGACCAAATGAGTTTATCACTTGTCTTTTCTTCAAATCAAAATCTGCTTGTGTTTCACCAGAACCTGTAACATTTGATATTGATAATGAAGATGAAGTATACTTCTCTACTAATTCTACTTTCTTTCTAAAATTTCTTAATCTTGTTTCTGCCGAACTAAAGTTAACAAAGTTACCAAATCCATAATCGGTTGTTTCACCATCTGCAGATAATTTTTCAGTTCGTTTTTGGTAATCAATATTTAATTGTACATCAAGTAAACTACTTGAGTGAACTGAGTTTATAATCTCTTCATTGGTTGAACTATCACTACTTAATAGGTCATCATATTTTTTATAATTTGTACCTCTAAAGTTTATTGGATTTGAAGTAGAGTTTAAGTTAGGAACTCTAAGAAATAAATACTCATCATCTTCTTCAACAAATGGTATTAGTTTTATTTTATCTTCATATGGTTCCATTTTCTCTTCAACAAAATAAGCCAAATCACCCACTTCTAATTCTTCAGGTAATGGTTTATAAAATTTAAAGTAACGAGCAGTTTTATCAGAAAACGCATCCAATGGTACAACACCTGGGTCTGTTTGTAATACATCTTTTGGACTATCTAAAACACTAATTGCTAAGTGATATCCATGTTCAGTAACCATGTAGTTATTTAATCTTGAAACTTTGTTCTTTCTGTAGTTAACATAAAATTCATCAAAGAAGTTACCACTTACATCATCACCACTATGTTCTGATTCTGTAGCACCCATTTCATATGATTTATCTACACGAACTCTATTGTTATCAAGTATCTCTACAATAGTAGCAACAAAATCAATTGGTGTATTTTCAAAAATTACTTCTGGTTCTTGTGCAGTATCTTCTTCATCTAATTCAGGTACAATATCTGTGATACCATCTTGTATTTGAACCCTTACTATCTCATCAACTATTTCTCTTGTTACAGCTGGAACTTGTTCATTTATTACCCATTCATTTGTTGGTGCGATTGTACTTGGTGTTGAAGTTGCTGCTCCACCACCAGTTCCACTATCACCACCACCACCTTGTCCATCTTCAAAATCTTCTGCTAATCTTAACATATTGATACGATGGTTTCTCTGATGTAAGAAGTGTTCCATACTTCTCCATTTACCAAGTGTAGCACTAACTACATTATCAGCATATATAGTGTGGTGTTTATCTAATATTAAATTCCAAACATCTAATGGTGATGATTTAAATTCTGTACCAACTTCATTTGCCATATACCACTTACCACGATGTTTAATCGGGTGATGGTCTGTTGTGATTAGTTTACCAATCCTAACTAACTTATCACCATAAGGTCTGTTATCTTTTACTACCTTTAATACTTTTGCAAAACCTTGTTCAGTTTTCACTTTCATACCAGGTCTCATCATCTTGATTGGTAAGGTACGATTGTTACTTAATTTTATTTGTGTATCACCTACAAAACAAACACTACCATAATCATCAAACCTATCTAAATCTTGATAACTATCATCTGGTGCAGGTACTTCTGCTATCTGTTCTATGACTGGTGTAGGTTTACCTTGTGTTGCACCTTTGATTGCTTTTCGTGCAACCTTTCTAACTATTTCTGAATCTAATCTTCTCTTAGGGCCTACATCATCCTCAACTATTTTTTCTACAATTTTTTCTCTTGTGATTGTGTAAGTGTACATACCAGGTATAACAATTTCTCCACCAACCATGTTATCAGTAAATCCTCTTTCGTTTCTACCTGTAACGAATTGTAATACATATGGGTCTGTTTTATCAAACTTTATTTTACCAGCATTTGCTCTATTCTTTTTTGGTGTGTACACCATATCTTTGTTGATAGATGTAAAATCTTTTTGGTAAGGAACATTATTTATATTTTGTAAATCAACTTTTATCTCTCTTTTATTAGGTGAGATTTGTTTGATTCTGTATTGTAATTTTTTAGGTAATAACTCTGTAGATTTACCCTCTGAAAGTTTTTGTTTACCAGATGTGAAATAACGAGTACGACCATTGACAGTTTTTACTTGTGCTTTACCAATATGAATAAAACTATCTTCGTTAATTAAAACATCTTCTTGTTTTCCAGCCAATCTTCTTAAGAAAAGATATTTTACTTTATACTCACCAATTTCTAATCCCATTGAACGAAGATGTGTACCTACATCTAAATCAACTAAGTTTGGTGTTGGAAACTTTACTTCACCTGCAGGAAATATATCATCATCGACATATTTGTCTTCCATATCATAAACATACAAATGTAAGTAATCAGAATTATCTCTACCAAATCCACTATATACGGGTCTTGGTGATTCTAATTCTTCTCTATCTTTATCCGTTAAACCATACTCTAACATTTACCGAACTCCACTCCGATTTCATCGTAATCCACCATGTATACTCCAAATATACTATCAACTGCCTGTGGATTAGTTTTCATAACTTCTTGTGCCATAACACCTTTATATTTTTGTGTACCCCATATGTATCTGAATTCATATGTGTTGAATCCATTCTCTATACCAAGTGGTACGATATCTCTTTTTAATCTTTCATCACTAAATATTTTCTTTAATTTTTTTGCTGCTCTTTTTAATCTTCCACCCTTTTTCTTTTTCTTTTTCTTTTTCTTTTTAACTTCTTTCTTTTCTTGGTCTGTGGATGTTGTGTTATTCATCTCAGCAATTTTTTTATTCAAACCATTGATGGCATCAGTTAAACTATTATTTAGTACTTGATTTCGTTCTATCTCTCCATCCAATTCTGCTTGTAGTGCATCTATATCTACACCATTTTCTTCTTCTTCATTTTCTCTTGGGAAGATTTCTAAAAATTGTATATCATCACCAAAGAACTTAATAACTCTATCTGTTGTACCAGAGTTTTGTCTTACTTGTAATCTTACTAATTGATAATCCTCTTCAATGGATTGTCCTTGTTTATCTGGCGATTCGTAAGATAGTAGAAAACCATTTTCATCTCTTATAGGATTAGTGGCATCAACGATAGAACCACTTATCTCCATTCGTTTTTTTGCTTCTTCGGCAGCCTTTAATTGTTTTGCTTTATCTGCTTCTATTACTTTAGCATAGTATGGGCTTTTCTTTTTTGCCGTTTGATTAAAAATGTAAGGCATTTTATCTCACCACTTTAAATATGAAGTCATCATCGTATATCATTGAAGTTTGGTCTGCTCCACTACCACTAACTACTTTGATTTCAAATCTATAAAATCTTTCTGGTTGAAATCCATCCATCCATAAGTTAAAGAAGTTACCTGTAGAATCACAACTCACAATTGAACCTGTACCGAATGGTATTATTGTATCTTCGGTTTCGGCATCTCTTACAGAATAATAAGTACCCTGTCCTAAACTTCTACTACCACTTGGTAAAAACTTAACAGTCAATGCTGCTGGTGTAGTATCGAATCCACGAGTAGGATATAGTTCACGACCAGTGAATCTGAATTTTACTTTTGATTTTTCCTTGTACTCAGGTTTTAAATTATTGAAATAAATTTTTAATCTATCTAAATCAGTAGAACTCAATGCTGTTAAACTACCAGTAGCGAAACTTGAATCATCCCATTCTACTTCTAACTTAGGTGGATAGATTGTATGTGTTTCTCTTGAAAAATATTTTAATTGACCTTGTGGTGTAGAGTTACCCTCTGCAGAACCTGTAGCAGTTGTTGGGTCAAAGATACTATACATACTCTGTGATGTTACAAGGTTTTGTCTCTTAACAATAAATCCATTGTTTGGATATGTTGAACCACTATAAATATGGTTCTTAACCAAATCACTAATATCCATTCTAATATCACGAGTTTCATAAACTAAATCTTGTGATGAACTTACCTCGTATGTAGCTGCTAAACTTGATGTAAACCAAGTTCCACCTTGTGTTGTACTACCACTAACCCATTCAGTTTTTGTTGTATCATTATCACGATACTTCCAACTAGCACCATCACTTAGTGCTGGGTCTCTATCTTTAGTGCCTGTACCACCTGCCCAACTTCCACTTACCATGTAAGTAAATAAAGATTGTTCTACTGCTAATTCTTCTGAACTAGCATCATATAAATTTAAATAATATTTTGCATCACTTGGAATTGTTCCACTTTGTACTGATGATGAAATATATGAATAATCAAATTTAATTAAAATCCTTGAAGCATTAATTGTAGTACCTGAAGAGTTTACATGCTTTTCCACTTCTAATATTTGGTCTAAACCTGTATTGATTGAAGATGTAACATTACCCTCATAAATTGTTGTGTCTGTTGTTGGATATTCAAAATAATACACTATACATCTCCTATTACTCTACCCTCAATATCTGTATTAGGGAATTTTAGTTCAAATATGCTTGGGTCTAATGATGAATATATGATACCATCTTTTGTTGCTGATTGAACATCGTAAATGTGTCCACTATACCCATCTTCAGTTCTATACTTATTATCCACAACTACTATTTGTTTGTTTGGATTATCGTCTTCGGGTGGTACAACACTTGCCACACCATCTACTAAAGAAATCTTGTAGGCAATATCACTCAACACTATTGGTTGACTAATCTGCCAGTTATCTGTATTGAAATGTTTTTTAACAGCATCAATACATCTTAATAATACTTCGTTCTTGTTAAATCCTCTTTGTGTTATGATACTAAATCTAACACCGATATTAACAATATACCCATCTTTAATATTAATTGCATCTGTTACCATTCTGTATTGTGATAAGTAAACTCTAAGGTTTTGTTTCACAACATCATTTAGTGCAACTAATTTTTTCTTACCATCATAACCCAACACATACATATTTAATGCAAGTGGATTAGGTATCACACTTGTGTTTGGTTGTTTAACAATTCTACCTTGTTTCATAATGGTTTGAGTATTGACTTCTAATTGTTCATCTTGAACTAAAAATACTTTTGCAACTGCACCATATTTTTGTGGTAGTGAATAAACTCGGATAACATAATCTTCTTTTGTTACTGCACGATTCTGTGAAGCAAAATGTGCTGAAGCATTTTGTCTAACCTCTTCAGGTGATTCACCCGAACTACCACCAGTTGCTGGTTCGTTGTTTATTATTGATAAACTATCTTTCGTTTCTTTTACTTTTGTAGAATCTAATCCATCCTCTTCAAGTGATGTACTTAGTGTATCAAGATTTTTGATATCACCACTAACAACATTATCCACTTGAGAACCACCATAAGTATAAGTTACAGTCAATGTAATATTACTTGGTGCTTGTCCAAACGCTTTTGTTTTTAAGAAATTACTTGGGTCAAATGATTCATCAAGTTTAGATAAACCTGTACCAAGTGAACTACCAACATTATCTGGATTAGGTATAATCTCTTCATCTGCATTTGTAGATGTTCCTGCACCAAATCTTAATTCTGTTTTTCCATCACTTCTAATATATCGAGTAAAACGATTTGCAGATTTTACTAACTTTAATAAGAAAGGTGCTGCTTGTGAATTAGCAGATACATCAGGTGAGTTAATAGAATTGTTTTCGATATCTTGGAAGACAGTATCTTGTGCTAAGAAAGGAACTTCATACCATGTGTTTCCATCATCATCCGTTACTGAAGTAATCTCAATAACATTCTCTTTACTTAAAATAATTTTATCAAATTTTATAGCATCACTAAAAACAAAATCCTCAGAAGTTTTAAATCCACTTTCTAATGTTGCTTTTTTTGTAAGAGTATAATGTGTTGGTGTATCACCATCGTTTTTAGAAACCACATCTTTTCTTGTATCAAATGAAGATGAGTATTTAAAATTAACATCATCCATCAATCTAAAACTTCTACCACTCTTACTTGAGAATATACTATCTGCATTTACTTTCAATGCATAATTTAAATCTGGTTCGTAAGTATCACCAACATTAATTGCTGGAACTTGTAAACTTAAATCACATATTGCAGTTGCAGGTGTACTTAAGTTTGGTTTATATCCAAATGATTGTGCAATCTTAAAAATGTTTTTCTTTTCTTCAGCAGAATGTAATAGTGTTTCACGATATTGATTATCAACATAGTAACTCAACATATCACCAACATAAGATGCCATTTCAATAAACATCATACCAGGTGATGATTCGTTAAAATCATTGTATGCGGTTGGATAGTATGATTTCGCAAACTCAATAAGGTTCTGTCTTATTGAACTGAAATCTCTTCCAATATACTTTACTTTCTTCTTTTCTTTTTTAATATTGGTTCCGTATTCTACATCCAAAGCCATTTACTTTCTCCTAACCTGTGGTATTGAAATTAAAGGATATCTGTTCAGGTGCATCCTCATCATCCACATTCACTAAAAATTCTAAGTTTACTAACACTTGATTACTATCTGGTGTTAAGATAATATCTATAGTGTTGATTGATACATAAGGTAACCATTGTGCCAACGCCTCTTCAATTGCTGCTTCTATTCTATCTTCCAAACCATCTTCTTGTGGTTCAAAAATTAGTGAAGTTAATTCACAACCAAATGTTGGTTGGTTAACTCTTTCACCTGGAATAGTTAGTAATAAATTTTTTATGTTTGTGGAAACTTGTTCTCTTATTGTAGAACTTCTTGGAAAGAATCCAGCGTTACCACTTTTATATGTGAGTGGAAAAGTTAATCCAAAGAACGCATCGCTATCTTCATTGATAACTCGTACTGGTGGATTTGTTAATGTTGATACTTTTTCACTCATGGTTTATTACTTCTTTTTAAATTTATCGTGTTTCATTAAATCACTATAATCTCTTGTTAAAGCATTTAATACACTTTCAGGTACATCACCCACATTTAAATTCTTTTCTTTTAAGGTTTGTGCAGCTATCATGTTTCTTTGTTGTTCTTTATCACCACCTGCTGATAATGCATCTCCGTATCCTAATAGTTCTGATGCTCTACTCGAATCAAAACTTCCACCACCCATCGTTGGATATTCATCCATTTCTGAATCACCTTTACTCAATGCAACAGTCTCGTTTAAAACATCGTTTAATGCATCATTACCAGATACAAAATCTCTTTTTTGTCGAACAACTTTTTTGACTGGTTTTTGTTTTGGTGCTAGAGATTTGAGTGTAGAACTTTTTGCTTTCTTATACTCAGTAATAAATATCTCTTTAGCTTGTTTTTTGACCTCTATTCTTACTACTTCTCGAATTAATTTTACGAGTGCTTTTTTAGTCATAATGACCTCCTATACTATATTATATCCTACCGATACCAAAGGTGGGACTGCTGTGATTGTAAAAACAATCTGTTGATGATAAATATTAAACGCTGTTATAAACTGGTCAATTGTATCATCAATCGTTTCATTCATCTTACCTTGTGCATCAATGTATGATGATGTTATTCCTGGATTAGTTACCAATGCTCCTGCAGCAGTAGCACCACCCAACCAATAAAGTTTTAGACCTGTATCTAATGATGTTGATAATGGTACTGCTCCGTATGCACTAAAACATAATTTTAACATTGATTGTAACCCTGCTACATTTCCTGCTGCTAATGGTGCGGGTGGTGCAGTTCCTACTCCACTCACTCCAGTCTTTACACATTTATCATATGATTCAGCAATTACTTTTGCCATATCATCATTATTACTTAAACCTTGTTTGTACTCAGCTCTAAATATATCCCAACTCATTATTTCGTTTTATTTTGTGGACTCTTAATAGTACTTAATGTAGATTTTATTGATGCTAATAAACCTGCACCAGGTCCAACCACTACTGGTCCTGTCGGTGCTAACAAACCTGTTTCTATTAATGTTAGTATATCATTTAACTTTGATTCTAATGTATCACCTAACACTATTGGTTCTACTGCATCTATACCACCTATCTTTGTTATGGGTGTTTCGATAACAACTTCACCTACTGCACTTATACCTACATTCTTATTACTTGAGAACAAAATATCTCCACCATTTTTTGTGTTTAAGATTATTTTATCTGAGTTTAATAAAATTTGTTTACCCTCATATGGTGCTGTAATTAATTTACTTTCTGCACCAAGTGTTGGTTTTAATTCTTGATTAGTTACCATATAAATACTTGAAGCATCGGTATCAATCTTTTCTTCTATTGGGACTTTTGAATCACCCTCTATTGTATGTCCAACACTAATAATCACATTGGGTGAATTTTCATTTTCATTTTTTATATCACTACCGATTCTGATAGAGTTACCAAATCTACCCTCAATAGTTACATCACCCTCATTAGGTAATAGTTTTCTAGCATCATCTATCTTTTTAAAATAGTGTCCTGTCTCTATACCTGTATCATCAGAGTTAGGTAAATCATCTATATCTTTTGTTGATTTTAATGTATCCTTTTTCTTACCAACACTAATACCATGTTGTGTATTAAAATTAGGATTACCAAATAAATTTAATTGTGTTGTAAAAAATAATTGACCAAGATATCTTACACCAATAACAATCTCACCAACTACAGGTGTTATTTGAAAGTTTGGATTTAATGGTTTGTAATCAGAAAGTGAATCTATATTTTTTCCTAATTCTGAATTTACAAATCTACCCTTTACTCCACCAAGAAAACTATAATCTGGTCCACCATCTTTCTTTTGTGGAAAATATTTTTTAGTATCATCAAGATGTACTGCTACCACTTCCAATGGTTCTAACTCGTAAAATTCGTTTGGTGAATCTTCTACTTCTTTTAATAATCGTAGAATAGATTCTGTATTTTGTATACGAGATGATATTGGACCAGTTTTATTTCCTGATTTTTTTCCAATTATGTATGACATATTAGTTTACTTTTGCTGTAATATTATCGCTATGGTCTTGTAACTCATTGACTGTATTTTCAATGTTTTGCATTAATTGTTCTTTTTCTTTCTCAGATAAACCAAACTCACTATCACTATCACTACTTGCACTTGCTTGTGCTAATCGTTGTACGATGGTTGCTAGTTTAACTAATTGCTCATCATTCTTTACATTGATTTCTAAGTACTCTTTCAACATAGGAATGATTTGTACGGCCGTATCGCCATCCTTGATAAACTGAACTACTTCTTTCATTAGAACTTCTAATTGTTCTTTGTTTCGTTTAGAGTTATCATAGATGTCTTTGAACACATCTGACAGGGTTTTACCCTCAAATATTTCGAAATCGATTGCCATAATTTTGCCTGTTTTTTACCTAATAATAAATAGAAGATTTCTAAAAAAGTGTTGTATATATTTATATATCGGAAAATTTTCTAAAATATATACAATAGTTATTATATGTCGGTGAAAAATCTGACATAATTGATTAACTAACGGGAGAGTAACCATATGCAGGAAATCATAACACTCGTAAAAGGATACATAGACGACTTAGCTCAGATGATGTTATCCTTGGTCGCTATTGGTGCAATTTCTGAAGTAATATTTGGAAGTGGTATCTTCGGCGTTAATGTTATTGGTAACCTAACACAAATAATCAACACATTCGGCGAATCAGGTTTCGCTGGACTCGTCGCATTGTTGGTGTTGGTGGGTTTATTCCGTAAGTAGTACTATATCGGATACCTAAAATATGGGAGTCTTTTCCGAGGCTCCCATATTACTTTAAGATTTCCAAAGTTTTCTCAGCATTAAATCTTCCAGCTTTCGGCCAACCATTTATTGCACCATCACTTTCACCTGGTGTTTTAATCCAAAGATATGCATCACAATATTCTGAATCTGTATCCGTAGTAGGTTTATTTCCTATCTTCATTTCTTGTGGATTAAATGTTTCCCAAACTTCATTACCATTTCGTGATGTATCAATAACATAACTACAACCAAAGTGTTTAGCAATCTTATCACCATATCGTATACACTTATCTGTAGTTACGAAGTTACTTGTGTTGATACTAAACCCTTGAACCTTATTAGAATGAAACATACCCAAGTAAGTAATTGCATCAGTTCTCTTTAACCATTTAGGATGTCCTATATCAAGATAAACTACTGCATTAGTTTTGGATAGTTTTTGTATTGTGGATTTTATGAGACGAGTTCGTTTTTGTCTTTGATAATAACTCATACCCTTTCTCATATGTGGAAGTGCATCAGGTTCGATTATTACAATAGGTGAGTAATCACCAATACCCTCTACCACTTCATTAATAAAATCATGATATTGAGTTTGTGTTAATCCACCTTTTGAATGTCCACCTACATCCCTATCTGGTATAGAATATAAAACAATAACAGGTTGATAGGGATGTGCTCGTTTACACAATCTGTGTACTCTACTTGACAACCTCTTCAGTCGTTTGATAGGATTATCAACTAACCAAAAAGAATTAGGTTGTGAAGTTATCTGTTTTAACTGCGGATACTTTTCAGTATTATCTTTTCGGTAATCCCAGTCTTGGTGGTATAATTTTAACTGAACCACGAACCAGTGAACTTTGTCTCCACAGAACCTGATTGTAGGTAGTTCTTCTGTAGTTCCCAATGATGTTTCTTCATCACATTGACAACACGAGTAATGTGTTGTGTGTTGGAACCAGTCATCTCACGAATTAAAATGTATAATGCCTTCTTGTTAAAGTTCTCAATATTTTCTCTCATATCAATCAATTCAACAACTGCGTTAGCAACATCCAAGTCTTTCTTTCGTTTAAAGACTGTAGTAAGATTGTTTCTCCAATAATCAGCAAGAAGAACAATGTATTCTGATTTCATTGACTTGGTGTCAATCCCTCTCATCTCTCCGACAGGGTCTCTCTTATAATCAGTAACCTCTTCACCATCATGCTGCTTCATTCTCTTGTAGTTATTATTGTTATGTAGAATGAGATAATTCTTGGCAACAATCGAGAAATATGAGAAGGCCTTACCCTTACCCTCGGCGAACTTATGAATGTTCATATACAAGAAACTAACCACCTCATGTTTAACATCGTCCGATGGAACATCAAAGTAGTAAAATTTAAAAGTGTGAATAATATTCTCAGCCAATTTTTCAAAAGGTGTACGAATATGTTCGTTATAGATTCTCTCCCTCATATGAGGTCGTTCTTCTTTATTATGACGAATGATAGCATTCTCGGTATCTTGATTGAAATAATATCTTGGTGAACCTTTTTTTGCTTTTCTTGGCATTATATCTCCTGCTCTGTTATTGTTGTTAATTCATTTACGGCATCTTGGATACCCTCAAAGACTACTCCTATCTCATCATCCGATTCGAACTTACCCTCTGAATCTAATTCATCAAGTATTCTTTTAGTTTGTATTATTCTAGCGGAATAATTTTCAACCCAAGTTTCTAACCTCTCAACTTTTCTCATTTGATTGTAGGTAGTGAAACCTAATGTTACTGAAACTATTCCTAATATTATTTCTACTATCATTTCTTATCTCCAAACAACTCATCAAATAAATCCTTTGGTGAATCACCTGTGAGTTTAGTTTCTACTTCAGTTTTAACAGCAGCTTTAATATTGTTAACTGATTTGGCAACTTTCTTTTTACCAACCTGTCCTGCTTGTTCCCATTGGTCACCCTCGATATATGTTGCCATCATATCTGCTTGGTGTAGTATACGAGCAATATGACCTCTCAAACCAGTCTCTGGTAAGAATGTCATTAAATACTTTTTGTTTGCTTCTTCATACATTCCATCTGTTAATTTCAAACCCATGTATTCGTTTTCTGTCATAGGGATTTGAAAGTGTTGTAAAATAAATATTGCTCTATCTGTGACGGTCATGTAAGTTAATTCAGGATTATGATTGTAAATCTTTCCTTGATTCTTTCTGTGCCATTCCGATTCATTGATTACATAGTAATCATGTTCCATATCTCCAACCTTACCTAAATCATGGTGTAGGGCTGCAAAGATTAATTCTTCATTTGTGAAATTAATATCTGCTCCATTCTGTAACCATAAATCTCTTACTTGTTGAGACATCTCTACAATGTGAATGACATGTTCTACATAACCACCAACACAAGCATTGTGATAATGTTCTTTAGCACTTGCTGGTGCTAATACCATTCTATCTTCAAAATGGTCATACATTGTATTTAACTTCTCTAACCTTTCACCTGTAAATGTATCATTAATGATACTGCGTAGTTTTAAGTAGTTATCTTGTATCTGTTGTTCTGTTAGTTGCTTCATAATGTTTTTATATCTCCAATTTTCTTACCCATAATATAAGGCCAAATGACCATACGAGTCAAGTGTTTTTTTTATTTTTTTTCATTTATTGATTTTAAATACGAACCACCTATATTCCAAAAGAGTGTCTTACCCTTTAGTGTTTCAATATTCTGTTCTAACCAATACCATTGTTTCTTGTCCCAAAACTCATTACAATCAAATGGTACTTCGTAATCATCCATCATATCATCAAACGCGTAAGGTGATTTCTCAAGTATAACATTTTTTAAATCACCTGCATGATTCTCATTTAAAATCTTTTTTGTTGATGAGAAAGCACTCATCGTTATAGAGTAAACTTTTCTTGATTCAGAATCTAACTTCCACCAATCATCTCCATACTCTAAAAATTCTTTTATCAATCCACTTGCAGTAACTCCACTACCGATACTAACTACAAGGTTATCATATTCCCTACCTTTTAAAACTTCTCTCATTCTTGCCCCCATATAACTAATGTATGCGGGATGATTGAATGCATATGGTAATTGTTGCCAACCATTCTCTTTTGCTTGTGTGTTCAATTTGTTCTGCATGAATGCCATCATGTTTGGTCTCATAGGATGTAACTTACCACCATTACCCTCAACTCTTTCCAATAATATTTTTGGAAACCTTTCTGTATTAGGATACGCAGAAATAAATTCTATACCATACTCTTTACATAATTGTGATAGTGTCCAACCTGTCCAACTCCCATAAACTGATAAGTGTGTTAACGGCTTTGATTTATCAATACTATCACTTTCTAATATTCTTCTGATACCCTCTATCTTTGACCATCGTGGAAATGTTACACCATCTCCAACTAAATCATCTCTCTTGACATCGACATCAATACCCTTAAGTGAATATGTTTCAATTGGTGTTTGTATTAAGTCCATTTCCCAAATCCATTTTCAGTGCCAGATAAAGTATCTCTCATACCTTTATGTTTGAAACCAAATATTCTTTCAAAGTTATCACCGATACAATGAAATAGTTTTTTTCTATTTCTAAAATTTAATTCTGTATCATTTAGAATTACATCTTCGATATACTCTTTGAAGTTTGTTCCTTTCTGAAATGCTCTTTTCTCTTGGTCACATACCTCGTCTGGTAAGTGTCCACGAAATGCTTCAGCAAGTGGTTTCTTCCATTGGTTTCCACTATTATCTAATACTGGTTGTGTAAGGTTAGTAGTGTAATCTAAAAAATCTAAATCGAAGAATGGACATCTTAATTCTATTGTTCCATAATTCATAAAGATATTATTTCCACGAAGTAAATTACCATAGTATTGTTTCTCAAACAATTTCTTTCGTACATCACTCCAATCTGGTTTCTTACTGAACATTCTGAATGTACCATATGAACCATACGATTCATCAGAACCCTCACCACTAAACGCAACCTTAACACCATCCTCTGCCATTCTCTCGGCAACATAACTTTGTAGAATACCAACTTCCATTTGGACTGTTGATGGATATTCTATAACCTTTATTGTTTCTAAAAATTTTCTTTTTAATTCTTCTGGGTCTCTTGGTATCTCAACCTCAACCAATGGTACATTGATATGCTCTGCAACCATTCTTGCAAACATTAAATCTCTTGAATCCTCATCGAACTTGACTGTATAAGATACGATATCAGGTACTTTCTTACTTAACAAATAAGTAATAACACTTGAATCGATACCACCACTTAAACAAGTTCCAACCTTAACATCACTTAATAATCTTTTCTCTACTGCAGTATCTAACAACTCATAAGTTTTTTTATTAACCTCATCTTGGTCAAACTCTTTTTCTTCAAATGGTGTCCAAGTAAAATAGTAATCTTTATCAATATGTACTGAACCAGTTATAGTGTTTATTCTCACTACTGAATTTTTTGGAACAAACTTACATTCTGCTTGTGGTAATATTTTTAATATTGATTTCATTTCAGATGCAATTAAAATATTTGTATCATTGTTATAAATGTATAATGGAATCTTACCAACCCAATCTCTTGATATAACTAACTCATTAGTTAATGAGTCATGTAATACAAAACTAAACATACCCTCTAATCTTTTTAGTTCATTCTCTTTGTATAGATATAAAATTATTTCTGAATCACTATTACTAAAAAATGTATAACCTCGTTCTTCATATTCTTTTCTTAATTGTGGATAGTTCCATATCTCACCATTAACTACAAGTGCATAATCATTCCAAATAAATGGCTGATTTCCTGCTTCACTTACATCATTTATACTTAATCTATTATGGCCCAGGTGTACATTACCACACTCAAAAATCTCTCGATTATCCCTACCTCTGTGTTCAATTTGAAGTAACATATCGTGTACAACTTCATCACTATGATTGACCGTACTAACTATTCCACACACGAAGTATCTCCTTTACATTTTTCTTTTCATTATTCATATCACCAAGATGAACTGAACCACCAATTGTTGTAACTCGTTTTAATTTTAAATCTGCTTGTTCACATAAGAACTTACCCATCTCACATAACGCAACCCAATCAGCATAACCACTCTTACTAATTCTCATACTTCTAAAAAAAGCTGTAAGATATAATCCCTCTTTACGCGGTTTCAAATCAACCGATAACAAACATGGCATTCCTGCCATAGTCTTTCTACCATCGGATTTGGGGTCATATATGCTCATCGCTATGGTTTTACTATTCTTATGCTCTTTCAATCTTTTGATAGTTTGTTCCACTTGATTAAAACTATTATCCCAATTAATCATTCTGCCCCAATATGTTTTATTCCATTTTACTGAAGTATCATTTTGTTGGTATTGTAACTCATCCATAAAAGGATGTGTTGTTGGTGGTACAAATGTAACCGATGATGCATAATCAATTCTATCATTACCAAATACATCTCTGAAGATACCATCAAACTTTGGGTCTGTATCAAAGTTATCTTCTATCTCTACACTCATATTAATAGATTCATTCATCACATCTTTATTACCATTCTCTAAAAGATACTCGTGTGATTTTATCCAAGCATCTGTTGGTGAGTTTGAATTAATTACTATCATGATTTGTAGTATACAAATATAGGTTCAAATTTATAAACATTATTCTCATGTTGTACTGAGTTTAATATTCCTGTCTTACTTGGGTCTAACCCAATCATTCTTGTCATTAACATTTTTAGTTTACCTTTATATTCACAACCCAACTCTTCAAGTATCTTTCTACTATCACCCTCTAAATCATAATAAGTGTTAGCACCAATCTTAATAGAAGCGATATTCCAAAGTAGGTATCTATCATTTTTTAGATATTCATATGCTGTTGTGAGTGTTGGTCTAAGAAAGTTATCAACCCAGTCTTCATATTGACTATACGCTTTGAAAGATTGATTCTCATCTTGTGAGTATTGCTCTCTGTTAAAGTATGGTGGTGATGTGAAAACTAAATCTAACTTGCCCTTATACGCTTGAAAGTTAGAATTGTTCCCAATTAATTCACTACCCTCTCTATAAACATCATATGTATTACTTTGTTTTTCTACATCAAAGAACTGAGTAAATGTTTCAGAAAAATTATCTACACAATTACTATTATAGAAATCAGCAACTGCTTCGTATCTACCGAAGTTATCTGGATTAGGGTCTGTACCAATATAATGTATCTTCTTACGAGAACTCATTGCTCCTAAGATTCTACCACCCCACCCACTACTTGGGTCATAGATATGAAACCTTTGGTCTTGATTATCTATATGGTCTGTAAATTTTTCGTACAATAGTTTTGCTGTAAGTGGTGGGAAGTTAACTGCTGGTTGTCCACATGCTAATCTAAACACTTGTAATATCTTTGGAAAGATACCAATAGTTTTATCATAGTGTCTGATTAGATATAAGAACTCAGTTACTTTACCACTCTTACTTGTTTCACTTGAAACTATATCTGGTATGTTACTTAATTGTGTATCATTCAAGTAACCACTATCTTTACAATCTTGTACTTCTTCTGCAGTTAAGTAAACATTTCCATGTCCTTTAAACTCTTCATTCATAGTACCATAATTACCGACTGTACTTTTCTTTACTCTTGCAAGTACAAATCTTGTATCTGAATACTTACCAATAGAAACTTTACCATCATGTACATTCTTAATAAATTCTTTACCACTCTCACCATTCCAAAAAGGATTCTCATCTTTCTTGGTTACGATACTTCTACTCCAACTATACATAGAATCTTTCTTTACTGCTCTACGCATAATGTGAACAAACTTATCTTCTAACTCTGGGTCACCAAAGTGGTCATAGATAGATAAACCATTATCGGCTGATGCACCAATACTGATTTTTGTTTTTAACATTGTTGGGAAGAATTGATTTACACCAGATGCATCTTTATTGAAGTTCTTAATTATACCAAGTGATTCTTTATCACCAGTATTATCTTCGATTAAATAATCACATGGATTACCTTTTAACTTTTTAAATTTGGTAATCAACCCATCTTCATTTTTACCAATGACAGGTGGTGTACCATAAACATCCCATTGTTCAGTAACTTCTTTACGAAGTAATCGTGCCCATTCTGTGAATTCATCTGCACTCATTTGCAGAAGTTTGTGATATGTCGTATTTGATTTAAACTCAGAGAAACGACTTCTCTCATAAAACCATTTTTTCAATGTAACTCCGTTATTGTTTAATAATAAATATAATCTTAATTCGCGTTATTCAATACTAAATTTGTTTTCATGATAGTTGCACTCTCAACCTTGTAAGGCTTGGTGCCAGGCGATTCGAGAATATCAATACGATTAACGAATCGCTTGTTCATAGTATCTTTGACTTGATACACCCCATCCTTTTGACCAGTTCCCTTAAGAACAATGAAATCACCATAATCCAAGAAACCACCATGTCGTTTCAAAAGATTTCTACTAACCGCTATGAATCGGTACTCACTAGCTTTGTGTACCCTTATACGCGTTCCATCCGCGAGAATGTTCGGTGTAGAATCAGTTTGAGACGAAACAGGATGATACATTGTTACTGTCACTTCCATTCCCTCAAGTTTGAATTCCTCAACTATAGATATTAATCTTTCGTTTTCGGCTTTCATTGTTCGAACTGAGTCCTTGTGGAACTCCTTGTAATTGTCAAAGATGACTGTCCAAACATATGTGTTAAACACTAATATGGTTGAAACTATCAAAAATGTTTTTAAATTTTTCATAATGTTTTCATCATGAAGGTCTTCATACACACTCATATATAAATATCTCCTTTCGCGAGATTAATTCAGTTTATTTTTAACTTTTTTGTGGAGCTGGGGGGAGTCGAACCCCCGTCCAGTCTACCTATCATATTAAGTCGTTTACAACTTTAGATGGTTCCGAATGTGTCACCAACAACCCTTGTCAAGTTATATACAGGTCTTGAAAACTGGTAGTTTCTTTAATCACTAACTTCCCTCTAACTAAAGTGAGTTCTTTTCAGATTTATGAACCCGTTACCCAATATCTGAGTCTTGGAACGAGCCTTACACATTAAGCGTAAGCGTAATTAGCAGTATTGCCAATTAATCAAAGTGAACCTTTTGTAGCGAGTCTTGCTCAAACTCCGTTGCACTTAAATACGAAACAGCACCTGTCGATACCAAGCAGCCCCATATTTTAATCGATTTCATCTGAATCCCAATCATCAATTATATCCTCTTCACCGAGAGTAATATAAGTATCAAGGACATCGATTAAATCCTCAACAAGATTCCAATCCTCTTCATTGTATGCTCGTTCTAATTTTCTTTTAATTTCTGCCAAGCTCATATTCTACTCCTATTTTAAATTTGTAGTACTTCCTACCTTTGATATCATTGTAATCAAAGATATTAGTAAGTATCAACTTATCAGATAATTTCCAATTTAATTGAGCATAATCTTCCATATCAAATCTACTCTCACCTGTTAGTCCATCATGAAAATAATAACCATCCCATTTTGCTTCTAATGATAATTTACCATTGATTTCTTTTTTCTTTTGTATACCCATCGATAAACCATTTTCAAATTTATCATCTGAATATAAACCAGTATAACCAATTGAGTACTCACCATTACGATATCGAATATCTGCTTTACCATATTGTAAATCACGAGATGTTTTATTAACATATTGTGGTTTAAAATAAAAGTTCTTAGGTTCCCATTCAAACCATACTTCATCATCAATATAAGATTGTCCTAACTCTCGTTCCCAATCTCTTTTGAAGTATATGTTTTCACTCCTAAATCCAAGAGCAATTTCATAATCATCTTTGGTGATTGAATCATCGTTAGGTGTTCTCGCACTAAACGAAGTGAATAAAACTAATCCACTTAATAAACTCTGTAATATCATCTCATTATCCTATCTAATTCAACCCATGCTTCCATCCCTTGAGAAAATTGATACATCATATATAATAAGATACATCCTGCTCCAAGTTTAAGACTTGTAATTATGATATCAAATATCATCTCTACCTTTGAGTTCATTTACTCTTTCTCCTTGTGTATCTTCTTCTGGTCTTTGTACCAGTTCTTCTTACAACTTTTCTTTTCTTCTTGGGTTTCTTACCAACAAGAATCTCAGTTAGAAGTTCACATGCTTCTATAAATGTCATTATATGACCTCTACGATTTTAGATTCTTTAACTACTTTAACTTCAAATGAGTATGGTGAATCTTTTAACATCTCATTTACTTTTGCTTCAGCAACACTTACTGAATCACACTCAACTAAAAATGCTCTACGAGTTCTTTTTTCTCTCGTACCATTCTTTGTTGGTATCTCTTCTACGAATACTACTTGTGCTTCATAATACATTATGTATCTCCTTATATTTGTTAACGGCCAATTCTTTCATCTTTGCTTCGACCATAATATCAACCTCTTGACCATAGGTATCAATATAATCCAACACATAATCTGAATGTGCTTGTGGTCTAATTTTTGAATCTTCTTGTTCAATACTTCTTGATTCTGAATAGTGAACTGCTGGTTTAATATCACCCCATGTGGAACCTGCTAGTTCTAACGCTTCTTGTTCCGATAATCCACCATCACAAAATCTGTGGTGATGATAATCAAACACAATAGGTATACCAATTCGTTTGTATACTCCATCGTATAAATCTTGTACTGAGTACATGGATGCCTTATCATCATTTTCGATTGTCAATCTTGTTTGTACACTCTCTGGTAACTTGTAAAAGTTCTTACAGAATCTATCCATTGCTGATTCTTTATCTCCATATGCACCACCAAGATGAATGTTAATCTTGTTGTAAGGTGTTCTTGATAATCCCATCATATCCATAACATCACCATGTATTGTTAAGTCTTTTACACAATTATCAACAACATGATTATGTGGTGATACTAATACATTGAATGGACCTGGATGTGTGGTCAACCTAACACCATGTGTTGTTGCCATTGTTCCAGCAGAATGTAACCATTGTTTAATCTCATCAATATCTTTTAGGTCATCCCATTCATACTCAGTTTTCCACGGCGTGATATCACTACTCATACGATAGAAATCATAACCATTTAATACATTCCATTGTACTATCTGATTTAAATCTTTTACATTTTGTAGGATAAGTTCTGAAGCATAATCAACACCTTTATCATCAAAGGTTCTACGAATCATACTACGATTTGTTGTGATAGGTTTTGTACCTCTTGGTTTGTTACCATACTTAGTAGGATAGCTCAATGCCATATTGATACATGCATAACCAATTTTGTTATTTACCATTCTTCATTTCTCCCAAAGTCATTTTTTTCAATTCTCATTTTTAAGTGTTTCTTGTATTGATACATAAAATATATATGTTTCAAATTTCCCAAATACCAAAGTATTTTTCTAATAGCGTTCATTAGCAGGTGTATCATATTCAATTAATCCAGTCATTTCTGATGATGAACGAATTTTTTTACCTAAGTTCTGAACGAACTCTATACCTAATTCACTACATACTTTTACCTCTGGTGAATTACTAGCATCTCTATCTCCACCATTACAAAAGATTAGTTTATTCATAGGTTTAAATCTATGTACCATCCTAATAGTTTCACATACTGATTTAGTTTCATCACAAGCTAAGATTACTTCATCAACCATATCTAAATGATACACGATTTCTAATCTATCATATTCTGCCATAAACTCATCACCCTTTTTCAACATACATTGTTCGTGATTGTTAACAATTACAATTAACTCATCTGCCATCTCTTTAGCTAATTTGAAATACTCAATATGACCTACATGAAGTGGGTCAAAGTATCCACTAACTATTGCTGTCTTTTTTCTCGACATCTGTCTTACTCTCCTTGTGTTTCTTTCTAAATATTTTATCCCAATTATCAGAATACTTTTTGTAATCTGATGTTCTTGGTGCACTACCTTTTGTAGTACCTGAATCATATATTGATTTCTTCTTACTCATTATTGTTCATCTTCCAATCGTCATATAGTTCCCATCTATCTTCTGATAAAAACTTCTGAGCTTTCTTCCATTTCATCTCTGTAACAACATGCCCGTTCTCAATTAATTTAACAATCTCGTTACGGCCAATCTTTTTTGTATCTCGTCTGTAACTTCCAATCTCAATCTTTCTGTCAAATATAGTAGTACCATTTAAATGGTCAATCTCATGTTGTACACATATCGATTCAAGACCATCAAACCTCATAGTACCTTTTACATTATCTGATTTGACTTCTACGATTTCATATCGTTTAGTGTTTACGCCTTTTTTTGGATAACTTAAACAACCCTCATAATAACTTATCTCATTTTCTTTTGAGATGATTTTTGGGTTAATGAGAACCAAAGGTTCAGTAACATTGACAACGGCAACTTGTGCATCAATTCCCACTTGATTAGCTGCCAACCCAATACCGTCCCCTCTTTTGTTAAGTATTTGAAATAGTTCTGTTGCAATAGAGTTTCCCTCTTCAACTGATACCTCTCTAAGTTTCTGATTAATTAAAGGATTTTCATCCTTAAGACAATTTATAACCTTACGCAATATTACCTCTCAATTAAATAACCTTTTAAATAATCACGAGTCATCTTCTTCTCAACTTTCATTCGCATCTTATAATCCTCGAATGATTCACCCTCTTGTCTCGTAGGCCCTTGTAGAATTCCACTAATCTGAACTCGTGGGTCTTCGTTCTTCTTCCTCTGTTCCTTAGTTTGGACAGGATGTATAAATTCACTACCTTGCATTCTTTAACTCCTTTACTTTGTTCTCGTATAACTTAGCATCTGAATCATTCAGTGCTTTAAACTTAGTACCATCTTTCAATGTGTACCACTTGTAACCATCCCATTGGGATTTCTTCTTTGCCATATAAACTCCTATATCTTATGGTTTAGAAAATCTTGTTGTTTCTTAGCAGCCTTTTTAAGAGCTTGTTTCTCTTTGTACTTGGCTACAAGTATCTGGTCTTTAGTACGCCTCTTGACCTTCTTCTTAGGTGGTTTCACCTTAGTAGGTTTAAGTGTACCCTTTAACTTAGGCATCTCTTTACCTTTGTGAAATACATTACCATCCTTATCTACAAACTCAGCCATCCAATGCCAACCAGCGGGACGACCTGTAGGTTTGTATGCTGGTTTAGTGTTCTTCTCAAATTCCTCTGGATACATTTTATGTAACCTACCCATCAAGGCCCTATCACCAATTACTTCTTTCACATCAGTACTTACATTCTTGACTGGTTGACCTGTGATTTTACAATCCATATATGCCACCCCATCAATAAAGTAACCACCATTATCTTCAAATGTTTTCTTACTCATGTAACTCTCCTTTTCTAAGCTTCACCGATTGAACCTGAAGCGATTCCCTCAGTCATTAAAAATTTAATAAAATCATCATCCACACTTTTGGGTGCCAATTTAGCCATTGTCTTTTCCATCTGTAAATCTATCTCAATTAATTCATTAATTAAATCATAACACAAATCTGCAGCCGTACCTGCACCTGCTTTTGCTGATTCTGCTTCAATTGCTTCTATTCGTTCTACCAACTTTCTAATGTTCATTTAACTCTCCAAATTTTGAGTGCAGGACTGGATTCGAACCAGCGAATAATGGATTTGCAATCCACCCCATTAACCAACTCTGGCACCTGCACGGCCCTCTGCCTGTGCCACTCGTTGTTGTAACTTCTTATTCTGTGTCTCAATAATATGTTTACAATACTTTCGTTTAAACTTTCTACGATATGTGAATGCTGGACAATCACAACTCCATTCGATTCGTGATGGGTCGAAACGGATATCGTACTTTTTACCTTTGATGGTGTAATGTTCCCAGCCGTAATCATCTACAACTACACCATCGAACACTTCTATAATATAATCTATTATATTCTGTTCCATACTTTTAAATATTACCTAAGTATAATAATAATCCAAAAACAAAGAATATCCAAAGTAGTGTTACGCCTTCGAGTATTCTGTAACCAATAAGTTTCCAACCCCTATATTCCATATGCAAACTCCATCTTACCAATTAAATAATCTTCTTCTGATGGAACTGAAGTACCACACATCCTATTGGTCATGTCGTTTTCCAAATCTTCCATCAAAGAACTTTGACCTTCTTTACTCATCCAATTAAACCTATGGAAATGAGTACCCTCAGAATCAACTCGCCACATCTCAACTATCTTAATCCCATCAGAGATTGAAGAATAACAATACTCAACAATGAGTTTGTTTCCCTCGAAGTTTGTGGATGAATCCAACTTACCAAATGTCTTTTCAAAAGTGTATGTCATATTTTCTCCTTAATTAATACCCCTTAATATAAGGCTATTTGCCTATACATGTCAAGTGTTTTTTTCATTTTTTTAAAACTTTTTTTCTAATCTTAGTAGGTAATGCCTGTAAGTTAGTGATATCATTAACGATACGAGTTTTAGTCATCATAGTAATTTTATCATCTTTATACAATTCTTTAAGATAATCTAATGCAGGAAAGTAACCATTATCCATATAATAATTAATACAACCCCATACAACTAACCGATATGGTTTGGATTTATTCTTAAGTGGTTTACCCTTTGGGCTTGGCAATTTCTTGGGCTGGAACTTACCAACTTGATAATCTTTTAACCACCTATCCCAAGAGTTATCAGCATAAATACCTTTGGCAGTACGATTACCACCAACACTTCTTCTATCCATTTTCTTAAGATTGTTGGATGCAGTTTTAGATACAGGTTGTACAAATGCACCAGTCTTATGTGGATAAACTACATGGGCCGAATACTTCTCAGTATCCGAACACTCTATACATTCCTTATAGCCCAGATGATATCTATGGTCATCTACCTTGTTATCACACTTGGTACAAATCAATTAAAAATCACCTGGTGCTACTTGGAAAGTATTAAGACCTAAGTCTCTCCACATCTTTACAACTTTATCCCTATCATCAACTACAAGAAAGACATCGTTGATATCCACAAAGGTATCTAACATTTTTTTCTTGAGTAAGTCATCAGGCATAAACCTCATATCGAAAGTGGCTGGATTACCATCGGCAATTGGCCAAGAGTGGTCTTTGAACTTATCTGGTCTAAGAACCAAAAGGTCAAAAGGTACATCGTGTTTCTGTAACCAATCTTTAGTCGCGAAGAAACCTCTATCGTTCCTACCCGAAAAGATTACAACTTTGAAACCATCGGCGTGGAACATCTGTGCCATCTTGATGACTGGAGCATTAGGTGTATCCCAATGAAGAATAGAATCTGGCGAAGCAAATATATCCCAATTAAGTTTACCATTAGGTTTTACTGACCTAGCTCTCCGAACATCAATATTAGCAAGAGTACCGTCTAAATCAAATATGACTGTTTTCTTGTTCATAATATCTCCTTTATTCATACTTGAATATAAGGATAAAACATAATACAAGTCAAGAAAAATCGTGCATTATTTGAAATTAATTTTTTTGCCAATAATCTCCATATCGTGGGTGTTCGTATTGTGGTTTATCTAACCACTTACTTAAAGTTACTTCTGCCTCTACATCATCAAGATGCCAATCACTATACCTATGTAGTAATTCAGCAACGATTGGATGTCGTACCACATCACTCATAGTAAATCGTGTAAATCCACACCCGTAAAGACCTGTGAATCGTTTGATACTATCTTCCAATCCATTCAATCCATTACTCTTCAAATCACTCTGCATTAAATCACCACTTACGATATACTTAGAACCCATTCCAATTCGTGTAAGAAATGTTTTAACTTGAGATGTTGTAGAGTTTTGTGCTTCATCTAACATCACTATTTTGTTTTGTAGTGTTAATCCTCGCATGTATGCTAAAGGAACAACCTTTATAATTCCTGCTGACCGTAAAACATCTAACCTTTGTTTACCAATTAATTGTTCCATATTATAATATACAGATTGCATAAATGGTTCTGTCTTCTCATCAATATCGCCAGGCAGGTATCCCATCTTTTCACCATCAACTTCCACCAATGGTTTAGTAACAATGATACCATCATAGTTATTGTGTTTATCAGCAAGATTCTTTAGTGCCCAATATGTAGCAATATATGTCTTACCACAACCTGCAGGGCCAATACAAAAACTGATAGTATTTGATTCTATCGTATCATAGAAATTTTCTTGATTTTTGTTTTTGAATTGAACATCCCATTTGATTCTCTTGAGTTGCGACATCGCTTGTCGGTGATTGGAACACTCTTGATTAGATACAACCTTTGTAATAGTATTAACTTTTCGTTTATTACTCATAGTAACTTTTCCCCTTAATGTTGGTTAAAGTGTAACTTGGGTTCTTACTAATAAGTATAATATATACTTGCTGTTATTAACAAGTATATACAACTATTTTAATTTGTTCTTTACAAAATCCGTAATGATTTTAACTCCACCTTTTTTAGTAGGTGATGCTAAACCAGCTTCTTCATCTTCTTCAATGTTTGGTAAATCATCTACATCAGGTTTAACTTCGATTGGTTCATTGTATATATCTTTCCAATGTTCTGTTTGAGTTTTTTCTTTTTCCTCACCATACATCTCCCAAAACTTCCACCATGATTTTGATTTTGGTTTAGGTGATTCGATAACTCCGTTCTCTTCTCTAAGCATTAATGCCTGATTAAACGCTACTACTAACATAACAGCTAATGGGTCAAAGACGAATATTAAAATAAAGATAAAGAATTTTACAACACTATCTACATCAGTATCAAATGTTCTTGCAAGATATATTGCTGGTCCTACATCTACACCAGTCTCAACTAACCCAACTTTTAAATCACCAATCTCACCTTTAACTCTGAGTATCTCATCGTTAACAGATTGGATTCTTGGATTATAATCGTTACGAAGTTTTCGTTTAGCAGTGATATAGTTATCAGGTAAATCCTTTACTTGGATATCTAATTCTTCTTTTAAGAATATTTTATCCTCAAGTAATTGGTCTAACCTATCTTCATATGCTATCAACTGATTTGATTGTTTTTCGAATGTTACCGTCGCACCTTGATAGGCGTTAGATAGGTAACCAAAAATTCCAGCAGATGTAATTAACACTAATGTTATTACTGCTGTCATAAGATATGTTCGTTGGAATATATTTATCTTATCCCAATATCGATATAGAAATGCTGCAGTAACCAACTTACCAAATTCTAACGAACCTGCCATGATGATTACACTTAATGCTGCTCCAGCAAAAAGTTTACTTAATCCGAATACTGAAAAGAATCCAGCACTCCCTGCAATAAGTAACGCTGCTATTCCCAAGTAAATGTGGAAATTCTCAGAGCGTTCCATGTTGTTCTCCTATTTATACATCGTCTTCTAATTCAACAATGTTCTGTAGGTCTTCTATTCTTTTAAAACAAACATCCACAATCCTTAACCACAAATCATATTGTGGATTTACATCGACTGGAATCCTGTCTTTTAGTCTACCTAACTCATTATCTAATGAAGCAATTCTGTCTAAGACATCATTCTTTCTTCTCATATTATTAACCTCTATTGTGTTGTATTATATAAATATCTTAAGATACATTTAACTGCTGTAATATATATTGTTTCAATGTATCCTTGTTACTATTATCAACATGACACCATGTCCATGCCATTGTTGTTTTTAAATTTGTTATTGTATCTGATACTGCATTAATGTGTTTTGATAATTGATTTCTCATATCATCATCCATTGGAACTTCAACTCCCAACTCATCTGCCATTTCCATTAGGGCACCTAAATCTTTATTACGATTAGCCTCATTAGCTTTTTTAAACTTATCAGAATCACCACCCTTATCAGGATGTGTCTTTCCTGCTACCTTTCTATATACTTGTTTGAATGTATCTTCTTCAACATCAGTTTTTATTTCAAGGTTTGTATCTTTGGATGTTTGTGGTGGTACACTTAAATCAGGTTGTGTATCCAGCATGTAACTTCTAAAATCATTATTAAATTTTAACAAACAATCCTCATATATTATTTTGGTCTCTTCTAAATCTAATTGTAGGTATCGTAACTGGCTTCGAATCTTTCTATTTTTAATTGAATCTAAATCCATATAGTAATAAGTATCACTGCACGCGTACTATGTCGTCTTTTATTTTTACATATCTCATCAATTGCTATATCAAAAGCGAGACTACAGGTAAGCAATATAGTCTGGTCTACAACCCAGCCTAAACCTATATTACTATATATTTAGTTTGTTAGGACTTTTGTTTGGTCGCTCATCCAAACGCTTTCACTCACTTCCGAAAACAACAACCCACCGAAGTGGTAACAAGAAATCACGAGTCACATTATGTTTCTTGATTATTTAATTCTTCAAACTCTGCATCTATTAGTTTCATGCAGATAAAATAGACATCACCATTCTTCAGAACAGCATCAGCTAATCCATACTGATGTTTTAATTGTTCAGGAGAATAACCAGAATCAACCCTTGCCGTTCCGAGAATGGCGTATCTGTCATTTCCTACCGAGACTAGTTTAGGAAATTTTGACAGCGGTCTTTTTTGGTTTCTTTGGTTCTATCTTTGGAATCTCAATAGATAATAGACCACTCTTGAAAGAGGCCTTTACTTTATCACCATTGAGCTGTTCACCTAATTCGAACTGGCGTTTAAAAGATGATTGCTTTAATTCCTTACGAATTACTTTAGCACCCTCATCATCAAACAACCCATGTTTGTTTCCAGCTATAGTCAATACACCCTCTTCCACTTCAATAGTTAAGTCTTTTTTATCAAGACCAGGTATCTCGGCGATTACTCCAACCTTATCATCATACTCATATACATTTACTTTTGGATATGCAGTACCTGTGAATGGTTTTACACCTACCTGTTTTTCTACTTGTGGAAATTGTGTGTGAATTAACTGGTCAAACAACCTGTCGAATGGTGTTAGAAATTCATCCCTATCAATGACAGGGAACTTGTGATTTAAAACGAATTTAGTCATAATATACTCCTTATTGTTTAGTTAACTTTCGTTCAACTCGTATCCTCATTTGAGCGATACATCGTTATAGTAATCTACCTATACAGCGTAGAATCTTTACTACATATATAAATATAAGGTTAATGCAGAAAAATGTAATTTATTTTTTCAATAATTTTTTAGGAACCCAAACTATCTTACCCATAGAATCTAGTCCCTTAACTTTTTCTGAATGTTCTTTAGAATCAAATTCTGAGTCTTCTACTTTTAGTTTGGTGTCCTTGTATATCATACCCTCAATTGTAGGGTAATCATACAACACCTTAACTTTCATCAGCGTAGTGTTCTAATGGTGCATACATTTCTAACTTCTGTATTAGAAGTTCTGGGTCTTGTACACCCACCATAGTTTCTTGCACTTCACCATCTTGTACTATCTTGATTGCTGGTACACTTCTTATTTGGTAACTTTCAGCTAAGACTGGGTCTTGGTCTACATCTTGAAAAAAGATAGGATATCCTTTCTTCTCTAAAGATTCCATTAGTGGCTTAAATGTTTTGCAAGGGCCACACCATTCTGCACTGAAATAATATATTCTTGTTTCCATTTTAATTACTCCATGTTATTTCTTTATAACTTTGTGTTGTTGTTTCAGTAGCGTAAGGTACTACAATTTTATATGTATTACTTCTCTTCTGCTTCTGCTTTTTCTTCTGCTGTTTTATCAACATAATCTTTACTCGCTTCTTTTTTAGCTTCTGTAATTTCTTTTGCAGCTTGTACTACAAAATCTTTTTTCTTTCCACCATGATAATCGTAAGCATGACCTTCTTCAATTAAGATATCATTTACACTTACCCAACCATCTACTGATAAATCAATATCGTGGTCGTTGTTAGCGATACATTCTTTTATGTGGTCACCAACTACTTCAGGTGATACAAAAATTTCACCTAATACTCTACCGAACTTACCAGTACCATGTGAAATTAATTTAAAAACTCCAGCTTCTAATAAATGTTTATTACGAGCTTTTGCTTCTAAACCTTTTGCTTTTTCTTCAAGGTCACGAGTTCTACTTTCCCAAGTATCAATACCCATATACCTAATTCTCTTTTTAATTTTTAAATCAAAACCTAAATCAATCCAACAATCGATTGTGTCTCCATCTAAAACTTTTATCAATTCACATTGATATTCACGAACATCTAATTTCTTAGCCATTACATTTCTCCAAGTTTAAGTAACCAAGAGAAATGAATTCTCTACTTATTTATATTCTTCGTATTCCAACTTGTCTTGCGAGTACTATTAGTTTGGTAGTATCTTTTGTAATATTACCATCCCTAATAGAACTTAACGCTCCCTCAAGTTCTTTTAGTTTGAAAGGCAAAGTATAATGTTTGCCCTCATATAAATATGTATCTATTCGTTTTAATGAAATATTATGAGCCAATTCCATCGCTTCTTTGAAGTATGTGTAAGCTACAAAATCACCTCTGTATTTAGGACACTTATCAGATAAGAGTATATACTCATCGTATGTAATCATATGTCAAGCTCCAATTGGTTACCAGTGACATCTTTAAAACTTTCTTGATAGCCTTTCCACATCTCGATTGATAGTGGATTGTCTTTTGCTAAATGTTCTTTTATTCCAGCAGTTAGATGTTTATCAAGATTAGCTTCAATCTCTACAGCTAACATATCACGAAATGAATCAGATGCCATATTGGCTTGTGAATTTGTATGTCGGTCTAAAACCTTTTTTATTATTTGTTTCATGTACAAAAATTCCTATGTTATAAATAAATATCTATCCAATCTTTCAAAATTTAAAATAATTTGAGCGGGTGGAAAAGAAAGGAAAGAAAAAACCACCCGCCCAGGTAGGACGGTTATCCTACCTTAGAAACCATCAGCGACTGATTCTTCCTCTTCATTGAAAAGGTTCTCATCGCTTCCATCGTTCATGAACTTCTGAAGTAACTGCTTTACAAAAGTTCTCTCAGAATCAACACCACCATCATCAGCGAACTGAGGATAGATACTAACTTCAGCAGCCTCATCAAGACCAAATCCATCGTAAATCAATCCAGCCATCTCGACTGAAGTTCTCGTAGAAACACCATTTGAAACTTTACCAGTATCAGATTTAGATTCCATACGAGTGGTGTGAGCAATCTCAGCAACAGCAGAGAGTAACTCGGGGTCAACATGAGGGAACATATAACTTAACAAGCCAGTTTCCTCTTCATCAGTTAAGACATCCATCTCAACAATAGTGAATCTGTCCATCAAAGCTTTATCCATCACACGAGTAGAAGTATACTCATTACCGATATTAGCAGTAGCGACGAAAGTAACGCCTTCAGCGACTGGGATAGTTTCCTGTCCACTAGCCTCATCCAACCTCAAGTATCTTTGACCTTGGTCAAGAACTGTCATCAGAATATTCCAAGCATCTGGATGAGCTCTTGATAACTCATCAAGAAGTATCACAGCGTTTGGAGTCTGAATAGCTTTAACAAATAGAGACTGAGAAAAGTAAGTACCTTTCTTCTTATCGAAGTGTACATTACCAATCAAAGTGGCTCTTGGGTCTTGAGTAGAACCCATGTTGAAATAGAAGTCTGGTCTATCTAAGGAATTAACCAAAGATTTAGCAGCCATGGTTTTACCACAACCAGCTGGACCAGTCATCAGAATGTTCTTACCTCTAACGGCAGAACGAATCAAATACTTCCACTTAAGTTCTTTCATAACCAAACCTTGTGGTTTAAGATTATAAGAACCATGAATAAAATTTAAAACCTCAGCGTGGTCACTTGGAACCTCAACTGAAGACAAATCAATAGCTGGGGCTGAATTAGCCTCGAACTCTGACATGGGAACCACCCACCAGTAATTCTTACCTGATTTGTTAACTCTCTGTTCAAGGGCCATACCCTTTGAATGTGCTCTTTTACGAGCCGAAATAGAAATCTCTGAGGTAAACTTGTTACCATCGGCATCCCAAGCATTATACCTGTTACCTGATTTCTCGATTTTTACAACTAAATTAGCCATATATTAACTCCTGTTCTTTTCTTTTTTTTGAATTCTTTATTTTATCTCTCCAAATCATACCATAATATAAGGCCTTTTGCCTATACGAGTCAAGTGTTTTTTTCACTTTTTTTAAAATAATTTTCACTAACCTTTCCACCAATGTAACTTACCATTAGAATCTTGAAATGAACCCCAGCCACATGAGTTCCAAACACACTTCCATTCTATCTCAAAGATTGAGTCTTTGAACACTTTCATGTTCCAGCCACAAGTCATACATGGTGGGGTATGTTCATTCCAAAATTTATTCCATAACCATCTCATATTAATTCTTCTCCAAGAATTTCTTGTTCATGGTTTTTGAAATCTGAGCAACACTATTGAGGTCGATGAACTCTGCATCAACACCATACATTGTTTTGAAATCATTTAAGTTATTACCACTACGGTCATAAGAATCACCAACAAAATAACTAAGAACTTTAACACCCATTTTACGAATCTCGTTAACTTGATTCTTAGTGTGTGTTAGTGCCTCTTGATTATAGTAATTGAAATTTGAATTACTGAACATTGGCATTCCATCTGAAATATTCAAGAAGTATGAATCACGATTTTGTGAAGTAGGAACGATATCTTTCATGATAGCTTCGAAACATAATCCCTCTGGTGTAGTTCCACCTGGATAAACACAAGGAAACATTTTCTTCACTTTTGAAAACTTATCTTCTCTTGAATCATAACCAACTAAAATAAGTGGTGAAGTATCTGAACGATAATTTCTTCCATTAGAATCATGAGTACTTCTGAAACTTACAGCCACATCAACATTAGAAATCATATCAACAGCTTTACAAATAGCAACTACGGTCTTCATAGTGTTGTCCCACTTGGAACCACTCATAGAACCAGAAGCATCAACTGAGATGTGTAAGAAAGCATCTGAATAACTTTCAGTAAATGTTTGAGAGAAAACTCTTGAGTTTCCAAAACCTAACTCAGCAATCAATCTCTTATCAATACGACCAGAATCTAATCTGTTCCATTTCAAATCTCTTGATTCACCACGAACTTGTAACTTACGACCTAACTTGGTTCCGAGAGCAATACCCTCTGATAACCATGTTGTCTCTCCATGCCATTCCATTTTTTTACGAAGTAAGTAAGGAAACGCTGAAGTATCAATCATTGATTGAGTAAGTTTCTTAACATAGATAACTCCAACACCATTCTTAGAGTAAGTGTACTCACCAGTATTGTAATCATAATCACCACGAATTTCCATAGAAGTACCAGCCTGAACTTTCTCAACTCCAGCATCTTCCATAGTTCTAACCATAGCAGAATCTTTCTTGGTCAACTTACCAGTCTTAGTAGGTTTACCCTCAATGAATTTTCTCTGTTTTTCAAGAGCATTCTTCAATTGTTTTTTCTGAGCATCTGTTAACTCAACATCTGAATCAGGTGGGTTACCACTTGGGTCGGAATGTTCAGGTAGAAAATCTTCAGCATCTGGTACATCAATACCAGCATCTTGAGGAGATAAAGGTTCTAAACCATTTCTCTCTCTGTGATAATTCTCAGTATCTAAATCATTAAGAGCTTGTTGAAGTTCTCCATCTAACTCTTGATTCTGAAATTTGTTATCATCAGATTTCTCTGGTAATTGAGCAACATTATCAAGAATAATTCCATAAACTTCAAGAGCCACATTGAAAGCATCTTCGGTAGAAGTTAACTTCTTAACTTTACCACCAGCAAAAATAGTCTTGTAAATCTTATCAAGACTTGGAAGAACATCTAACCTACGATTCTTGTTAGTTAGGTTGATGATTCTGAAAATATATGAGTCCCAATCTAAATCAGTATACTCATTAGATTTGATACCCTTATCAATAACTTTAGAATGGAAGTACTTCTCATACATAGAAGTGTAATAACCTTTGTAACCTGGTGAAGTAGAATAAACATACCAATCGATTCTTCTATCTTCAACATAGTTCAATAAATTCTTTACATGACCAATAACATCATATCTTGAATAACCAATCTTTTCAGCATCTAAGTAAATCTCTTCAGTAATAGAACTCTCAAGATTTCTTAAGAAGTCAAAATCAGAAAGTTTGATGTGTGAACCCTCATGAAGAGCCAAACCAACGACTGGGTCAAAGTTTTTCTCATCAATCTTAGAACCAATCATAACGGCTTTACCATCAGTATAAGAACTATCATTACTTTGAAATCTGACAGGAATATCAGAACGACCAGTAACGATGTTTACGAAGTTAGAAATAGCTCTACGATATTGAGCTAACTGAATATGGTCAACACCTTTTTTAATAGGAGCATCTTCATCAATATCGATGATATCAGTCCTACGAGTGTTCCACTCATTATCAGCCCAAAACGAAGAAAACGGATTAGTTCTTTTTGTAGAACCAACACTATATTTCTCACGAAGTGCCATGGGGTTAAAATGTTTAAATTTTGAATCCATTCTTTTTTTCCTTTTTTTCATACCTTAATATAAGGCTTTTTTACCATACTTGTCAAGTGTTTTTTTTATTTTTTTTAAATTAATTTTCACTAGCCAGTTTCTCTACCAACTCATCCATACCACATTTAGGTTCTGGTAGATGGTCTGTAATAACATCGACTTCTTCTAAGTCTAACTCAAGTTCATTTAACGCTTCTACTTTAAGTAGTTCATTTAACTCTTCAAAAAACTCTTCTGGTAAACCAATCATTCTTTTTTTCCCTTTATCTTATACAGCAATATAAGGCTTTTTTATAATATAAGTCAAGGTTTTTTTTATATTTTATATATATATTATAGTAGGTAGGTAGCAGGTTTGGCAGGAATTCTATATAGCGTAGCCGAACAAATCAAAATCATCTTTAAAATGTTTACCTACAATTTCTTTTAATTCATCATCATAATAATGTTCCCATGAGTTATGGTCTATAGATTTATTATAATGTGGTAATTGCTTTTCTCCACCAATCTTTTTTATAAAATACTGATAATCATTCTCAAGGTTTTCATACCTACCAATAAAATCTAATGGTCTATTAATGTATACAGATTGTGGTATTGCAACCATATTATGTTGTGCTGATAATTGTTTTATTAACCACTCTTTATATGGTTTCTTTGCTTCTTCTATCGTGGAATGAGTGTGTCCTTGTATTCTTTTATATTGTGGTGATTGATGATAGAAGTAAAAACTAACACATCTATCATATGGATTACGAACAAATGCTAATTTAAAATACTCATCCCATATCTCATCACCTACTCTCTTCTTTACTAAAGATGCTGGTGAATGTGGATAACCATCTTTATTCCTTAATACCTTAAATCCTGCTGGATTAAATGAATTACGAATACTTGTTCCTGCCACTTTAGGATTATGTATGAATATAAACTTGTATGATTTATGTACAAACATTAATTCTTTACAGGTTTTAAATCATTGTAATCAATTACTCTGAATGTGAGTATTGTAGTATCCTCTTCCCATTGTTCATAACCCTCAAATACACAATTGGTATTTGGACCAGTCATATTCTTTATTACTTGTGCTGCTTGTTCTTCACTATATACAATACACTTTATCAGATTACCATCCACACTAACATGAACGAATTCTTGATTTACTGATTTCTTTTCACCCATTACTCGATAATGAACTTATCCAATATAGTGTTCCTAAATACTTTGATACCATCTGCTAGATTAGCTTCCCAGTCTTCATGTGCCTGTTCATCTGCTCCATCAGTAATATACTTGTATGATACGAATGGTATGTTTTGTTCCCAACAAATCTTAGCAAGTGCATATGCTTCCATATCCACAACCTCACCATAGTATTGTGATTTATCTTCTACGAAACAATCACCTGTTCCACAAGTAGCATTTCTACCTATAGGGTTTTTGTATTGTGAGAAATCTATTATTACAGGTGGTTCCTTTTCGAATGGGGTTTCCCCTCTAAGGAATCCGAGACCTGTTACATCCATATCTCTCTGTACAAACTTTGTACAATCAACTAATGTTTTCTTTTTAATCTTTCGTGAACCTGCGGTTCCATAATTGATTACTCTATCATAAGGTATATGTGAACCATACTTACCAATCCTTTGTTGTAATCTGATTGCTGCATTAACCTTACCTACGCCAGTATATAACACATCGTATTCATCAAGTTGTCCTTGAGTTTCTACTTCAAGTGCACATACTATTAAAGTTCTTTTGTTTAGTACTGAATCACTCATTGGCTACACACAAATGTACCATCTGCTTCTGGAAAACAACAATAGTTCTTTACTACTGCACCAGGTATATCACTTCTACTTCCTCTGTTTCCAGCGTGTGATACAAATTGTTCTTTTTCCACTTTAGGTATCTTCCATTCCTTATAGACAACTAATCTAACCTTACTACAACCTGGGGCTGCACATTTTCTTCTTATAGGTTCTACTATTGGTCTCTTTTGCATTCTTGGCATATTTACTCCTTTATTCTATCCCAATTAAATCCATTACCATACGCACCCCACTCGGATGTTTTGTAATAGATTGGTTTCTTTAAATCTAAAAATTCTATAATTCCTTGTGGGGATAAATCATATTCATTACTGATATCCCACTCCCCAAGTTTTGTCTGAATAATACATTGTATTGGTTCTTTCATTCCAATACCATAACTCAACTGAACAAACACTTCATCTATATCTCCAATACCACCTTTTAATAATTGGTCTTTCGCGATATATCTTGCCATGTATGCAGCACTTCTATCAACCTTACTTGGGTCTTTACCACTATACGCTCCACCACCGATTGGAACTCTTGGGCCGTAGTTATCAACTACTAATTTCCTACCAGTCAATCCTGCATCTGCATCGAATCCACCTTGTTCCCAATCTCCTGCTGGATTACAAAATATCTTTGTATCTTTATATTTATCCTTATCTTCCAACCATTGTGTAATTAAATATCTTAATTGCCCAGAACTTGCATTCTGAAAACTACAAACGATTGCAATTATATTATGGTCTTCATCTATGGTAATTTGTGTCTTACCATCATATTCGAATATATTATAAATGTGTTTACATAAACTTCTTGCTAAGTAATATTCTTGTGGTACAAAATCTTCGTTGTGATTACATGCATAACCAATCATAATACCTTGGTCTCCTGCACCACCATCATCAACACCTCTACCAATCTCTGGTGATTGTTTCACCAAGTTAACTGATGTGGTATGTGTCTTATCGTAAATCTCTGGTTCACCTAATACCTCATCTACTAAATGTGGTACAGGTATTTCTTTATCTGAATTAATTGTAACTTCACCATTGATGTAGATATGCCCGTGTCCACCCATTGTTTCAACGGCTACTCGGGCATCTCTATCTTCAGTAAGACAGTAATCTAATATCCTATCAGATATTCTATCACATATCTTATCAGGATGTTTCGGTGTTACAAACTCTGCTGTTCTATACACCTAACTTTCCTATCCTCTCGTATCTTTATATACCAAAAATGCTACACCTAAAAATGTTACATAAGGTACTAAACTTAAAATAAAGTCCATATTATACGCCTCCTATTTTGTTGATGCTACTGATTCTTTACGATATTCAGTAACAAGTTTCTTAATCTCTCCAATTGCTTTTCGAGCTCTTCCTGCAGCTGCCTTAGTACCTTTTTCATTATAGGTCTCATGGTTTGCTTTGAACTCATCAAAGTGGTTAGAAATTTCTGTAAATAACTCATCTACTTTTGCCATCATTTATCTCCTTTGTATGTTATAACTGATTTAACTTTATCCTTATTTAAAAAACTGAGATTGATTAGATAGACTTCATCTATCACATCATACCCAGCTTCTTCACATAATTCTCTTGTGGCCTTTGCAGTACCACCTGTGGCATATACATCATCCACAATAATTACTTTACCCTTACCAGGTTTAATCTCTAATGTATCAAACCCATACTCTAATGAATATGCTTTACTAATTACTGGTGGGGGAAGTTTACCTTTTTTTCGGACAGGAACAAAACCTAAACCCATTCTCTTTGCGAGATGAGCTCCGAATATAAAACCTCTAGCCTCACAACCTACTATGTAACTGACGGCAGTTTGATTTTCTATCAAACCTCTCATCAATAGTGTGGCATGACTAAATGCATTTGCATCTTTTAATAATGGTGTGATATCTTTAAACACCACATCCTTAACTGGCCAATCTGGTACATCAACTATATAATCTTGTAAATTCATTTTATTCTCCAATGACATTCGTTACTTGAATTAAAATAATTGATAATGCTAACAGAAGACATATTGCTGTTTTTAATGTAGGAATCTCTCGTAGAAATAAATAGGACATGATTCCGAAAATCAATGTACCAACTCCGAATCCTATCATTCGAATATTCCATGTAAATCCAAAGTGTTCATAACTTAATCTTGATGAATGGAAAAATAACCAACCAATTGGTATTCCAAATAATGCCATCCAATTAGCACTACTCCAAAACCAATGACCTTTTAATGATTCGGTGAATTGAGCATTCAACTGCCACCAAGCCATTACATTACTTATAACCAATATGACCATCGCCATAACTAATTTACTCAATTAATATTCTTCTCCATAGAGTGAATACTTCTTAATAGTAGGTGGTTTCTCTTTACCATCTTCCATATGAACTTCACCCTTTTGTGCATCTATATAAAATTCTGTACCACCAGATTCCATAAAGATAGCGTTTAAAACCTCAGTAAGTGATGAGTATATTTGGTCATCACCATCTGTTATTGCCCACCTATCACCAGGTGGAACTCTTGTTGCTTTTAGTTCTTTCATTAGTCTTTCTCCCAATTACCCTCGTGGAATCCATCAGCAAAATGCTTAACATCTTTCTGTGCAAATCCTGCACCCATAGAATGTTCATGAACTTCCTTATCGGTATCTTCTGCAATTAAATCACATTGTAAATGATTAGTTCCATTACCAAGATAATCATATTCAACTTCGTGTGTGTTCTTACCACAATGGTCACAAGTCCAATGTTCTAAATACTCTTTAGAAAGTACTTCTTCTTTGGTAATCTGTGGATACAACTCTCGTATCTTTGCACCCAACTCCATATCATTAGGTGTCTCCTTAATTATTTCTCCGATAATCTTATCCATTGATTAACTCTTTGGTATCCCTTGCATCATATTCCTTTGGAAAGTATTTTGATAATACTTCTAACAAATCGTGATACTTAGATATCTCTTCTAACTCTTTCTCTATTGTATCCATGATATCAGAATGTTCACCTATACCTACAGAATTCTGTAATAGATTCTCAACATTGATTCTATGTTTCTCAATGTGAGCTTCAAAGTGAATCTTACTTGCGTTTAGTAATTCGGTTCTAAAGTTTACTGCCATTTTTTTGTCCTTTTATACTTTGTATTTCTCTTCTTCTTCAAGTGAACTTCGGAAGTGGTTTTCTTCCGATGACACTTTTTACATAGAGTTTGTAGATTATCCAATCCATAGTAACTCCAATCTAAATCTTTTGCCTTTACAAACTTCTGTTCCACTAAAGGTCTAACATGGTCTGCATCCCATCGTTTACCTACCACACCACAATGATTACATTTACCACCATCTCTTTTTCTAAGATGTGCTCGTTGTTCTTTCGAGTGGTATATAATCATATACTCTGTTGCACAATCTTCGTGCCAACTTCTTCTCTCATTGATAGTACCATCTTCTTTTACTATCATGGTTCCACACCATCTACATTGTCCTTTTATCGTGGTGTAGTAAGAATTAGGTTTAGGTGGTTTTCTAAAATCACCATCCCATTCTTCTTTCTTTTTACCAAATGTTCTTTCGTGTCTTTTGCCGAATCTACTAAGTGGCATCTATTCCTCAATTTTTGCTATTATATCTCTCTCCATTACTACAAACAAATCTTCACCATTGTGTGATATTTCTACAGCACTAAATTTAGTGAATATAATCTTATCACCAATTTTAATATCCATTGGCATATGTTGTCCATCATTCATATTTCTTGAACCAGGTCCAACTGCCTCAACAATACCTTGTTCTGTTTGTTTACCCTCATCAATTGAATCTGGTAATATAATACCACCACTACTCATTTCTTCTCGCGAAGGTTTCTTAATCACTACTCGTGCATCCATCGGTATAACCATTATTTCTCCTTTGTAATTTTATTTGTGGAGCTGACTGGGTTCGAACCAGCGACCTCCGCAGTGCAAGTGCGATGCTCTCCCAACTGAGCTACAGCCCCGGCCCTCGGACTTAATTTCTCAATTGTTTTCATAGCCTGAATATAAGGCTTTTTTACTATACTTGTCAAGTGTTTTTTATGCTTTTCCAAAAATATTTTGATGTATCCCATAAATACATTAGGAATACAACCCCCAAAACTCCTATTGCAACTAATGTTCCAATAGTAATTGTCATTATAAATATAAGGATGAACGCCATAAATTCAAATATATCTTTAACAAATTTAGAACCACTAACAAGTGAATCTCCAAAATCATTATCTCTGGTCATTATTTCCTTATGTATCTTATCATCCATACCCAATACCAAACTACTCCTATAAACAAGAGTACTTGTATTATTGCTCTGAAATCGTCTGTTATATTTATTTCCATGATGTAACATATGCGACATCATATCACTCATATATAAATAGTAACTATATCTCAAATCTATCATTTTGTTCTGCAAACTTTTCATTATCACTAATTATAGTTTTGAACAAATCAATATCTAATCCTAATTCCTCTACTAACTTTGCTAACCCTCTTGTATCTTTGGGTAAACAAGTTCCACCAAATCCACCATACTCTTTATTCACTTTTAGATAATGTCCATCACCTACTCCATGAAATAAAAACGCATCTTTCACTACATCATAGTTTGCATCAACCTCGTTACATATCTTATAAAACGCGTTGGCAAATGTTACTCTCATTGCTTTATAACTATTACTGAAGTACTTCATTAACTCACCCTCGATAGGTTTCATCACGACTGTATGTGTTGGTAGATTACCATGACACTCTTTAACCAATCGTATTGTTTCTTCATCTTCAGTACCTATAACTAATATATTATTATTATATTTAAAATCATACTCAGCACATTTCTCTCTCAAGAACTCTGGTACAAAACTTATATCTAATCCATCACCATTGTGATAAAACTCTTCTCTCCATTTATCCACACTACCTGGTTTGATTGTACTCTTAACACAAACCTTACCTTTGTATTTAAGATTATATAATTCTCTTAGAACACTATGTACAATACTTGTATCACACTCACCATTATCACCTGATGGTGTAGGTACACAAATGTAAGTAATTGGTGTATCCAAGACATCTGTAATGCTTGTTTCCAACCTAACATCATGACAGATAGTTTCATGTCCAACTGATTCAAAACCTTTTGATATTGCTGTACCAACAAAACCTTTTCCTATTATTCCTATTTTCATTATAACCCACTTCCATATTCATGTACTACTCTCCACTCTAATGGTGGTCTGTTTCTTTTATATTGTTCCATACTCCATTCTAAATCATCAGTAGTTATATCCAATGATTCAACCTCAAGTCCCTTATCATCTGTGTATGTAATCTCGATGATATATCTCTTCTTCTTATCCATATACTTTCACTCCGTATTTCTTCTCGAACTCCACAGCATCATTGTGTGTGTTCACTATCGGCATTCCCTTAATGTTCAAACTTGTATTCAATAACATCGGACATCCTGTCTTCTTATAAAATTCATTTATCAGATTGTAGAAGTTTGGATTATCATCTTTACTGACTGTCTGTACCCTTGATGTATTATCTACATGACATATTGCTGGATACAAATCTGGTCGTTTACAATCTGCTACAAACTGCATGTACTGAGATTTCTTTACAGGCATATCAAATATCTTATGTGCATGTTCCTCAAGTACTGCAGGTGCAAAAGGACGAAACTCTTGTCGTTTCTTAATCTTGTTCATCTTGTCCTTTATATCATTACCTCGTGGGTCTGCTAGTAGAGAACGATTCCCTAAAGCTCGTGGACCGAACTCCGCTCTACCACTAGCGACTCCGACTAAATCTCCCTTTAACAAAGTTTGCAAAGTTTGCTCAATTGGGTAATCACCCTTGATATCATAACCAAGAAAGGTATTATTCCAATCGAGATGCTCTCCCAGCACAAAGGCGGCACTTCCCAACGATGAACCACCATCACCGGGATTTGGGATAATCCATAAATTGGGGAACTGTCTCGCAATCTTGGAATTGGCTACGCAGTTTAATGCAACCCCACCACCATATACATAATTGTTACAATGTGGAACCAATGTACTTGCGTGTTGAAAGATATCCATAATTCTATTCTCACATATATGTTGTGTTGCGTTTGCTATATCGAACTTCCATTTATCACTTCCATCATCTGGATAACATTTAGGATTCCAATCTTGACATCCTCTGTGTAGATTATGTTTCATCTTTAAGCCTGTAGGATACGCAAAGAAATACTCTTCCATTTCTTTCACGAGTTCCTCTATAGGTTCTCCCCATCCTGCCATACCCATTAAGATGTACTCATCTTCTTGTGGTTTCAATCCTAATCGTTGTGTCATAGCACTATACCAAAGGCCCAACGAGTTGGGGTATCTATCACTCCATAATTTTGTAAAGGTAGTTCTCTTCTGTGAATCTGTTTCGATATACCATATAGTGGCACACTCCCATTCACCAATCGCATCTATATTTACTGAGATGGCATTATCATAAGGGGATGTGAAGTACGCAGCACTTGCGTGAGATAAATGATGTGATATCTGATAATCTGGTCTGATACCAAATTGTTTCAAATAATAATTAGGTAGATTTTTCAATTGGAAAAACTCACCATACTGACCTGCATATAATTGACGAGTTTTCTTCAATAGAGAATCCTCGAACCATACGGAAGTATCCCAATCACCATATCGTTTTAAATCATTGAATAACCTTGAATCTAAATTCTCATCGAACTTGATATCTGAATATCGTTCATTGTGACCTGCGAACTTAATCTCTGTACCATGAATAAGTGATGCTGTTGCATCGTGGTTCAACCCGTTTAAACCGAGTATTTTTCGTTCATGAGTAGGGAATGTAACATACTTTGTTTTCATAACTAATAATAAGTATCAATGTAAATCCTTAAAATACAAAAAAACTTCGTGAGTGAAACGAGCGAACCCTACACCTATCATGTTATACACCATATCGTGTACACTAAATCCATCACTTCTACTAAACTTGGTACTCTGATATACTTCATAAGAGAATCCAACTGCGGTGGCACTAATCATAGAGTGTAAGGGATTCGGTATAGTATCATGTAATGTGAATAACAAAGTATCAGAATACAAAGTATAGAACATAAAGTATAATCCAAATGAAGTAGTGAGGTGTGCGGTTTTATCTAATTGAATATCAAAGTTATCTTGTGCAATAGTTCCTCTACTTAAAAGAATTGCGGGTAGTAAAAATACTAATACTAACCATACTATACTATTCATTTCTCATTTAAGTACTGATACCATACATAACAAGCATAACCACTTAACCCTATACTGATTAACATAACAAACACATTACCATCATTCATCTTTATCTCCATTTAAAGTAATCATCTAATATCAATATAATACATAGTATCAAGAAAGCAAACAATATCTCTACTTGAATCCACATTGTACTTTGTATTATAGAACTCCACATCATAATACTAAATATCAAGTGAGTGATAAATAATATCGCGAAAGATGCATATCCACATGGATAAGAGGTGTTATTAAATCGCTTAGAGGAAAAAAGCCACGCCGATATAAAAGCAACTCTGGCCGTCTGACATTATGTCATACTTGTTTGGATTCACGATGAATTGCCTGGGGTGGCCATCCTACACTATACACTCTGTAGTTTTGTCATACTCGATTACTGGTACTTATGGCACTACCTGTATACCTGTAATACCTGTACTCGCTGTTTATTTTATCGCTAGCTTGTATAGTGTAGTAGTAGTGTATATAGGGATTAGAATATTATTTGGTTCACGCAAGAAATCAAGGACACGCACTTCAAGTATCACTTTAATGAACGCCTCAAGTATCACTTTAATTAAAGTATTACTTTAAGTGACTGCGGGGCGAATTATATAATTAGCGGGGCAAGATATGGGAATTGAGTAGCGAATCCAACCAATTGCAAGCGATATTAGTGTGCGTACCCATTAAATATAAGGCTTTTTCGCCATATAAGTCAAGTGTTTTCTTCAATTTTCTAAAGATTTTTGGAATTCTTCGAATGGAATATACTCTAAATCGGGCTGTTTATCCTCGATGGGTTCAAGTTCTACTTCAAGTGCGGGAATAATTTCTGCGGTTTCCTCGCGTTCTACTGATATATCTAAGGGTAATTGTTCCTCGATAACTTGCATTAATGGTACATCCCTATGACGATACCAACCTTTAATAGTGGTTTGTAATTGATATACGCAGTTCAAACATAGTACACGCAAGTTCTCTATCTTGGTGTTCAAATGGTCTTTATCAAAGAAATCTAATAACAATGGATATGAGGTATCAGTAATGTGTGTGTAATCACAACCGCAATTACTACACTTTTGTTCTAAATATCCCTCTTGAAAGGCCCTTTTCAGTAGTGTAGTCTCACGAAATGGACTAGGATTCTCGCCTGAAAGTATTTTTTGTAAATCATATGGAGTGATTTTAGTACTATTACGCTTCCTAATACCAGCACTACTCGGTAATGGGTTCCATAAATCATACATTTTGGCGTATTTCTTAAAAGTTTGGTAACTCATATTAAGATATTCGCTAGCCATTTTCATTGATTGTGTTGATTTTATGGCCGCAGTTATCTGACGTTTTGTCGGATTCTTCGCTGGACGACCCTTTAATGTGTTTTTTATACCAATAGCCATGTTATTTACCCTTATGTGACAAAGTGTCATACGCATAGATAGAGGCAGTATATTCGTTATTAAATGTTAGGTTTATTAATACATCTATCTATATTAATAAGTATCCCGATATGGGAAAAGTGGGTTATGGTGGGGGGAATACCCTATGATAAAATCGGTATTGTATCCATCTCAGAATGCAACCCACGAAGTGGTGTATACGATTACATCATTTGATATAACATATGGAATACTCTGAATAATAAATAACCATATATAAAAAACCCTATTATCAATATAGGGGGAGTGTCACTTGGGGAACTATGTCGCTTGGATAAGTTGTCTGTGTGTAGTATTGGCATCTCTAGTCAAAATCTTTTTTACTAATGGGGTGGTATCGTTGTACTATATAGAGTAAGGCTATTAGAATTATTATTGTTGTGAGTATTATCATTTTACAATATAGTATACTCCCATTACCCAACACCATATAGTGATGAACGCTAAAATATAAATCATTCGAAGTAATCCTTATCTATATCGTTCCAATCCTTTAATGAAAGTGTGATATTATTAAAGGCGTTCGTTATATAATACCACATACCTATGATTAACATAAATGGTGTTAACCACAACCATAACACTATCCACGCGTGTTGTTTTATAAATTCTATCATTTAATTACTCCGTAATTCATTATCTTCTCTTACGAAGTTTACGCTGTCTAATTATTGTACGAGCAGTTATAGTTCTTGTATCTATTCTACTCCCGCAGTATCTATCCATTATCATCTTGAATCTCTCCCATCATTCCATCATATATGATTCCTTTGGAATCCATTATCTTACTTTCATCGTATGGTGTATCGGTGATATCATCAATCAAAACTCCATCATCCTTTCTCACACGACCTGTACTACCACCATTCCACATTTCAACTTCCTCTTGCATGTGTGGTGGTAAATCTTCTTTCCATATCCAACTTAAATTATTCCATAACTCCACCATATAACTTACACCTATCTTCACCATTATGATGAGTAAATCAAACAAATTATTAAAGATTCTATCTAAACGATTATTCATTTATTTCAACTTCCATTATGGTTTGCTTTGGTAATACACTATAAGGGGATGGCACTTGGATTTTCACGAGTATATAAGTAACCCCATTCCATTTAAAATCTTCCTCGTGGAATCCTATCTCGCCTGTCTCTTTCATCACCACTAATCTATTCAATGCATCCAATAACTCTTCATCGGAACGCATCTTCTCACCTAATCCAATGAACTCTATCTCTAACCAACATCCATATCCCTCCGTCATACTCGGAACCAATCTATAAGGAATTATCTCGGTTATTCGAGTATCGTGTTGTCCGCGAAGTTGCGTACCAAATAACACAACCATCATCACTATGATGTGAACTATAGAGAAAAAATATTTACTTGAAAAGATTTTCATAACTTGTCCTTTTACTTAACTAATCTATTTACACGATTTTGATATGTGATTTGGGTAATCTCGAAGAGATTATCCCATGAACTTATCGAGTCGTAACTTTGTTGAATTATCCCGTCTTCATATATACATATATAACATGAAGAAAAAAAGTCTAAACTTTATTCAACTTTCTCAAAATAAGCGAGTCGTACTTTGTTTACGCATCCTCGTCCTCTTCGATAGGTTCCTCATTTAGAGAAACCTCATCATCATGGTGTACTTTCTTATGACACTCATTATGTAGTATCACAATATTCTCTACTGAATTTTCTCCACCATACTGATACTCTTCGATGTGATGAGCATCATCTTGTAGGTGAACTGTCTCTCCACATATAGGACACTTACAATCTTGGTTCAATAGTACTTCGAACCTCTGTTGTTTGTTCACATTCCTATCCACCTGTCTCAACTGAACACCATACTCATCATTGAACTTTGTGAACTCACCATCCAACTCACCCAACTTCATATCGAAGTAGTGATTCAATTCATTGGTCACCGCAGTGATAGTTTCTGAATCATCAAATCTTAGAAGGTCAAGGAACTTATATACTTTCTTACCAGTACCCTTATCCATAGTTCCCATTTTCGTGGTTACATCATGGAACATCTTGTTTACGAACTCGAAGAACTTCTTGTTATCTGTTATCTTCACATTGTATAGTTTGGATAGGTCAATCATGAACCATACGAAGGCACGAACCTTACCCAATCCGAACTCACTCTTACCACACTTATCTGGTATACTCTCTATCATCTCACCAACTTGTTTGATGATAGTCTTGAATCCACTTGGAATCTTTTCCCCTACCAATGTTCTCATCTTAGGTAGATTTACCTTATTTGGACCATGTAGGAAGATATAGAACCACTTGAGTATTTGTTCTGAAGCGGTATATCTCAATGTACCAATACCTCTACTATCCCAATCATACTCGTCATTCATTCCACGAACCCAATCGTATGTATCACTTTCTTCAGCCAATAGTATCTCAATCTTGTTTAGACCAGTAGAACCACTATTCAACTTAATGAACAATTGACGAACTTGTGATTCAGTACCATCCACAATCACAACAGGTAATTGTAGTTTCTCCATCAAGGTATCCCACAATATATCACCATTAGGTAGTTCATCAACTATCTGTTGGTATGTCAATCCACTTAGGTCAACATACTGTCCATTCAATCCTTGAACTATCACACCTGAACCAAGAGAGAACTTGTTACTCAAGAAGTTTTTACAAGTTATCCATCTCTGTTGTCCATCAATGATTTCAAGTACATTTAGAGTTTCCCTCAACCACAGATATAGTGGATTCTGAAGTGTTCCATCAAGTATCGCACACATGATACTCTGTTGACCAGATACATCTTTTACGAACTTTCTTTGAAACCTCTTAGGTACTTTCAAGTGGTTACTGATATTCAGAAATGTGGCACCATCCACTTTTTCTGATTCACCTATCAAGAAGTTATATAGAGTTACCCCTACTTCACTTACTTTCTTTCGTAGTTTCAATCCGAAACTACCTACATTCAATCTTTCTCGGATAGTTAGTCCACCAACATTCAACTCATATTGTTGGTTTGACAACCTACCAAGTGCTGTCTTGTTTTCGTTCATTTAGAACTCCTTACTTTCTTTTCGTCTTTCATCTCGATACGAACATTATGTATCCCACGAGATTCACACCTTGCTTTGAATCGTTTGTACATTTGATTCATTGCCTTTCTTTGTTTAACTGATAGTGTACCATTGAAACGCAATTGTTTCTCTACACTACCTAAAAATTCATTACTTCTAACTACATAACCAGGTTGGTAATCACATCCACTCAATAGAGTTCTGATGAGATTAATCTTGTAAGTACCATCTTCGATTCTCTCCAACTTCTCATACTTATCCAACTTGTTCTCACTCTCTTGCCACTTCACATATTGGGCAACAATCTTATCCATACTGATTTGCATTTTGGCAGTTATTTTTCTTTTACCAAACGCATTGTACATACTGATAGTGAACTCTCTTGAATTATCTGGTTGATAGTATCTATGGTCGTTCAGTATGTGGTTAAGTTGTCGTTTAACCTTATTCAGTTTTTCTGGATAATCTACATAACTCATATCTAATTCTTCCTATTATACAAATCTAAACCTTTTTCGAAAGCATTTGCCTTCTCTATAACCTCTTCCACTTTTTCTTTCAACACATATAGTGTATTACGAGCACCATCTATGTAACTCCTACTATCTGTAGTACTTGAGTACTCAGGTAGAGAATTTACTGAATCATCTAACTCACATTCTATCTCGTTAATCAGTTCTAATATTTCTTTCATCACGCAACTCCAAAATTATTGGTTATAAAACATGCATCCATCAATGTGATATCTGGTTTGGATTCTACAATCCATTCCTCTACCATATCAATAATTAACAACATCATATCTGGACTCATATGCTGTGCAGTTATCCACAACGGGTCATTTGTTGGGAATGGATTATCCAACATCGAAAACATCATCCATTAAATCCTCGAACTCTTCGACTGGATTACCGAACATATCATTCAAAGTATCAAACTCTGAATTCTTCAACCCCATATCTTCAAGAGCCTTAACTTTGACTCCATATCCGATATCATTTTTTGAAACCCTCTTCTTATTGGATTTCTTGACTGTTGTTTTTAGTTTCTTCATGAAACACTCCTATTCTTATTAAAAATCATATAGTAATATAAGGCTTTTTTACTATAATTGTCAAGTACTTTTTTCAAGTATTTTTAGCCTCTCTCAACTTTACCCTTATGGGCCCAATTTACTGAGTATGGTCTTTCAGAATACTCAAAGTTCTTGTTGATAGCTTTTGGTATCTGTGAACATATCTCATTAGCGAACCATTCAGCATCTTTCCACTCGTTTGTGTTGGCTTTTTCACCAAAACCTTGGTCTGGTACATATATCTCCAAACTTACATTTACAAAAAATCGAGTTGCATCCTTAGCCATTAGTATTGTCCGTTTCTGTTATAGATTGTTATCACTGCGTTGTTTCTCACAACCAAGTAGTGTCCAGTTCCAAAGTGAATGTATTGTGGGTCATTAAACCTCATTCTCCTTAGAAGATGTCTGAACTGGTAAGGTTTCATAACCTTTTCCATATATCTCTTTAGTAGATTCTTATCAGCGATTTGATAACCACCGAAATATCTCTCGTTGAATCTCTCAACGAAGTGGTCTGTTAATCTTAGTTCATCCATTTTTTTCTTTCCTTTATTTTCTTTCTTTAACTTATACCTAAATATACGGCTTTTTTCCTATATAAGTCAAGTGTTTTTTTTTATTTTTTTCTATTGAATAAAAAATCTAAAATATCATTAGCAGTTTCGTTCTCTTCAACTATCTCATTGAGATTATCAAATAGATTTAATTGATTCTTGTGATTACCATAATCAGTTCTCTCAACTAAATCACCAAACGCGTTTATTACTAAGTTCTTCATGTTATCCCCTTTTATCATACTATAATATAGGGCAAAAAGCCGATACGAGTCAAGTGTTTTTTTGAATTATTTTGATTTATTTTAGTTATTTAAGATAATTTAAACATATCAACTATATGTTTTATTAATAACCCTACGAAACCTGTTCCGATAACTCCACGCCATTTCTTTGTATCTTGCCTGAATTGGGTGTTTTGTTTCGTTTCTGCCCATAAACCCTCATGTGGATTAAATAGATTCTCTTTCACAAATTTGATATCTGTGGACACTTCTTGATGTGCCTTATCCATTTCTGTCTTCATATCCTCAATAGATTGCGTAATGTGGTCAATCTTATTGTGGATTAAATCGAATTCTGTTCTATCTTTTTGGTTCATGTGTAGTTCCTATATTTTCCATACACTAATAAGTATTGTATATATAAAAACTATGTAAAAAAATCTATGATTTTTTTGATTGATTTTTCTTAGAAGATGCAGAATATTTCTTCTGAAACTTCTGTCTTCTATTTCTTGGTTGCGGTTTTCTTGGTTTATAATTCTTACTCATTCTGAATATTTCACCCTTTAATAATTTCCTTTGCAACTCTAAATCATTGATTCTGCCTTCGTTCTCATCTATTATACCTCTAAGTGTATTATCTTTATTGATTAAACTTATTGCAAAAGCCATAATTCCAACTGAACTACCTACTATCATTCCACTTAGGAATGCAATCCATACATTATCTATCATTTCTATCTCCTATCTAAAACTTAAATTTATCATTATAATCATCTTTGTACATATCGTAAAGGCAAATTCCTACTACACCAAGTGTACCAATAGTGATTATTATCTGGTCAACTGTCATTTTATATCTCGTTCAATATCTCTGTATTGTTCAAATATATCTCTATCTAAATTTACATTCAATCTATAGAATGCATATACAAAAACTATTGTTATTATTGTTTCAATCATCCTAATCCATCCTTACCTTTTAATACTTCATCTGTTTCTGCCTGTTCTTCTCTCCACCATTCATATTTCATATTGCCCATTTGTCTATTCTGTAGATTGTTTTTAAAATTTGTTTCATATTCCGTTTGTGACATCACTCTCCATAATGTATCAAATGAT
>Ga0209631_10000165_pt1 | contig 89616 bp, 47 predicted proteins | sample COG_08_FD_184752 | JGI IMG/M metagenome (GOLD analysis project Ga0209631, IMG submission 184752) | Pelagic Microbial community sample from North Sea - COGITO 998_met_08 (SPAdes) (version 2) | ecosystem: Environmental > Aquatic > Marine > Neritic zone/Coastal water | place: Helgoland, sampling...
CTCTAAACTCGAAGCTTTGTGCGTGTTTATGTAGAGTAAACGGGTCAAGATTAGTGAGCAAAAAGCAGCTGAATTTTATCTCTTTAGTCAGGATTCGATCAGTGTTTAGGGTTTTTGTCTGACTAGAGTCAAAATCTCTATTGTTTCTTCTACGCCTATACGCCTTATTGGGCGCTTTCGCTAATAAACTGTAACGGGAGAATCTCCGCCTCCTGGACTTCGTGTTCCCCTCGTCTCGGCCTTTGCCAGGTGACCTGTTTGGACGCCGGGTGCCAGTAATATTTTTTCTTACTACTACTCTTCGCGTTCGCCGTTTGCGTCTTCTCTTCTTCCGTTCGGCTTTCTTTTTTGCCTTCTTTGTTGTTGTCGTTGTGTTTGTCGATACTACTCGCTGCGTTTGTTGTTGTTGTTGTTGTTAATTCCACCCACCCGCTTTCCGGCATGGTGTTTTGCGGCAGTAACGTCGCTTCGAGCGGGCATATGCGCAGATTTTTTTGCAAGCCTCCTTTGAGCTCTTTCGGCGTTTCCCACTGGCAGACTTTGGAGTCTTTGCGGCTGTTTTAAATAACAACGATACGGGAGAAGAGAGAGAGATGAGAAAATGAGATGTGAGTCAAACGTTTTTCGAGGACGACGACAAAACGGAGAGAGAGAGAGAGAGAGAGACAAAAAAACAAAACGAACGGGTGGCATCATCCACATCATCCTCGTCGTCATCGATATTCGCGCATATTCGTTCCGTTTGGGAAAAACACACAACACCAACGAACGCATCATACCTGAAAAAATACTTCTTGTTTGGATACTCCACGCAGCTACTCAGCGCGATCCCCCATCGATTATCTCCAACTTTAATCCTTTCCAAATCCACTTCGTCTAAAACTGTGCCTCCGAGCGAGACGGGCGGCATCGGCGGTGGCGGTATATTCTTCTTTCCCGATGGTGAATCTCGTTGTTTCCTCTTTTTCTGTTGTTGGTGTTGGTGTTGTTGTTGTTGTTCCCGCGCGATCACCGCGGCGCGCTCGGCCAGTTTTTCGAAATCAATTTCGAGAGAGACCGTTTCATCTGCAGGAGGAGGAGGAGGAGGAGGAATATCCTCCTCGTTTTCTCCCGGAGGAGGAGGAGGAATAGGAGGAAGAGGTTGGTCGCTCATTTTTACTCTGTCGATTTTTCCACAACATTGGTCTCTTCATTTCCTGCAAAACGTCTCAATTTTTTTTTTCCTCTCTGAATACTCCTCTCTCTCTCTCGCTCTTTGATCAAATGTCGAGACGAAAGAATAAACATCCGAAACGCGCGGTAAACGTAAAGACGGTGGTGGTTGCGAGTGCTGTGGAGGAGAGAGAAGAAGAAGAAGAAGAAGAAGAAGAAGAACCACCGGTGTTGTGTTTGAGGATTCCTGACGAGGATGAAGTCGTTTTTGAAATCTTCGAGCAAAAGGAGATACGAAAAGAAAAGACGACGACGACGAGAGGGAAGAGGAAGAGAGGGCACGAGTGCGATGTTTGCGAGAAGGTGTTTCGATCTCCATCCGATTTGACCAGACATATGCGTACGCACACGAACGAGAAACCGTATGAATGTGATGTGTGCGAGAAGCGTTTTAGTGATTCTGGTAATTTGAAGAAGCACATGCGTATTCACACGAACGAGAAACCGTACGAATGTGATGTTTGTGATAAAGCTTTTCGTGAATCTCATCATTTGAAAGCGCACATGCGTATTCACACGAACGAGAAACCGTATGAATGCGATGTGTGCGAGAGGTGTTTTAGTGAATCTGGTACTTTGACAAAGCACATGCGTATTCACACGAACGAGAAACCGTATGAATGCGATGTGTGCGAGAAGCGTTTTCGTCAATCTCAACATTTGAAAAGGCACAAGCGTACGCACACGAAAGAGAAACCGTTTGAATGCCACGCGTGCGAGAAGAGGTATCGTCACGCTACTGGTTTAAAGTACCACATGCGTACTCAACATTAGCCAATCATTTGTACTTCTAACTATAAACACATACACGTCGAGCATTCATCGCAGATACCGAACAACAACGCATACTCAAACGTATCGTCCACTCGTGCTCGATGTCTAAAAATTTGACCTTTTGTCAAGCAGAAAAAACCTCTCCATAATAAATAAACACTTTTGTCGTCGTCATGTTGTTGCGAAAAGTCGCCCGAGAGTTACGTCATTCCTCGAGGAACGGAAACAACGGATTAGTATTCTGCGCGTGTTCTTCTTCTTTCTCTTCTTTGTCTTCTTCTTCTTCGGACGATGACGACAACAAAGAAGAAGAAGGAGGAAAAGGCGGAGAAGGATCGGAAGACAAAGGAGAGAACGACACCTCCAAAGTGGAAATGCGACACGCTTCGCGAAAGAACTTGGTTTCAAAATCCTGGGAATACCGAAAAGGCGAACCCTGGGGGTGGTTATACGACGCAACCCCGAGGAAGGAAACCATCCATAATTTCCTTTCGCAAAAGAACTCAATCGTAAGCGACCGCGTGAAAACGAAGATGTATTTAGACCACAAAAAAGACCCGGTGAAATATTCTTCGGAAAATTTAGCGAAGGAGTACATGGTGAGAGAACAACGGATTATGGCGATTTTAGCGCTAAAGCGTCGCGAGGCGGAGTGGATTAAAAACGGGAAGGAGTTGGATTACGATTTGGAGGCGCGGTTCGAGGCGGTGTTCGGGACGTCGGAGAGAGGCGCCGGGGAGCGGCACTACGTGGACGTGCCGACGTATCCAAGTTTCGAGGTGTTGACGGGAGAAGAAGCGAACGAGAGGACGCCGGGGCTAAAAGTCGACCCGGAGAAGTTAGCCATGAGAGAGGAGAGGGAGTTGGTGAAAACGTTCAAGGAGAGGTTGGATTTTAACACGGGCGTAACCGGGGCGAGTTTGAAGAGAGAGAGTCGACGAAAACACGCCGCGAAGAGACCGAAGGGTGGGTTTGCTTTGTTAGTGACGCCGTTAGGGAAAAACGCGAAAGATCCGTACGTCGCACCGGTGGACGGGGAAGTGCGACCGTTAAACGACGACGAGGAGGTGTTTAAGAACCAAAGAACGATCAAACCGAGACGACGCATCGGTTAAAAAAACAAGTAGAAATAAATACCGGCAGGCAATAGTAGTTATGTTTGTAATTCGTAGCGTAAAAGTACCCACATAGGAATGAACTCGTATTTCATCCAACAATACTATTTCAGTATTCTTTTCTTCTGTGTGCTAATGCTGCTAGTGCCTAATCTAACGTTTCTAATTCAGCCTTGGAGACGTTCGCTTTCACCTCCGCCGCTTCGCGTTCTTTCTTCCACGCCTCCAACCGTTCTCTCCTCTCCCTTTCGCCGATCTCAACGATTTTCTGTCGCATCTCGTGCGTCACTTCTCTCGATTTCGGTAAATCTGGCGAGTCGTGGAATTGCGTTAAGTCGTAGCGAAGGAAATCGTAGAGAAGTTTCCCGCGTCGTTTATCGCCTAAAATGGTTTGTAACTCTTCCATCGTTTTATCGCCAATTTCTTGGATGTTGCGACAGTGGCGCATGACGTTGCGATAGTTACCGGACGTAACTCCTGGAAGTTTACGCAAAAAGTTGACCGCGGCTTGATTGATGCCATTTTTGTTAAAACCGCGTTCGTCGACGTTTTCATCGTCGTCCTCGCCGTCCGCGGTTTTTGCAAAATCGTCCGGCACGCCCACTCGCGTCGCTTTCTCGATGGTTGGTTCGTCTTCGACTTTTTTCAATCCCGCAAATACTCGCGCCGTGAATCGTTGGTTTGGCGACCAAATGATGCGCAACTTTGGAAACTTAAGTATGAGCAACGTCAACTTAGTCTGCAAAGAATCCGGATTGATTTGTGCGGGAATTTCGCCTTTTGGTTGCAACGCGAACGAACGATCTTTGTCGAATTCAATCAACAAAATTGCCGTCTTGTAGTGTTTACACATCGCTTCGGCTTGCGTGTATAAACGACCGGATTTTAGCGATTGGACTAAATCTGGAATAGCTTTTCTTTCAACGCATATGTCCGGAGATAACACGTAATCGCCAACCTCGAGCGTGCACGGTAGAAGAGTGTATCCGCACTGGTGTAAAACCGCCGGCAACGTGGACATGAACTCTCGAATATCGACGACGACGTGGAGTAAAGTCAGTCGTTTCATGACTCTTCCGCCTGCTTTGCGCGTCGACACGGCATCGTCTTCCATCTTCTTTTTCAAATCTAAAGCGTCGTTTGCAAACAACGGTTTTTTGAGTTTCATCTGTCGCTCTTTATAAAGCGCCAACTGCATTGGGTTCGTGCTCGTTTGCCGCTCTTCCTTTTCTTCCTTTTCTTCCTCTTCGTCGAGTTCGTACAAGCGGCCTTCTTGTTCTTCTGGCACGGCCATGTGTTGTTTCATCATGAACAAGCGCTCGAACGCCGCCGTTTCGCGTTTAATCGCGGCGAGATATTTCTCCTCTTCCGTCGAGTTATCGTGCATTAAGAAGTAGACGGTCAGTTTCCTCTGCGGTCGAGACGCGGCAAAGACCTCGAGTTCGCGAATAAAGGCAGCGTCTGGGTCGTACACGATGACGTAGCTTGGTGCGTAGATGGCTAACTGCGATGGGTCGCGCGCGTCGATGGGAACGAAGTAAATGCCCTCTTTACGATTCTTCTGAGAGGCGAGCGCGACTTCGTCTTCTTCGTCTTCTTCGTTGTCTTCATCGTTTCCCTTCTTCTTTGTCTTCTTTACTTTTGCATCGCTTTCATCGTCGTTCTGTTCTTCCGTAGAGTTTAACGAAGAAGGGTCGATATCCGGACGTGCGGCTAGGCGCTCTACCTTTCTCTTCTGTTTCTTCTCCTCGGCGCGCCTCAAGGCTTCTTTCGCCAGCGCGTCTCGCTCGTCCGCAGGCATGGAGAATCCACCGGCTAGCCCTTGGGCGTTGTTATACCCCATGACGCGCCCGCCTCGACCGATTCCAGGTCCAGAACCTCGTCCGCCTCTTACTCCGCCTCTGCCTCGACCGTACGACGCGGAGTAAAAATTCCCGCCTCTGCCGCCGCCGCGACCTCGTCCTCCAGCGTGTTGTTGCTGAAGCTGTTGTTCCTGCACTTTCGCCGCCGTGGACGCTCTTCCTACTCTCGACTTCAAAAAGTCTTCCCACTTTGCGTTCGAAACCTTTTCCGATCCGTGCACTAACAACATCTCCAACACTCTCACCGCTGCCTCGTCTTTCGCCGCGACGACGATCCTCTGATCGTCCTTCGGCAACTTTCTATCCGAGGCATCTTCGCGAATCTCCTGAATGACTTCCTCCAGTAACATCCACTTCGGCATCGGTTCAAACGTTGGGACAACACTCGTCTCGTACTTCTTCTCTTCTTTAATGTTCAACGCTCTCAGCTCTTCTTTCTTCTGCTTGGAAATTTCAATTGGTTTCCTCTTTAATCGATAGACGCGGTCTTTCGCTCGTTTGAAAATCTCCCCAGCCGCATCCGAAAACATCCAATACGAGTCATACCTTTCGGTGACTTTCAACATTTCGCAATGTTTTAGAAACGATACCGCGTCTATTTTTAACACTAAATCGGCTAACCGTCGCAACGTTCGTAAATCCCTCACCAACTGTTTCGTCTTCCTCGGAACGATGTTCCACATCGGCTCCAACTGTCTCGAAATCGTCGCGTCGAACGATTTGAACAGACCAGATTGTACCGTCAACTCCGCCACGTCCACAAAATCGCTCTTCCGCAACTCTTTCATGCACTGATCCATCACCTGCACGATAGCTTCTTGAATCTTTTTCATATCCTCCGTCATCTCTTGTCGCAACTCGACGACGTTCGGTTCGTGCGGGTCTAAACAGCTCTTCACGTTCATCCGAAACCGAGGCCAAAACGTCACGTTCCTCACAAACAACGACTTCATGGACCTCTCCACGCCTTCAAACGCTTTCGACGCGTCGTACGGGCGATCGGTCAAACCTCGCATAAAACCTCTTCTGTTCTTTTCGCGAAACAATCTGGCGCAAAAACCTTCGCCAGAAATATCTTCCACCGAGTGCGCGTTCGCGACAATCATCCCGGCCACATTCTCCGCCGGTAACCTATTCGCCAACAAATCTACCGCAAATATCCTACTCGTGACAAAACACGGCGTTCCTATGGCGTAATTCCTCGCCCGAATCGCCATCGAGACGTCCGCGGTGACGTCTAAAGGCGCGTGCGCGACTTCCGGATACAACCGTTCGTATTCTCGAATCGTCGCCGTTCGTAACGTTTCCGACGCGCCAACTATGACAACCACTTTCGGTTTCACCATATTGTTATTAGTATTGTCTTCTTCTTCTTTCTTCGATGTCGTCGTCTGCATCGTCGTCTGCGTCGTCGTCGCAGTTTTAGCAGCAGCAGCAGGAAGCACAAACGCCTCTCCAATCGTCTCCTTCTTTTCCTCCTCAAACACTCGCATCTTCTCTTTCCTCCTCGTCTCTTTCCTCGTCGCTTCTTCGTGCGACTTTTTTATCGTCATCGCCAAAACCGTGGCTACACCTAACCCTTCCGCGAGGACCGCGATGCCGTCTTTCGAGAGTAATTCGGACACGATTTCTTCGTGGAATTCCAAAGAAGGCACGGACGACAACTGTGGAGGATGTTCTTTTCCCGTCATCGTTTTCACGTCAATAACACCTTTAGTACACGCAAAAGCGCAGAAAAAGAGAGTAAAGAGGAAACGGCCAGAGAGAGGAGGAGAGTAAACAAAGTGCTTTGTCGCGCGTTGATGCGTGTGTTTTCTTTACGACGAATATGAAGTGTTTTTTCTGTGATGGATTTCAACTGTTTTCTTGTGTCAAAGACTTCTCTCGAAATCACAACGCGACGCTCAACTTCCGGACGCAGTCCCGCAAAATGAACATCTTGTGCCGTCTGAACGCATCCACGACGTTTTCTATATCAATTCTGTTATTCGTATTCGTATTATTACTATTGTTGTTGTTGTTGTTGTTATTCTTATTACGGCTTTTATTACTGCTATCCTCCGAGAACATCTCCTCGGCTTCGCCTTTGCCGCTTTGCTTTTGGACGGTTTGGATCAACTGTTCGCATCGCAAGGCGACGTCTTTGCGCGCGGCGTTTAAGGATTCGCGGTCGGTTTCTTGGTTGTTTGCGAGTTCGCTGTCGCCGGCGTATAAAGCGGCGAACGCGGCTAAGACTCTCGCGTCGACTCTCCCGTCTGATAAGACTTTCAATCGAGGTTCGGCGTCTATCAAAGCGCCGTCGGAGGTTTCTCGGAGCATTTTGCTGGTTTCTTTGTACGCGCGAACGGCGTTTTGTTCTCTGATGGCGATGTCTTCGCGTCTCCAGAACTCGTCGAAGCACATGGCGTGCCACATCATTGCCGAGTCAAAGTTTTCAAATATGATGACGTCGTCGTGCGGGTTTTTTCGCGGCACGAAGCCGTAGTAGAGCAAAAAGTGGTCGTTGGAACGTTCGCCGTACGACATCAACGCTTCCTCTCCGGGTTCTAATGTTTTTTGCGCCGTAAACGCAATCTCGCTCTCGTCTTCCTCGTCGGTGATTTCCGACCACGCGACAGTTTCGGTCGAAACCGTCGACGTGCTGCTTCTCGTTTCGTCGATATACTCGTCGCCGCCGTGGTTCAATAAATCCGCCAACGGTAAAAGCGCTCGAAAGTATCCCTCCCCGGTATCCCCGGAACTCACCCCGTACGTTCGCGAATGCACCACCGCGACGGCACACTTAAACTCCTCCTCCGAAGCCCCTGCTAACGCCTCCTTCCCTTCGCCTGCATTTAAGTCGTCGTACCATTTCTTCACCGCTTTTCGCATCTCCTCGATTTCCTTCTCCATCGGCGGGTAACAGATGCGCGATACTTCCTCGCTTGCGTAATGCAAAGGACTCGTTTCCACATTTTCCGGAATCAACTCTAAATACGCCGCGTACGCGCTCTCTGCTCCTTTCTTTCGCTCTTGCAAAAGCCTACACGCCAATCGCACGCCCCAGGGTGCTTTTTCAATCACTTCTCGCGTGTGTTCCGGATGTCCTTTCGCCTCGTCTACGATCCCGGATCTCAACGGGAGCGTCAACACGCACTCGTCCTTTTCGACCAATCTCGTCGCTTCCAGACCTCTGCCTTTCCCACTCGTGCTTGGTCGCACGCCGAGCCCGGAACCGCTGAATCCGTTTTCTATGCACCACCCGACCAGGTCTTGAACGATGGTTTGTTCTCGAATGAGTGCAGTTTCCAGTTCTTTCGATTGACACTTGACTGGTGTTCTCGTTGGTGTTCTTCTCCTTCTCCGTTGACGCTTCTTCTGTTGCTGCGATGCAAACGATGCAAATGATGGTGTTCTCGCACTTTTTTTACGACGCAGAACGAAAGAAACCCCGCGATGCGTCGACGTCGTCGTCGTGGTCATTTTGAACGCGCTCGAAAGTATCTCTCCCTTTCAAAAGTGCGCGTGCGCGTGTGAAGTTTCTCGCGCTAAAAAGTGGATAAAATGGAGGAAAATTCACCTCTTTGCGTGACTAAATAACGGACAGAACTTTGATGATGAAACCTTTACGAAACGCGAAGAAGAAGAAGAAGAAGAAGAGAAACGCAGCACTCCTGATGATGACGGCGTTGCTCTTTTTCTCTCTCGCGTTGTTTTTCTCTCGGAAGCATCGTCCGTTTTCGTCGGTTTCGTCGCACCAAAACAACGACCAGAAAGGATCGTCGGACGATGCAAAAGAGGAGGAACCGTCGTCTTTGTCGTCATCATCCGCGGGAGAAAGAAGCGCGTTATTGGAAAAAAAGGAGAACGAGAAGGAGGTTCAGAAGAAGACAGAGCGTTACGAATGTCCAGACGTGCACAAAAACTGCGAATACGACGGCGCGGTCGTCCTCGATGGCGTCGCCGTTGGACCAACGAAAAGTATCTCGGACTGTTGTGAAAAGTGCGCGAATACGAGCGGATGCAACGTGTACGTCTTTTGCGACGAGAGTTGGTGCAAAGGACAGTGTTGGTTGAAACGCGTTGAAAACCCAGACGTGGAGAGACCAAAGTTACGGAACGGGGCGACGGAAGGCGACGCGAACGTGCCTTGGACGAGCGGGATGTTGATGAAGGATTTCGTGAAATCCGAAAACGCAGGGGAGGAGGGCGGAGGCGAGACGCGTGTGAAGACTTTGAAGGAGCAAGTATCCATTCAGACTCCAGTTGGAAAGTTTACGATTCACTTGAAACCGGAGTGGCACAGGAAATCGGTGGAGTATCTCACAGATTTAGCGGAGACCGAGAACGCGTGTCAAGGGAAGAGTTGCAAGTTGTATCGCGTGGAACCGGGTTTCCTCGTCCAAGGCGTGTTGCGGTCCTTCGTCGTTCGAGCGAACAAAGAAACGTTTCAGTTTCAAAAATTGATGGAATACGGCGACGTCGGGTGGGCCGGAGGCTCCGCTGGGCCGGATTTCTTCGTCTATTTAGGCGAAAAACCAGCCACGTGGTTGAAATTCGACCACACCATCTGGGGAACCGTGGAGGATCCCGCGAGTTTAGAAGTGTTGGAAAAGATTGTTAAGACGGACAGTCACACGCCGGGAGGGCCGAATACCATGAGGTTTTTGAAAGAAGAGATGCCAATTAGTGTACTTTAGCGCGATGTAGCAGCGCGTAGAATTGTAAAAAAGATAGAAATCTAGTAGTACTTATGAGCGAAACATTTTTCACTCGCGAGGACAACGGGGAGTCGCGCGCGTGTCTTCTTCTAAACTATGAATATTTAAAACTACTATATAAACTAAAACGTAACTATGCATGTGTGCGCGCCTATTTCTTCTTCCCGGAAGGTGGTCCTCCAGGCGGCGGTTTCGGCGGCGGCGGATTTTTTCCTCCTCCTCCCCCTCCTCCTCGCTGTGTTCCACCACCCCCAACATTAAAACTCTTCATCCTCTCTTCGTGCAACATCGCGTCTTTCCTTTTCAACTCGAGTTTCGCCGTATCGTATAAGCTCGATATGTTCTGCATTAAAATCCTATTCTCTTTCGTTATCCGTTCGTTTTCTGTTTCCAACTGTTTGACTTTTGCTTCCAACTGTTCGATCCGTTCTGCGTGGTGTCTCTCGCTCTTCTCCAATCTGTCTCGCGTGACTCGTAAACTTTCTCGCCCGTCCTCGCCTTGACTGGTGACGATGTCGCCGTAGAGTAAATCGTCCTCCTCGTTGTTGTTGGACATATTTCTCTCTTGTTCTCTCTCTCTAGATCTCTCTCGTCGCGAGTTTAAGAGTGTTGTTTTGTTGTTGTTATCACACCTTTTAGGGGAAACTTTAGGGGAATATTCGCGCGTCATTAAAAAGGAGAACTTTACGCGAGAGACGACGAAAACCTAACGGCGATGATGATGGAGGAGGAAGACGAGCAGAATGATGAGATACGAAAAGAAACGAGCACGACGAATGAGAAGAGCGCGAAGAAGGGGAGAGTGTTTTATTTTTGCGAGGTTTGCGAGAAGATGTTTAGAGCACCATACGATTTGGCCAGACACATGCGTATTCACACGAACGAGAAACCGTATGAATGTGATGTGTGCGGGAGACGTTTTAGTCAATCTAGTAGTTTGAAATCGCACGTGCGTACTCAACATGCTAAAGGAGTGAAGAGAAAGAGAGAGCGCGAATGTGATGTTTGCGAGAAGGTGTTTGTTAGCGCATCTAAATTGGCCGTACATATGCGTATTCACACGAAAGAGAAACCGTACGAATGTGAAGTGTGCGAGAAGCGTTTTAGTGAATCTGGTAGTTTGACAAGACACATGCGTATTCACACGAACGAGATGTTCGAATGCGATGTGTGTCAGAAGCGTTTTACTCGAGCTAGCAATTTGAAAGTTCACATGCGTACGCACACGAACGAGAAACCGTATGAATGTGATGTGTGCAAGAAGCGTTTTACTCAATCTAGTAGTTTGAAAGCGCACATGCGTATTCACACGAACGAGAAGCCGTACGAGTGTGATGTGTGCGAGAAGCGTTTTCGTCAATCTGGTGATTTGAAAAAGCACAAGCGTACGCACACGAACGAGAAACCGTATGAATGTGATGTGTGCGAGAAGCGTTTTACTACGGCTGGTAATTTGCAAAGCCACGTGCGCATTCATCATTAGCTCTGCTTTTAGCTGCTCTGTTATCTATTATAGTCCTAGATGTTTACACATAATGCATCGTTGCACGTTCATCTCGCGCAGAAATAGACGAAAATTTCCCTTGCTCTTCATCACACATCAAAGTGAACAAAACTCTTCTTCAAAGTTAAAAAGGGCTCTCACTCGCGACAAAGAAAAGCGCAAACCGAAAACCTCACACATACAAACGCACGATTGAGAGTGATCTCTCGCGCGCTTTACGTAACGACACGTCATGGCATTTTCAGACCACCACGCGAAAGAGACCCTCCAAGCGGTCGTCTTGTGCGACTTTGACGAGCACGACCATTTCCGGCCTTTATCGCATCGTCATCGTCGGTCGGATGACGAGGAGGAGGAGGACGAAACGTTGTCGTCATCATCCGTGCCGAACAGTTTGCTCCCACTCGCGAACGTCGCTTTGCTCGATCGAACGCTGGAGTTTTTAATCTCGAACGGTGCGAAGGAGATATTCGTGGTGTGCGGGAAAAAGCAAAGGGAAGCTCTTGAAAAGCACGGGAAGCGAAGAGGGGGATTTTTGTGCGAGTCGTCGTCGAGCGCGAAGAAAGGGAGCAGCGGCGCCGGGGCGAACGCGACCGGGAGTGGGTTTACGATACGGCTTTTGCAAAGCGCGAATTTGGTACGTTTCGTTATAGATTTTGGTGATGGCTATTCTCTCTTCTCGTCGTCTTTGCGCTCTCGCGATTGATTTGTTACGTTTGTTCGATGGCGCGCGATGCGAGAGACCGTTTGACTTACCTTTCACACGTATGATAATAACAGGAAACGGTCGGCGACGCGTTGCGATTCGTCGAGCAGCAACAAGTGATCAATCATGATTTCATTTTGTGCACCGGAGATATCGTGGCGAATGTGGATTTGTCCCGAGCGGTGGCAAAACATAAGCAGAGGAGGAAGAAGGATAAGTTGTGCGTGGCGACGCTGTGTTTCGCGAGAGACGGGAGAGACTCGAGGGAAGGGAAGTTTGGCGAAGCAGAGCTGATGCTTGGGCTAGCGAGGACGAGTTTTGGGAGCTCCGGCGGTTCGAGGAGTAATAAAGAAGAGAGCGAGAACGGTAATAGTAATAATAATAACGCGAACAACATCAACAACAAAAACGAAGATGAATTCAAGATTGTCGCGTTTAAGGAATCTAAAGGAGGCGTCACCAAAGCCACAGGAGGTCCGTTTACCATCGACGCCGCTTTATTTAGCGAACACGAAGAAGTGGAAGTAGAAACGAACGCTCGAGATTTACGCGTGGACATTTGCTCGCCGGAAGTTTTGATGTTGTTCACGGACAATTTCGATTACCAATCTATTCGGAAAGATTTTGTGTGCGGCGTTCTCGACGAACGCGAGTTAGGCAACCAGTTGCACGCGCACTTTATCGATTTGGGGAGAGAGTATTGCGCGAGAGCGAACGATGCGAGAAGCTTTGGCGCGATTGGAAGAGATGTGGTGAGAGGGTATTGCCACCCGCAAACCATCGATGGAAACTGCGTGCTCTTCGACAACACGAATAAAGAAGGGACGAAGTTTCGAAAGAGCAACTATCGCAAGATTGCGGCGGGAAAAGGCCATTGCGTTTCCCGATTCGAGAACTCGTTCGCAGACGACGACGTGACCGTTGATACATCTGCGTTCATTCAGTCGGGATGTGTTCTTGGCAGAAACACGAAAATTGGCGCGAAATGTGTCTTGCGAGACGCGATCATCGGTCAAAATTGTTCCATCGGCTCAAACGTCACCATCACCAACTGCGTTCTCTTTGACGGATGCATCGTCGAAAACGACGCGAAACTCACGCACGCGCTCGTCGGTTGCAACGCTAAAATTGGCGAAAAGGCCATCATCCATGCCGGATCCGTTGTTGGTACCGAAGTAGTCATCGGGAAAAACTTTGAGCTCGCCCCAAACTCTCGAATCGGCTGCGTGCCTCAATCGTCGTGCGAGGACGACGATTCGGACTCGGATTCGGACTCGTCGTCGACAAAGTCTGGTGAAGATTCGAACGGGTCGCACTTGGAAAGAGACGAGCATCATCATCATCATCATCACAACGACTTCGAACACTTATACGGTGAAGAAATGGCGAAGAAGTTTGCCGAGCAATTACATTTAGGCCCGGACGAGGAGTGCTCTAACGCTCAATCCGTCGGCGCCGGTGGCAAAGGTTACCGATGGATTTGCCCATCGTTTCGAACGAAATCGCTAGTCCCGGGTGTGGTTCCAAAGAAGAGAACTTATCCGAACGAGATGAAAATTAGCAATAACAAAGTAGGCGAGATTGAAGTCAAAAAAGAAGCGAACGCGTCGGGTGACAAAGACGAAGACAAGGACGACGAAATGGAGGAAGACTCGGACTCTGACTCCGACGCCGACGAACGGCACTTCCACAAAGAAGTCTCGGAAACCTTTTTGAGAGCGTTGCGCGACGATACCATCGACGAAAACGTTACGGTGGAGCTTCAAGGTTTGAAAATGGCTGAGAACAGAACCTTCGCGGATATCGCGCGGTACGTTTTGTGCGCCATGTTTGCGTTATCCATGCCGCCAACTGCCAAATGCGACAAGCAGTTTCGTAAACTCTTTCCAACTGAATTCCCATCCGATGCCAACGAGTGCGTTTCGAGAGTGAAAAAACACGTCAAACGCTACGCGCCGTTGCTGGCCAAGTTTCTCAAATCCGAAGACGACCAGGTGGAAGTGTTGTTAACGTTGGAAGAATTTTGCGCCGAAGAAGGCGCGTTCAAAGATTGTCAAGGGAAACACGTTGCCAACGCGTTTGCAAAGATCTTACATCTTTTATACGACGCCGACGTCCTCTCTGAATCGGCCGTTTTAGCCTGGGCGGATGAAAAAGACGACGCGGAGGAGAAAGATTTGGTCTTCTTAAAGAAAGCCGCGCCGTTCGTGAAATGGTTGAGAGAAGCCGAGAGCGAGTCGGAAGACGACGAAAGCAGCGAGGAAGAGGACTAATAATAGTACCAGAATCTATTATTCCTAATACTTATCTATTCGTAATACAACGTGCACTGATGTCTCCTCTTTAAAAAGCTACATTCAACCTTCCCCTCCTCGACGGGGACCCCGCGTCGAGAGCGACGCCTTCTCCAAAGCCTCTCTCCCGAATCGATGCAACCAAAACCCTTTCCCGTAATTTACGCATATTTCATCTCCTTTCCCAATCATTTCGCCTTTCTTCACTCGGATTCCGCACTTTAAATCCCCCACTCGGTCGCGATATTCAAAAAACTCCGCGTTCGGCCTTTCCCGAATGCCTCGAAAGTCGTTGCAAAATCTCGCCTCTGTGCCAACTGCATTCGCATCAATCACCAACCGTCTCTTTGCAAACGAATACGTGTAATCGCTTTCCTTATCCTCCTCCCCGTTCAAAGTCACGAACCCGTGATAATCAATCACGCGCTCCAAACTCGAGAGCTTCCGAGACGCGAATAATCCGTACGCAGGATACGCCGGATGGTTCAAATCAAGAATTGGTTTCCCGAGGCAGTTTTTTTTTATCGCTTCTCTCGTGTGTTTGACGGCATGAAAAGTCGACGTTGATTTCAAACGAGAGGGACAGATATCGTCCAAGATGGACGAAGGGATAGATTTGGAGAATTCTAAGGTTTCTATGCGTCTGTACGAAGGTAGTGGTGGTGATGATGACATCAAAATCCCTTTTCTATTAGTTTAGGTGTTCGTCATTTCCCCTAAAGTACTACTTTGGAGAAGTTGTGCGGAGAATGACGAGGATTGAGCGAAGAGATACGATGGAGCTTATTATTATATTAACATGATAGAGTTATTACACATTACAACCAAGATTGCCAGGACACTTCCATGCGCGCTAAATTCTTCGGGTTCAACGCGCTTTCGACCAAATGAATGACACCTTTTTGCACCGATTGCAACTGCTGCGCGTCGTTGCCGCCGCCTTGCGTTTGGGCGATTAAGGACTTCGCGGTTGGAATCGGAGCGATGATTGGTAAGCGTTTCATGGCTTCTTCGACGTTCGCTTTGGCCATTTCGTTGACGGTAGAGGCGTCGGGTTCGGAGAAGAACGCGGCAGCAGCGGCACTCGTTTTCGCGGCGGCGTCGTTCGCGTCGACGTTTTGTTGTTGCGCTTGCTGCTGCTGGCGCCACGGCCAAATGGTCAACGAGTCGCGGAAGTACACGTCCAAGTGCATGCGCACGTTTCGACCAGGGGTGGCGCACGCTTGCGCAGCCGCGGCCATGGTGGCCACAAAGTCACCTTTGACGCCAAACGGCGTGAAGAAGGCGTGCAAATTTCTCGTGAGACGAAACGGCACCGGTTCCGCGTATTCGACTAAACCGTTGGAATCAAAGTTCGGGTAAAAGTCCAACATGAACACCTTGCCGGTATTTTTGGCGAAGGAAATCTTCCTCGGAGTACGTCCACCGATTCTTAACAACGCGGAAACGAACGAGGATAACGCCAGTTGTTGACACAATTGTCTCTTAAACGTCCATAAGTGCGCGCCATTCGGTAACGTCTTGTACATGTACTGCGAGAAGATGTTCTCGGTGACGTGTTGACTGGCGATATCCATGAACGCTTTCAAGCGCAACTCGAGAACAGCTTCCGGGCCACTGACTTGACCGAGAACGGCTGGATTCAACGCCGCTTTGAAGAGTTCCATCGGGATATCCGGATCGCGTCCGTAACGAGCGCAATTGGCTTCGTAGACTTCCCCGTACGTCCCTTGATTCTTGTCGTCTTCGACCAGTCGAACTTGAGGCCAAGCTGGGATGACCGTCGGCGCGTAGAATCTCAAGTTTCGTCGTCTCGATTGCGGATGGCGTTCCATAACCGCATTCAAAGCTTCCAACAATTGCAACGTACGCTCTTCACTTCTTGCCTGGGGCGTCAAGGACGTTTGCACCGCAAACCTGTGCTCGGTCCCATCCGCGGCGACAAACGTAATCACGCGGTGCGCGTTGCCGTGTCTGCGAACGACGTCGACCTCAGAATCAATCCATACCAATCGATTCCGCGATTTTGCGTGATCTTTTGCCGCTGAACCAGAGGCTGCTGATGCCGCCAACGCGGCCACTTCCGCTTTGTGGGAACCAGGCACCTCGACTTCGCGAAATTGCACGTCTCTTAATTTTGGTAATTCGTCCTCCAATCGCAAACAATTCGGAACGCGTCTCTCGACGTCTTCGCTCAATTTTCGTTTCCATTTTTTCAACTTTTGAATCAATTGCTCCAACGTTTTCGGAAACGTATCCTTCGCTGATTTCGACTCCGGGTCCAAATCTTGTTCGTACTGAGATTTATACTCCTTCACGAACTCATCGTGTTTGGAAGACGTGTCCGGAGAGAAGCACGCCTTGGCGACTCCGGCGAGTTCTTTCTTGAACGGCGCCGGAACCTCAGACGTTGTCGCGCACGGGTACTTGAAACATCGGTGTAACAACGTGTGCACGACGACTAACAAGCGCTCCTCCGGCGCGCAGCCGAATCGAGTGCACAATTCGCTCAATAAAACTTCAATTTCAGCGACCAAGTTGCCAAACTTTGCGCGAAGTTTATCGACCGTTTCTTTCGCCGCTTGAAACACCGCGCGCGCTTCGGCCAAAGACGACTGCGCTTTCTTCAAGGAAAGCTCACGATTTTTCTTCTCCTCTTCGTCTTTAGGAACAGGAGTATTTTCGAGTTGATTGTACGTTTGCGTTTTTCGCGCCAAAGCGTCTCGTCGTTCGAGCAAGAACGTTCGCAATTGGTAATATACCGCTTGCGGGTGCGCGCACGCCAAGCGAGTCAACACCGCTTTGGCGTGAGGCGCTTCCGGTCTGAGCAAGACTAACAACAACTGCGGGATCCAGTCTATCCAAACCCATAATGGGATGGCATCCACGTGTCTTTGCAACGCTCTGCCAACTGCCACGGGATGCTTTGAAAAGCCCAACGCGTGAATAATCTTCACCACTCGCTTCCCGTGATCCTTGGGCGAATGTTTAATGGATTGTAAGACGCACGTCGCCGCTTGCTCGGTCCAAAAGGCTGCTTGGCCTTCGATGGGAGTACCGTCGGCGTTTAACTTGCCCGCGTTTGCACTACCATTTGCTTCCTCTTCCGCGTTCGCTTGATCCGCTCGCATTTGACAATACTCACCCCACGTGTTCCAAACTTCCGGTAACTGCGCGCACAAGGACACTGACGTGGCGTAACTTTCGTGCGCGCCGTCGACGTCGCCTAATCGCTCTTGGAACTGACCTCTCAAGTGAAAGAGTTTCGCTTGATGATGCGGAGCGAAATATTCTAAAGACGTCGAATCGAGCGCGTTCAATCCAGACACGGCTTCGCCTTCTATGTCTAAATACGCTCTCGATTGTTCCGAGAGTTTTACGAAAGCTTCCTGTACTTCCACGTGCGGCCGTTGCGTGGAGAGAATGCTCAAAGCCACTTCCGGCAAGTTGTGCTTTCTGGCGATTCGAGCAAACCTGTTCACCGCCCACGCTCTGTCGCGCATGCCCAACTGGTCGAGAGAGTGACCCGTCGCGTGCGACGCGACGTTGGGGTGTACCTCCTGGATGCTCTTTTGTGCTCCCGCAATCATGTCATGCATGAATCCTCGCCACGATAACACTTGATTGTGCCATGGAATCGGATCCCAATCGTTTGGCGTCCGTAAACGCCACGTTTCCAAAACGTCCTGCACTAACGTTCGCGAATGTTGTGGGTTCTGGTGCCCCGGTCTGGTACAATTCGCGAGCTCGTGCATGACTTTCCGAGACTCTTGGATTTCTGTGATGACGTGAAAGGCGTGGAGCATTGGGACGTGGCAGTTCGCGCCCGTTTCCGGTAAAGACCACCAACGATCCAATGCTCTCTTCACGGCAGCTGCCCAATGCTGTTCGGCATCGCGAATGCGTCCGGCGTGTAAACGAGAGTACGCGCGAACACACATAATCTCTGCCGTTTCTTCAACTTCAGATACGTGTCCAGGAGGCAAAATGTCCCTCAACGTGTTCCATTCGTTCAAACGCCAACTGGTGTGACATTGCAACTCGCCGTGGTTAACGGATTTCGCGAAGTCAGCAAGTAAGTCCCACTGGTTCAACTGTTGCGCGCACTGAATCCACTGCGCTTCCCAATTACACACTTCAGTTTTAGACACACCGGATAACTGACCGCTGGTAGCATTTTGCATGCCTTGAAAGAAGACGTCTTGCGCTTGCTGCCAGTGGCCGTGCTGCGCGAGAGCGAGACCGGCGCGCGTGACATCGGCGGCACATCTTTGACGCCATAAACCGACGAGCACGTCTCCTTCATCCAAAAGGCGATACAACTCAGCCAACGCGTCGAAGCATCGGTTTTCTTGCGGGTATCTAACGACGTGGTTTTCCAATAACGCGATGGAAATGTGCCACGCGTTGAACTTACCGCCCAAGAATTTAATCAACTCCGAAGGGATTTTCGGTTGCGGCTGGGATAAGGAGATGCCTTCCAACAAAGCTTGAATGACGTTTGGACGCACAGCCGCTTGTCGTTGATGGTATTCTTTCGAAAGCAGCCCGATCATGGGTTTTGCCAATTGTAATTGCTCTTCGCGTTGTAAGGTTTGCCAAACGATCGGGAAGATGAGAACCCAGAGGTAATAAGCGACGTGCGTGTTGCGTTTGCCAACTTTACGAAGCGGGGCTACCAAATCAGAAACGCGGAGAGCACCACTTTGTTTGATAAACTTCGAGTGACGCGCGAATAATTCCGCGATTTCGTCGACGTCGTTTTTGTTGTCGACGTCTTTCGCCGCCGACGATGCTTTTTTACCCTTCTTCGTGGACGCTGGCGCAGTCTTGTTACCATCCGGCGGTCCAGGCGGAGGCATCTTTGGATCTTCCGAATCCGGGAACAGACCTGCGACAACTCCAGAGTTTGGCGCTAACGTAACTTTTTCGTCCTCCGCTAATAGCTGTAAGATCAAATCCAAACCTTGCATGAGCCAAAACGTATCCGCCATAGCATCCCATTCTTGCACGGTGACGATATATTGCAGACGCAGAAAGAGCGACTGCCCAATCGCGACGTCGTACAGCTGGAAAAACTTATCCTTGAACAGTGGGTTCCGCGTACGTAAGCCAAGCAAGTGTTGACGTTCGACTTTTGCAAACACCTCGCGTCGAAGGATTTCGTCGTGTTTCCCACCCGGCGCGCACAGTTTATAAATGGCGCCTAAGAGTTTGTTCTCCCAATCCTTCGTTTGCGTGGCTTCGAGACCCATGCGAGTGAGCTGCGCCATCTTTGAAAGAAATAAAACTGTTTCCTTATCGCTCAGGCTACCAATACGGCGTTTTTTCGGTTTCGAACCAGATATACTGGTGGAAACTGGGGGGGTAGTAGTAGCGGCTGCCGTCGTCGTCGTCGTCGTCGATATTTTACTCGCAGTCTCGGTCACTTGGGTCGTCGCCGCCGAAATTGTGTACGATCGCAACGGATCGTACGGCCCTAAAGCCGCATCGTCGACCCAATCGCACAACGCGTCTAATATGGCAACCAATACCGCACCGTGCGTGCCTTTATCGTTGACCAATTGCAACAACATCCGTAAGAATAATTGCTTATGATCGATGACGCCAGCTGCGACGACGCGAGAGGCAACCGCTCTAACGCACTCCGCCACGCAGTGCGCGACGGAACCATACTCGGCGACTGGAGCGTTTTCTTCTTTTAGCTTTGAGCTCTGCGAACGGTTTCGCGAGGATTGTTGTTGCAGGATGCGTTGTTGCTGTTGCGCGGTTGAAACTGAATTTAACTCTTGCGTCAACCTCGACAACAATTTGATCAGCGCCGGCAAATAGCGATCCAAAGCCTCCGGACACTCTCTCCCGAGCTCAACGAGCAAGACAAGGACGCCGGATAAAGAAGGACTGTTCGCCTGCGAATTCGGCAACGCCGGTTGGCCCGTGATTGCGGCACCGATTCTCTTCGCGCACGTCTCATCAATTTTCAAACGAAGAATTTTCGCCTCGGGAGATAACAACGCCGACGCCGAGACTTGCGTCGGCGGTTGGCCTTGGGAACCCGTATTCGCTGCAGGGGTGGGCGGTTTTGCATCCGTATCCATGGGTTCAGTCTTGACGGCGACTTTATCGTCGCCGTCTTTCTTGTCGCCACCATCGGTACCATCGCCGTCTTTGTTCTTCGACTGTTGCTGATCGCCCGGCGCCGCCGCTTCCGTTTGCTTCGCAACCAATTCTTCCGGCGTGCGCATCTTCTTCGTCATCGCCGTGGCGACCACTTTTGCAAGCATTCTGTGCGTTTCCGCGGAACTGCTCGACACGCATGGGTCGATAAATTGCGCGATTTGATTGACATTCTGTTCGACAAATCCTTCAACTTCGCACTCGAGCGCCAAGTCGAAAACGACCAAACCGGTACCCAAAGCAGACGAGGAATCTTGTCCAGCTTGTTCTGCCAACGCCAATAGTTTGTCGATAAACGTAAACTTTACGCGCGCAGTTTTCCAAATCGTCATCGCGCGTTTCAGCAACTTCAACGTTTTCGCGTTGAGTTCCTTCATTACTTGATCTTTACCTTCGCCAGTTAAAAACGCCATGCGCACGAGAAAGTTCACGGTGATTTCAGCCATCGCCGGGGACGGCGAAAATTCCGGTTCATTGTTATCCGAAGCGGTGCCACCAGCGACACCGGTTAAAGACGGTTGAGTGAGTAAAGAAGGCGCGGATTTGAGCATTGCAGATTGGATGTTACCATCAGGCGTGCCTTCTTTCTTCGAGGGTTTCTTCTTCTCTTCCTCTTCCTCTTCTTCTTCCTCTTCCTCCTCTTCGACTTCCTCCTCCTCTTCTTCTTCCTCCTCGGCTTCTTCGGATTTCCCCCGACGACTACCTCTGGTTCCTTTCTTCGCGGTAGTTTGTTTTTTCGCGGTCGTAGCGGCTTTGCCTCGCGTGCCTCGCGTGGATGGCGCCGGAGAAGAGTCCTTCGCGCTCGTCTTTGCTTTTTTCGCCGCGCGACCACCTCTCGTCGCTCTCGTGGACGGTTTCTCTTCTTCTAACTCTTCTTCAGACTCCTCCTCTTCTTCCTCTTCTTCAGATTCCTCTTTCTTCGCCGTTGCAGCTCTGCCACGCTTCCCGCGGGTTTTCACGGCAGTCTTCTTTTCTGGCGTATCTTCCGCTTCCGAGTCGTCCTTCTTCGCGCCTCTGCGCTTACCTCCTCGGGTAGATTTCCTCGGCGTCTCTTCCTCCTCTTCCTCTTCTTCCTCTTCCTCCTCTCCTTCCTCGTCGTCGATGGCTTCAACTTTCTTACCACGAGCACCACCGCGTGTTGGTTTTTTCGAAGCCGTGGCGGTAGCTTTACCACCTTTCTTCTTCTTCGATGCGGATTTCTCGTTCTCGTCGTCTTCACCATCCGAGGCATCTTTCATGTCTTCGTCTTCCTTGCGTGTTTCTTCCTCTTGCATCTTGTCTTGCGCGGCTTTTTTCGATGCTAAGAACTCTGTAGGGTCCTTGCGACGATCTTCCCAGTTCAAAATCAATTCGACCAAGTTGATGGAAACGATGCGATTTTCTATCGGCGCCGAGGACGGCAAACCTAATCGCGACAGGGAGTTGACCATTTGGGGTACAAACTGCGCTCTGGACTCGTAAAAGTGTGATTCGTGATCAACGATTAAGTTCCACACGTGAATCAAGTGCGGCACGGAGTGACCTTCCTCGACCAAAATTTTCTTTGCGTATCGAATCCAAATTGGATACTTGTGATCGCCTCGCGGAAGTCGTTTTGGTAACGCAGGCACTAAAGCGTCGAGCGCAATCTTGACCAACTCCTTCGCATCCGGTTGACACGCACGAAGAAGCGCAACAAAGACTTGCAAAATAATCTTTTCCGGCGCTTGATACGCTTCTAAGAAGTAGCACACGTTGACGAACGCAAATTGCTTCGACGCGCGGTCTTCCCGCTTCAAGTGGTTCCAGCCAAACTTGATCAGCTCCTTTCGATGCTTGACGAGATCGTCTGGCAAGCATCGAATAAGTAACGTCGCAAGTTGCAGAAGCTGAACGCGGAACTGTTCGTTGAAGAATACTGGCGTGGGCGACTCGTCGTCCACGTACTCTAAAATGTCTCCGACGATGCTGGACACCGCGTCTTCGTTGACAATCAAACGCGCCTCGGCGAGTTTCTTAGGACTCTTCGAGCATCCTTCCAAGGAGCTCGTCAACATCGGTAAGACGACGAGCTTCAAGTTTGCTACTAAGGCGTCGGCATCTTTCGCAGTCTGTTCCTCGTCCGCGTCTTTTTTCGAAGCCGCTTTGAACTTGGCTTTGAAATCTGATAAGAAGAATTCTAAAATAGCTCTCTTTTGCTCGGGTTTGTAACTCCCACCCACGCGATCGGAGATGAATTCTCTCGCAAATGTCAAATCGACGCAAGTTTTCGTTGACATGATTGGTAAAATACCGAACAAGAGTTCGACTTCTCCCATGCGATCGCGATCGACGCACCTCAAAAAGCACTTCACTATTCGCTTCGACTCCAAAAGTTCAGACAAACTCAACATCTCCTCTCGGCGAAGACGCTCGAGTCGTCCCGGATCGTTCCATCGCTTCCACAAAGCATCGCGAATACCCGCTCGAGTTTTTTCGCTCATATTTGGCATCATCTTGAGCATAACGCAGCACAATTTGATGGCGTTGAACGAGGCCAAGTCGCATCCGGAACCGATGCCGGAAAGTCCCATTGCTTTTGCGCGAGCGATGCGCTCCTCCGGAGAAATCTCGACGCGTTGCGCCGGAGAATTTTCGCCGTCTTGCTTCGCTCCATCTACGCCCGGAGAGTTCGAAGCGCCCGCCGCCGCAGCTTGCGCGAGCTGGGCCGGGGTCGAACTGCTCGGGAGGAAGTACTTTTTGTTGAACGAGTTATCGAAAATTTTCTCGTAATTCGCCTCCAACTCCCATAAAATGTTGTTCCCTTCGCTGATGCGAATCGTTTCCAAAAAGCGGTTAAAGTGTTGCGGTTGATCCAATCGAGCGACGTAAAAATCCACAGTATCCTTCGCGTACCGGGCTAAAAATTTAGTCAACGGCTTGCGATACAACGAGTGAACGTCCGAGTGCACACCGATTGGCGGCAATGCGTTCTCGAGTTGAATGTTGAGCGTAACGAGTGGCTCCAGGAACTTTCTCGCGGCGTTTGGAAGCAAATGAAACAAGTTTACAGTCGCCGCGGCGATCCGAGGATCGCGCGCATTTGGTTCCAACCACAATCGTAAATGTTCCAAGAGTTTTTCGCCCAACGTCGGATTGAACCAGTTTGAAAGTAACTCCAAAAGTTTCTCCAAACCAACAAGCAACGGCAACGTTAGGTTTTCGGGACGCGCGAGAGAGCCGAGAATCGGTCGTAAAGACGATTGCAAAAGCTCTTTGCTCAGACTTTGCTGATCGACGACAACTTTTAGGCCGGCGACGGCTATTTCAACAATTTCCGGAGTTCGGCTCGTCAAGGACTTGAAGAAGACGTTGACGGCTTTCTCTGTAGCAGCTTCAAAAGCCTTTTGCGAGTCTTCCGTAGGAAACTTGATGGCGCTTTTCCTCGTGACGAGCGTACACATCAAGTGCGCGCATGACGCGCGTAACGCCGCTGTCACCGAGATTTGCGAACATGAAGTCAAGGAAACAAGCGCTTCGTTCTTGTTCGGAATGGCCGTTTCCAACGTAGCCGATAAAGGCATCTTGATGTTGGCCTCGCTTTCAGCAATGAGCAACGCGTCGCCAAAGAGCTCTAATAGCTGTGCCGAGTATTGCTTGATCAATGGCGCGTGAATCTCGAGTTTCATGCAGAAATCAATCACGCGAACGGTTTGAATCTGCTCCTCGATGTGCCGCGATCCGAGAGGACGGGACAGGATTCTCGCGATTCGAGCCGGAGAGATATTCAAAACATCTTTAATTTTAACTTTGCACTGTCGCGAAATGTCAATTAAAGCCTTCTCTACCGCCGGTCGAACGTTTTGCGCGTCCGAAGTGGAAGCGACAGCATCGGCGATGACATTCACGCCCGCCTCAACGCCCGGTTCGGCGTCCTCGCCTCTTGGAATACTTCCAATTGGCAAGCACACGTCAACGAGCTTATAGAGAACCTTGGACGTCCTTTCAATCTCCGGCGCCGCGTGCTTTGGCAAGCCACGCAAGGCTCGGAGCAAGCATAACGCAATCTTTGCCATGTGTGGACGAATGATACTTCTTGGAACGACGTCTAAGAGCATGTCGATACCTTCCACTGCACCGGACGTAGATTGCCAGGCGGTTTTGAAAGCGCAGTGACACAAACGCGGGATGAGCGCGTCGACGAGAACGGCGAGCTTTTGCGGCGGCTTCGCGTGCGGACGGTTGACGTATTCCGGCACCGGTCGCTCTTTGATATTCGCCGGGTCAGCTTCTGCTGCGTCTGCGGCATCGTCATCAGCCGCCGAAGCTTTGGCGCCACGGCCGCCTTTCTTCGTCGTCTTTTTAGAGGAAGCTTTTTCATCCGCCTCATCTTCGTCGTCGTCTACGTCCATGGAATCTGCCGCGCTTGCTTCGAGTTGTTTTTTATTACTCTTCGGGTATTTCTTCAACTCCACTTTGTTCAAATCTTCGCAATCTTCTTTCGATAAGAGCAAAACGGTGTCGACGAAGGTTTTCATCGCCGCTAAAGCCGCTTTCACGTGCGCAACTTGACCACATTCCATGGTGTCTACGAGTGCATCCAGAAATAAAATAGCATCAATCTTCTTCAAAGCAGTCACAGAAACTGGCTCGGAGGAAGGAGAAGACGCTCCTTTCTTGTCGTTCTTACCATCGGTAATCGTGTTGCCGCTACTCGCAACGCGAACGATATCGCCGTTGAACAACATCGCAAAGTGCTCGGCTACGGATTCAACGAATCCGGCGTTCGCCTTCTTGAGTTCAGGATCGGCTTCTGCAGACACAACAGCAACGACTAAAGATTTCATCACGCGTTCTTCGGCAGCTAGTTGCGTCTTCGTCTTGTTGCCTAAAGTTGCCTGGGCGCGAAGGTTTGCTTCGCGGTCGTTTTGTCGTGCGTCTTCCGTAGCGTCATCGACTGACTTCGTCCACCCGTTCAATACTGCCGCCTCGACCGCAGCACGAATGGTCTTTTCGATATCGTCATCACCGTCGCCATCGACATTCATCGCATCGTCTTCTTTATCTTTCTTCTTCGCGGAAGCCAAGTCTTTGGCGACACCCGAGGATACGTTTATGACCGAAGACAAGCATACGCGCAGAAACGCCAACGCTTGCTTTCGATGTTCAATTAACGCTTCGACATTGCTACTATTCATGGACGACGACGTAATCGCCGGCAATACCCGCGGAGATTCTAAAATTCCGCGCATAAGAGCTATGCATCTATCAAAAGGCACGAGAAAACTTGTTTCCGGTTTGAATGTCAAAATCATGCGCAAACCGTGCTCGGGATTCTCCTTAGCTTCGAGTTCGAGCGGTTCTTTGAGAAACGCACGATTTCTACCGCCAAGTTTACCCAGCAACTGCATAGCTTTTGCGCCAAACGGAGATCCAGACTGTTGTGGCTTAAGCATAGACCACAACGCAATCATCAAAGGCGTCTCGACCTCAGCTATGCACGGATCGAGGAAGTCTGGATTGAGCGAGTCCACCCAAAATTCTAACGTTCGCAAACCGAGCAAATTCAATTCACTCGTCTTCGATTCTAAAGCTATGCACAAAGGCTTCGCGAGCTTTGGCAAGTGTGGGAGAATTGACGACAATCTACCCGGCAAAGTCAAACATAATTCTACAATCGTGTCATGGAGCTCGTGCGGATCTGGACCGTTCAGGTACTTCAACAACGCATCGAGACACGTCGGTAAAATGGGAAGCACCTCGCGATAGAGCAAATCAAACTTCGCCTGAGCGAGTGCTCGGAACAAATATCTAAGCAATCTAACATACGCCGATGGATTTTCAATTTCACGCATTGCTTTCAAACATTTCTCGACGATGGGGATGACGTATGGAGACAGCATGGCCTCGCAGTTGGAATATTTCGAAACCGCGTGGAGCAACAAACTAAATAGTTTCAAGACGAGCTGAGCCGGCGGTGATTGCGGATCTTCGAGATGCTTAAGTTTATCTCTGACTAAAAGCATCGCGAGGCAATCGGCAAAGTATCTCGAAAGGTTCTGATTCTGCAGCAAAAGATGCGGAAGCTGCACCATCGGCGCCAGGTCGAGCATTCCTTTGAAGAGGTCATCAAATCGAATGCACGCAATATCGAGAAAGCATCGCGGGTCGAGCACTGCAAAGACTTCGGCGACATGCGCACACATTTCAGCACATTCCGCGCCGCGGTACAAAGCTAAACATTTCACGCCGTTCTTGACAAATGCCGAAGTGCGACGAAGCTCAGGCTCGGTGAGGCCAGGGCGAAGCGGTGAAGACAACGCCATTAACGCCGCATTGTTGTTTTGCGTTTGCGTTTGTTGCGCTCTGAAATTCGTAACCGACCAAAGAAGCGTTTTCATACCGATGAAAAGCGTCTTCACGATAGCCTTCGTATCTGCGAGTTCTTTCAGCCTTTCGCTGGAAACGTCAAGTTTCACTTCCGGTTCGTTTTCTTCTTCTTCTTCTTTTCCGTTGTCGTCGTCGTCGTCATCGTCGTCGTCGCTTACTTTGCCTCCTTTTTTGCTTTTACCGCCGGCTTTCTTCTTCGAGGACTTTTTTGCCGACGTGGAAACAATCTCCGCGCCCTCCTTCTTCTCCGCGATAGCAGCGGCACTTTTCTTGCCGCTCTTGGCATTATCATCTTTTGTCTCGTCCTTTTCCGACGGAGAGGAGGAAGTGGACGGAGTCTCTTTCTTTTCGTCGTGCAAATGCTCGACCAATTTCAGTAAAGTCTTCAACCTCGGACGCAAAGTTCGAAATTTCGTGACCGTGGCGTCTAAAATCTTCACCAAAAGAGCGCGCGCTTCGTCGGCGCTCCCCGGCGTCGTTTCTGCGCGTCGACGGAAGATAGATTCAACCAAATGATGCATCAATCTCGCGCAAGTCATCTGGACACTCAACGGTAATCGTTCGTCTTGCATGTTTGTCGAAAACACGTGCACGGTCTTACGAATCTGCGGCAAAGTAAGCTCCGCGCGCATGTGATGGACCAATTCCGCTAGGAAACTGTACGCCAAAGGACGCAAGGTTTCCGCGCACAGGCGACCGGTACCTACCAAAGCGTGCTCGTCTAACAACGAGTCCAAATGTTGAAAGAAACTGCGACCGAAATTCTGCGCCGACAACGCGTGTCTCGTCGCCACCAACAACTCCTTTCTCGTCGACACGACATCCGGGCACGTCTTCAACAAATCAACAACCGCCAGTGAAATTTCTTGTTGGTACGGAAGTACCAACTGCGCGTGTCCTCTCACCAGATATGTGATAAAACTGATCGTTTTCACCTGCGCGGATTTCAAATCCGCGAATCTTTCGCGAAGTTTGACGCTCTCTTTAAATACCGTTCGCGAAGTTCGCGCCGAGCACGTCTTTGTCATCGCCGGCAAGAGTTTCTGCACGGCATTTTGCGCTACGGAAGGATATAATTGAAACAAAAGCATAACAATCAGCGGACATTCCGTGCACACTTTGAAAGACTTCAACGCCGGAATAGTCGCCGAGTCGTTCGCCGCCGCCGCCGTGGCCTGTTCCGCGGAGACTTCATCTTTTTCTTTCGCATCTTTCGACGACGTACCTCTCTTACCTTTCTTTGTGCTCGCCGCCACGGATTTCTCTTCCTTCTCTGCGTCTTTCATCTCCGCGTCTCCATCCGCGACTTCTTCGCCGCCTTCGCTCCCAAACACCTCCGCCACCGTTTGCGGCACGTTCCCGAACACCTCCCCGGCAAACTGCAAAAACTGCGTCGCTTTCTCCTCGCTCCTCGGCCGAAAATTTCTGTGCACGTCGAACGCAATCCTCATGCACACCAACGCGTTCTTCTCGTTCTCTTCTCTGAGAGGAGTCAAAGCGCACTCCAACAACTGACTCTCGTACGGCCTCAACACTTCGTTATGCGGTAACCGCGAGAGGATTTCATATATAACGTTTCGAAGTCTGTTCGATTCGTCTTCCCCGGCGTCCGCGCCGTGCGTCGGCGGGTTCGCCTTCAACAGTTTCGAAAACACCTCGAAGTACGCTTTCAACCAGTTGCTGTATTCACTCGTGTGCGCGATTTCAATGCTCGCGCGCACTTCGCTCGCCAACTCCAACTGCTTCGCCGTCGTGACGTTCGACGCGAAGAATTTCTCCGCGTGTTCGGCGAAGTTTTTCGGGACCACCATTTTCGTGATGATATCAGCTCTGAATTGCGCTCAAATTTGCCTCTTTTTCTCCTCCTTTTGCAAGCGTTTGTGCGCCTTCGATGGGTCCGTTTGAATTCTCAATTTCGATCGAAATCGTACACTTTTTCTTTTAATTTACCCTCTGTTGAAGCGTTTGAAACGAAAATTTGGCCTCGCCAACGGGTTTAATGCGATCGTTCTGAGGTGGTGAAATCGATTTCAGCGCGATTTAGATCGGTTCACGCGGGTTGAATCGCGCAAAAGTTCTGATGGTTTTGGGAGAATTTGGGAAGCCGCAATGTCTAACCTAAGTTAGGGTTTAGTGTTTAGGGAGTCTGTGGGAGTTGGGGTACGCCAACACGAACGACAATCTATTCTTACACTCTACTACTAACTATCTTAAAAATCTACTTCCAAAAGGTAAACGTGCTCGATTTGAACCCTCTTTTCTTCCTCTCCAACTCTTTCATGACTAAATGGAACGCGTCGTCATCCGCGGCTGGTTTTTTCCACGCGACGCTCGGCCAGAACTTGGCCATCGCTTTGCGTTTGCGTTCGACGACGTCGTCCGGGACAGATCGGAGGATATCGATGGTTTCTAAGTGTCTCTTTTCGGGGATTTTGATGGAAACTTGGCGCCAGTCGAAAGAGTTTTCGTACGGGAACTCGATTTCGTCCGCGATGATGACCGGGATGCACCCGACCATCAGCGCTTGGTACGCTCTCAACGTCCACGGCGACCAGCCTCGAGGACAGAGACAGAATGTAGAGGCGCGCATTTCTTCGCGGTAGCACGTTTTATCGCACGAGCTGTGTTGCTCTGTGAAAACGACGTCTTTTATATCCTTAAACGCCTCTTTCATTTTAATCCGTATGCCTTTGGAGTATTGCTTCCCGAGTTTGTTGGCGATGGTGCCTCGAAAATAGGCGAACGTTTTCGCGCGTTTCACTTCTTTTTGTTTCCGCAAAGATCCCGACCAGAACGCTTTTTCCGGTTCTAAACCCGGAATGACGATATCTTTCCACGTGTTGAACTGCTCAGACAACGATCGGTCGCCCTCGGGAGTTAAAAAGATGGATTTCTTGATGTGCCTTTTCCAATCTTTGAAAATGTGCGGCCCTCTCGCTCCCGCAAACGTAAACACGTGGTCTCTTCCTTGCGTTCGATTCCAAAACGGATACTGATCCGTCACCAGTTTCATCGCTTCCAACCACCACGCGTTCGTTTCCTGCAAACCCTTCTTCGCCCCTAACGTGGCTATATTCTCAAACAACTTACACTCGCCGTACACGGGCACGTAAAAAAACTCCGCCTCTAACGGATCCAAAGTATACATCTTCGATTGCATGATATTCGCGTGAATCCGAATTTCCGTCCCGTACTGATCCGTCACGCACCTTTTGTTCTTTTTCAACATCTCCACGTGAAACTTTGGCGGCAAGTTGTACACGAAAATCTTAAACGACACGCCATCGTTCGACGAAGGTTCAAACGCCGGCGAAGCCGGTCCCGGTTGGTACCTCGGTATCGCGTCGAAGTAGTGCTTGTTTTCAATGTCCCCGTTGACGGTGTTCCCGATGATGCTCTCATCATCGCTCCCATTTTCGACCCCTTCTTTTCCTTCCTCCTCTTCTACTGCCTCTGCTGTTTGTGTTTCTACTTCTACCTTTGCTACAGCATTCGCCTCCTCCAAATCCTCCTCTTTTCCTACTAAAGATATCTTTTTCTCCTTTAAGCTCTTGCCCTCGTGATTCATTTTACTACTACTCTTCCTCTTCCCCGGGCACGGCTTGAACTTCTCGCACTTCGGTTCCGGAGGACACTTCTCCGTCTCCTCCAGAAACCGCTCCAACATCACCGTCTGCATCTCTCGACTGACGCGTTTAGAAGCTCGCGTCCGGTACTTTGTTAAATACGTTTCCCATTTGATTCGATTTTTGCGCTCCAACGCGACTTGCGTTTCCAAGGAGGAGAAATACGACGTCGAGCGCGTACAGTGGAGCAAAGCGAAGAAAAGGAGGAGCACGTCGACGACGGCGAAGAGACGGACGAGGAAGAGAAGAGAAGAGGTGGTAGCGCGCATGAAGTGGTAGTCTGTTCTCTCTCCTCTTTCTCTTTCTCTCTCTCTTGTTTGATTTTGTCAGTTGCTCTCTGTGTGAAGATTTGTTGTTCCTTTTGTGATTGACGTGTGTTTTATGTGTGCATTTGTACAACGATCGACGCTCCCCATCAACTCTCTCTCTCTCTCTCTCTCTTTCTCTCTCTCTTTCATGAATAATTATAATAGTAAGTTAGTAACTGCATTCGACTAAAATCGACGCGCACTCGCCGAAGAGCTCCGGGCGCTTCTTACCGGTGTACATGCAGTGGTGACCGTACATGTCGTACAACGGGACGCACTTCAAGCCTTTTTGCAAGCTTTCAACGGAGCAGCAGTAATAACCTAACAAATCGTCCGCGTCTGGGTCTTGGTCGAAGATCTCGAACAGGACTAAATCGAGTTCCGGGCATTTGGATTCGAGTTCGATTTTTTCGTTCCAAATCGGTTGCGCTTTCGGGCCGACGCGAGCTTCCGAGAAGACTTTGGTTTGACCGGAAGAACCGTTTTTACCGCAGATGGAGACTTTGACGTACGTGTCTGGGGCACCGACGAGATCGGCGTTTTTGAACGCCTCCCATCCAGAGCCGACGAGGATGTTGAATGAAATTTTCTTCGGCAACGCGCCGGATTTTTTTCCCTCCAAGAGAAATTTCGGTTTCTTGACGTAGCCGGCGCCACCGTTTTCGGCGAATTTACCTCGGTTCATAAAGATTGGTCTGTCCATGCCTTGAAAGTTCAGTGCGACTAAGGAGGCACCAACGGACCACGCGGCGTTCGGATCGGCGTTGTCTGATAAGACTCGCAAACCGCCCGGGTAACATCTCAACAAGTGCTTCTTCGTGAACGCTAACAAATCTTTATACTCGGAATCATTCGCGCTGGCTTTCTTGACCATCTTCTCAACTTTCTTCTCGTTCCAACTGCATGATTTTACTCCCAGCCATTTGTGCGCTTCGTCGAACCCGTGAAACTTTGCGTTGCCGACGGCGACGAGATTTTTCAACTTGTCCGCGGCGTTACTCTCTTCCTCGGTAGCGTCGTCTTCCTCCTCGGAATCCTCGTCGTCCTCGTTATCCATGATGGACGAGTGTAACTCCGGCGCTAACGTCTTGGACGTTTTCAAAACAGCCGGATTCTCCTTGTCCGAATGCTTATTTGACTTCTTCTTCTTCCCGGAATCACCTTTTTTGGCGGAATCTTGCTTGTGCTTCAACTTGTCTCGAATGACTACTTTACCTTTCAACTGGTTCGGGCTCGGCCACTCCTCTTTCGTCCCGGCACCTTCCGGCGGTCGGTACAACATCGCATCGCCGAAAATTTCCTCCAACAAATCGCCCATAACTCCCCGCTGTTCCACGTTCACGTGGTTCTCGAAAGTCACGATGACCGGATACGGCGTTTTCGCGAAACCAAACTCCTTAATCGCTTCTAAACACTTGCGAAGATCAACCGGTTTACACGCCGTCCCACCGTGCGTGACTATCGGCGTTCCTTTCGGTCCGTCGTAACAATCCAACTCAATCACGCGACCGCCGTGTAGTAGAATATCTTTCACCGCTCTCCCGCTCGATACCCCGGTGAGTTGGTTCCCTTCCAAGTACGAGTTGTGACTGTTTTCGCGTGAACGAGCGAGCGAGCGAGCGAGCGAGCGATATGATAAAAGGAAACAAAAGGAAAGGAAACTCGGTCAGTACACGCGAGCATACAAACAAAACGACGATTCTTCGATTTGGAAAACAAAGAGATGCTGTCGATTTCAACACCACTGATAATATCCGCGAGCGCGAGAAACGAACGAAAATATCTCTCGCGAAACGATTCCTACCTGGAATTTATAAAGTAATGACTCAGCGGCGAATCCATATCGTTCTCATCTAACGCCGTCGGCACGCCGAGAAAGTTCTTCTCGTCGATCACGTGCGTCTTCAAAACCTCCTCCGCGTGCACATCTCTCACCTCTTCCTCGGAGACGCTCACGGATTTTCCGGTCGCTTTGTTTAAAAAGCTCGCGCAACTGTCGATCGATGTTTCGTTCATCGACCCGCCGTTGTTCGTCACGACGGCTTCCACTTCGAACGAAGGGTGGAACGAGGAGCCGTTTTTGAACGCGCGGTCGATGTTTTTGTTCGAGCGAAAGTGGTTTTTTGACAGCGATATCCCCATTCTTCTTAAATCCTTAAAGCTCAACTCGTCGCAAAGTATGCGTAAAGGTGTTTGATGTGTGTGTTTAGTGTCCGTCGTACGCGCGAAAAGCTTTTCTGAGGATGGATTCGTCCAATTTCGAACCAAAAACAGTTGTGAAATTCCGCACTAAATATTATCTATTAAGAACGCTTTAGACGATGACGATGACGATGACCAGCGGTAACATAGCTTTAACGAGTGGTCGCATTTCCCTCGCCCAAAAAGGGATCTGTCGATCTTCTTCGAGAGGAATCTTTAAAGTACAAAAAACCATCCAATCGAAAGCATTCATCCTCCGAAACGTTGGGGATTTGGACCGGAATCATTTAGAAGAGGAAGGCAATACCGAGAAACAAGAAGACGCAATTCCTCGCGTTTTACGCCTGAACGGCGCGAAAAGCGTCGTCGGGAGAGTCTCTTCGAGCGCGGTGAATTTAGCAGTCGGCGTGGCGACGGTGAGTTCCGCGCACGCGATGGTGGATTTGACGCCGGATGGGAAAGTCATGGTGACGGATTTAACGTCCACGAACGGGACGTACATCGACGGCGAAGAGTTACTGCCGGGTATTCCTCAGGAGCTGACGGAAGGGGGGGAAGTTATATTTGGCGACGAACACTGCGCGAGGTTTGAGTTAGTCGTTGAACCGTAGAAGATCTTCTTCCAATTCGGGTCGTTTAATGCGCTTTGCAACGAGTTGAGGAGACGTCGAACGTGTGAGATTCGGGAGGATGGAGTGTTGTTGTTGTTATTATTATTCTTATTACTATTATTCGCAGCGAACGTTTACAATGTACTACTATGTGTCATAACTACTCTATGCAACTCTTCTACGTATACAAAACAATTTTCTTCTTTCTACCGGTCTGCGCGTGAATATTCGCGATATTATCAATCATCGTCGTCGAAACTTTACGGAGGATATTATGCACTTGCCGCCTTCGAAGCCGCCTCGAAGTTCTTCTATCGATGCGGCGTTTTCGCCATTTTTGTCGTCGTCGTCGTCGTCGTCGTTCTTGTTGTTCTTGTTGTCCTTCAAAAAATCTCGGCAAACTTTCAAGACGTTTTCGCACGCCTTTACCCGTTCGTCTTTGGAGACGCTCAAAGGTTCTTGGCTATACGTAACTCTTTCCGAGGTGATTTTACCGAACCACGGGGCAGTTTTGCGCGACCGAGACGCTTCGGAGATGTTGGCGAATGTCACGGTTTCGAACGCATCGTCTGAATTTTCAATTGCTGACATCGTCCACTCGCATTCGTCGAAACGGGGACAGGCGCGAAGGCCGACGCGCAATCGAATCTCACGAATTTCATCGCCATCATCCCCGATCGAAACGGCAAAGCTTTTTTCGAAATGATTCGCGCGACGCACGACGACTGCAATGGACGCCTCGGACTGTTTTATCTTGTGCATGGCGCGACGCTTCACGGCTTCAATCGTCCAAATAGACGCCCAGATATCCGAGATGGCTTTGGATACGGCTTGCGAGTTGTTCGCTTCGCAATGCGTCTCCATCAAATCGAGCGTGGCATCGTCGACGTCGTTGTTGGAAGAACCTGAAACAGACACGGCGATTATATCGTTGGAAGTATCGCTATTGATTCCTTTCAGAGCATTTTCGATGAATTTATCCGGTAAAGGATTGTTCTTGATAATCTCCTGAATGTCATCGCAAGCGTGCTCGGCGAGTCGTTCGTCTTCCGCGTTGGAAAGCACACCTTCGCCGTAAGATTCGATCTGCTCGATGCGTTCAGCAAGCGACGTTTGCCTGTTGAAAATATCGCACATACCAAAAGGGACGACGATGCCAACATTTTCGAGCACGCGAAACGTATGAGCCGTTTCACCGCACGTTTGTCGTGTAGCGTCGTCGAGTGCGAGGAAACATCCGTCGCCGGTTTCCCACTTGATGGTGTTTGCATCCAATCGTTCGTGATCAGTTGGCGTCTTCGCGAAAGTAATGTCATCTTCATCGTGGGCAGAAATTTGGACACCGAGAGCAGGCGAGATGGACACCATCGCGCGCTGGCCAACTTTTGCCATGCTCATCAAGTTTACAATCTCGTTGGTATCGTCCGTGGAAACGATGGGATACTTTATGCTCGCGTGATTTCTCGCCGACGTTTTCATCGCTTTCATGAGAAGTTTGTCCACATAAAGAATATCCGTTTCGTCGTACGCTTTGCCAGCAGCGATAGTTGCGTTTGACATCTGCGGTTCTTTAGAGGATAACGAGCTCTTTTTCTTCTTTCTCTTCTTCTTTTCTGAGGCAGATGATGACGAGGAAGATGCCGAAATAAACGCGACGCATTTAACGCGATTGGCATACGCTTCGCCAAACTCAAATTCAGTTTCATCGCGATATGCGGCATCATCGTTACTATTCCTCCGCACGACAACGAACAAGTTATCGTTTTCACTTTGCACTGTACCGTTTTTCTTCCTACTACCTGATTTGGTCGTCGTCGCGCGTTGCAACGCCTCTTCGTTCAGCGCGCCGTCGATGACGACTACGCGACACACATCCGTTCTCGTGGTATCCATCGCAGTCGAAGATATAATCTTAAACGTTTTCGTATTCTCGTTTGCTGATGATAACGACGATGCTGCTTTGTGAATCGCCGCATTAATGGCTTTCTCGCACGCGTTCAATAACAGGAGAATTTCGAACGATACGTCTTCGCGAATCGCAAACTCGACGTGGTCTTCGCCAACGTTTTCGGGTAATCCGAGCGCGTATCCTAAAATTTCCGGTGCGAGCGCGAAACCTTCCACGATTGAGTTCAATTTATTATCAACAATGCGTCGAGCTCTGTTTAAACTCGCGCGAAGTCTTCGAAGCGATTCGATTGATTCAGTTGGTGGACTATTCTTTGAACTCCCGCGAGATTTGACGTTACACCACGTTTCCAATTCAGCGGCGACGGTTTCGCACTCGCGTCGCTCATATCCACTCATCCCAACGTGTCTTAAACCAATGGCGAGGATTTCACTCATGCGTTGCCACTGTGCGTCCACGTTCGAACCAGAGGAAGACAAAACCTCCTCGTACACGTTCGAAGTTCGCGCCATCTTCTCAATCGCCGCCAACCTCAAAAACGCGTACTGTTCGAGCGCCGTTTCGCACTGACGCCATCGATGGCGCTCGTTAATCGCTTCATCCGGAGCATCGTTGCGTAGCCCGGTGACTAGACCGGAGCAAAAGTGCGCGCGAACTCTCGTCGCCGCTCTCAACGCGTTCAGAGTTTGTTCGCCTTCCTCGGAAAACCACCCGCGGTTCTCGTTGATATTTTTAACGTCATCGTCGTCATCGTAGTTATTGTTGTTGTTTCTACCACCGCTACCGCTCGTATTAAACGAGGAGGTGATCCGCGCCGATTGCGCGGCAAAATGTGCCGAATACAACGTCGCCACGCTTTGCATGACGTCACTTTCGTCGTCCAATCGATCTCTCACGTCGTCTAATCTCTCAAACACTTGACCGCCGCCGAGGAAGGATTTCAACTCGACGTAGAACGCGTTCAAATCATCCACAAAGCTTTCATTAATCGACGCTTCTTCGTTTTCGTCCGTGTTGTTTAATCTTCGAACTTTATCCAAGATGCGACGCGTGGCAGTTAACGCGTCCGCGTCAAAGTTTTTGAGCAAGTTACCCTCGATGGAGTGTTTTACTTCTGTTTTCAACCATTCCGGCACGGCGTCTTTATGTTCGTCGTCGTTTTCGACGGCGTTGCACAAGTCGCGAATTTTTGTCAAGGGTGCCATCGGAGCAAACCTCGCGTCAAAGCTCGGTAACCACGGGTTGATGTGCCTCACTAAGCTCGCCTCAGAGGTGGTTAATTTTTGACCAAACTGGTACGTCTCGCCTTCGACTTTTTCCACGCTGGCAAAAATTGATCGCGCTTCAATCGCCGCTCGTCTTTTCTCGTTGTACTCTTCAGCGTTTTCAGTTTCGTTGCGAGGAATCGCGCCTTCAGGATGCGTGCACTCGATCGTACCCGCGGAGACCCATCGTAAATACGTGGCTGCCGTCGCGAGCTTCTCGTCGTCCAACTCCGGAACGTTGAAACCAACGATACCTTTGACTGATTCTAACTTTAAGTGCCATTTGCTGTTCATTGTGTCGACGTTGGCGACGCGCACGACAGACGGAGTGAACTTCGATTCATCGATGATACGTTTTCTTCTTATTCTTGCTGCTTTTTCTTCTTCTTTAATCATCTCGGATACTTCTTGCGCGTCATCTGCTTCTTCCGCTTCTTCGTCGTGTCGCGCTTTCTCGACGTCCTCGCCGTCGCTACTACCGCTACTACTACTACCGCTACTACTACTAGTACTACCACTACTACTCGTAAGGCTTCCTTCTTCTCCTTTCTCCTGTTTCTCCTCCCACTCTATCAAGCACTCTCGACTCCGTTCCGCCGCATCCATCGCCTCTCGTCTTCCTTCTTCGCTTTCGTTTTCCTTCATTATCTTCTTCGCGTACATCGCGTCGTCGAAAACCACCGTCGTTTCTCCCGGATGGCCAAACGCTCCCGTCACCGTGGCGTCCGGGTACCTCAACTCTCCGTTTATACACGCGACGTCGTACGAGAACAACTCAACTCCTCTGTTCTTCCCTTCCTCCCACACGTAATTATTGTTATCGTCATCACCTTCCTCGTTATCATCACCTTCATTATTCCTCTTCTTTTTCTCAATCACGCACTTCATCGTCGCCGGTTCGTCCATCGCCGCCGCGCGGGGAGCTCGAAAATCCTTCTCCTTTTCCTCTTCAAACGTATCACCACCATTTTCGTGATGATGACCTCCAAAAATCAATCGTTCAATTTCAATCGAGCCTTTCCACCGGTGATTTTCCGACCACGCTAACGCCAACCCATTTTCACAATCCCAATTTCCGAGCTCAGGAATCGACCCGACAATTTTGAGCGTTTCTCCTGGCTTGAGTTTCGCCACGACGTCGAATCTGAGCACAGTTTTAATGATGGTAACGTTGTTATTCTTCTTTTCGTCGTCTGAATCGTCGAAATCATCCTCGTTTTTGTTGTCGTCGTCGTTCGACTCTTTCATCTGAGAGTCGTCGTCGGATGATGAAAATGAAAATGAAAACGATGATGTTCTCGGTGCCGCCAATCCAATTCTCGAAAAATTTCTTCTTCTCCCACAAAAACGCCTCCTCTGCGCAGTACAAAGTAAACTCCTCTTTGAGAAAGAAGAAGACGACGACATTTTCGAAGACGCGCCCACCGCTTTTTGCATTTCTTCTTTTTTGAGAGAGAGAGAGAGAGAGAGAGAGTAGGTAGGACGGCACTAAATGTAAATGCAAAAAGGCAACAACTGACAGAAAACTGAAGCGAAACAAAAAGAAAAGAAAACAGAAAGAACGGGTGTATTTAGGGTTTTAAAAATCCGGAGATTTTTCTTTACTCTATTTCTCTCACAAAAATCATCGTCCCAAATTAGGGTGGTGGTTTTGTGTTGTTGGTGTCCGTCTCTCGTCTAGAAGAAAGAAGAGATAAAGAGACGAAGACGAAGAAGAAGAAGAACGAAAGCTTTGGGCGAGTGCAGAAACGAAAGAGTATTTGAGACGACGACTCTGCAAAAAACCGACGATCTTTAGGAAAAGTGAGAAGAGAGAGCGCAACAACAACATCAGCGGTATTGAAAATTCGTTCAAAAAGCTCCGCCCTTTTCTTTTGCAAAAGTTCGTGTTTTTATAAAGTTTTAGACTTGGGGCGGAAAAAACGTCAGAGCACGACGACGCGTACTCAAAGCGCTCTTTTATTCACGACAAAGTCCCCTCTCCTTTTACCTATTCGGAAAAACATCTCAAAGAAGGGATTACAGACTTTTTAGTTGCTTTTAACTTTGGACGACTGCGTAAAAAGCGCGACACCCTTTGGAAAAGAAAGACAAAACTCGGAAAGAGAGGGAGAATTTCGTCCGCAACAACTTAATAACCCGGTCGAGAAGTCCTTTTTTTGTCTCCCTAAAAAGGAAGCTTGAATGCCGAGACAAAAGTCAGCGCCGAAACGATCCGGGATCGATCTCGAAAAGTTACTTCTCAACAAGGACAACGAGACTACGAATTTTACCCCTCTTCCGAGAAGAGGTGGAGAAGGAGGAGAAGTAAAAAAGATCAATCACGAAGCCGTCGCGAAATTGTTTTTGAGAGCAGTAAAAAACAAGGAAGAAGAAGAGGAGGAGGAAAAAAATGCGACGAAAACGCCAACGGTAATAACGAACTTTAACGATGATGTTCTTGACGACGACGACGACGAAAAGGTAGAGGACCGAAATACGAATAACGTCCTGCGGTTGGTGAAAACGTTGGAAAATTCGCACGAGGCGACGCGACGAGCGCTGGCGGAGGCGTTGGGCGTGGTCGCGGGGACGCAGCGGGAGCGCTTAGAGACAGAGGAAGAGAGGAGGGTGATTCTTGATGAGAACGACGACGACGACGACGACGACGACGAAAAGGAAGAGGATAAGGCGGGAGAGGTTTTCGGGAGGAGCACACACGGCGAAGGGGTAGAGGAGGACATCGCCGCGCTTCCATCGACCACTTTTGGCTCGGCGACGTATGCCGAACAACTCAAGCAGCAAGTACAACGACAACAAGAAAAGACGGAGCAGCACTTGCTGCGGGTACAAAAACAAATGCACGAACAACAGATACAGCAGCAGTATATGCAGCGGTTGCGGCAACAGCAGCAAGCGTACGGGGCTTTGAGCACGATCAACGACGATATTCCGTACGCGGCCGCGTTGGCGAGGCAGCAAGAGATTGTGCATCAGCAGTTACAATCGCAACAAGCGCAGTTCTTGCTGTTGCAGCAACAAGCGCAGCAACAGGCGATGTTGTCGAATCCGGAGTTGATGATGGCGAATAGCACGCATCCGGGCGCTCGCATATATCCGTTCAACGCTGCCGCGCAGAAACCGCAAAAAGGGAAACGAGGGAGAAAGAAAATGCCGTACATTGATCCAGAAACCGGGTTAGAGCCGGTGTGTGCGTTTAGTCAAGACGGAACGTGCACGTTTGCCATCGGATGTGCGAAGAGAGGGAAGGAGGTGAAGTACAGCAAGTTGAATTTGAGAGTACCAAAGGTGGCGGGGAAGTACGTCGGGAAGCTTTGTTGTCAAACGTGTTATTATCGAGTTAAAGCGGCAAACTCGATGTGCGCATTTGTTGACGAAGGGTGCAGGTTTGCGGACAACTGTAAACGGAAAGATGTGCCGGTGAAGTACGCGAAATTGAGTTACAGGGTCCCGAAGAACCACGATTCGCACGCGGGCGAGCCGTGTTGCGAATCGTGTCATTACAAGATCAAAACGAGCGGGTTAAAGTGCGCGTTCACGCAAGACGATACGTGTGTGTACTACAAAAACTGCCTGAAACGCGGCGTGGAGAACATACAGTTCAACAAGTTGAAGTATTTAGTCCCGTCGACGCACCCGCTGTTCGCCGGGCAACGGTGTTGCGAACCGTGTCATTACCACTTGAAGACGAAAGGCGTACGATGCGCGTTTCACAAAGACGGAACCTGCTCGCAATTGAAACGGAAAGATTTATACGACGATGAGACAGAGCCTTTGGCGTATAAGGTCTTGTCGTATCGAGTTCCCGAAACGGTCCCTGAATTTGCCGGCGAACGCTGTTGCGATACGTGTTATCGACGGTGCAAAGCGATGGGACAAATGTGCGCGTTCGCCAAGGAAGGAACGTGCACGTTTGCAAAATCGTGTGAAAGAAAGAACATCCCTTTGGTGTACAAGCAGTTGAAGTATCGCGTGCCGAAGAAGAACGCGAAATATCCGGGCGAGCTGTGTTGCGAAGCGTGCCATTACAAGTGCAAAGCGCTAAACGAAAGGTGCGTGTTCTTTGACACCGGAGAGTGTCAGCACCTCGTGAACGCCGAGAAAAAAGGCGTCGAGGTGAACTACACGCAGTTGAAGTACCACGTTCCGAGAGGTAACCCGCAATACGCCAAATACGCTGGGAAAACATGCTGCGACGCGTGTTACGTGAAAATCCGCTCCATAGGGAAGGAGTGTGTATTCACCAAGGACGGGTTGTGCGCGTCTATCGACGGTAAACTGGCTTTTTTTACGACGCTACTGACCAGACGCGTGCCCGCGACGCACGGAAGGCTCGCGGGGGCGTTATGCTGCAAATCGTGTTTCGATAAGTGCAAAACGGGCGCAAAGCCTGGTTTTCGCGCGGACGAGTACCCCGTACCGGATGGTGCAGAGGATGAGACGCAGATGGGTAAAAGAACAGAGCCCGAGAAGACTGGCGCGCCTTCGAACAACGGAGTCGAAGAAAATACGACGACCAAAACGCCACCGGCGACGACGGATTCGCCGAGTAAGAAAGCGAAGAAGGACACAAAAGCGAACGAAGACGACAACAACCAACAACCTCAGTGAATGAGGAGAAGGATAAAAGATAAAAGAAGAAGCTCTTCTCGCGAGAGAGAGTTTTGTAATAGTACAACATCCATGCACACACACATTTTTTTGAGACGAAGAAGAAGATATTTTCTTTCTCAACAACCTCCTCATAATTCTTTGCCACGTTCCTTCCTTTTTCTCTCTCTCTTTCTCTCTCTTTCTCGAACGGGTCATGCCGCGCACAGTCGAAGAAGAAGAAACAGAACCAGATGATTTTGTCCACCAAAAGAAAAGGAACAAAAACGTCGCCTGTATCCGTGGAAACTCCGATTTCTGTTCCGATTGGAAACTCTTTTCACTCGAGTGTTTGGGGAAAGATTTGAAAAATGCGCAGTCGCTCTTGCTGACGGAGAAGCTCTTATCGCGAAACGCGGCGGAGTACACCGTGTGGTGGTTTCGCTTGCGATGCGTGAAATTTATGTTCCACGCGTTCGCCGGGAATGGGACGACGATTCAGACGAAGACGGGAGGAGAAGAAGATGTAAAAAATGAAAACCGATTCTTTGAGGCGACGAAAGGAAAGCTTTGGCGAAGCGACCGGGAAAGGAAGGAGAAGATTGAACGTTTAGTCGCGAGTGCGGAAGAAATGAATAGATTTAGAGAAGAGTTGATAGATTTAGGCGTGGATGAAACGCGTGTGGATGAAGCGAGAGAGTATTTCCGTAGCATCGATTCGCCGTTGATTTGGTACTCGGCGGAGACGCTCGCAAAGTTTCGAAGCGGCGCGTTGACGAGAAAGGTGTTGGAGAGGATGGAGGAGGAGAGGAGGAGCGACGAGGAAGCTGTTGAAGAGGAGCTCCCGACGACGTCGTTGTTCTGGCAACACGGGACGTATGAAGGCGGTTTAAAAGCTTTGACTGGTGCCAATTACCGACGAGATTACATCGAGCGCCTTCGCGAGTGTTGCGAAAAGGTGAGAGAAATTTTCCCTCGAACAAAGTACGACATTTTAGACGAAGAGTACGCGTTTGCCGAGGCGATGGCGTCGAGAAATCCAAAAAATTACCAGGTTTGGAACCACCTTCGTCAAATAGCAACCTTAGACGACCGACAATTTCGTATGGAAACCTCTCTCTTGGATCAACACAGCTATCGCCGACGGGCGTTTTTCTTTCAATCGAACGTGAATTGCGACGGACCATTCTTACATCATTTCAACGACCAAATGCGTTCCGGTGCGGCTATTCGTTCAAAATATTTCGTCGAAAATGTCATACTATTTGGCGACGACGGGTTGAAAAACATTCACGCGTGGACGCATTACGTTTGGATTGCGAAAAATATCGATCCAAACGTCTGGTTGGACGTGTTCTACGCAACCGAGATGTGCGTAAGGAAAGATCCGAGGAATAATTCCGCGTGGACGGCGCGAATGAACTACGCGAAGTTTATGATTGTTGACGAAAGAGAGAATGAGTCGAATACGATCAGCGGATGGAACAATTCGGAACATTTGAAATGGGCGGTGGGTAGAAAAGACGACGAGACGAGTACGAATTCGATTTTCAGCGACGCCTCGAGCATTGAAGAGAAAGGCGTCGAGATGATCACGCGAGAAACGAGCGAAGACCGTGCGATGGATGAATCAGGCGAAGGATCAGTAGATGTCGTCGAAGGTATTAGAAATATTTATGCGTGTATAGGTGCCGATTACAGCGTTTGGTGTACACCTGGACCTCGTTTTACTCCTGAACATTTTCTCGCGTACGATGCCGCGGTGATCATGGAAGACGTTCTTGGATTTGACTTGACTTCGTTCCACAATCTTGCAAAAGAAACGAGTAGGGAACAGTACGAAAACGTATTGCGAGGGTTTGGAGAGGATAACGTCTACGCGCCAGACTCGGAAGCAGCCATGAACTACGTCCTAGGTCTCTTCTCGCTCATGAAAAAAATGTCCCGACCTACCCTTCTCGCTTGCGAAGGCGAGTTGCGTCGAGCGTTCCTAGAAGAATCCGAGAAGAAAATCCATCAAATGAACGCGCTCACTAAACGCGATTACGAGGCAAAAATAGCGTCAAGCGAAAGCCGGAACGACTTTACCAATCCTAGAGCAGACACCGAAGCGGCGCAGTTTGAACGAGAACTGAACGCATTTAGACGATTGAAAGTGAGCGCGAAACTGAGCGCCGCGCAAGTCAAAGCCTTTCGACTCGAAAAAGAAAAAGACGAGGAACTCCCAAGCGCGACAAATCCGTCCTCGACGACCTTGACACCAGAAATGACGACGAGTTTGAACGCAAACGAATCGCCCGTAAACGCGTTGAAGTCGCTCAGGCGATGTCTCGTCACCGACCCGGTCCGATCGAACTTTTACAGAAACCACTTCGTGTTGCGCAGATGAGCAAAATTTTCGTATGCATGTTCAATTAAGTGCAATGCATCGAGAAAAGGAAAGAAAACCTGTAAATACGTACTTCTTATTTTCTAAAACTACTGACAACATCAAAGCGCAAATCTAAACAATTAATCTAATTTCATCACATATCGCACATCACGAGCCGTCGTTACCTCCAGCGTTCTTGTTGACTAAATAAATCCCGCCGAGCGTCACTGCGGCGCCGACGAGTTGTTGCGCGTCCAACGTTTCGCCGAGCGCGAAATAGCCGCCGACGACGGCAAAAACGGGCGTTAAGAACGTTAAACTAGACAATTTCGTCAAGTTTCCAGAACTGGCGAAGTAGAAGAACAGGGAGTACGCCAACGCGCCGCCAAACACGGAGGCGTAGAGCAAATTCGCGCCGTCCGCGATACCTAAAGCACCCCCCCCGTCACCGAAGATGTTTTCGTACACGTCCCGTTCAGAGACGAGCGAATATATCAACAGAGGAATGCCGCCGAGAAACATGTGTAACCCAGTCGCCATGACTGGATCGACGTATTTAACGACCCAGCGAACCATGACGGTTCCAACTGCCATGCTTTGTGCTGCGAGAAGCATCCAAAACTCTCCAGAGTCAAACGGGTGCGCCGCGAACGACTGTAAAAAAGTGCTCGCGCTTCCCCCATCCGCGCCACCGCCGCTACTACTCTTACTCATGAACCCAGCTAAAGTCTCGCTCGGTATCTCCAACAGCGACAAACCAACCACGCCTAACGCTAACCCACCAATACCAGCCGCACCTAACGTCTCGCCAAAGAAAATCGACGCCAAAATTGCCACGGTCAGCGGCTGCGAATCGATGATGACCGATCCCAACCCGGCACTCGTCTTCGCCAACCCTTCCGCTAAACACCCTTGAAACATAGCCCCATCGACTAACGCGAACAACGACACCGCCAACCACCCTTTCGCATTCTTCGGAAACTTTCTATTCTTTGACACGGCCCACAAAATGAGAATCAAACCGGCTGGAATCAACCTCACCGTCGCGACAAACATCGGCGAAGTGAGCGGCAGCACCTCCTTCATCGAGACCATGCTCGTCCCCCAGAGAAAGAACGGCGCGACGTAAAACAACGCCGGAAATTCTTGCTTCTGCTTCCCACTCTTCGCAGTAGCGGCGGCGACAACGCCCTCTTCCACCTCCACCTCTCTCGTCGTCGACGACGACAACAACAGTTCTTCTTCTTCTTCTTCAATCGGACACTCCGCGTCGATCCCGACGCCGACGCACGACTCGTCCCGAGACGTCGAGTCGACGCCGCCTTTCGCCATCATCGTTCGCTTTTTCTTCCGCTTTTCAACCGTTGAATTCGCAACACACCGATCATCTCCTTCTTCTCCTTTATTACACTGAACAGGAACGGGAGAAACGACAGGACCATCGTCGTCGTCACATTCCGCGATCGGTATTTCGCACTCCACGTTCATCCCAACGCCGACGCATTCTTCACCAAAATCTGCCGACGAAAACGCTTCCTCTTTCGATTTGTTCTTCGCCGAAATCGTCGCGCGTTCAAAGTCATTTTGTCCATTTTCCTTGTTGGCGGCACGTAAAGGAGGCACACAAAGACTCGAGTTCGCGTTCTTTTTCACCCCTCTCCTCCAAATCGCCTTTTCGCGTCTTCTTCCTTCGTCGTCGTCTCGGGAAACACCGGAGAAGGACTTCTCCCCGGAGTACACTTTCAAAGCGTTCTCGAGAAAAAGACGTTTCGAAGATGTCCTCTTCGTACTCGTCGCGCGAAAAGAAGACGAAAAAGACAAAGACGCGCGTGGTCCTCGTCGTCGTCGTCTTTTCGAGAGAGAGGAGGACGTCCTCGTGCTTCCTCCTAAAACCGCGTTGTTCGACGATGGTGATTTTTGCGCGAGCATTCGAATGGAAATTCTGAAGATTCACATCGCCACTTTTCTTGTGCGTACACGAGACTTAAGAGACTTACATACTACGATGATGATGATGATGATGTCGAGCAGCGGCGCATCGTTTTCGTCGCCTTCGATTCTTCGCGCGAGGAGGAACAATACTTTGAAACACGGACGTTTTTGTGCTTCTTCTTCTTCGTTGTCTTCGTCGTCGTCGGGGACGCATCGGAAGCGGATGCGTCGCACGTCATCATCAGCAAAATCAGCGGCGAAGGCGGACGAGGAGACCTCCGAGACGACGAGTGCGACGACGACGACGAATACGAGTAAAAGTACAAAAAATGAACGAGAAGCACCTTTAACAACGGTGGCCATCTCCGGCGCGACGGGATTCGTCGGCAGAAAGTTGACGGAAAAATTGTTGCAACAAGGCACCAAGGTGAGAGTGTTAACCAACAAGAGCAACAAGGTACGGGCGAGACTGGCGCTCGGTCTGAAATCCGCGTTCAATCCAAACGTCTCCGTATACAAATGGGAAACGATTACTGGGAAGTTAGAGTGGACGGAAGCGATTCGAGGGTGCGATGGCGTGGTGAATTTAGCAGGCGCTCCCGTGGCGACGCGATGGGATAAAAAGTATAAAGAGACGCTCGTCAACAGCCGATTGGGGTGCACGAATAGAATCGCAGACGCGATTAACAAGTTGCCGGAAAAAGAGAGACCGAGTTTAGTGAGCGCGTCTGCGGTTGGGTATTACGGGACGACGAGGAAGGACGAGGCGTGGACGGAAGCGAGAGGACCAGGCGGGGACTTTTTGGCGAGTTTGTGCGAGAAGTGGGAGAAGGCGGCGAACAAGGCGAAGACGAACGTGACCGTGGTGAGAACCGGAGTGGTGTTGGAGAAAGGAGGAGGTGCGTTGGGGAAAATCTTGCCTTTGTTCTATTTGTATTCCGGAGGTCCAGTCGGGAGTGGCACGCAATGGGTGAGTTGGATTCATAGGGAGGATTTAGTGGATATCATGATTATGGCGTTGAAGAATCCGAAGAAATTCAAAGGCGTGGTCAACGGCGTCGCTCCCGAACCGACGACGATGAACGGTCTGTGTGAAGCGATCGCGAAAGCGACAAACAGACCGAACTGGTTGCCAGCTCCGGGGTTGGCGGTGAGGGTATTGTTAGGCGAAGGGGCGACGGTGGTTTTGGACGGGCAAAAAGTGGTTCCGGAGAAGACGATGGAGAAAGGGTACCAGTTCAAGTATTCTGACGTGAACAGCGCGCTCGACGCAATCGTGAATGGACCGTAATAATCCTTTCGTTAGTAAATGCTATTCTGCTCTATACTTTTACTACACAAAACTATGCCGCTAAAAAAATGTGGTTTTCGCGCCGCGTTTGTTCTTCTTTCCTAACCGAGCTTCTCGTTCAATAAACGCATTGCTTTTTCTTCTATGTTTTCTTCTTCCTCGTCGTCTGAGTTTGTTCTTCTGCCCATGCCGGCGTGTGCGGCATCTGAACGCTTAATAGACTTAAACGCGCGCGCATCGAACGGTTTCTCGTCCTCCTCATCGTCATCACTCCGACCACCGAAACCATCTTCGTCGTCGTCGTCGTCGTCGTCATCTGAACCAGACGAGCCGCCGACATCCAAGAAAGCTCTTGTCTCTTCTTTGCCGACATCCTTCACTTTACGCTTGGCCCGCATCTCTCGCAATCGCGCTTTTTCGCGTCCACGATCGGCGTAATCGGCGGTCTTTCGCTCTTCCGCTACCTTTTTCATGCGCATCTTGACCGCCTCGCGCAAAGCATCGTCGTTCGCCGCCGTGCTCTTGGCAAAGAATTTAGCGTCTTCGCCCAACGCTTCGAGCGGTTTCGAGGCGGTGCCGTCCTCTTTGAACACGATGCGTTTTTCTGAGCCAGCTACGGAAGCTATGGAACCTGATTTACCAATACGGAGTTTCCCTTTCAATGCTTTTTGGCGAATCTTTTCACTCTCTGCGTTTGCCGCGATCGCTAATTCTTTCTCCTCTTCCTCGGCGTCGTCGGCCAACGCGTGGTCTTTGCGTCGGACTTGTAAAAAGTCATCTTCGATGTTGGCGTCGTCGTCGTCGTCGTCCGAGTCGCCCCCAGCCTTTAATTTGAATCGACCCCCGCCGGTACGCTTGAGAACGCCCGCTGAGGTTTTCATGCGCTCGTCCGAGTCTGAATCTGATGAATTGTCTTCTTCTTCACCTCCCGAAGAATCCATCTCCTCCTCCTCCTCCTCCTCATCGTCCGAGCGCTCAGAAGAAATTTCCGAGTCGTCGTCGTTGTCGTCGTCGTCTGAAAGTTCTCTACTTTTCTTAGCTTCTTTGTTACCATTTTTGTCATCGTTCGCTTTATTCTTCTCCTTCTTGGTGCTCGCCGCGTTCAAAAACTTTACCTTTGGCGCGTTCGGTAACCCGAAACTCTGCGACAGCGCCTCTACGTCAATCTCGGAAACGTCAAACACGTCTTTATTCTTCTGTAAAAATACCGAGCGCAGGTAACACACCAACGCTCTTTGCGATAAATACTTCAAATCGTTATCTTTTGACAACAACCCTTGGACGCTCGAACTTATACCTTTCACTCTCGATTTTGGGTTCATCTTGATAGATTTAATTGGGATTTTTGCTTGCTCCAACAATTCTGGAAACGTTGTCGCTTCTTTGCCTTCGTTCAACAAGATCAAAGCCTTACCACTCGCGGTGTACCTAGCCGTCCTTCCAACTCTGTGAATGTACGTCTGCACGTCTTCCGGGCAATCGCATTGGATGACCCAATCCACCGCCGGGAAATCCAACCCTCTCGACGCCACGTCTGTGGCAAATAAAACCGTCTCTCTCGCGTTACAAAACTGATAAAACACGTGCTCGCGTCTCGTTTGTTTCATTCTTCCGTGAATGCACGCCAACGGGATCCCTGGTCGCATTCGTCGAAAAATTTCGTGGATAAACTTCACCTGTTTACACGAGGAGAAAAACACCAAAATTTTCTGCGTAGGGTGCGACTTCACAAACGCCCACAACGTTTCAATCTTCTTCTCCACTTTACAAGTCGTATACATCTGTTGCAACTTTGGCGGCGTCGCATTCACCGATTCTGCGTGCACGCTCAAAAATTCTGGATCTTTCAACGATAACCGCGCTAAATCGCTCACTTTTTTCGTCTGCGTCGCGCTAAACAACAACGTCTGCCTCGTTTTCGGCAAATTCGCCAACACCGCGTCTAAAGTCTCCTTAAAACCTAAGTCCAATATCCTATCCGCCTCGTCTAAAACCAACACTTGCAATCCTGTGCAATCAAACATCGGCGTCTCGTCCATGTGTTGCAACAATCTCCCGGGAGTACAACACAACAAATTCATCGCGTTGACCGCGTTCCTTTCCTTCTCCAAATCCTTTCCGCCGATGAGTAAAGCTACGCTAAACGTATGATTCCCCCCAACCTTCACAATCTCCTGGAATATCTGCATCGCCAACTCTCTCGTCGGACTGATAAATATCGCTCCAACGCCATCGTCCTTCCCCCATTTCATCCTATACAATCTCTCTAAACTCGGCACGACGTACGAAAGCGTCTTCCCGCTCCCCGTCTTCGCCGCGCCCAACACGTCTCGCCCGCTCATCGCGTGTGGGATCGTCGCCCTCTGTATCGCCGTCATCTCTTTATACTTGCATTCTCTCAACGCTTTTTGCGTTTCCGGGGAGAGTGGGAGATGTGTAAATTTCCGTACCCCGGTTAAGGAATGCGAGGTGTTTTTGTCCGAGGATTTTCGTGGTGGAATTGCCAAGGGGTTGGAACCGGATTCTGGTTTCGTTTCCTATCGTTTTTATTAATGAGAGTGAGAGAGAGAGAGAACGAAAGTGAGCACACAAAGAAAGAGCGTTTCGTGCGGTGCTTTTATTCTCGTTCACGTCGTCGTTGTTGTCACAAACGCGAGCGCAGTAACGCGCGAATACCGAAAGAGAGATTTCCCCGTTTTTGGCGGCTCAAAAATGCGCCACAAAACGACAACAACATTAGTAAAGTTTTCTCACCTCAATGCACCTCTCCAACGCCCGTATCGTTTGGTCTTGCATTGCTAACTTTCCCAGAGGACGCTTTACTCTGCCTTCGCTCTGAGTACGCGTCGTCTTCTTCTTTTTTCGGTCGTTGTTTTGCGTCATGACGATGATGATTTTGCAAAGGAAAAAATGAGGAAAAAGAGCAAAAGGAGGAGAGAAAATGATGACACTTTTGATGAATACAACAACGCTGGAATCTGATTACACGTCTCCTTCTTCCTCTTTGTCTTCTCCTTCTTCTTCCGAAATTGCTGTTTCTGTTGATATTCTTTCTACTTCTTCTGTCGTTTGAAACGAATCGGCAATTCTGTGCCCGTCGTACGGCAAATGAATGCCGACGTCTTGCGGAACGCACGTTTCGTGCAACGCTCTGCGGTAGCGGTACCGAATTTTTAAGTGCTTCTTTTCCAGCGGGTCGACGTCGCAGAAACCCAAAAGAGAGGAGTACGAGACGCCGTCGTGGAGTTCGAGTTGCGAGCGTTCGACCATGTGGCGTAAGGCTACGGTGACGTCGATCCAAGAGTCGTCGTCTCGGAGGATGTCGCTGTGTTGTCGTCCTCGTTCGCTAGATTTTGGTTTCGTTTTCTTCTTCCTTTCGTCGTCGTCGTTTTTTCGATCATCTTTTTCTTTTTCTTCGTCCGGAAAGGTCATCGATCTTTTCGTCACGTCGCACTCGACGTTTTCAAACGAGCCGTACACGGCTTTTTCAATGTCCAATCCGCCTATTTCTCGCTCGAACACTCTCTTCTCTTCCGCCGATTTTGCGACGAGCTCGCGTTGCGCCAACGCGTCTTTGCGGTTTTCCTCGATTTCAGACGCGTATCGCAAACGCATTTGTTTCTTTTCGAACCGTTTTTTACGTCTCAATAAAGGGAGAATGAACACGTTTCTTAAGACGCCAATGACGGCGTTCGGGATGGTTAGGCACAAAATCGCCGTTCGTCTCGTTAAATACGGCAAACCCGGGGCGAGTAAAATAGGAAACTCAAACTGTTGATTCCTTTGGCGATATTTGATTTTCAAGACGCACCCTTCGACGCCGACGCAGACGCCCCACCCGATGCTCGTTTCGCCGTCGTCGCTCAACGTGGCGTTCGTTCCGTTTTCAATTTCAATACCCATCGTTCCAAACTTGAACGAATATTTCTTAATTTTGTTCGTTTGTGTATGTTCCGCCAACGCGCTGTTCGGGTAATGCCGCCTCGCGTTCGCCGAAGACCCGTCGACGACTTTTCTCTGATACGACCCAGTCAAGCCGAAATTCTGCACACCCGCGCTTAAATCCAACTTCCACGCGCCATTTTCACCGGCTTTACCTCTGCACCCGGTCGTGATACCCGGTATCGGTCCTACGTTCCAATCGATGTTACCAACCGCGTGGTGCGTCAACTGTCTTTTCAAACCGACGGACAAACCTACGCCAGTGCCAACGTCCTCTGTTTCCTCCCCCGCGGACGACCCTCCGACGCCGACAAAGTCGTATTTGCACGTCATCGTCCCAGTCGTCCTATTCGTCAATTTCTGCTCCAAAGTCATCTCCATCCCACCGTTCCTTTGCGAGGGCATTTGCATGTGCCAATCCGCGCTCGTCCACAACCCCAACTGTTTCCTCGCGCCCACTAACAACACTCCGGCGCCTCTCCCATCCGCGTTCGCCATCGCTTGCGCTTGACAATACACGTCCAAACTCTCCGACACAGTCGCACTCATCGACGTGCTCACGCTCCCTTGCAAAAAATCCAACCCCAAATCTTCCACGTGGAAATCCCCCAGCGCTTTCTCCACCGCTCTCAGCGCTTGTCTCTGTTTCTCCTCGCCTTCTTTCCCTTCCACCGCGCCGACGCCGCCGTCCCCCAACACGCGTTTCAATCGTTCCCTCACGGACTTCCCGCCTCGCGCTAACCTTCTCGACGCTCTCAGTCTTTCATCTAACGCGTGTGCAAAACTGAATTTAAACTCGTACCCGCTCGATTGTTGGTGTTTACTTTCCGCGCGCTCTCTCGCTTTTTGTCGTTCGAAATACTCGAATTCCTTTCGCATTTCCTCCGTCGTTTTCCGTTTCGAGTAGCTCATGATTTCCTTGCTCTGCGTCGACTCGTCCACTCCTACGTGGCCGTAAATGTCGTACACTTTCCGTTTCTCTGCGTCGTGTAAGATTTGGTACGCTTCGTGTATTAACGCGAAGGATTTCTTTGCCGCGTTGTTGTTATTCGATAAAGCTTTATCCGGGTGGACTTTTTGCGCGAGAAGTTTGTATTTCCGTTTGACGTCTTCCGTGGTGCAATCTCTCGGGAGGTTGAGGACGGCGTAGTAGTCTTTTTTTTGTGAACTTCTAGCATCGTTTTCGTCCATGATTATTGGTGCTTTGTCTGTGGTGGTTTTGCTCTCTTCTTCTTCTTCTCTCTGACTCTCGCTCGTGAGAGCGGATGTGTGTTTACGACGTACTCTCTTTGCGTGTAAATTTGTATGCCGTTTTTTCCCTTTGAAATGTCTCACAAAAAGCGACGCGAGAGCACAAAGACCCCCGGCGAAGATCGCGGGTTTTCTTTTCTTCGAAACCACCCGGAAGAACTCCGCTTTTTTACGATATACATATATATTACGTGTATTTAGTACAGCAAAAGCCCGCATTTATTCCTCGTTGCCAACGTGAACGTCGTCATCATTTTTATCGTCGTCGTCGTCATCGAATGTACGGAAAAAAGATATACACATCGAGAGAATGAATCGAGTGAAACGTTTCGACGAGTGGATCGCCTCGCGGCCGATTTTAATCGCCTCGGTGACTTTTACGATAGGGATAACGCTCACAGCGATCGCTTTTTTAGTGACCGGGATACGCGTGAGCACGGAAGGTACGTTTAGTATACATGCGAGAAGCGCGTTTGTTTCTTTGAGTAGACTCCCCTATTTTTATTTATGCTGACCTTTTTTACTCTTTTTCTCCTCTTTTTACAGGATGGAACGTGCGAGGGACTTTAATCTCGAACAGATACATACAGTTTGAAACGTTCGTGGAATCGGGGAGTTGCGACGACGGCGCGTGTTACGTGAACCCGTACAGACTCAACGCGAACGCTCTGTCTGCTCCAAAAACCAACTCCTCTCGTCGGCTTCTTCGCAGGACCGTTTTAGAGTTTCCGACGCATCCTCGGTGCGAGGATTTATCGTATCACGGAGATGTTATGTACCCGAATTTAGATGTAGTGTTCATGGCGAACGACGAAGGGGTGGATTTATTTACCGCGCAGGCATTTCGGAAGATGTGCGAAGTAGAGGAGAACATCATGGGACAAACGAATTGGAACAACTATTGCAGAGGAGGAGCAGCGCCGAACCAAGTGGAAAACTGTTATTTGAGCGATTCGTCGTTGGAAAATCAAGCGCCTTTGTATTACACGAAAACGATGGTAGACGACAGCGGGACGCAAATGTACGCGAGGGGATGTTATAACGCGAATTCGTACCCTCAAATGGTAAAACACGTTTTGTCGTTGAGTTCGTGCGAAGAGATTGAAACGAATACCGTATCGGGGACAGTCATCGCGAATTTAAAAACGGCGGTTTTGGCGTGCGTGGACGTTTTAGCGACGGATAGTAACGGTGTTTGCGCGACATTGACGTCGACAGATTTGGGAATACCTGGTGCGGAAGATGCTGTGGACGCGGTGACGTTTGAGCCGCGCGAGTATTACATCAGCGCGTTTCTAAACGGGAAATTTTCCAGCGATTTCCCAAATTTAGTCACCACGAGGAGCTATTTACCCATGGATTGGTCGAGAAGTTCGATGGAAAACGCGATGAAATACTTGGTCAATTTAGGCGATAAGAAGAACGTTTTGGAAGTCTCCAACGATTTGTTCTACACAATTTACGGGTCGCAAAACGATTTATACGACTACGTCACAGACATTGAGTTGTATAGAGATATGCTGTTAGCTTCGGGAGCAGTTATTATCATCTTGGTAATGATTATTTGCCACACCGGCTCGTTATTTCTAACGTTAGCCGCGGTGTCGCAAATCGTGTTGAGCTTCCCGGTGGCGACGTTCTTCCTAAACACAGTTTTGAGGATCAAATTCTTCCCGTTTCTGAATTTCATCGGTTTGTTTGTCATCTGCGGCATCGGTGCGGACGATTGTTTCGTCTTTCTCTCGAAATGGGATCAAGCGAAGGCGCGACTACCGCCAAAATCGCCGGCGAAGGATGTCAGCAAAATGTGTTACTGGGACGCCACGTATTCCATGTTTCTCACTTCGACGACCACTGCCTGTGCATTTTTCAGTACCGCTGGGTCGTTGATTCCTCCGGTGCGCGTGTTTGCAATTTTTATGGGATGCATGGTGGTTTTCGATTATATTTTTGACGTGACCATATTCGCCGCTGCGGTGGCATGGCAACACGACAAGAAGATTGAGTTGAAAAAAAGGCGATACGAGGAGGGCAGTAAATGGGCCGGGTGGATGCTTTCGATATTTTTTGAAATGCCTAAAATAATTAGACGACCGCAGTGCGTGAAACCAGATTTAGACGACGATACGAAAGATGATGATGAGGAACGACAAGAACAAAAATCACCAAACGAGAATGGTGGTATCAGAGGTAACAAGAGCAGATTAATTAGTGAGAACGTCTCTAGAGAGCTCGTATTCCCGGTCGTGTACAAACTCAGATACGTGCTCGTCATTGCCGCCATCGCGTTAGGATGCGCCTCGTCCTACGGCGGGTCCAAATTATCGTTACCGACGGACTCTTCGGTCGAGTTACTCCCAGATGAACACGTTTTGACGAAATACTCGCGAGTTATGCGTTCTTCATTCAAATCCGCCACCGAATCGCAAATAGAAGTGGACGTCGTTTTCGGTTTGCAAGCGAAAGACGACGGCGATTACAACGATCCATCCTCGGTGCCGAATTTTGCCATCGATACGACTTTTGACATGTCCGCGCCAGAGGCGCAAACATGGTTGTACAACTTTTGTCAAAAAGGCAAGGCGATTGCGTACGGGAACGAGTCGAGGTGTTGGATGGATACGTTTGTGTCGTGGTTAGAAGATATGGACGCGGCTTGGGCGTCCGAAAACGACGATTCCCGATATCGCAACACGGGAGGTGGAACTGATCAATGTATCAATGATTCATCGTGCGATTTTAATTCCCAATATGCATCTGGCGTGTGGGCCTGGAAAGACAATTGCGCGCAGAGAAAAACACTGCCGATACCGCAGGAAAATTTCATAGGATGCATTTATGGATGGACCATGGACTGGAGTTCGAGCTACAACGGGGGCACGTATTATTTGAAAAACAACAAGAAAATGATCGATTCGTTGTACAACGAGAGATACGACAGTTCCGGCACAACACTTCTGGAATCCTACGATTCTGTGAAAATGCTTCTCACAGTCGTTTCGTTTTCGCTCGATATTGGATGGAACGAAGAAACGTCGTTATTAAAAAAACGATGGCAAACGTGGGAATCCTTCATTTACGAGGAACTCAAAACGGCCCCGGCTGGAGTTAAAAACGGATGGCAAACCGACCGAGGCGCCTGGCGATGGTTCGATACCGTCGAGAATATGAACGACAACTTTCGCGAAGCGACGTTGATGTGTCTAGGTATCGCCCTCGGCATCGCGTTGATCTCCACCGCGAACATTGTTGTCACTATACTCACCATCTTCTCCATCGGCACCATCCTCGCCTCGACCATTTCCGTCGTCGTTTCCTTAGGCTGGACGCTCGGATTCCTCGAAGGGATTTGCCTCTGCATCCTCATCGGTTTATCCGTCGATTTTGTCATCCACATGGGCCACGCCTATTGCGCCGCCGCCGAACGAGGCGTCCACACCCGAGTCGACCGAACGCGAGAAGCTTTCGCTCGCATGGCTTTCCCCATCGCCTCCGCCGCGTTCACCACCTTCGCCTCCGCCTGCGTCCTCTTCTTCTGCACCATCACGTTCTTCCAAAAATTCGGTACCATCGTCATGATTTCCATGGTTTGCGCGTTGTGCGTCTCGTTGGCGTTTTACGTCGCCTTATTGTCGGTGTTAGGCCCGGAAGGGAGCTTCGGGAACATCCGAGACTTTAAGAATATGTGTTCGTGCAAACCGACAAAGTCGTCTGGGCCAAACTCCTCCTCGCGACCAGGAAACCAAGAAGAACAAGAACAAGAACAACTAGAGAGATAATGATTGTATTTATTAGAACCCACCCGCTGCTAAACGATATGCGACCGCATCCGCTCCGCCCTTCGCCCCGCTCTAAAAATTACCTACTTTGATGAAAGAACTCCAAACTCCACACAAACTTCGTTTGAAAGTAGAAGCAGCGAGACTCATGTCGAGCGATAAAACTGCTTCGAAGAACACGTCGTCCTTTACCGGAGGAGGAAAAGGAAAAGGAGGAGGAGGAAAGTCTTCGAGTGATACTAAAAGTATGCCTCCAATCATCCACAAAAACATCATCGTTCTAGACAACGGCGGCGATACGATTAAAATCGGATTCGCGGGCCAACGTTCCCCGACGGCGTTGGTCCCGAACTGCGCGTGCCGCCCGCAAGGCACGAAAGCGACGATTATAGGTGTCGACTCGAAAGACATTCCAGATATTAACGGTCTCATCGTTCGACGACCGATCGATAGAGGGTATTTGACCAATTCGCAGTTGCAGAAAGATATTTGGGCGCATTGCATACACGAGGTGTTGAAAGTTTCGGAGACGGAGGTGAAAAAATGTTGGCTCGTCATGACGGAACCACCGATGAATTTTAGCACGTCGAGACAGGAAATGGATAGGATCGTGTTGGAGGAGTTTGGGTTTGAAGGCGTGGTGTTCGTATCCGGAGCGTTGTGCGCGATGAAGGCGCATTTGTGGCAGACGAAAGACGAGGATTTGGAGAACGGGGATGACGATGATGAGGAAAAGAACGAGAACGCGATGATGGAGATAGACGATGTCACAGATAAAGAGTATATGGGCTTTAACAAAGCGCCTCCGAGAGTACGCGCTTCGAAGAAGCAAAGAATCAAATGGGCTCGAGAAGCTATGACTGGATGCGTCCTCGACGTCGGGTTCTCCTTTGCGCACGCGTCGCCGGTTTTCGACGGGCGAGTCGCCGACCATCACGTAAAACGATTGAATTTAGGCGGACGCGCGTTGACGAATTATCTCAAAGAGTTAATCTCGTATCGACAATGGAACGTAATGGATGAATTCGCGTTAATCGAGGACGTCAAATTGAAATCGGTGTATTGTCAAGAAAACGGCGACATTTACGAAGCGTTGAAAGAGGCGAAAAAGAAGATTCGCGAAAACAAAATCGCTATTAAGTACGTCCTCCCAGACGGCGTGAACACGCTCAGAGGTTTCCTCGCCGATTCTGTCTTGGCGAACGACGGCGACGACGCCTCGTCTTCCGAATCCGAAATCAACGAAGACGACGATTTACAAACCCGAAGAAGAAAATTAAAGAAACAAAAAGAGAAAGCGGCGAAAGGTGCTGGAAGTATGGAACTCGCCCCGGACGCCCAATCGTTAGTATTAGTCAACGAACGGTTCATGGTTCCAGAAATCCTCTTCCACCCGTCTGATATCGGCTTAAATCAGTGCGGCATCGCCGAACTCGTCGCTCAAAGCGTCCACCACGACGAAGCGAACGACTCTTTACGCGACCAAACCGTGGAAGCGCTGATGTGGCTCAACGTCATCGTCACCGGCGGCTGCGCAAAAATCCCAGGCTTAGTCGAACGTCTCGCCAGAGAAATCCGCCAATTCGCGCCCGCCATCTACCCGGTCTCCGTCCGCGCGCTCGACGACCCGATTTCCGACGTCTTCCTCGGTCTCTCTTTACTCTCCTCCACGGACGACGACCACAGGCCGCTCCGGGACCCTATTCAAACCTTCTGCCTCAAACACGGCACGAAAAGGGACGAATATTGCGTTAAAAAGAATAACAATAGTAATACGTATAGAAACGAACGAATCGAGCAGTACGACCGGTTCGAGAGTACCCCGTTAGGGAGGGTTAAGGATATGCATCACGCTTCGTCCGAAAAGACGTGACGTGATATGTACACGCATAACCGCAAAAGTAGACAAAAAAAAACGAGTTGTACATGTAGCTCTCCGGGACACCCCCGTGGGGAAAAGAACTGTATCGGGCACTCGCTGTATCAATTGTCTCGTTTAAAGAACGTTTCGTGACAAAATGATCTTCCTACACTTATTCGCGCGTCTTCGATGTGGCGTTTTTTTTACCTCGAGGTCTTTTCAAATTCAAAACATCTGTTCTTCTTTTCCCTCATAAAATATCTCTCGCATTCTCTGCACTACGAACGCTTAAATACGACGTAAACATGGAGGAAAAAGAAGAAAAAGAAAAAGAAGAGGAAAAAGGAGAGGAAAAGGATGAGAGCAACAGTAATAATCGCATCTCTTCTCCGCACGTGGTCGTCGCGCGACATCCGGATGATTTTAACGATGAAGATTGTGATGATGATGCAGTCGGGGAAGAATTTGAAAAGATGCGGACGATCTCTTCTCCCTCTTCTCCGCGAAAGACAAAGACGAAGAAGAACAACCCCGACGATGTGAGCGATACGTGCGATGATGAGATTCGTGTTCTCGCGATTTTGGCGGAAAAAAAACGGTACAAGTGGGCGAAAGTGAAAGGCTCGCCGTTTTGGCCGTGCCAAGAAGTGGACGTCCTTCGGTGTAAAGGAAACGTGCCGGAATTCGTGCGAGAGAAAGTGGATGGATTTTTAGAAGCGAAGGGCGTGAAATTGATTCAGTTTTTCGGGACGAACGAGTACATGTGGTATTTAGAGAAGTCGGACGAGAACGCTTCTTCTCCTCCTCCTCCTCGCAGTGGGAGCATGTTTCGAAGAGTAGATGTGGAGTCCTTTCGAGACGGGTGCGAGAAAGGGTACGATAAGAAAATGAAACCGGTCGGGTTGAAGAAAGCGGTGAAGGAGATGTGGGAGTGTTTGAGAAGCGGGGAGGATCCGTCGGATGTGAAAAGAGGGGGGTTACAATGGCACACGAAGAAGATCGCGGTGGTGGAAGAACCGGAGGAGGAGGAGGAGGAAGAAAAAAAGGCGAAGAAGACGGAAAAGAAGAAAGCGTCTTCGACGGGGAAGAGGAAGAAAGCGGAGGCGAAGAAGACTTCCGCCGCTGAAGAGAAAGAGATGAAAAAAGCAAAGAAGATTTCCGAAGAAGTGAAGAGGAGGGAGGAAAAGACAGCGGCGGCGGCGGCGGCGAAGATGGAACTCGACGCGCGAAAAGAACAGGAAAGGAAAAGGAACGAACCGGCTACTTTAGAAACGCTGTTCGACGACGAAGGCATCGAAGAGAAACCGTTTCAGTTATCGTTCGACGTGATGAGCGCGAGAGATCCGCCGCCGTTTGAACGGTTACGAAGGAACCGGTGGATGTGTCGTCAAGCGCCGAAACAGGTGCATTCGAGCGAGGCGGTGGCGTGTTACTGTCAACCGATACCGCATTCGATAAAAGAAGAAATGATGGCGAACGTCACGACTGAGCGGGCGATGAAGATGGCGTCGACAGCATCAGCTGCCGAAGTAGAACAACAATTTATTGAAGAGAACGGCCCGGCCACGCCGCCAGAAACTCTCGAAGATCCTCTAAATAATAATAATAATAACAACAACAACAACAACGAAGAGAAAGGGAAAAAATCGCTGACATCGAAGCTATTGCCAAAACTCCGTCTCGGATGTGGTCACGACTGCGTCAACCGCGAAACGCGATACACGTGCGACACCAGAGTGTGTCCGTGTGGCGATGACTGCTCCAACCGACCGTTTCAACACCTCCCTCAACCAAAAGTGAAAGTTCAACTGACGGAAAATCGCGGCTATGGATTGTTCTTACAACAAGATGTCTTTGAGGGTGACTTTATCGTCGAATACATGGGCGAAATCGTCGACGAAGAGGAATGTACCCGACGTTTGTTGGCGTGCAAAGGCAAAAACGAACCGAACTTTTACCTCATGGAAATCACCCCGTCACAAATCATCGACGCTCGATTTTGTGGCAACAACGCTCGATTTATCAATTCGAGCTGCCATCCAAATTGCGAGACGCAGCGGTGGGTAGACGCGTCCACGAACGAAACCAGAGTTGGTATTTTCGCCACCGAGGACATCAAATCCGGCACGGAGCTGACTTACGACTACAACTTTGCGCACTTTGGCGGCGAAGGCACGACATCGTTTACCTGCTTCTGCGGGCACCCGATGTGTAAAGGCACTTTAGATGCCAACCCAGAACGCATGCGAAGGTTCATGGACAGAGTCACGGTTACGATGAAAAATGGCGACGTGAAAACTGGAACGGTTTTAGAATACACGGTGAACAAAAAATACAAACTGTTGCTCGACGACGAGCAGGACGTGAAAGTGTGGTCCAAGTCGAAGAAATCCGAGGAAGAAAAAGCCGAGTCGGCGTTGAAAAAGACGAAGAATCGAAAGTACATCACGGTGAACTTGGACAACGGCGATTTCGCGAGCAAGAAAGGCGGCAAGAAGGACGCGAAACTCGCGTGCGTCTGGTTGACCAACAGAACGAACTTCACCGAGAGCAAAGTAAAAAAGAAGAAGGTGGACGAGAAAAAGAAGAGCGCGACGACGACAAAGAAAAAAGCGGGGAAGAGGAAGCGACCCCGGGCGGCGACGAAGAAGCTCAAAGAACAAGAACAAGAACAAGAACTAGACAAAAAAACGCCGACGACGCCTCTCAAAGAAATCGTCCTCAGTCCGGTGAAACGACTCGTCGAAAACGCCATCGCCAACGTCGTCAAATATATTTACTAATTTATTCAATACGTTGGATCGATGCTGAGTATCGTACTCTTCTCCGCGCGTTCGTATTGACGTCCACATTATGCAGAATTTTTCAGTCCTTTCCCTCATAAAGCACACGCACACAAAAAACGTTTCATAAACAACAACAACACACATCATGTCTTCTCCTCCCTCTCTCCCTTCTGCGACATTCAAAATCGGCAATTCCGTCTCCGGCGTCTCGTCCTGCGGCGACCCGTTCGGTGGCGTCGTCTACGCGGTCGACGATACGCTCGGTTTGGCGGTGTTGCGCGCGCCCGGGGATATTCAAAACAGTCACCACGTGCAGATAATTAATTGCGATGCGAATACTAAGACGGATGTGAAGGTGCTCAACTCCGTCTCTCCGCCGCCGAACAGTCGCGGAGAGGAAGAAGGGCGAGCAGCTTTACCAGTCATCGATAAAGGAAGGCAAGAGAGACGGTTTGAAACCGCGGTGAAAGCGGCGCAGTTTGTCGCGGGTACGAATGCAATTCGCTCGTCTTTGGATTTCGATGTCGTTCGATCGTCGTCGTCTCGCGTTCTTTTGCGTTCCTCCTCGCGCGATCGTGGACGAGTGCACATCCTGTGCCGTCGCAGAATGGAACGTGTTGTTTGATAGTGTTGTTTCTTCGCTCATTTGGAACGTCCAGCCTTTCGGTGATGTGCCATTCTCGCGAGCGGGTCTTTTTGTATCCACTGACACCTCTCTCTCTCTCTCTCTCTCTCTCTTTAACGATGACGACGCAAACAGATAACATCGGCGAAAACGTGACGGAGGAAGCGCAAGAAATCTTCGACGCCTTAGCGCGAACGTTACCGTGCAGATGGAAAAACCAAGAGATTATCGTCCTGGATGAAATTTCCATACCGCCGCCGTATACGACGCCGGCGGGCGGGGACGAGTTGTTCCGAGAACGGATTAAGAACGTGTTGGTGCACGAGAGAAGAAGGTTAGGGATGAGCTAACCGCGAGTATTAGCATCTCTCTCTCTCTCTCTCGAAAGGTGTGAGGTTTGTTGGAGAAAAGAAGAAACACGAGAGGAGGAGGAGGAAAAGGAGACCTCCGTCAAAGTCGGTTGTTGGTATCGTCGCGAGGCGAAAGCGCTTTCGCGGAGCCGTTCGTTCGTTCGACTGTATCGTTGTACCATTATTAATCTATTAGAAGAAACTATGTTTAAGTATTACAGAGCTAGCTAATTAAACTACTACACGAAAACCCGCCGGATCATTCGTTTCAGAGCGTTCTCTTTCTTGTCTTTCTTCTCCCCTTCCTCGTCCTCCTCTTCAATCTCGTCCTCTTCTTTCGCCGAAGGATGCTCGTCGTCGATCTCCCTCCATGCGATCGGATTGCGTTTCAAAAACGGCCAACTCGGTAGCGTGACCACCACAGAGGCTACAATTCCCGCGAAAATTAAATTCCGCATCAAGTTGTAGTCTTGCAACAGGTACCCGAGCACAAAACCGACCGAGGAGGTCGAAGAAACGACCGAGACGGTGAACGTTTCCACGAACTTTTGGCCTTCAAAATCAACCATCTTTACGCGCTTTGACGGACTCCTCTCGCGCCTTTTCCTCCTCTCCAGAGAGACTTTGAACGCGTTTTGAAAATCTGTGCACTTTCTTTTAGGTGAGACGCAGAGGTTGCGCTCTTTGTATTCTCTCAGGAGGAGTCGTCTCTCTCTCTCTCTTTAGCGCTGCGAAGGAAAGGAGCGAGAGAATGGAGAAAATTCGAAGCGTTTTCTGACGTCATTTCACGCGCACGTTTTGTTTACCACGCGACAGAGACTACGCAGGAATACGACTCAGACAGAGCAATCTCGTACTCTCGAAGTAGTTTCGGTGTTAGACGCAGAGCGGGCTCGAGGAGAAAAACGTGCTCGAATCGCGTCTCTCGTCATCGTTTCTCTTTGAAACACATTCGTTGCGTTTGGACACGTCGGCGAACGCGGAGAAGACTTCAAAGAAGAACGGAGAACACAGAGGATGATTCGAAGACGAACCCAACACCAACATCAACAAAATATTCGTTTCTTTCGAGACGTTTTGTGCTTCACTTCTTCGAAACGAGGAACGCCTGATGCATTCAGGAGTCGAAGTGGTGTCGACGACGTTTCGCCCCGAAAGGGCACGATACGGAGAAGGAGCAGCGGCAGCGGCGGCGCCAACAACAACAACGGAGAATGTCCCGAAGGCGATTTCAACGTCAAATTGTCGTCTCACTTGAAGAATTTGTTCAAAGAAGAAGCGAAAGCGAGAGCGTCTGGGTCGAAGTTACAAGGCGGGAACGCGCCGAAGAGCAGTAGCGATAGGAGTCGTAGCGGCGGCTTCGCCGCTTCGGGCGGCGACGCTTCGTCCTCGAATTCTTCTCCGAACGCGTTGGTGTCGTCGGGGCACGAGTCTATGCACAGGAAAGTTATCGCGATTCCGTTAGATCGAAGACCGATTATGCCGGGGATAATTATGCCGGTGAGGACGTTTGATATGACTTTGGTGGCGGAATTGGAGGACATGAAGAAGAGAGGGCAGGCGTACGTGGGGGCGTTTTTGAAAAAGGAACGCGTGAAGGAAAGCCAAAAGGAGGACAACAGTAATACTAGCAAAAACGGTAATAATAATAACAACAAGGATACTAATAATAACGGGGCAATCGCGGGTGCGATGAAAGAAGACGTTTCGGGACTGAGCGTGGGTGATTTAGAGTACGACCCGGCGTCGGAATTACACGACATCGGGACGTTCGCGCAAGTGCACAACATCGTCCGGTCTCAAGATACCGATCCGGATTCAAAAGACGGGAACGGCGCGACGTTGTTGCTCTTAGGCCATCGACGGATTAAGAAAGTCTCCACGGATAGGAAAAGCCCGGTGACTATTGTTAACTGTGAACACTTGAAAGATGAAAAACACGATCCAGAATGCGACGTTTTGAAAGCCACGGCGAACGAGGTTGTCGCGACGATTAAAGATTTATTGAGGACGAACCCGTTGCACAAGGAAACTTTGCAATATTTCGCGCAGAATTTTAACGATTTTCAAGACCCGGCGCGGTTGGCCGATTTAGCCGCGAGCATGACCTCCGCGGACGACGACAAGTTGCAGGAGATTTTAGAGACGATGTCGGTTCCGGAGCGTTTAGACGCGAGTTTGGTGTTGCTCAAGAAGGAAGTCGAAATCGGTAAAATCCAAGCAGATATCGGGAAGAAGGTTGAGGAGAAAATATCCGCCGATCAAAGGAAGTACTTCTTGAACGAACAGTTGAAATCGATTAAGAAAGAACTCGGATTGGAAAAAGACGATAAATCAGCCATGATTGAAAAGTTTACGAAAAAGTTCGCGCCGAAGCGCGAGTTTGCGCCGGAGGAAGCGGTCAAAGTCGTCGACGAAGAAATTCAAAAGTTGTCCGGATTAGAACCATCGAGCTCGGAGTTTAACGTCACCCGAAACTATTTGGAATGGCTCACGTCTCTCCCGTGGGGCGTCGTCGGCGAAGAAAAGTTGGACATCGCGCACGCCAGAGACATTCTCGATGGCGACCATTACGGCTTGAAGGACGTCAAAGAACGCATACTCGAGTTCATTGCGGTCGGGAAGTTGCGAGGCACGACGCAAGGTAAAATTATCACCTTGGTAGGGCCACCCGGTGTCGGGAAAACGTCCATCGGCCAGTCTATAGCGAAGGCGCTGGATCGGAAATTCTTCCGATTCTCTGTCGGCGGCATGTCCGACGTCGCCGAAATTAAAGGCCATCGTCGAACTTACGTCGGTGCCATGCCCGGAAAACTCGTTCAGTGTTTAAAATCCACGGGCGTGTCGAACCCGGTGGTCTTAATCGACGAAGTCGATAAAATCGGTCGTGGCTTCTCTGGCGATCCGAGTTCGGCGTTGTTAGAATTGTTGGATCCAGAACAGAACGGGACGTTTTTAGACCACTATTTGGACGTCCCGGTCGACTTGTCCAAAGTTCTATTCTTATGCACCGCGAACATCTTGGATACCATCCCGGGTCCGCTTCTCGACCGGATGGAAGTCATTCGCTTGTCAGGTTACATCGCGGACGAGAAGAAAGAAATCGCGAGAAAGTACCTCGAGAAAGAGGCCAAGAATAAAACCGGAGTCAAAGACGAACAAGCGACTGTGACGGATCAAGCGTTGTCCACGTTAATCGAAGAGTACTGCAGAGAAGCCGGAGTGCGAAATTTGCAAAAACATCTCGAGAAGATTTACCGCAAGGTGGCGTATAAAATCGCCGTGGACGACGAAGCGACGACGACTGAAAATAAAGAAAATGAAGAATCGAAGAAGGCGTACGAGATCAACGAAACCGATTTAGTCGATTACGTCGGTCAAGCACCGTTCCAAAGCGAGCGGTTTTACGAGCACACGCCACCTGGCGTGGTCACCGGCCTCGCGTGGACCGCCATGGGCGGGTCTACCTTGTACGTCGAGTGCGCGAAAATCGAATCGAGTCCAGGTAAAGGCAATTTGAAGGTCACGGGATCCTTAGGCGACGTCATGCGAGAGTCCTCGCAAATCGCGTTTACGTTTGCGAGAACGCTTTTGGAGAAAAAGGAACCAGAAAACACCTTCTTCGCGGACGCGAGCGTACATTTACACGTCCCTCACGGAGGCACGCCAAAAGACGGGCCGTCCGCGGGATGCACGATGATCACCGCCATGCTTTCGCTCGCGCTTGAGAAACCGATCAAAGCAAACTTGGCGATGACTGGTGAAGTAACTTTAACCGGTCGAGTTTTACCGATCGGCGGCGTGAAAGAGAAAACTATGGCTGCGAGACGGTCGGGCATTAAAGAGCTCGTGTTTCCGAAAGGAAACCAAAAAGATTACGAGGAGCTCGCGGAGGAAATCAAAGAAGGATTGACGGTGCACTTTGTGGAATCGTACGAAGAGATTTACGACGTGGCGTTTGAGAAAAAGTAATACACACATGATATATAACTATGTAACAAAGATATCAGTACGACAACAAGATTAGCGACAATCACAAATTTCGAAATACACTCACACTCATTCCCTCCTTCATTTCTACAAACGCCAATCGATCGTTTCGCGGCCTACTTCGCGCAAGAACTCATTCGTTTGCGAAAAGTGGCGGCACCCGAAGAAACCTCTCGACGCGCTCAGAGGAGACGGATGTGCGCATTTCAAAATGAAATGGTTGTGTCCCTCTGCTATCAAACGTTCTTTGGACGTCGCGTTCTTACCCCAAAGTAAAAACACGACGTTTTCAGTATTCTGCGAAAGTTGTTCGATGGCGCGATCGGTGAAAGTCTCCCATCCTTTTCCCGAATGCGAGTTTGCTTCGTGCGCGCGCACGGTCAAGGATGTGTTCAACAACAGAACGCCTTGTTCGGCCCATTTGGTTAAATCGCCATGAGCTGGTATCGTAAACTCCACTTCCTCGTCGCCTCTCTCGCGCGCTTCACGCGTGTCCTCTTCTAATTCTTTGAAAATGTTCTTCAACGAAGGCGGAATTTTTGTCGTCTCGCGAGGCACGGAAAACGCTAATCCCATAGCTTGGTCATCGTTGTGATACGGATCTTGACCGACGATGACGACTTTAACTTTATCCACCGGCGTTTTTTCAAACGCGTTGAATATCAAATCTTTCGGTGGGAATACTTTTTTATTGTTCTGAAACTCATCGTCGAGGAATTCGTTTAAACCGAACTCCAAGTACGGCTGATGAAACTCGTCGGCGAGCAGCGCGCGCCAAGACGGCTCTAACGCGGTTTCGTTCAAGACTTTTTTCGTCGAATCACTCACTCTTTGATCATCATTCGATGAAGATTTTGCTCTCGTCGTCGTCGTCGTCGAGTCAAAAACGACAAATTCTTCCTCCGACGCGTTCGTGTTATTATTTTCAGCGGCTTTTTTTGTCGCTCGATGCCTGGCGATGATCTCGTCTAAATCTTTTTTCGAAATCACCCACGTGGTGCTTTCGTTCGCGATCCGTTGACTCTTGACTTTCAGCGTTTGACACTTGTGATGTTCCTCGCTCGGTCGATACTTTTCGAAATCCAATCCTCGATGCATTGCGTGTTTCGCCGGAACGACGTGCTGCCACCAAAACTCCGACAACGCTTCGTACATTTGCGCCCAATATTCGCGGTCTCTTTTGACGCGATATATCGCGCAGCCGTTATTCACGGTGTACGCGAAAACATCCACCCACGGGCGATCAAAAACCGCCATCAGACCTTGCACCTGCGGGACGTAATACCAAGGTACTTTCGGGTACGGCTTCGCCTCTAGAGGTTTCCCGCGATTGAACGGACATTTCACCTCCAGTATCCCGCGCTCGTTGTTGTTCAAACTATCGCTCGCGTCCCCGTTATTCGCGACTTCGGATTTATATTCCGCCGCATCGGTCGTCGCAGCGACGACTAACCCATCCGGTGAAGCACCCATCCACAACTCCGCCTCGTCCGGACTCAACGCTCGAAAAAGTAAATGGCTCACGCTCGCGTTGGTCAACGCCGCGTACGCCTCGCACGCTTCGTCTTCCGTTTTCGTCCCCCACTCGGTGGCTTCGTTTCCTGTAAACGGAATGCCAATCCCTAATTTTTCCTCCCAAAGCGCGTTTCTCCCGTCCCGCCAAAACCCAACCGCGTTGGAAAACGCGGAAGCGGTTAATCGAGTCGCCCGCAACGCCTTCCATTCGTCCGTGCCTTGTTTTTGCGATTCATCTTCTTCCTCGCTTCCGAAATCTTGCACTTTTACGGGAGGAGTCGATGCCGTCGCGTTTACATTCGCGCTCTTTTCGTCGTCTCTCTCTTTCTTCGCTCCTTCATCTTTCTTTTGCTCGACTACTTTTTCCAACTCTTTCCTCCTGCGAGCGTCTTCTTTGAGCGCGTGTTCCCACTGCGGCGTGTCCACGATGAACGATTTTCCAATCGCTCGTTCCTTCGGTAATATCTGTCTGCTCGTACTCGTACCGCTCGAAGAAGGAGACGGACGAGCGAGCGGAGAACTTTGAGCGATATCCGAAAACGAAGACCCCGCCCTCGCGTGAACAGATGAAGAAGAAACGACAGATGGTGCCGCTGATTCAACCGTCGCCGCCGCCTTCGCCGCGTCGTTCGCTCGACTCTTCTCCTTCGTCTTCGTCTTCTCGCGAGAGACTAATCTCTCCACCAAAATCCCAGCCTCTTTGACCACCGTTTCTCTCTCTTCTCTCGTCAACGTTTCGTATTTCGCGAACCCTTCTAAAACTGCTCTTTCTTTTTCCTTTTCCACGTTTACGACTATTTTCGGAAAGTACGCTCTCGCGAACGCTGAAAACGGCATCTGTTTCCCCTCGACGTTGGAGAATTGATGTCTGGATTCGATTCGGAGCGACAGCGTGATGCGTTCGAGCAAGGACAGAAACTTCTCGTCGTCATCCTCGTTATTCGTCGCAGCATCGCTCCCATATCTCGCCACGGGTAAAAAAGGTTTCAAACTCGCCCTTTTCTTCCTCCCGAGTGATGATGGCGCGCGCAGAAAAGGCGAGGATATCGAGAGAGACGAGAACATCATCACCAATCGCTTCATTTAAAGTGCGGACATTTCAAAAGGAATCGAACACGTAAAACACACATTACTCTCAGTATTTAAATGAAAGAAGCGCATTCGTTGTCCGAGATACTTCTCAAACGCTTGGACGAAACGACCGCGCACGATTTGAGGAAGCTCAACGCGGTGCTCTTTCCGGTGAAGTACGCGGTACGTCGTTTTCCGTTCCATTCTTATTCTCTCTTTTTAAGCGCGATGGTGCAACTGTTTTTATTGACATTGTTCTCTTCTTATATCACTCGCAGGAATCGTTTTACCGGGACTCCGCGGCGGCTGGGACGTGCACGGCATTAGCGTACGCGAGAGGAGAAGGAGATGATGAAGATGAAAATGCATTTAACGAGCTCGCCGGCGCCATCGCCGTTCGATTGGAAAAACATCCAAAATTACCAGACAAGGCAAGAATGTACATAATGACGCTGGGCGTGTACGCGCCGCACCGCGCTCGAGGCATCGGGTCGAGGTTATTAATGAACAGTTTAAACGAAGCGAGCGAAGATGAGAACATAGTGGACGCGTATTTACACGTCCAAACGAACAACGAGGAGGCGATTAAGTTTTATTGCGACCCGACTGGGAAATTCGCGTTCGAGAAAGGCGAGGTGATTGAGAAGTATTATAAGAGGATCGAACCGGATAGCGCGGTCGTTTTACGGTTGGAGATGAAGAAGTGGAAGAGGAAAGAATTGGAGAATGCGAGGTACATGGAGTACCACGCGTGAGTTTGTGTAGATCATATTCGCGCGTAGTATCCCCTTCTTTTGTATAACAGTAATATCGTTCGTAAAAAAGCGTCGCGGCGGTTGATACCAATTTTAAGAGACACAGGCTCGCGACGTGCGCGGTGTATAAAAAACAAAGCGGTCACAAGAAGAAAGTATATATTTGTATTTGTAATAGAAAGTGAAGAGTGCGCTACAGTCTTCTTCTCTCTTATTATTCGTCTCTACGTTCAAAGTAAACTCTTACAACGAAAGACTTCTATACCCGCTACAGAATCTAAACACAACTATTTACATGTATATAAACGTGGTCGAGAGCGCTCTCTCTCTCTCTTTTCTTTTAGTTGTTCTTGACAAAACCAATGTCTTTGGCGTACTCGCGGAAGCACTGACGGCAGATCATGATGTTGTATTTGCGGATGATCGCGTGTTGGTTAGAGCACACGCGGCTGTTTATTGAAGTTTACAAGAATAACACAAGAAGAGTAAAAATGTCAGTCTCGTCCACCAAAGGAGGAAGCTCAAGAGGAAAAAAAGAGGAAAAATCGATTAAAGCGCGCCGAGTGCGCAAAGAGGGACCCTTCGTTGTACACCGCCGATCGATCGTCTCTGCGATTGCGAAATCGAATGGAAACTATATCGACGCGCGTTATTTCGCGCTGAAATCCGTTCGCACAAATTCGCCGCGCTTTTGGTTCATCGTCTCGTCGCCACCCTCGCTCGTCATGGGGTCTCGGCAGCCGCACGGAAGAAAAAAAAGGCACAAAACAAAGAGAAAAAAATCTCTCTCATCATCTCATTCGGAAACAGAACATCGCCCACGTACCAAGCTCGACCGCCTTTGGCGTTATCTTTCGGGTGAGACCCCCACACGTTTGCAAAGCCCATTTTTATGCGTAGATGTGCGTGTGTACGTTCGGAACCAACAGCAAATAGAGTGATGGATTTGTGCGCGCGAATTTCCTTTCTGTGGTTCCTCTTGACAGCAGCGTTTAGGGCTGTCCTGTGAAAAAAAAATTCCTTCGAGACAAAAATTCAAACAAGAGCGAATAAGTGCGCTTGGAGCGTAAGCACTCTTTCGTTGCGGCATAATAATAAAAGCATAAGAAGAGAGAGATTCAGAGAGAAACGAGAGAGAGAGGCGCGCATTTGTAGTTTGCTCTCTGGAAAAAGGCGCCGGGGAGGAGAATACTACCACGCGCTGCTCCTTTTTGTATATCTAATACACACAAAGCAGGCAGAGGATTTTCCATTTTATCCAAACAAAAAGAGAGACATGTCCTCCTCCTCCTCCTCTCCGCAGCAGCAGCGGCAGCAACACCACCACCGCCAGCAACAACAACAGCGCGTCTCTTCTTCACTGACGACGACGACGGCGAGGAACGAAGAAGGAGAACTCCTTGACGAGGAGAAGCAACGAAGGAGGATTCGGAAGCAAAGAATTTTAACGAGATTCCGAAGAAAAAGCGAAAGAAAGTTCTTTCTCGCGAGCGCAACCGTGACGCGTTTGCTCGACATCCCGTACGGGAAAAAAGGAGAAAGCGTGAAAGTGCCGTCGCATCATATTCTAGATGACGAGGAAGAATCGAACGCGCCGCTCATCGCCGGCGGGGTGAGGAGGAAAAAAGTAGCCGCCATGTTGAACGTGGACGTGTACGTGATTGGGTTGTATTTCCTACCGAAAGCGTGTAAGAAACACGAGGGAGAAGAGGACGCGTTGGACGCGGTGGCGAACGACTGTTCGATTGCGAAAACGGTGCGACTGACGTTCGTGAGAGACGTGAGCGGAGAGTCGGTGGCGAAGGCGATCGCGGTTAATATAGAGAAAAAGTTAGGATCGAGAGCGGAGAGCGGCGGGAACGAGGAGTCGGAGAAGAAAGCGAAGGAAGCGTTGGAGATGTTTAAGTCGATGTTTCGGAGCGTGAAAATCGAAAAGGGCGCGAGTTTGACGTTTAGCACGAACGAGAGCGGCACGTTGACGACGAGATTGAGAGGAAAGAAAATTGGAGAGTCGATTAAGGACGAGAGGCTGTGCGGGGCTTTGTTTGAATCGTGGTGCGGGCCGGATTCAGTCATCCCGGAGATGACCGAGGCGGCGAGTTCGATTTTGTCGCAAGCGTTGAAGTTGATTCCTTCCGAGGATAATAACGGAGGAGGGAGCGCCGCGGCGTAAAATTTGTCTTCGTAGTAGGAGTAGGAGTAGGAGGTGTAGGAGTAGTCTTGACCCACGCGCGAGGAGCGTGTAGTTTAAACGCATATGAGCGTTGATCATCATCATCGTAATTTTGTTTCTTATTAAATACATTTTTTATATACAACGCGACGAAGAAGTCCCTTTCTTTTTCTACTCTTTTACCATTTAACGATTATTTTACATGTACAACATTCATATTCTTACACTCGAGTCGGGAAATCGTTCAGGCTTTGCGCGGCTGCCGCCAAAATCCATCGCTTGACGACTTGATTGTGCAACTCTTTCGTCTCGTTCGAGAAACGCCAATCGTCCATGGAGACAAAACTACCTTCGTAAAATATTCGATGGTCGTCTTCCCATTCTCGATCTCTCGACGACTCGATGAACGCCTTGAATCCTCCTTTCAAAACGAACATGTTTGGGAAACACAAGTTTGGATACGTGCGCATGTTATCCAATCTGTCTAAGTTTCTGATGTGTCGAAATAACTGCGTGGCTCGGTGATGCATCGCCATCGCGTTCGCTTCGCCGTCGTCGTAAAAGACGTACACCAAATCCCTCTTCTCGCTATTTCTATGATTCGCACAATTCAGCAGTTTATCTCTGGCAATTATGAAACCTCTCTGACAGTCGTCCGGGAACACCACGTTATGGCTCGACGATATGCGACCGTTTCGGTACTCGTAAAAGTATCGACAATCGATCAAAACTACGCCGTTCTCATCCTCGAGTAACAATTTTTTCACCGCGTTCGAGTCAATCATGGGAATCCCTCCCTGCGAAGCGTCTACTTCGCTCGGAATACTCGTCACAGATTGAGTAGCTCTGCCACTCGCATTTTCCTCCATTCTCTGCATTCGGACACCGATGGAAAAGCAATCGTCAAAGTCGTCGATATCGTCGTCGTTGCGAAAATTTTTTATTCTCTCTTTCGTGTCTCCGCTCGTCGAATGAGGAGGAGGAAAAAAACAGCTCGTCGTCGTCGTCGCGTTGTTTGCCGTCGTGGTTTGCCTCGGCGCCGGCGTGTGCAAATCCTCCTCCTCCCAACTTCTCTTCGTCCCTCTCATTTCTGCGAAATCATCGCCGAAATCGTTCGCCAAGTTCATCCTCGGCATTCCCGGACTCTCAAAGAACATTGTTCCAAAATTTGAATTTTCCCGACGACGATGATGCGAATGATGAACGTGATGAATGCGAGCACTGCGATGACTCTCCCCGAGACTGCTGCTCCCTTCAATCGTCGCCGCGAAAGCCTTATCTAACGCGCACGCGGTTTTCGTGACTGGGGTGAGAAGAGAAGAGAGACATCGTTTCGCTTTTTGTTGTTTTTCCCGCGAGGACTCGTTGGTCGAGGAAAACTTTGTTCGTTTTTCCTCTCGTCGCATGATGATGAATTTTTGACGATTTTTTGCCTAAAAATAGACCAAAAAAACGTCTCTTTTTGAAGCGCATTATTCGCGCACAACACACATGCACACATGTGCAAAAATGATGCTTTGACGAAAACAAACGACAGGAATAATACGAACAACAGAGTCGCGCGATGTTGGGCGCGGGCGAGTTGTCGACGACCAGGTGTGTGCGCGATGAAAACGACTTTGGCGCTCTTTTCTCCCCCTACTTTCGAATACTAATGCACGGAGAGGAGTTCTTTCTTTTTTTGTATCTTTTGCACCCAAGCTGAGCGTTTTTTTTTCTCGGAAAAACACATCTCTGATCTGATATTTTTTCTAAAACAATAGGATTGGTGCTGCTCGTATGTCTGCTCTCGATCGGGTTCGCGTCGCGTGCGGTGTACGAGCGTCGGTCGACAGTTGTCGTCGACGTGAAGTTGACCGCGTACCGCGCGAGGTTGACCACGCACAGCGATCGGGACGAAACTTTTTTAGCCGCAAGGAAACACTTGATCGAAGAGCAAGGGAAGAGGAAGTATTTTTATCGCGAGTTTCCGCTGGTGTTCGTCGGGAGCGAAGGAGATCGCGGAGATCCCATGCGGAGCGAGAAAAGAGTGAGAAAAGTACGGTCGATGATGGATTTAATGTTAGTGGAACGAGGGGCGAGGTACGGGGCGATTCCGAATAGCGTTGATTGGAACGAGTTGATCGTAAACGCGATGTTGGATTTTAGCGAAGAAGAAGAAGAGCGTACTAAAGACGCGTACCAGAGAGAGGAGAATGTGATTAAGTTGTGTGAATTAAAACGGGCGATTGAGTCTTCATTGGGGTATGAAGAGGCGTGCGCGACGCGAGATCAAGTTTTGGGAGGGTATCACGCAGGCTGGACCTTTTCCTCGAAAACGTGTGCGCCGCCGTGGAGCGTTTTTGACGTGAACTTAGTTTTCATGAACGTGGATATTTGGCACACCGCATTTCAAACGTTGAAAGGACTTTACGTCTATGACGATCGTGATGGTGATAGTAACAACAAAACTGAAACAACGACGCGACTTCTTCAAACAGCCGTAGATATTTGTGGTGAGAATGATACGACAAGTCTTTTAAAGGCGAATCGCTTGTGCGAGAACGATGGATTCGCGTGCGAGGAGCGAGGATGCGAGGAGAGAATGTACGAAAACGTTAATGAGAGTGGCGAAATGAACATGATAGAGCAGCCAAAGATGTGCAATTTAATAGGGGACCTGAGCGTTTGCGATTGGATCGAACGCGCGAAACCGACGACGGAGGAGATTAAAATCATTTCGGAAATGCCATCCGTCGAGGAGGAAATTGAGAACGCTTTTGCGCCGTGCGATTCGGAAACGATTTTGGATCAAGTGCGAAGAAGTTTGCGCGGTTTGAGAGTTTTCATCTCGTGGGCGAATAAATGGGAAGCGTTTGAGGTTGTGACGCGTCCGTGGGAACCAATATTAGATTTCGATACGTTCGGGTTCCGGGAGGATGAAGACGATGAAGGCGTTACGACACGTTATGATAATATCTCAACTTTATCTAAAAGAAAGTTTGGCGCAACGCGACTCATATTCCAGAGGAAGAAAAGCGACTTGTATCGCGGCATATCCGAAGAAGATTCCATTCGTTGGGTAAAAAACTCCTTCGAGCGCACCATACGAGAGTGGAGCAAAGAATACGACATCGAAAGCGCGTTAAGATTTGAGACAGACGAGACGCCGCCATCCGATCGCGTCGCGTGGCGACATTGGCAAACTTACTCTTCTCTCGAGCTCGAGCAGCTCGCAAACGATTGTCAATGGATTATTGCGGCATTCGGTGCGTGTTTCGCACTCGTATTCTTTCATACTGGAAGCGTTATTGTCACTGTCGTCTCGTGCATTGTGGTCGCCTCGTCGCTCGTGTTCGCGATATTTACTTACATCCTCGGTTTAGACAAAGTTTGGGTAGGTGTTTTACACTTTCTCGGCGTCTTTTGTATTTTAGGCATCGGCGCAGACGATGCTTTTGTACTGGTCGATCACTGGAAGCTTTCAGCGAAACTCGTTCCGGTGCCTAAAAAAACACGCCGCGATGACGACGAAGACGAAGACGAAGACAACGACAACGAAATTGAGAAGTCGACACGGTGCAGAATGCGCAATACTGGTTACTCAATAGACGCAGAAGCGTGGCTGATCGATCGAATGTCGTGGACGATTCAAAAGTCATTCTTTTCCATCTGTTGTACCTCCGCGACAACCACGACCGCTTTCGCCACGCTCATATTTTCAAACATTGAACCTTTGCGATTGTTTGGCATTTTCGCCGCGCTGTCCGTGGCGTTTTGCTTCTTCGTGACCATCGCGATGGTTCCAGCGAGTTTGATTCTAGACGCGCGTTTATCCGAGCGAAAGCGACAGTTCTTTGCCATTGTCAACGCACCCGGTGGACGATCTTCAAAAGTGGTACCGAGACGCGTGAAAGTTGTCACCGCGATGGAAGGCGGCGTCGGCGGCGCAGGCGAGAGCGGCGAAAGAGAAGCGAAGAAAGAAGTTGAAGAAAAACAAGAGAAAAGACTCGAGCGGATTGAAAGTGACACGCTTCCAAGCACGAGCAGAAGATCGAAAAGCTATGGCAACGAAGCCGATTTGTTCGCCTCCTCGTTCGAGAGAAGAATCTCAGATGATACTGATTACGTTGAAAAAGAAAAAAATATGACCACCAAAATGAACACGAAGCGCAACCTGATGGACGGTTACTTCGATGACGACGACGACGACGACGACGACGACGACGACGATAACGTCGTAAAACAACTAAAAAGCAAAAGATATGGAAGGAATCAAAAACACAAACGAGCAAAGTCATTCGGTTTTTTCGGCGACGGCGACGACGCCTCGATGAGAACGGTAAACGGCGCCAACGCGGCGCGGGATCGCCAACGCCTCGATCGACTGAAACGCGTTCTTGAACCGATTAACGACGCTTTCACGCGCGTAGATACCGCGCGTCGCGCAGCACTAGGGTTTGCTGCCTCGCTCAGCGAAAGTATTGGTAAATTTGCGATTTCAAAACGGTATCCAGTGCTTATACTTTCATTCATTCTCGCGGCGTACGAGGCGTACGTGGCGTCGACCTTGAAACCGCCAGACGGGTCGTCGCATTCGATTTGGCCCGAGTCGTTCAACCCGAACGTTTTCGCACGACAAAACCGCGAATACATCCCGTACGCCAGACGTGAAGAAGCCATTCAACTCCACTTTATCTTTGGCATCGATCCGACGAAAACCAGACAATCGTCCGGATTCGACAAGACGTTGCGCTTTGAGGATACCAAAGTTGCATTCGCTGAAGACTTCAATGATGCCAACGTCGACGTTCAGAAGTGGATGCTCGACTTTTGCGAATTATTAAACAACGATCGGCGGATATTGAAACCGAGCTTAAAATGTTTCACCCAAGAACTCGACGATTGGTCGCAAAACTTCCGGTACCCGAACCGCGTCCCGTTTGCGAACGCGACGCAATACGAGCGGTACGTAGAAGACTTCATCAACGATGCCACGTTTAGAGCCGGGGAGAAAGGCGGGTTACACATACCGCACGTCATTTCCACCGATGCTTGTGCGTTAAAGAATAAAGATGCCTACGGGTTTGAAGACGAAAACATCGTCCTTAATGCTTTGGAGAAGCTGAGAATTGAGTTGCGCGAGATATGCGAGTTTCTCTCGGATGAAGAAAATTTGGCTTTGATGAATACCAATGTTCGTTATTACAACAACGGCACACGCATTATTAACGCGACGACGACGACCAGCATACCATCATCGTGGAGTGATGAGCAGCTCCACGCGTTCGAGTTAGCTTCGCAGTTCATGATCGAGAACGAAGAGTATGATTTAAACGTGACCAACGACGGAGAACTTTCCGCCTCGCTCTTCCCGCCCGGAGGAGACTATTACTACGGGACATCATCGACGACTCTACCAACCGCGAAAGATGAAGAAAACGTGAAGCATTTAGCGTTGGCGTGCTCGAAACTGAGCGAAGAAAATACCTGTAAGCGCGGGATCATAATTTCCGCGTCCATAAACGTCTCCAGCACAGCCTCTCAGCACGATATAGTAAACGCGAGAGACGACTGGGAACTGTGGTTCCAACAGGCGCTTTCTACCGCGCCAGATACCGTCCGCGGTTCCGCTTTCCAAACTTCCTCCGCGTGGTCTTACGCAGATACCGTCGAGGAGCTCGCGAAAGGCGCAAAAACTGCGCTCGTTGCTTCCTTCTTCTTCGCGTTCATCGTCGCCTTCTTCGCCAGCCGCTCGTTTGCCATCGCTTTCGCCACGTGCTTCTCGGTCGCGTTCGCCTGCGCGGCGAGTCTTGGATTGAGCGCCACCTTCCGCGATTGGAAGTTTGGGGTCATCGAAAGCGTGTGCGTCACGTTGTTAGTTGGTTTATCCGTCGACTACCCGTTGCACGTGGCCAGTGCGTACGCCGCAGCATCCTCGAGCTTAAAAAACGCCAACGACGACGTTGTTGGAGAAAGAGAAAGAAAAGAACGAGAACAAGACAAAGAATCGTTGTTCGAAAATACCCCGACTTCGACGACTATGACAGCAACAAAAACAAAAACAAAAACAACAAACGACCTTCTGCGTGCCTCCCGCGCGCTCCAAGCGATCCGTTCCGTCGGCCCTTCCGTCATCGGCGGCGCGTTCACCACTGCCTCCGCCGCCGGTTTCCTCTTCGCCGGCTGCGTCATCGTCTTCTTCTCCACGTTCGGCGCGTTCGTCATCGTCACCTTATGTCTGAGCGTGTTCTCCTCAGCGTTCGTGTTAGTGGCTGCACTCGCCGTCGTGGGGCCTTTGTGAGTACACGAGTGATGCATTGATTGAAAATGATGACGCGTCGTCAGATGACATATTAGCGTATTTTTTCACTTCATCTTTCTCAGGTTATTTTTGTACATGTAACCTCGATTAAAAAGCGCAGACAACACACACGCAGACGCGCTCACTTTGCGAGCACACATCGTCAAAGTCTGACCACAAAACACGCAGAGTTCACTTCCTCTCTTTATTATGAGTATTATTAGTATTTAAAACATGTTTTTGGTTCCAATAATTCTTCTTCTTTTCCTAACGGTCTCGGGAACATCGCCTCAAGCCGCCAGGGGAGAGGCGTGTCCGCACCATCAAAACAAGAACGGAACGAACGAAAAATACCACTCACGCGCGTTAAACGCGGGCCAAAACTACCACGGGGATACAACTTTACCAGATGTAATTTTGAACGAGTTTTCAGTCGTGTATACCGACAGAGCGTTGAACTCCATGTCCGATACGTACGTACAGATTCATCGAGAGTTGAAACAGGTGTTAAAAGAGGCGTACAACGCGGACAACGCGGTGTGGTTACCCGGAAGCGGGACGTACGCGATGGAGGCAGTATTTCGACAGTTCGCGTCGGATGGTGATACGGTGTTGATTTTACGCAACGGGTACTTTTCCTACAGGTGGACGGATATCATCGAGCAAGTGACGAGAAGTCTCGGCGCGAAGGCGATCGTCGCGCGAGCCGAGGTGAAGAAGCGAGACGGAGATCGGTGGCCGAGAGTGCAACCGATGGCAATCGAGGAGGTGGAAAAGTTGATCGAGAAACATAAACCGCGAGTGGTGTTTGCGCCGCACGTGGAAACGAGCACTGGGGTGGAGTTACCCGCGGAGTACGTGAAAAGAATCGGCGAGGCGACGAGAAAATTTTCGGATGGAATTTTCGTGTTGGACGGCATCGCCGCCGGGACGACGTGGATCGATACGAAATCGAATTTGGTGGACGCGTACATCACGGCGCCACAGAAAGGATGGAGCGCGCCCGCGTGCGTTGGAGTCGTCATCTTAAACGAAAGAGGTGAAAAAGCAGCGAGAGGAACGGATTCGGTCGGGAGCGCGTCGGATTCGATGGCGTTGAATTTACGTAAATGGTTGGAAGTTTCCGACGCGTACGATAAAGGCGGGTTCGCGTATTACACCACGTTACCGACGGATTGCATCGCGTTGTTTCGAAACGCCGCCTTGGATTTGAAAAAATATAACTTAGGTCGCGCGAAGACGACGTTTAGTAAACTCGGCACGTCGGTCGTCGACATGGTCGTCTCCAAAGGCTTCCAAACGGTCGCGCACCCAAAATTCCAAGCCGCCGGCATCGTCGTCATCTACATAAACAAAAACTCAAACGCCGGGAAGAGTTTCAAATCTGTCGGCACGCAAGTCGCCGCTGGTGTCCCGTGGATGTTGGGAAATGCGCAACCGACCGACGTGACGACCGTTCGGTTCGGCTTGTTCGGGAACGACAAGCTGAAAAACATCGACGAGACGACGAAGACGTTAGAAAACGCGTTGGACCAGATTAAAGACGAGTTGTTGATACCACCGTAACTTACTACTAAAAAAAGTCGTCGCCATCCTCGTTCTCTTCTTCAACGAGAGACGAAGACGAATATAAAGAAAGAGAGAGAGAAAGAGAGAGAAAGAGAGCGCGAGTTGTTTCCTCGCGTTTCCTTCGTCGCAGATGTGTTGATATCGTGTATTTACATTTTCTGGTGGCATTACCAGCAACAGCAAATAAAAACCCTAAATATGCCCCTTTGAAAAAACCGAAAAACGAATTTTTTTCTCGAGCGCTTTCGCTTCAGAACGAACAACAACAGATTGGTGTTGGATTTCAAAGTGTACGTACGATGTGGTCGCGAGACATGCCTCGAGAGGAGCGGATTCGAAGCTCTCGAACGCCGTCGACGATGGCATCTTCGACCACGTCTTCTCACAATTTTCTTCATCATTCGTCGTCGAATAATTCATCGCCGATGACCACGAGAGAGGATGATGGTGCGAGGAGTCCCGATTTTGGAAAGGCCGCGCGCAGCAGTCATCATGGAAAAGTCGATTTTGGAGGCACACTCGTCATCGACGAACGGACGCCTTTATCGTCGCTCAAAGAAAACAATAACAGCAATAATAATAATAACATCGGGAACATCGTCATCAAGCAAACGCCGGAAGGGTTACCGAGGATTAAAACGAAGAAAACAGAGGACAAAACGCAGCGAAGCGAATTCGGTTGGCGAGACTTCTGCCCAGGCGTGGTCTCCGTCGTGGTGGCGTTTTTCCTCTTCAGCGCGGCGAACGTGGTGTGGAAATCGGGGAAAGCGGAGGAATGGTACGAACAGTTTCGAGGCCACGCGAGATACGTCGGCCCGGCGACGTGTTTTAGAGACGCGAAATTGAGCGAGGAGCACTGTTTACCGCACTTTGCGATTCTCGGCGCGAGTACGAGCACGGGGCGGTTGCGAGCGGCGCTGAAGGAACATCCGATGATTGATAGCGATGCGAAAGCGGTGCACTTTTGGAACACGCCGTACGGGACGAGAGCGAGTGGTGGGGAGATGTGCGAAGGGCATCAGAGCGAGAGAGGCGCGGCGATGTTGAAGGCGTACGTGGACGCGCTCGTGCCGAAAAAAATCAAGCGAGGCGAGGCGAGGGACAGTCGAGAAGTCATTCCAACCGGGACTTCCTACGATAAGGATAAACATAAAGGGATGATTTACGGAGATTGGTCGGATACGAGTTTTAGTTGTTCGTGTTGCGCGAAAGCGATGAGGAACACGTTGCCACGATTAAGGCCGATTGTTGTTTTAAGCGATCCGATTGAGAGAGCGATGGAGAGGTACGCGATGGAGAGCGTGGAGAGTAGCAATGATAGCGGTGATGATACGAACGCGGCGAATTACGGCGGCGTCGGGGCGTGCGCGAAAACGTCAAAATCCTCCGTTCAAGCGTTCCAAAAGATGAAGCGCGATTTGAACAACTGCGGCGGTTTTAGCGGCTCGAACGAGGACGATTTGAGCAAGTGTTTGGACGCTCACCCGGTACTCGGCGCGTCGAGGTACGACCATTACTTGTCTCTGTGGAAAGACGTGTTTCCGAATTTGTTGGTGTTGTTCGAGGAAGATTTCTCCGGCAAAGAGAATTTGGAAGCGACAACGAGACGCGTGGAGGAGTATTTAGGTTTGCACGAGCACGACGGGTACGACTTTGGGCAAATCTGGAACGCCATCGAAGGCTTGGAAAAGAACGCCAAGAGAAAGCAATACAACGACGAAACGAAAACGGCCATTCATGACGAGTTACACGAAGACATTCGTCTCTCTGCGATTAAGAACTTGCGAGTGATGGCCAAGCACCACGACGCGCCGGAAATCCCATCCGAGTGGGTCCAAAAATACTCCGATCCTTCAGAAACGACGACAACCAAAACAGACCAGCTCGTCGCCTCCCAAGTGGACGCGTCTAAAAACAGTCGACGAATGCTCAAAGACTGGACGCCACAAACCGCGAGAGGTAAACTCTACGGTCAGCCTACTTCCTTCTCCGCGTTCGACGTCGAACCGAAAATTCTCGCCGAACTCAAAGACGAAGAAAACAAAGATCATCAATTCGCGTTTGTTCCGGTGTTGCACAAACAAAACGCCTTGCGCGTGGCGAACCAATTCCGCGCGAACGGCGAATGGATCACCGAACTCGGCTTGACCGAGTCGCAAAAATCGACCACGTTTCGCGAGTTATGGCGAGAGGATTGCACGCACGCACAGCAATGGGACGCGTCCGTCGGGTGTTGCGGAGAGAGTTGCTGCTTCGACGACGACGACGACGAACAACAACAATAACAACACCAACGAGAATACCGACGAGACGACGCCAGACGTCAGATGAGTTACGCCACGAATGATGAATAGAGCACGCGATAGAAAAGTAGCCGTAACAACGCGTGTGTGTATATATATGTAGCGACTTTTAATCAAGTCATAATAGGAATGTAAAAGTATTTGAAAGTAATCGAAGAGAGCGCTTTTCGCTGCCAAAATCAGACAAAGCAGTACATAGTATTTTAGACAAAAGATCGAGAGAAAACCGATCAGATTTTTACGCGCACGCCATAAATAGTCCTCCTTCAACGCGCGTGCACGCGAATTCATCTTCAACAGTCCGTCCGCAGAAACGATGTCGAGAAAACACGTCGCGTCGGTTCTTCACCGCGCTTTACTCGCCGCGCGTTCGCACTCGTCCTCGTCGACCGCCCAAAAAGCGGCGATGACACACGGCGGTATTTTGAACAACAACAGCACCGTTGCGAAAAATGATGAGCGAGAACAGCAAAATGTGGGGAGGAGAGGTACGAAATTAAGGCAGAATGTGTTACATTCGAAAGGAAAAGATATCGATGGACGTTTTCGTTGGGTTGGATCTGGGATAGGTCGCTCGCGTCGCGCTCGTTCGCGCGCATTTCCGCGACGGATGATTTTTTACCTTTTGGACTACTCTTTGAGAGATTTCATCAACGTAAAATAATAATACTGACTTTTGTACCATTTTTCTATCATCAATCTCACATGACAGGCTACGCGTCCGATGCCGCGGTATCCACCTCTGGAAGCAACGGAAACGGTTCCATGGTCCCGGTGAACTCTGGCGCCATCTTGAACGCGTTGAAAACGCCAAACAGCGAACCAAACTACGCGCAGGAAAACCATCGCGTGGATAAAATCGGAGACCCGGACAAGAGAGCGTTCACGTACTTCGTCTTGACTGGCGGTCGCATGATTTACGCCTCGGCGATTCGCTTAGCGGTGTTGAAGTTTTTAATGTCCATGTCTGCCACCGCGGATGTGCTCGCTTTGGCGTCTTTAGAAGTGGACTTGAGCAAAATACAACCGGGGACGACGACGACGGTGAAGTGGAGAGGGAAGCCGGTGTTTATTCGAAGACGAACGGCGGATGAGATCGCGAAGGAGAACGCGGTGGATTTGGGAGAATTGAGAGATAAGCAAGCGGATGCGGATAGAACGCAGAACCCGGAGTGGTTGGTTGTGGTTGGGGTGTGCACGCATCTTGGGTGCGTGCCGATTGCCAACGCCGGCGATTACAACGGTTGGTTTTGCCCGTGCCACGGGAGTCACTACGACGCGAGCGGGAGAATTCGTAAAGGACCGGCGCCGGAGAATTTAGAAGTTCCGGAATATTCGTTCCAAGACGAGACGACGATGATCGTCGGTTAAGTATAGTGCGTTTTAATGAGCTAAATCTAACTATCCAACACTTGTACTCTTCGCGAAAATTCTACTAATTTATTCTATCGTTTTTAAGTTTATCCTGCGAAAGGAGTTGATTCTCGTCGCGCAGTTTTCACACGCGAACCCTTTCCAATTGCCTTCTGCTTTACACTCCTCCAATCTCGCCGCGGCGCAATAATAACAATAGCTACATCCACACCGTTTCGCGACGAACGCGTTACACGGAATAGGCGCGTCGCCGCACGCTGCGCAAATAGCGACGTCCTCGTCGAATCCATCCTCTCCTATTCGAACGGTCGAGGCGTCTCGTATTGTCCTCACCATCATCCCTCCCAGTCGTTTATTACTTTTCTTCTCTTTCCGTTTTCTTCTATTCGTGTCTTCGTCTTCTATTTCCTCTTCTTCTTCTTCTTCGTCGTCGTCGTCATCGCTCTCTTCTAGTCTCGCCGCCGCCTCTCCTCCTTGTTGACGAAAGCCGAGCACGTACTTCGCCCTCCTAAAGAACTCCCTCGCCCCTTTGCTCTCCATCATCGGCATCACTACCGTTTTCCCAACCTCCGTAATCTCTCTCATCGCCAACGCTCGATTCAAATACTCGAACGTCATCGCCCTCCCCGCGTTTGGATTTTCGTGCGCGAATCTCACGTTGGCCGCTCGTTGCGGCACGTTCGGAAACTTCCCCGAGTACAAGAACAAAATCAAATTCATCGTTCTCGCCACCGAGTGCGCAGTTCCTAACAGTTTCACCACTCTCGACGTCGTGTCATCTGGTAAGCACTTATTGGCGGCGAAATTCGTCGCTTTCGAGTACAGGTATTTACACAGAGAACCGCACAGCAAAAGCGTCCATTTTTGCTGCTCTCTTAAGCTCCCGAATTGGGCGATTCCTTTCTCGTCTAAATACGTCACGTTCATCATCTCCATCCCGGGCGTTGGTTTTGAAACTCGCACGGTTTTAAACCAGAGTAAGAATTCCAGGAATACCTTCATCTCTTCTTTGTATTTCGAAGCTATGCTTTCGTCGAAACAATCGAAACACTTCCCGAGTTGCTTGAGGAAGATGATTTCCAGGAGTTCGTTATCGAGTTGGTGCGCATCCAGTTGGCTCACTCGTAACACGACCGGTACGGGAGACGAAGAGGACGCATCACCTGAAACTCCTTTTCCTTTTCCTTCACCGGTTTGGAGCGTTCCGTTCGAAGAGGCCGTCACCACCGCCGGTGAAGAGGACACATTCGTGGTCGACATTTTTTGTAAAGAAAACGACGATTGTGTTTTTCCCCAAAGTTCGTCGGATGAGATGACGCAAACAACACTCTCACATCGATGACAACACGTCGCGAGCAGAAGATGGAAAAGGAGGAGGAAAACGTAAAGGAGGAGAGAATTTTACGATGATGATTTCAATCGAAGCGACGAAAAAAGGCCGACTTTCGGTCGAGCACGAAAAACGCAAGCATTGGCTCGTCACGAAGATACGAAACGTCTCGGGATGCGACGACGCGATTGACGCTTTGTGCTCGCGAATATCGAAGCGTCTCGGCGCGCAAGCGAGAGCGGTGCGAGAAGGAAAAGGAGAAAAAGTCATCGAAATTCAAGGGAAACACGAGGAGACGCGCGTGGAAGAGGTACTCGCGAGAGAGAACGTAAAAATCGTCGGTTTGCGACGAAAAGTTGAAGTAGTACCAAAGCGAGAAGAGGAAGAGCGAAAAGAACGAGCGAAACCGAGACACGCGAACAAGAAGTACTGGGACACAAAAACCGGGTTAATCAAAGATTCGGTCAAGAGAGGTGGAGAAAAGGACAATGGCGAAGATCCGGTGAAACCAGAGGACGTGTTGCGGGTGAAACAGTTGAGAGAGACGAATAAAGAGTTTGCTCGATTTTGCGAGTTGATGAGGCGTTATCCGTTTTGGTCGCATAGGTACGATAAGTTGGCGGCGATGTATTTCGAGAAGAGGAATGGGAAGGAAGACGAGGAAGACGAGGAGAGAATGAGGAAGAGGAGGAGGTGCGAGATTGCGTTTGAAGAAGAAGAAGAGGATGTGAGAGATGAAGATCGTCGTCAACAGAATCATCCGAAATCGTTGGAAGATTTGGGGATGGTCGCGTCGGTCTCGGATTTTAGGATGTCGAGAGAGGAGAGAGCGAAAGCGGCAAAGGAGAGGATGACGGCGGCAAAGAGTGCTGTTGGTCCACAAGATGCGACGAGAGAAAGCAAGCAGCGCGTGGAAGAATACGAAGATATTGCGACGAAAATGCTGCGCATGCGCGGGTTCGCGCCGGCGTCGTCTAAGAAGAAGCCGGCTACTTCTACGACTGCTATTACAACGACCACGACGAGACAGAAACCCGCGATGCCACCAAAGAAGAAGAAGAAGAAGGACGTTAGAGCTGGAATTCCGATCGGTACGAGTGTAGGATTCGGAAGGAAAGCGTGGTCGCAGAAACAATTCGATGAGGAAGATTTGAGGATGTCGACTACAGACGAGGAAGAAGAAGAAGAAGAAGAAGAAAACTTCCAACGAGTAGCGTCGAGACCACTGGTCGGTGGACGCTTCCTCGACAACAAACGAAAAGACGAGAGCACGTTTCCATCGTTACCTTTGTCTCGCGCTGCTCCTCCCACGAGAGCACCAGAACACCGATTGCCGCACGAAGAGTTTCAGCAAACGACAATGTCCGAGGAAGAGGCTTTAAAATTAGCGCTTTCGCTCAGCGCGGACGAACACGCTCGCGAACGAATAAAACTCGACGAAGAGCTCGAACGAGAACTCGAAGTCGCTCGCGCCGTTTCTCTGAGCTCACGAGAAGAAGAAGAAGAGGCACGAAAGCAAAGCTCTCTCTCCGACGACATCGCCCAAACCTTGCGCCAACTCGGTTTCGACCGAGACGTTTCCGAAACGCTCGCCAACGACGTCTTACCGGCGATGCCGACGCGCCAAGACGTCATCGACCTCCTCGGTACTTTAGGCATAGAGAAACACGTCGCCGCAGATTTCGCCAACTTTGTCGTTCTAAACAATACTCACGAGGAGGACGAGAAAGATCTCGCTTCACCCTCCCGCATCATCATCGACGACGACGAAGACACCGCGGAAACGACAACGTTCTTCAACCTCTCCTTGCGAGAACTCACCGGCGCGGACTCCAATCGAGATCTCATCGAATACGTGCAAACAATGGAACACCGAGAAGATGCCGGCGAATTCCTTCGAGACTCTTTCGGAGGGAACGAGGAAACTGCACGTTTAGGACAGCTGATTTGGGACGCTCGTAGTCGTCCACGCTGAATATAGAAGAAAATAGATATACTAGCGGAGATAACGCACGCGTTTTTAGATAGAGACTTTACAGAGCTCTCACGTGAGAGAATTACCACACAACAAAGAATTCTAAAATACATACGCAAGAACACGACACACATAATAATGTCGTCGTTGTCCTCTTGTTGCATGTTGTCCTCTAGAACTGCGACGACGACTTTTCGGCGAGCGTTGTCTCATTTCGCCGCGTCGTCGTCGTCGTCGTCTGCATCGAATTCGATGACGAGGTTGCACCACAATTTCCCGAGCCGCCACCTCGTCGTGCACAAAGGATTCTTCCGAGAAACCGCCTCTCAAACGTCGTCGTCTCCAGGAAACGAGGACACAGACGAGGACGGTTTCATCGGCAACGGGGACGTGTTCGCGGAAAACGCAAAGGGTGATCCGATTTACTTCGGAAGGAAGAACAAGAGCCAGCTGAAAAGAGACGCGAATAGGCACAAGAATTTGGCCAATCAATTACTCGCCATCAGTCCGAAGACGTTGAAGAAACTGCCCGGATTACTGAGCGTAAACAACGAACGATTGTTGGAAGGACTGTTGGAGTGTCAGAAAACAACCTCTCACATCGCGAAAAAGCGCGCGGAGCAACTGGTGGCGAAACAATTGAGAGGGTTAGAGGAAGAGGAGTTGAAACCGTTGGAGGAGGTGGTGGAGCGGGTGAAGTTGGGCGCGGAGGGCGGGTTAGCGCTCGCGGTGGATCCGAGGGCGGACGATTTAGCCAGAAATTGGCGGCAAAGACTGACGATGGTGGCGAAATCGGTGGAAGAGGAAAATATGGTTGGAGTTTCGAGAAAAGAAGCGTTGGAGGAAGTGTTTCAGGTGATGCAACGAGTAGAGAGCGAGATGAAGACGGTGTCGTTTACGAGACAGGAGTTGGTAGACGTGGCGAGGAAAGCAGAGACGGAGGCGAAAGAGACGGCGAAAAATTCGGAGGAGTTTGCGGATCGACAGAGACGAGAGGCGATGGGGGAGATTGTTTTCATGGACGACGTGGACGAGGAGTTGGAGGAAGTTTTCTTGTTGAAGAAAAGTAAAGGAAATACCGCCGCGAAAAGCGGCTCGAAGAAGAAGAAGATGAAGGCCAAGAAAACGTCGATGAAAGGTTTGCTTAAAATGTTACGAGACGTCGCCGAGCACGCGGTGTAGCAGAGTGCGATGCATACATATACATACCTGTATTATTTTGTAAGCGATGCTATTAGTAGTACTACTATTTAAACTACTAGTAAAAGAATAACTATTTTCTAAAGGAAAGAAACTTTTCAACGCTCTCCACGCTGTTCAAAAACGAAGCTGAATTTTCTGTATCCTCCAAGAGAAAACCATACTGCTCGAAGAATAACGACGCATTCGTGTTGCCAGAGCGCGAGGGCGCGTAGGAGATTGTTAGCGGTTCGTCCACATCTATAGAACCTTCATCCGAAACCACGAGTTCGAAATATTCTTCCTCTTTTTCTTCGTCTCGCGCGATAAAAAAACTGTCGTCGCAAATCTCCGCCGTCGCAATTTTCCCTTGCTTGTTCTCCTTCCCAACGTTCGTCCGAACGAAACAGTTCGCCTCGAAAGAGTGGTTGCAAAAGTCAATCAGAGGTGCATTCCATCTTCTCTTCTTATCGTCCGCAAATATACGACTTTGTAAGAAACTCCTCATTCGCGACAGTTCTCTCTTCTCCTTTTCGTCGTCGCCGCAACATCCGTTTACGAACGCTCGATGGTCTCTCCGACTCCTTATCAACCGTTCTCTCAGCGTCATATCTTTCACCCATCTCTCGATCTCATCTTCCTCCATGTATATCCCAGGCACTCTCGGTGCTTCTTTCGGTAAACTCTTCAGCCAAACCTCGTGTCGTTTCCTCTCCTTTTCGTCAAACACCAACCGTTTCGCCAACGGTTTCGACCAGGAATAGATATCTTCGTCTTCCTCTTCTGATGACGATGAAAGCACCACGAATCTCGCGCGCATCGGTAAAGAAAGAACCACCTCTCCCGCTCGTAAAGGTCTGTTCGCAATCAACGCGTACCCTCGATCTTCGATATCGTCTTTCCCGACGCGCACTCTCTCGCGCGCGTTGAAATCATTTTTGGCGACGGTTTCGATGAAATGCACGAGCGCGTCCGAATCTTCTTCAAACGACGACGACGATAAAAACGACTTCTTCCTTCTCCTCCTTCTCTGTCTTTTCCCAGCCGTCTGAATCGTCTGAATCGTCTGAATCGTCTGAATCGTCGCTTTTCGAAGAAGAAAAAGCATAAATAAAGCGCGCGTTAAAGTTGTGCAGGACGACGACGGGGAAAACGTTTCATTCAGAGCAGAGAGGGGTGCCCAAAATTTCTCGCGAGGTATATCTCTCTTTTATCGCAATCAAAACGCAAGAAGAACAGCACTCGTTGAACTGATGAGTAGAGAAACGGATACGTTGGTACGTTTTGTTCATGAATTAATGAATTTTTTAATATCTTTGATCAATCGAAATAACAAAACAACAAATACAACTACAAGTATACAACAAATGAAGGTGTGCCGGATAAGCGCGCTCGGAGATGACGAATATATTTAGTTTCGGATCGGGTTTTTCTATCCCTCAACGAATAAACTTCTTCTGTTCGACTCTTAAGAGAGTCAAAAAACAGAAGAATTTTAAAAGCAGGAAATGAAACCTTTCGCTGATTAGGCGCCGGCGGCTTTGCGCTCAGCCGCCATCTTGGCGGCGGAGGCGGCGCGTCTCGCCGCGGCTTCCGCGTCTTCCTTGGCGTTCTTGGCCTTCTTCTCTTCCGGGGTGAGCGGCTTCTCGTCGGCACCTTCGTAGGCGTTCCAGTTGGATTGGCCAGCCAAGGAGTTCTTGAACGTTTCGGAATCGTCTCTCATCGGCGCGGAGAAGTTGTCGCCAGAGCTGTTATCAAAAGAAAAGCGAAAGAGGTGAGTGTTTTGTTTGATGCGTCCAAAAATTCTCTTCCGAAAAGAGAGAAAAAAAATCAAAAAATCAGCCAAATTTGGCGACGTGTCAAGCACAGGACACACGACGTGTACACGAACGGAGTGGATAACAACGAATTCTCTCGACCTAACACATGTTCTTCTTCTTGAACGAACGCATGAACGCGTGAAAAACGAATTAAAGAATAAACGAATGAATGAAACGGCGTTCGATTCAATCGCCCGTTCTTTCTTTCGTTCTCTTTTTAAGAAAGCGCGAGAGAACGCGCGCGCGAAAGTCAATCGCATTTCTCATCATCATCTTCATCATCCAACGTGGAAAACATCATCCATCGGGATTTCTCTTTCACCGCGCGCGCGCGTTTAAAAGAGAACGATACGCACGAAAAACATAAGAAGAACAAGAACAACGCCACCACGACTCACCGAACTTTGACGCTTCTCTTGGAAACGACGTTCAAGCGAACGGATTGCGCAACAGCGGATTGGGTAACAGAGAACATTATGTGTGTGAGTGTTTAAGTGAGTATAAAGTGTCGACGTGGGTCAGTTTTATGGCGAGATATCTGTGATTTTTTTTTTGTCTTTTCGGCTGAAAACTGCTTTTTCTCTGCCGTTTGGTGTGTTCGTTTCCACGTCGAGAGAGAGAAGAATGTTTATTTTCGAGAGGAGCAGACTCTTCTTATATACTAACACGAGTGCGTCTCAAATTTTTTTGCCGAAAAAGTTCCGCGGAAAAAACAAATACGAATTTTGTATCTAAAACGCATTTTTTTCTCATATCCTCTTCACTTTCTCGCGCGCAGCTGCGCGCATATGCGCGCGCATATAATATCACTTTTTTTTTGCGTGCGCGCGCGCACGCGCGCGAGAAAGTCACACGCATTGCTATCATCGATAAATCTCTATCGATGAT